>WBZL01001221.1_pt1 | contig 27419 bp, 29 predicted proteins | sample 5204291 | NCBI WGS metagenome assembly WBZL01 (sample SAMN12344345, study PRJNA552823) | activated sludge metagenome | biome: Activated sludge suspended growth; feature: Nitrification reactor; material: Wastewater; isolation source: activated sludge from nitrification reactor of wastewater...
GACCCGTCCGGGAACGGCAGGTGCTCGGCGACCCCCTGCACCGCCGGGTGGCGCCCGTCGCGCTGGGCGAGCATGGTCGACGACGGCTCGAGCGCGACGACCCTCCGGCCGAGCGGCTCGTAGTTCCCGGATCCGGCCCCCACGTTGAGCACCGAACGCGACGCCCCCAACGCGGCACCGATCTGCGACACCCACGTCGGCTCCGACACCCGCTGGCCCGCGTATCCGACCCCGATCCGGTCGTACAACGCGTCAGCCCCGGACCCTTCGGCGCGCAGCGAACCCACCACCGCGTCGACCCAACGCTCCTTCTCGGCCACGTACCTCGCCCGGTCATCGCCGAACCGCTCGGCCAGGTCGACCTTCAGCGCCTGGTAGCGGGCGGCCAGGTCCGGGTCGGCCCGCAGCGCATCGCGGAACCGGCGGTAGTCGTCGATCTCGACCGAGTCCGCGTCGAGGACGTGGAGGTGAACGAGCCGTCTGCCCTCGACGACCTTGCGCATGAACAGGTGGCCGGCACGGTCGGGGAACGCCCCGGGTCGCAGCTCGTAGCCGACGTCGGCCAGCGCTCGCAGGTGGTCCGCCACGTCATCGGCCCGCTCGAACACCATCAGGATGTCGATCGTCGGCTTGGACGACATCCCCGGAACCGCGGTGCTGCCGATGTGCTCGATCGTCACGGCCTCCCCGCCGGTCGCCGCGGCCAGCACCGTGCGTTCGGACGCGAAGTCCGCCGGCCAGGTCGCCCGGTAGGCCACCACCTCGACGGTCGACTGCCGATGCGGCTGCGGCTGCGGCTGCGGCTGCGGCTGCGGCCGGTGGGACGCGGTGACGCCCGTGTGGTCCATCCCGGCTGTCGGTGCGCTCAGCGCAGGACCAAGGCGACCACCGCGAAGTGGCACGAGCCCGCCGCGACGGTCATCGAGTGCCACACCTCGTGGTAGCCGAACACGTGCGGCACGGGGTCCGGCCAGCGCTTGCCCAGCACGATCGCCCCGACGGTGTAGAGCAGACCGCCGACCGCCAGCAGCACGAGCTGCAGCGCGTCGAGGTTGGTGACCAGGGCCGGCACCGCGACCACCGCGGCCCAGCCGATCACGATGTACAGCCACGACCCGGCGCTGCCCGGTCCCCGACCGAGCATGGTCATCTTGGTGATGACGCCGCCGATGGCGGCCACCCACACCGCGACCAGCAGCGGGATCCCCCACGCCGGCGGCAGCGCCAGGAGGCACAGCGGGGTGTAGGTGCCGGCGATCAGCACGAAGATCATCGAGTGGTCGGCGCGGCGGAACCACTTGACCGCCGTCTCGGTGTGGGCCAGGCGGTGGTAGCTGGCCGACACTGCGAAGAGCCCCACCAGCGACACGGCGTAGATCGTCACGGCGACCTTGGCCATGGGACCCGGAGCGACGAGGAACAGCACCACAGCGGCCGGCGCGGCCACCAGCGCGGCCAGGAAGTGCACCCGACCCCGCCACACCGGACGGGGCCCGTAGGCGTCGAGCGCTTCGAGGATCTTCGGTCGTCCCGCCGTGGTCACCGGACCAGTGGACCACGCGACGGCCTCCGATGGAAGGGCAGGACGCTGAGCGGGATGAGGGATCGTCCTTGACGGGACGCTCCCGCTGGGCTCAGCTCGGATCCATGGGACCCGAGCTGTCGCTGGCTCAGACCGTCGATGACCTGGCCGCGAGGGGCTGGGACGCCGAGTTCGCCGCCGTCGAGGGCGGGCTGCTGACCTGCGGGCTGTGCGGCGACACCCTGTCGCCGACCGAGGTCCACATCGACAGCGTGTACCGCTTCGAGGGCCAGAGCGACCCCGATGACCAGGCCGCCGTGTTCGCCCTCACCTGCCACTGCGGCTGTCGGGGGATCTACGTCATCGCCTACGGTCCGTCGATGAGCGGCGCGGACGCGGACGTGGTGTCGCACCTGTCGCGTCGCACGCCGTCCGAACCGGAGATCTGACCGCACAGAGGGGCGGGCCCGCGCCGCGGACCGTCGGGGGACATCGATGAGCTTCAGCCGCGAGGAGATCCAGGACGCCTTCGATCGGTTCGCCGCCGCGGCCGAGCACGGCGGGCGCACCGGCGACTGGAGGCCGTGGGTCGAGTGCTTCGTGCCGGACGTCCACTACGTGGAGCACCTCTACGGCGAGTTCGACGGCCGCGACGCGGTGCTCGAGTGGATCACCTCCACCATGGGGGCGTGGCCGTTCGACCACATGCAGCTGTTCCCGTGGGACTGGTACACGATCGACGCCGAGCAGGGTTGGGTGGTCGGTCAGGTGCAGAACCGCTTCGTCGACCCGGGTGACGGCTCGGTCCACCAGGCCCCCAACTGGACGCGGCTCGTGTACGCCGGCGACGGCCTGTTCGCGTCGGAGGAGGACGTCTACAACCCGTCCCACTTCGGACCGATGGTCGCGGCCTGGCTCGACGCGTGGCGGACGCAGCACCCCGACCTGCCACACGGTCCGGGCCCGCGGGAGACGGACCGGTGACCACCGCCATGAGCCGCCGGGGTCGGCCCCGCTTCAGCGACGAGGAGCGCGCCGAGCGCCGGGCCGAGTTGACCGAGCGGGCGATGGCCGCGGTCCGCGAGGGCGGCGGCGACCAGTCCCTCGACGAGATCGCGGCGCACATCGGGGTGTCCAAGCCTGTGCTCTACGACACCTTCGGCAGCCGCACCGGCCTGGCCGACGCCCTCGCCCTGGCCCTGGCCGAACGCACCGAGGCGTTCGTCGTCGAGCGCTTCGGACCCGCGCTGCCCGACGGCACCTACGACGTGTCGGTCGAACGGGTCATCGAGCTGATCGTCACCGCCCTGGTGTTCCTGGTCGACCAGGAACCGGAGCTGTACACGTTCATCACCTCGGCGATGCGCGGCGACCGGCGCGGCATGCTCGACAACTCGCTGGTCGCGGTGGTCCGCGAGCGGATCCGACCGGTGACCGAGTTGGCCACCCCCGGTCTGGGTCCGGCCGAGCACTCGGTGCTGACCGACGGCATGTACGGCCTGGTGCTGGCCACCCTCGAGTCCTGGCGGGACTCCGACGAAGTCGACCGAGACGTCGTCGTCGGCATGCTGACCGCGTTGATCACCAACGGGATGCGGGCGATCGCGGACGGGGTGCCGCCCTCGGGCTGAGCCGGCTCAGCCGCCGAGGTGGATCGATCCCCGGCGCATGACGGTGACCGGCCCGTCCTCGCTGACCACGATCACCACCGCGTCGGGCTCGTCGACGCTGTAGCGCCGGGCGGTGGTGTGGCGCATCCCACCGAAGCCCTCGACCTCGGACTCGGTCTGGGGGCGGGGCCGCAGCCGCACGCCGAGCTCGCGCAGGACCCCGTCGCGGTCGAACACCGCGGCGCCGTCGATCTGGGCCAGAACGTGCACCAGCGGCGCCAGGTCCGCCGGGTTGAGGACCGACAGTGCGGGAGGGACCGGCCGGCGGGTCTCGAAATGGTGCGGCCCGTCGCCCAGACCTGGACCGGCGCTCTCGCGGTGGTACACCAGGATCGCCCCGATGCCCCGGGCGCCCAGGTCGTGCACGGCGATCTCGAGCAGCGTCTCGACCACCTCGCGCTGCTCGGGCCCGGAGCACTCGACGAAGGTCTCCACCCACTCGCCCACCGGCGGCTGCTGCTGCCAGGCGACCCCGTCCCAGCGCAGGACCCCGAACTCGCCGGCCACCCGCACCACGCCCGACGGGTGGCGTTGCACCACGATCCCGCCGGTCGACTCGGCCAGCACGACGACGTCGCGCTCGGAACCCGCGGGCCGGTCGAACACGACCAGCTCGTCGTCCGACGCGTCGGGCCCCAGGAGGTCGTCCACCCCGCGGATCACCCAGCTGGACAGGCCGTCGGCGAACATGCGGGCGCCGGCCAGCCCGCCGTGGGGGAACGGGCGGGCGGTGACGGTGAGCCGGGTCGATGTCTGCCATCCCTCCCGCGGTCCGGTCGGGGCGATGATCGCCCCGTAGCTCGGGACGCGACGCTCATGGACCCGTGGCCGCATTGCGTAGTCGAGCTCGCTGAGGGCCGCCTCGGCCAACGACGCGGGTCCGGGCAGCACGAAGCCGGTGTCGGCGAGCTCCTCGACCAGACGAGCGCGCCGACGGGTGCGGCGCGGATCGTCGAGCGGAGGGGCCGAACCGGCGTGCGCAGGGTCCACGCCGGGAAGGTACCGCGCCCGATCCCGCGGAACCCGCTTGCGCCCGGCGCGAACGTGTGTTCGTAATAGGAGCTCGGGTCGAACACAGGTTCTGGGAGGGTGTCGATGGCCGGGAACAGCTCCGATCAACCGCTGCGTGGGAGCGCTGACGCCGTGCGCAACGCACTGGCGGTGGCGGTCCAGGCCGGTCAACCGGTCCTGCTGTGGGGCGGGCCCGGCGAGGGCAAGTCACGCCTGGTCGAATCGATCGCCGAGCAGCTCGGCCGCCCGTGCGAGGTCGTCGTCGGCAGCGTCCGCGAAGCATCCGACTTCGCCGGGCTGCCGGTCGTCGAGCACGGGTCGGTGAGCTTCGCCCCACCGCGGTGGGCCACCCGTTGCGTGGAACGGCCCGACACCGTCGTGTTCCTCGACGAGTTGACCACCGCGGCCCCGTCGGTGCAGGCGGCCATGCTTCGCGTGGTGCTCGAGCGCGAGGTCGGCGACCTGCGCCTGCCTCCGACCGTCGCGTTCGTCGCGGCGGCCAACCCGCCCGAGCTGTCCGCCGGAGGCGACGACCTGTCGGCGCCGTTGGCCAACCGGTTCTGCCACCTGGACTGGGAGGCCGACCCCGCCGGTTGGGCGACCGGGATGCTGCGGGGATGGGCTCCCCGACACGTGCCGGTGGTGCCCGCCGCGTTCGCCGCGCACCGCGACCGGTGGCGGGCGATCGTGGTCGGCTTCATCCGGTCCCGTCCGGCGACGCTGCGCCAGGTCCCCACCGACGTGGTCGGCCAGGGTCGGGCGTGGCCGTCGCCGCGCACGTGGGACCGGGCCCACGTCGTCGCCGCGGCGGCCGACGCGGCGGGAGCGGGACGGGACGTGATCCGCCTGCTCGTGGCCGGGCTGCTCGGCCAGGGCCCGGCCATCGAGCTGCTCCGCTTCGCGGACGAGCTCGACCTCCCCGACCCCGAGCTGCTGCTGGCCGAACCCGACCTCCTGCCCACCGACAGCAGGGTCGACCTCCTGCTCGCCGCGCTGGCCGGGGTCACCGCCGCGGTCGCCGGGGACCTGAGCCTCGACCGATGGGAGGCGGCATGGCGGGTTCTGTCGGTCGCGTGTGACGCCGGCCGCGCCGACGTCGCGGCCATGTCGGCCACCGCGCTGGTCGAGCTCCGCCTCGACGACTGGCCCGCTCCCCGCGCCGCCGCCGCGTTCGCACCGATGCTGCGCGCCGCCGAACTGGTCTGAGCCGGTTCTGCCGTGGTCGCCACCACCCGACTGGAGCCCCTGAACGCCGCGGACGCCGAGCTGTTCGCGGCGGCCCGCCTCCGTGCGGCGCGGAGCCAGCCCTACCTCGCGACCGCCCTGTTCGCCATGGTCCCCGTCGTCAGGCCGGGGTTCGGGACCTTCGCCGTCGACCGGTACTGGCGGGTCTACCTCGACATGGACCAGGCCCGCGAGTGGGGGGTGGCGGCGACGGCCGCCGTGCTGGTGCACGAGGCCCACCACCTGGTCCGCGGCCACCACGAGCGGGCCCGACGCGTGGGGGCGACCGGCGAGCGGCACCGCGACTGGAACCTGGCCGCTGACGCCGCGATCAACGACGACCTCGTCGACGACGGGCTCGACCTGCCCGACCCGGTGCTGCCGCACCACCTCGGGTGCCGGCGGGGCGGGTTCGAGGAGGTCTACTACCGGGCGCTGCGCGACCCGCACCACCACCGCCCCGAGCGGCCCCGTCGCCCCGTCGTCGACCTCTCCGACGATCCGGACGACCCCGACGGCGACGACTGCGACGCGGACGACCCGGAGCCGGACCCGGGGTGCGGGTCCGGCTCCGGCGGCGCGGCCCTGCCCGTCGAGATCGACGACGAACCCGCCGACCCGACCGAGGGCCTCGACGACGTCGACGCCGACGCGGTGCGCCGCGCCGTCGCCCACGACATCGCCTCCGCCCACGCCGCCGGCGGGACCGTCCCGCCCGGCCTGCACCGGTGGGCCACCGCGCTGTTGACGCCGCAGGTCCCGTGGCGGACCCTGCTCCGCTCCGCGGTGCGCCGCGACCTGCGGGCGACGACCCGCCACACCGAGCCCGACTGGAGCCGTCCCGATCGCCGCGCCGCGTCCACACCCGGGGTGCTGCGGCCCGGCCAACGCCGGCTCAGGTCGTCGGTCGCGGTCGTCATCGACACGTCCGCGTCGATGAGCAGCCCGCGGCTCGACGCCGCGGTCACCGAGCTCGACGCCCTGCTGCACCACGGCGGCGTCGCCCCCGTCCCGGTCGTCGTCTGCGACGAGCTGGCGGCTCGCACCCAGACGGTCCGGCGACTCAGCGAACTGTGCCTGAGCGGAGGTCGCGGGACCGATCTGCGCGTCGGCATCGCGGCAGCGGCCGCACTGAGACCGCTCCCCCGGCTGATCGTCGTGCTCACCGACGGCTGGACGCCGTGGCCGGACACGGCGCCGCCGCGCACCTCGGTGCTGGCTGTGATCATCGACGAGAGCGAGCACCGGGTCGCCCCCGCCCCCGGCGGCGACGGGTTCCGCACCGTCCGGGTGGACACGCCGTGAGCGCGGCGGTGCTGCTCGACCTGGGCGCGCTCGACCCGGCGTTGCGCCTCGACGGCCACCTGCCGGAGTGCCCACACCGCCACCGACCGCCCGACGGCTGCGACTGGTGCCTGTGGGCGGTCGAGGGGGCGGGCGTCCGCGACGCTCTCGACGTCATCCGCGACGCCGACACGCTGACCCGCGATCACGACCGTCGGGGCGGCGACGTGTCGGTGGCGTGGGTCGTGGCGACCGGCGACCTCCTCGACGCCCGCTCGGGCGAGCAGCTGGGAGCGTCGAGCCCGGTCCCGTCGGTGCGGGAGCTGGCCGATCGGCTCGGACGGCTGCGAGACGACCGGTGCCGGCCGCTGCGCCGTCGGCTCGACTCGGCCACGGCGGCCGACGGGCCGGTCGAACGCCGATGCCTGAGCACTGCTGGCCCGTTGGCAGCGGCTGCCCTGCAACGCCCCGAGCACCGGGAGATGCGCGACCGACTGCCGGCCCCGGTCAGGGACCGACTCGATCACGCCACGTCGCTGCTGTCGGCCGACACCCAGACCGCGGGCCTCCTGCCGTCGGTCGAGGCCCGTCACTGGGACGGTCTGCCGGCCCTGCGCACCCAGACCGCGTGGTCCCGGCGACGTCGCCCCGACCCCGATCGGTCCGGGACCGGGTGGTCCGGGTCCGATCGGTGGGATGCCGATCGACAGGAACCGGGCCGGACCGGCCCGCACGAGCCGGCCCGGCCAGCGCCGGGGTCGCTCGAGGCGCTGGTGGTCGAGTCGGTCATCGACGGGGTGGTCGACGAGCTGGCCGAGCTCGGCGTCGACCTGGCCGCGGCGTCCGATCCCGTCGCCGTGCCGCGGCCCCCGTCCCGGACTCGGATGTCGGAGCGCACCCGGGCGATGAGCTGGCGCATCGCCCGCATCGACTGGCACCTCACCTACCTCGACACCGGCCGGGCCGGCGGGTGGCCGGCCACCACCTCGGTCACCCCCGACGGGACCGGATCCGTCGCAGACCTCGTCCCCTGGACCGTGGCGCTCGCCATCGCCGAGGGCGAGCGGGCCGGGCTCGTCAGCGCGACCCACACCTGCTGAGCGGACCGCGACGTCGTCCCGACCGCCGGCACGCCCGCCGGTTCGGACACCCCGGTCGGTCGTAGGATCGGGCCGAACGGAGGTGACGTGGCCGGACCCGGCGTCGATCGGGCGGAGCGATCCGTCGATGGGGTGCTCCTCGACATCGAGGGCGTCCTGATGTCGTCGTCCGCTCCGCTGCCCGGCGCCGCCCGGACGGTCGACGCCCTGCGCCGACGGGGGCTGCCGATCCGCTTCGTGACCAACACGACCTCCACCCCGGCGGCGCGCATCGCCGCCGGCCTCATCCACGCCGGGATCGAGGTCCGCGCCGGAGAGCTGGTCACCGCGGCGTCGGTCACCGCCGCGTACCTGCGGGAGCACCATCCCGACGCACGCTGCCTGGTCCTCAACGACGGCCCCAACGCGGATCTGGCCGGCGTGAGGTTGGCCGACCCCGACGATCCGACCGCGGACGTGGTGGTCGTCGGCGGTGGCGGTCCGTCGTTCACCTGGAAGCAGATGAACACAGCGCTCAACTGCCTGCTGAACGGCGCGGACCTGGTGGCCATGCACGGGGCCCCGGTCTGGCACACCCCCGAGGGGTTCTGCCTCGACGGAGCCGCGTACGCCCGCATGCTCGAGTCCGCCAGCGGGGTCGACGCGGTGGTGGCCGGCAAGCCGGCGCCCCACATGTTCCTCGCCGCGGCGGAGTCGACCGGAGCACCGCCGGAGCGGTTGATCATGGTGGGCGACGACCTCGAGAGCGACGTGCTCGCCGCTCAGGCCTTGGGCATGGTCGGGGTCCAGGTCCGCACCGGCAAGTTCCGCCAGCAGACCCTGGACCGGTCGCCGAAGGCGCCCGACCACGTCATCGACTCGATCGCCGATCTGCTCGGCCTGATCGACGCCTGAGGGCCGGTCAGGGCCGGGGGCCGGTCAGGGCCGGGGATCAGTCAGGGCAGCCGTCGGCCAGCACGACCGGCGGGATCCCGGCGCTGGCGGATCCGCACGGGTCCTGGCCAGGGGCGTACCAGCGGCCGTCCTGGGACCGCAGCAGGAAGCGGGTGCGGTCGCTCAGGGTGCCGGCCGCGTAGCCGTCGGAGCACACGAACCGGGAGATGGTCCCGCTCTGCGACGGGAGACCACCCATCAGCGCCGACGCGGTGCAGGGCGTCGGACCGCTCGGAGCTGTGGCCGATCCGGCGCTGGTCGGGGTGGCTGTCGTCGGGGTGGCTGTCGTCGAGGTGGAGCAGACGGTCTCGTCAGCGTCGGCGGCCTCGGCCAGGGCTTTCGCGGTCTCGGGTCCGAGCTCGCCGTCGACGTCCAGGCCCGACGCGGCCTGGAAGTTCCGAACCGCTTCGTCGGTCTTGGGGCCCATCACACCGTCGACCGTCCCTGGGTGACACCCCACGCGGGCGAGCTCCCGCTGCGCGTCGGCGTCGAAGCGGATCGCTGCCGCCTCCGTCCCGCCGGTCGTGGTGCCCGCATCTGACGTCGAGGCCGAGCCGTCGTCGTCACCGCTGCAGGCTGCAGCTGGGATCAGAGCGACCGCGACCGCAAGCGTGGCCATGACCCGCGCCCCAGAGCAACGGAGCCGCGGCCCGCGACGCGACCGACGAGCGGTCACGAGGAACGCTCGGCGTCCAGGTGGCTGTGGGCGCTGTGCAGCCCGAAGGCGATGAACAGGTCTGACAGCCCGCGGGCCAACGCGGCGGCGGCCACCCAGACCACGAGCAGGACGATCGCCCGACCGATGTAGGCCACCGCCCAGAAGCCGACGAGGACCTCGACGATGCCGATGACCAGGCGCAGCCACCACATGCCGTCCTCGTGACGGGTCATGAACGCGACGACGATCTCGACGATGCCCATGATCAGCAGGTACCAGGCCAGGACCGCGGCCAGGACGACGAAGGTCTGCTGCGGCCACGCCAGTGCGACGATGCCGGCGATGATGCTGATGACGCCGAACAGGACGTGGACCCATTTCCACGACGGCACCATCGACGCCAGCACCAGCTCGAAGATGCCGCCGACGATGAACGCGATCGCGGCCAGGATCGCCACGGTCCACACGCTGGCTGCGTCGACGGTCAGCACGACGAAGGCCAGGACGAACCAGGCGATGCCCGCGATGAGGTAGATCCACCAGGCACCGGTGACGGTCCGGGCCACGTCGACCATGAGGTCGTCGTCGGGGTCACCGGAGGAGGGCCGGGGGGTCAGTCCGCTGCTCATGGCGGCCACCCTAGGACCCCGCCGGTCGCGTTCGGCGGTTCCCCCGTGCCACCATGGGCGGCTGCGACCGCCACGCCCTGTGGCCGTCACGACCCCGGAGGGACCGATGCACCGACGGAAGCTGCTGACGGCTCTGGGCCTGGGCGGCGCCGCGATCGGCGCGGGCGCTCTGTCCGCCTGCGGTGGAGGTTCCGACGACGCCTCAGGAGCTCCCGGAAGAGCAGCTGGAGCAGCAGCCGGAGGAGCGGGCGCCACGTCGACCACCGCGCCGACTCCGACGGTGGCACCCACCCCCTACGACCCGTCCCGGCCGTACTGGGTGCAGGGCAACTTCGCCCCCGTCGCCGCCGAGGAGACCGTCACCGAACTGGCCGTCACCGGTGAGATCCCCGCCGAGCTCACCGGCCTGTTCGTGCGAAACGGCTCGAACCCCGCCACCGGCGAGGCGCTGCACTGGTTCCTCGGCGACGGGATGGTCCACGGCGTCCGCCTCGATGGCGGCAAGGCCCTCTGGTACCGCAACCGCTACGTGACCACGCCGCTGCAGCAGTCCGGCAAGGGCCTCATGGAGTTCGGCGGGGTCCCCGGCCAGCAGAACAACCAGAGCAACGTGGCGGTGGTGGAGCACGGCGGCCGGTTCCTCAGCCTGGGCGAGGTCGGCTGGCCCTACGAGATGTCGACCGAGGACCTATCGACGGTCGGCCCGTTCGACTACGCCGGCAAGCTCGGCCCGACCATGACCGCACACCCCAAGGTCGACCCCGAGACCGGCCGGATGCACTTCTTCGGCTACGAGTTCATGCGGCCCGCCCTCACCTACTACGCGGCGGACTCCGACGGCACCCTCGACGTCGTCAGCCCGATCACGGTTCCGGCCACCACGATGATCCACGACTTCGCCGTCACCGACCGCGACGCCGTGTTCTGGATCGGTCCGGTGGTGTTCGGCCCCGACCCCACCGGGACCTCGCAGATCCCGTTCCACTGGGATCCGACCGGACCGAGCCGGATCGGCGTGATGCCCCTCGACGGGTCCGGGGCCGACATCCGCTGGGTCGACGTGCCGCCGTCGTTCGCGTTCCACGGCTACAACGCCCACCGCGACGGCGACGACGTGGTGCTGCGGGTGCACCGCGCGGACGAGGCCTTCGGGCCCAAGGGCGATCTGGTCAGCACGCTGTTGACCGAGTGGCGCATCGGCACCGCCGGCCCCTCGCTCACGTTCGCCGAGGAGCAGATCAGCGACCGGCCGATGGACCTGCCCAGCCACGACCGTCGACGCACCGGCCGCGAGACCCGCCACGGCTGGTTCGTGACCACGACCTCACCCGACTCCGAGTACGGCTTCGAGCTCGAGGGGATCTGCCACCTCGACCTGCGCACCGGCAAGGAGGACGTGTGGGACCCGGGTCCGCACCGGCGCGGCGGCGAGCCGTTCTTCGTCGGCGCCGACAGCAGCCGTCCCGACGGCGACGGGTGGGTGTTGACCTACGTGTGGGACCGCACCACCGACCGGTCGTCGTTGGCCGTCTTCGACGCCCAGGACGTGGCGTCGGGCCCGGTGGGCGAGGTGCAGCTTCCGGTTCGGGTCCCGTTCGGGTTCCACGGGACCTGGATCCCGGCCTGACCTGCCACCCGCCGAACTTGTAGCCCACCGTCGCTGTGACGACCCACCATCTACAAGTTCGCCGGCCCCAACCGAACTTGTAGCCCACCGTCTCCGTGGCGACCCGCGAGCTACAAGTTCGCCGGCCCCAACCGAACTTGTAGCCCACCGTCTCGGTGGCGACCCGCGAGCTACAAGTTCGCCGGCCCCAACCGAACTTGTAGCCCACCGTCTCTGTGGCGACCCGCGAGCTACAAGATCGACGGGGTCCGGTCGGTCAGAGGATCAGGTCGAGCAGGGCGAGATCCGTTCCCGGGGCACCCATGAGCGCCAACCCGAGCGGCAGGTGCGATGACCCGACCGGGACGCCCGACGTCGGAACCACCACGACCGGGACGCCGGCCAGGCTGCCGACCACGGTCGAGCGCAGCGTGTCGGCCCGGATGCGTTCGGCCTCGGGTCCGTACTCCCCACGGACCGGGGCCGGGCCTGCAGCGGCGGGGGCCAAAAGGACCGTCCCCCCGACGGTCGCGTCGTGGACCGCCCGGCGGACCCGTTCCCGCACCGGTCGGGCGGCGGCGACCTGTTCGGCGGTGACCTTCGACGCGGCGTCGAAGCGGTACGCCGTGTTCTCCCCCATCCTCGGGCGGGATGATCGGATCCACCCACCGTGGGTGGCCCACGCCTCGGCCCCCTGCAGGGTCCGGAAGGTGGCCAGGCACTCGTCCATGTCGCACCCGAGGCGGATGGTGGGCACCGCCGCTCCGAACCGATCGAGGACAGCCCCCTCGAGGGCGTCCCTCACATCGGTCCCGGGTGGCCCGATCAGATCCATCAGCTCGGCGACGATCGCGAACCGCTCGACCGGCGACGGCGACACGGGACGTCCGGCGACCGTCGCGAGGGCCACCCCGGCCGCGGCGCGCAGCAGCGGAGCGGACCGAGCGAACAGCCCGATGGTGTCGAAGCTGGAGGCCAACGGGGTCACCCCCTCGGCGCTGACCGCCCCGTGGGTCGGCCGCCACCCGAGGATCCCGCAGTAGCTGGCGGGCACCCGGATCGACCCGCCGGTGTCGGTACCCAGGGCCAGGTCGACAACGCCGGCTGCCACCGCGGACGCCGAGCCCGACGACGACCCGCCGGTGGTCCGGTCCGGCGCGGCCGGGTTGACCGGCGGCGGGAAGTGCTCGTTGTCGCCGCCGAGGGAGTAGGCGAGCTCGTCGGTCACCGTCTTGCCCACCACCGTCGCCCCGGCCGCAACCAGCGCCTCGACGACCGGGGCCGATCGCCCCGCCGGGGCCCGGGACGCGGCCAGGTCCGGGTTGCCGGCCCCGGTCACCCGACCGGCGACGTCGATGACGTCCTTGACCGCCAGGGTCGTGCCGGCCAGCGGACCGCTCGGCTCGCCCTCGACCAGCAGCCCGGTCGGGCCGATGAACGCCCGCATCGCCGGATCGTCGGATTCTCCGGTCGGGATTGCGACAAGGTGTGTCACTGAGCACCCCTATATCGGATGAAGACGAAGGTGGCGCCGGTGGAGAAGCGGGTGAGTGCAACCTCGGAGCGGTCCGGGGCCGGCTCGTCGGCCATGGTGACCGACCAGCGCGACGGACCGGTCCGCTCCAGCCGGGCGTACGGCGTCACCCCCTCGACCGCGGCCGCCAGGCCGTCGTCGTGGCCGTCGGCCAGCCGACTGATCCAGGTCTCCATCCCACGCTCGTGACGGGCCGGGCAGTCGCCGAGCACCAGCCCGACGTGGTCGTCGGCGAGGGTGACCCGCCAGTCGACGTACGCCCGGGGCCGGAACGCCGGGTGCAGATCCAGCACCTGGGCGACGTCGGCCAGGGTGGTCCCGGAGCGGGATCCGTCGCCGGCGGCGAACGCGTCGCGGAGCCGTTGCGAGGTCAGCCCGGCGATGCCGGTGAACTGCCGGTCGACGACCGCCACGGCGTCCTCGGTGCCGTGACGTCGTTCGATCGCGGCGCCGAACGACATGACCAGCAGGTGCTGCTGGACGCAGACCTCCTCGGCCAGCACCCGTAGAGCAGCGGTCGAGAACCGCTCGGTGACCAGGTCCGGATCGAGCGGAGCGGTGTAGTCGTTCCAGCCGTCGGCGACCTCGGCGTCGGTGGCCCCGCGCCCGATCGGGCCGAGCTCGAGCGCGGCCAGGCGGGTGGCCTGCACCGGCGCCATCACCTCGGGCAGCGGCAGCTCGGGGTGGGCGTCGTCGATCGTCACCGTCCAGTGGCAGTGCGGCTGGCGGTCGGCGGGCTCGCGGGGCGGACGGTGGATCGGGCGGACCTGGGCCCGGCGGTTGGTGGCGATGGCGGTGGCGTCGAAGGTCGGGTCCTCGATCGTGTGGCACATCGCGTGGACGTAGTCCTCGCCCATCGGTTCGACGTCCATGAGGGCGCCGCAGTGGTCCAGCCAGAACTCGCCGTGGTTCGCGTCGATCACCCGGTAGCGGAAGTCCATGAACTCCGGCGGGGCGCCGATGTCGAACTGCATGCCCTTGAAGATCGTCTCGACGTCGCCGCGCCCGAAGCCCAGCAGCTGCTGCATGCGCCGGGTGTAGATCGGGCTCGCCCCCATCCACTCGTCGATGGCGATGGCGGTCATCTCGTCGCGGCCGTAGGCGCCGATCAGGTGCGGCATGCCGGCCCGGTCCATCAGCTGGCCGGCGAGCAGGTACTCGCGGACCAGACGGGCCAGCTCGTCGTGGGTGAATTCGGCCAGCGTCCGCGGCGCCGTCACCTCAGGGCTCCGGGTACGACTCGAGGCCCAGCGCCGGGGCGAGCAGCCGCCGGGCCAGCTCGGCGACGGGGGTGTCGACGTTGAGGCCGTCGCCCAACTCCGCAGCCAGCTCCAGGTCCTTGGTCCCGAGCGCGGCGGTGTGGGCGAAGATCGGACGCAGTCCGTCGTCGTCGGCCATCACCGAGGCGTCCGGGCGCAACATGATGGCTCCCGCTCCGCCGGTGACCCGGTCCGAGTGGCGCACGACGTCGCCCAGGGCGGCCACGTCGAGCCCGGCGGCCTGCGCCAGTCGCTGCGCCTCGCCAACGGCGGCGAAGGAGGCGAAGGTGATCAGGTTGCGGGCGATCTTCATCCGGGTGCCCTGTCCGACCGGACCGCAGTGCACGACCAGCGACGCGTAGCGCTCGAGGACGGGGCGGGCCCGTTCGACGGCGTCGTCGGACCCGCCGACCATGACCGCCAGGGTGCCCTCGTGCGCGCCCATCGCCCCGCCGCTGATCGGGGCGTCGACCAGGTCGACCCCCGCGGCGGATGCCCGTTCGGCCAGGGCGACGGCGCCCTCGGCGCTGATGGTCGAGTGCACTGCGACGACGGTGCCGGCCGTCGCTGCGGCGAGCAGGCCGTCGGGGCCGTCGAGCACGTCGGCGACCTGGGCCTCGTCGCGCACCACGATGCTGATGACCCGCGCTCGGGCCGCCAGCTCGGCCGGGGTGGCGGCGACCGTCGCGCCCTCGGCCGCGAACGGAGCGGTGGCGGCTGCGGCGACGTCGAGCACGACGAGCTCGTCGGGTCGGTCGAGCAGGCGTCGCGCCATCGGCGCGCCGATGTTGCCCAGGCCGATGAAGCCGATCACGGACGCACGACCTGTCCGCCGTCGACGTTGAAGATCTGCCCGGTGATCCAGCTGGCGTCGTCGGAGAGCAGGAAGCTGACCATGCCGGCCATGTCCTCCGGGGTGCCGCGGCGCTTGAGGGCCAGGCCCTTGACGATGTCGTCCATGATCGAGCCGGGCACGACGCTGCGCGCCGCGTCGGTGTCGGTCGGGCCCGGGGCGATGGCGTTGATGCGGATGTTGGAGCCGCCGAGCTCGTGGGCCAGCTGGATGGTCAGTCCGTTGATGCCGGCCTTGGCCAGCCCGTAGTAGTTGGCGTACATGTAGGCCGCGGTCGAGCTCTGGTTGACGATCGCTCCCCCGCCGCCGGCGGCCATGTGCTCCCAGCACGCCCGGATGCACAGCAGCGCCCCGTCCATGTTCACGCTCATGAAGCGCCGGTAGTAGTCCCAGTCGACGGTCAGCAGCAGGTCGATCTCCATGCCCCCGAAGATGGCGGCGTTGTTGACCAGGTGGTCGATGCGGCCGAAGGCGTCCATGGTCGCCGCGGCCATCTCCCGGGTGGAGTCGGGATCGGAGATGTCGACCGCCACCCCGAGCGCGGTGCCGCCGTCCGCGACGATCGACCTGGCGACAGCCGCGGCCCGCTCGGCGTCGATGTCGGCCACGACGACCGACGCCCCTTCGGACGCGAGGCGGCGTGCGTAGGCCTCGCCGATGCCGCCGGCGGCGCCGGTGACGATGCTGACCCTGTCCTGGAAGCGGAGGTTCGGGGTGCTGGCCACGGGTCGGTCTCCTGTCGTGTCGGTGTGTCGTGTCGGTCTGTCGTGTCGGTCTGTCGTGTGTGCCGGCCCGGGCCGCGTCGGGGCCCGGGTGCCCGGAGCGTCCCGCGCCGTACCTAGCGGGCGACGGCGATCGCCTTGGTCTCGAGGTACTCCTCGAATCCGGCCACGCCCATCTCGCGTCCGATGCCGGACTGCTTGTAGCCGCCGAAGGGGACGTCCGCGCCGTACCAGATGCCGCCGTTGATCCCGAGGGTCCCGGTGCGGATGCGGGCCGCGACGGCCAGGGCGCGGTCCTCGTCGCCGGAGCACACCGCGCCGGACAGGCCGTAGGGCGAGTCGTTGGCGATCGCGACCGCGTCGTCGTCTCCGTCGTGGGCGATGACGACCAGCACCGGCCCGAAGATCTCCTCGCGGGCGACCCGGGCCGAGTTGTCGAGGCCGACGACCAGGGTCGGGTCGATGAAGTACCCGCGGTCGAAGCGCGGGGAGCGGCCCCCACCGACGGCGAAGGTCCCGCCCTCGGCGACGGCCAGGTCGAGGTAGCCCTGCACCCGGTCGCGCTGGCGGGCCGAGATCAGCGGTCCGCAGATCGTGCCCGGGTCGGTCGGGTCGCCCGCGGTGAGGGCGCCCATCGTGGCCGCGGCCGCCTCGACGATCTCGTCGTGCATCGATCGGGGGACGACCAGGCGGGTGGTGATGGCACATCCCTGACCGGCGTGGGTCGCAGCGGTGAACGCGGCCAGCCCGGCGGCCGCGGCCGCGTCCGCGTCGTCGAGGACGACGAAGGCCGACTTGCCGCCGAGCTCCAGGAACACCCGGGTCAGGTTCTCGGCCGCGTCGCGCATGACCGATCGTCCGGTCGCGGTCGAGCCGGTGAACGACACGACGTCGACGCGGGGGTCCCGGGCCAGCTGTGAGCCGAGCGAGTGGTCGGTCGAGGTGACGACGTTGAGCACCCCGGCGGGGATGTCGGTCTCCTCGGCCACGATTCGGGCCAGGGCGCTGGCGCACCACGGGGTGTCGGGGGCGGGCTTGAGCACCGCGGTGCAGCCGGCGGCCAGAGCCGGGCCGACCTTGGCGAAGTTGATCTGGTGCGGGAAGTTCCACGGGGTGATCGCGCCGACCACCCCGGCCGGCTCTCGGTGCACTCGGCGGTGCGACACGATGCCGAACGACTCCTTCTCGCCCAGGTCGGTGACCCAGCCGTCGTAGCCCTCGGCCAGCTCCGCCCAGTAGCTGAGGTCCTCGACCGGGAAGTCGTACTGCGCCGCCGCGGTCAGGAACGCCGGGGCGCCCACCTCGGCGGTGGTCAGGTCCCGCATCTCCTCGCCGTGGGCGACCAGGGCGTCGCGCAGCTGGCGCAGACACCGGGCCCGCAGCGCGGCGTCGCCCGCCCAGGTCCCGGCGTCGAACGCGGCGCGGGCCGCGGCGATCGCCGCGTCCATGTCGGCCGCGGTGCCGTCCGCTGCGACGCCGAGCACCTCCTCGGTGGCGGGGTTGGACGTCTCGAAGGTGCCGCCGCCGGTCGCGGGGCGCAACGTCCCGTCGACCAGAACGACGTCGAGTCCGGCGTCGGCGAGCATGTCGGCCACGCTCAGCGCTCCCAGATCTTCACCGGCGACGTGCCCGCCGGGTAGTAGCCGGGAAGCGGGCCCCGCATCGAGCGGTTCATGCGCGCCGTCATGCCCTCGGAGAGCACCCCCGCCGACATCATGTCGAGGAAGGTCCGGGCGGCGTTGCCGAAGTCGAACCAGTCCCGCTGCCAGTCCCACTGGAAGTCCCCGGCGTAGCGGAACCAGCTGCCGCCGATGCCGTTGACCTCGTAGGGGGTGCCGTCGGGCCGGGTGGCGTCGGCGACCTGGCGCCAGAAGCCGACGACGAACCCCTTGCGGTCGTCGATGAGGATCTCCTCGTAGGGGTACTGCCAGCCGTCGAGGCCGCCCATCTCGGCGCCGAGGGCCAGGTCGCGGATCTCGTCGCGACCGACGGCCATGAAGTCGGTGTCGGGGCCGTAGTTCCAGCCGTAGGTGGCATCCGGGGTGTAGAGCTCGGCCAGCGGCCGCCAGTCTCCGGCGGCCTCGGCGTCGCGGTTGGCCTGGAGCCACCGCTGCACCATCTCCTCGAGCTCTTCGCGTGGGAATCCGGGCACGTCGCTACTCCTTCTGGGTCGTTCCCCCCGCCGTTCTGTAGTGCGAGATCCAGGCGTTCGCCTGGATCTCGCACTACAGAACGGGGACGAGGGTGATGGCGTGGGTGGGGCAGTACTTGGCCGCGGCCTCAGCGGCGCGGCGCTGGGACTCATCGGCCTGCTCGACGAGCACGTGGGCGAGCATGTCCCGGCCGACCTCGAACAGCTCGGGGGCCTCGTTCTCGCACACCCCGTGGCCCTGGCAGAGGTCGGAGTCGACGACGATCCGGAATGCCATCAGGCGCTCTCCCCTGTCGGCGAGCCGTCCTCGACGACCGTCGGTCCGCTCCGGCGTCGGTAGCGGACCATGCAGGGCTGGGCGAGCTGCACGACCATCTTCGAGTGGTCGTTGCGGTACGTCTCCGGCGGTTGCGCCGCGGTGAGCTCCCAGTCGCGCAGCAGGATGCAAAAGATCGTCTTGAGCTGCATCATGGCGAACGCGGCGCCGACGCAACGGTGCCGGCCGGCACCGAACGGGATCCAGTTCCACGGGTTGTCGAGATCGTCCTGACGGGGCTCGACGTAGCGCGACGGGTCGAAGCGGTCCGGGTCGTCGAACGCCTCGGGGAGTCGGTTCGACACCGCGGGCGACGCGCCGACCAGCTTGCCGGCCGGGATCGTGTAGCCCTCGACCTCTACGGGCACCTTCGCCAGGCGCAGCAGCAGGATCAGCGGTGGGTGCAGGCGCAACGTCTCCTTGATCGACGCCTCCAGCCACGGCACCTCGCGCAGGTCCTGGTAGGTGATCTCGCCGCCGCCGGCGTCGGCCAGGGCGTCCATCTCGGCCACGACGGCAGCCATGACGTCGGGATTGCGCAGCATCTCGATGATGAACCACGACGCGGTGGTGGAGGTGGTGTGGTGCCCGGCGAACATCATCGAGATGAACATGCCGGTGATCACGTCCGCGGAGAAGTGCTCGTTGCCGTCGGGGTCCTTGATCGACATCAGCACGTCGACCAGGTCGCGCTCCTCGCCCTCGGCGGGGGGCCCGGCGGCGCGGCGGCGCGCCATGATGCCCTGGACCCGCTCGACCAGCGCGGCGCGGGCCGCGTCGCGGCGACGGAAGCTGTCGATGTCGGCGTACGGGTCGACGAAGGCGATGGCGTCTGTGCCGCGCTCGAGCTCGTGGAACAGGTGAGCCACCGACACGTCGAGCTCCTCGCGGAACCGCGGCCCGATCAGACACGACGTCGAGGTGTAGATGAACAGCTCGGCGGTCCAGTCGAGCAGGTCGATCTCGCCCTCGTCGTCCCACTCCGCGAGCATCCGCTCGATCTCGGCGGTGATCGTCGCGGCGTGGCCCCGCATGAACTTGTCGCGCAGCGACTGGTTGTGCAGCGCCCGCCGGCGTTCCTCGGGGGTGGCGTCGAACACCACGCCCTCGCCGAAGATCGGCGTCATGAACGGGTAGGCGGCCGCCTGGTCGAGCTCGTCGTCGGAGGCCCGGAAGAACACCTCGTTGGCCTCGGCGCCCGACAGCAGCACGACGTCGTTGTCGGCCAGCCGGAACTCGCCGACGTCGCCGCACTCGTCGCGCACCCGCTGCATCAGTCCGATCGGGTCGACCCGCAGCTCCTCGAGGTGCCCGGTCCCGCCGTCGTCGCCCGACACCTTGGGGATGTCGGCGGAGCGCCCGGTCGGGGCGGTCGTGGTGTCGGTCATGGTTCCCCCTGGTCGTCCGGACTCGGAGCTCGCAGCACCGCCGGGTCGCCGATCGGCGCCTCGGGCTGCACCTCGAGCAGGGCGTAGCGGGTGCCCTTGGGCGCGGACACCACCGCCAGCACGGCGTCGGCGAACTCGACGGGCCGGATGGCGCCGTCGTGGCGCAGCAGGCCCCAGTGCGACCACGAGGCGACGACCTCGTTGATCGAGTCGACCGACCAGGTGGTGCCCTGCTCGGTGCTCGACGGACCGGGGCGGACGATGCCGACGCGCACGCCGGTGCCCTCGCACTCCATGGCCATCGCCCGGGCGAAGCCCTCGAGCCCGGCCTTGGACGCCACGTAGGCCGCCATGTGGGTGCGGGGATCGACCGCCACCTCGGAGGTGACGAACACGACGTCGCCGCGGCGTCGGGCGACCATCGCCGGCACGATCTCGTGGACCAGGGCCTGGGCGCCGAGCAGGTTGACCTGCATCTGGCGGTGGAACTCGACGGGGTCGGCCAGCGTGGTGATCGGCTGCACGTCCCCGGCGTTGGACACGACGATCTCGATCGGTCCGAGCTCGTCCTCGGCCCGTCGGGCGAAGTCGGCGATGGAGTCGGGATCGGTCAGGTCGAGGGCGACGGCCACGGCCTCGCCGCCGTCGGCGGCGATCTTGGCCGCGAGCTCCTCGAGGCGGTCGACCCGACGGGCGCCCACCACGACGGGGTGCCCGGCGGCGGCCAGTCGGGCGGCGATGGCGGCGCCATGACCGGACGACGCACCGGTCACCACGGCGGTCCGACGGTCGGGGTGCGGCTCGAAGCGGGGCATCAGCGGTTCCCCCCGGAACGCAACGTGACCGAGGTCGGCACCTTGGAGAAGCCCCGCACGTTGACCGAGTGGACCCGTTCCAGGCCGTCGGGGTCGATGTCGTAGTCGGAGAACGCAGAGAGCAGCTCCTCGAGCGCGACCCGGGCCTCGAGGCGGGCGAGCGACGCCCCCATGCAGTAGTGGCGGCCGAAGCCGAAGCTGGCGAGCTGCGGCAGCGGTTCGGGGCGGTCGAGGTCGTAGACGTCGGGGGCGGTGAACGCCCGGGGGTCGCGGTTGGCCGATCCGACCAGCAGCAGCACCCGGTCGCCCGCCGGGATCGTGCCGCCGTGGGCAGGGATGTCGACCGTGGCGGTCCGCGCCAGCATCTGCGACGAGGTGTCGAAGCGCAGCGTCTCTTCGATCCACTGCGGGATGCGAGCCGGGTCGGCGAACGGCTTGGCGCGCTGGTCGGGGAACCGCCACGCCCAGTACCAGGCGTTGGCGAGCAGCTTGGTCGTGGTCTCGTTGCCGGCGACGACGAGCAGGAACAGGACGCCGATGATCTCCTCGTCGGTCAGGCGGTCGCCGTCGATCTCGACCGCGAGCAGTGCGGAGGTGAGGTCGTCGGTGGGACGCGCCCGGCGCTGGGCGAGCATGTCGGAGTAGTAGACGACCAGATCCAGGGCGGCAGCCGCCCCCTCGGGCGGGACGTCGCGGATGCCCTCCTCGCGGTGCACGAGCAGGTCCGACAGGCGGCGGAGCTCCTCGCGGTCGGACTCGGGTACGCCCATCAGCTCGGAGATGACGTCCATCGGCATGCGCCCGGCGAAGTCGGAGATGAAGTCGAGGTCGTCGGGGGTGTCGCGCATGCGCTCGACGTAGCGGCGGGCGAGGTCGCGGATGTGGGGTTCCTGCTCGGCGACGCGCCGCGGGGTGAACCCCTTGGAGACCAGCCCACGCATGCGGCCGTGCATCGGCGGGTCGAGCGCCAGGAACGACATGGTGCGATGCGCGTTGGGCCCCGACGCCGCCGGGTCGAGCGACACGCCGTGCGAGCTCGACAGCCGCTCGAAGTCCCGGAAGCCCTCGATGACGTCCTCGTGGCGCGACAGCGCCCAGAAGCCGAGCTCGTCGTTGCGGTAGAGCGGCGCCTCTTCGCGGAGCCGTTCGTAGAGGGGGTACGGGTCCTCGTGGAACTCGTAGGCCCACGGGTCGAAGGCGATGGCGTCGTCGATGGCGGTGCTCACGGTCCCCCCGGGTTGGTCAGGTGTCAGCCGACGACCAGCTCGGCGGTGCGGGCGAGCTGGTCGGGCAGGTCGGTGTAGTCGAGATGTCCCATGCCGGCCTGCAACATGGCCCCCGACACGGCGAACTCGAGCGAACGCAGCACGGCCGGATCGGCGTCGTCGCCGAGCGCGGCCTGGAGCCGGCGCCGCCAGGTGAGCCCGATGCGGTCCCGCAGGACCTTGACGTCGGGGTCGTTGGAGAGCATGGCCGCGGTGCACGCCGCGGCCAGCTCGGGTTCGTCCGCGACCAGCAATGCCATCTCGGCCAGGGTGGCCGCGGCGCGCGACGCGGCGGTGCGGCGACGGTCGATGCGGGTCTCGGGCAGCGCCTCCAGCCGTCGCCAGAACACCTCGGTCACCAGGTGCTCGCGGGAGGCGAAGTAGTTGTAGGCAGTGGCCGGGGCGACCCCGGCGCGGCGGGCGACGTTGCGGACGGTCAGACCGTCGTAGCCGACTTCTCGCAGCTCGTCGACGGTGGCGTCGAGCAGTCCGGCGACGGTGCGGGCCTGGCGGTCCGACAGGTGCCGGCGCGGGGCGAGGAGAGCGGCGGTGGCGGCCGTCGGACTGGACATCTGTCCAGATGGTAGTCCACATCGGCGGGGCCTGTGGACCTGAGCCGTCAGCCCGCGAATCGGACCGCAGCACACCCGTGCTACATTGGCCTCGTGAGCACCACCACCGTGCGCCTGGATGACGACGACGAGGCCATCCTCGACGAGCTGGCTCCGAGGTACGGCGGACGCTCCAGCGCGATCCGCCACGCGCTCCGCGAACTGGCCGTCACCCATCACCGCCAGGATGCGCTCCGATCGTTCCTCACCGCCTGGGGCGCCAGCGACGGACCCCCCGACGAGGCGACGGTCGCGGCGATGGCCGACCGATACGGCCTGTGATCCTCGATGCAGGGTTCCTGATCAGCGTCGACCGGAGCGAGCGATCCGCACACGCGTTCCTCGAGGCCGCCGCCCGAACCGGGACGGACCTGCACACGACCCATCCTGTCGTCGCCCAGGTCTGGCGGGACGGGAGTCGCCAGGCTCGACTGGCCGCCTTCCTGAGGATCGTGCACGTCCACCCGCTCGACGACGGGCCATCGGTGGGACTGCTCCTGGCCCGATCCCGGACCGCCGACGTCGTCGACGCCCACCTGGTCACGTGCGCGGTCCGCGTCGGCCACGACATCCTGACCGGCGATCCGGACGACATCGCGCCGCTCGCGGCATCGTTCGGGTCCGCCGCGCCGACCGTGCACACGTGGCCGTGAATCGTCGACCCACTCCGCCCGGGCGACGTCGACCCGAGTCGCCACTGTGTCAGGACGGGACGGGCGGTGGTCAGGGGGCCAGGTCGTGGGCGCGGAGCCAGTCGGTGCAGATGCCGACGGCCTCGGCCAGCTTGGGGCGCTGGTCGGTGCCGTCGGGTCCGGTCCCCAGGTAGTAGTGCGTGGCGCCCTCGACGACGTGCAACTCCTTGTCGTCGTGGCTGACCGCGGCGAACAGCGACCGGCCCATCTCCGGGTAGCAGACGTCGTCCGCGCCGTTGGAGACCACGAGCACCGGCACCGTGATGGCCGCCGCGCACCGCAGACCGTCGGCCGGGGCGTCGTCCAGGCTCCACTGGCTGAGCCAGCTGCGCAGCGTGCAGAACCGGGCCAGGCCGACCGGGCCGTTGTTCACCAGCCGCGGGTCGCCCAGGTATGACACGCCGACCTGACGGTCGTTGGGGTCGATGGTGCCGTCGAGCACGGCCGGATCGGCCATCGTCCCGTGCACGACGAAGCCACGCTCCTCGTCGGGGCGTCCGGAGTCGCGCAGCCGCTCGAGCTCGCCGCGCACCCAGGCGGTGATGCGCCGGTTGCGGGCCTCCTGGGCGGCCCGGTAGCCGGCCAGCCACTCGCGGTCGTAGGGAGGTGCGGGGGCGTCGGGCCCGTAGAGGTCCCAGCGAGGGTCGCGTCGATCGGGGTCGGACTCGTCGACGATCGCCGGGTCGAGCGAGTCGGTGAGCACACCATGGCGGCTCGGGTGCGCGGCCAGCAGCATGACCGCATCCGCGGGGATCAGCTCCGCGGCGGTGAGGTCCGGCGGGTCGCCCCATGGCGTCGAGGTGATCGACGGCGCCTCGGCCTGCTCCTGGTACAGCAGCGACAACGACCCGCCGCCGGACCACCCCGCCAGCACGACCCTGGAGTAGCCGAGGCGCTCCTTGGCGTCCGCGACCGCGGCGCGCATGTCCAACACGACCTTCTCCATGATGAGCGCGGAGTCGGAGCGGTAGCGGCTGTTGCAGTAGATGACGTGGTGGCCCGCCTTGGCCAGCGCCCGCACCATCGGCAGGTACGCACCCGCCCCGATCGGGTGCATGAACAGCAGGACGGTGTCGGAGGCGACACCGACCGGCCGGTACAGGTACGACTCCAGCACGACGACGCCTTCGGGGCCGCCGTAGGTGTCCTTGAACGCCGCCTGCTCGGCGTACACGAGCGGGTACGCGACCAGCTCGACCTCGATCCGTTCCGACGTCGACACGATGGACCTCAGGCCTGCTCGAGCCGGACCGGCGGGTCGGGGGTGCTGGCCGCAGCGGCGACCTCGGCGTCGGAGAGGGCGACCATGAACTCGAGCTCCTTGCGGGGGTAGCCCATCTGGGGCTTGGACGGGTCGATGGGCGGTTGGGGCACCGGCTCGGCGGGCGGGTCGTACGACGGCGGCGACATGAACCGCTCGGCATCCGCGGCGGTCATGCCGATCGCCTCGCACGCGACCGGGTCGACCCAGGCCCGGGGTTCGATCGGTTCGGCCGACCATGCGGCCTCGAGCGTCAGGCCCTCGAGTCCGGCGAAGTAGATCGAGCGGCACATGCCGTGCTCGATCGGGCCGAAGGTGACGATCCCGTTGGAGCGCAGCCGGTCCCGCATGGCGAGCAGCGCCTCCTCGGAGCCGACGTCGAAGGCGAGGTGCTGCATGGTGCCCGGGGCGCTGATCCCGGCGCCGGTACCGGAGTGGGTGACGCCGATGATCGGCTCCACGTCTTCGACCCCGGCGATCTGCACGAACGACAGCAGGCAGGTGTCGCTGAGGCGGACGAAGCCGTGCCAGGCGCCCTCGACGCCGTGCATCTCGAACAGGGCGACCATCGGGGCGCCCATCACCTGGGTGAAGAACTCGAACTGGGACTTCATGTCCTTGGTCGAGATGGCGAGGTGGTGCACGCCGGTGGGTGCGGTCATGACGGTTCCTCCTGCTTGCTGGTCGGTGTCGTGGTCGAAGATCGGGAACGGCGCGATCCGTTCGGACGGGTCGTCGCGGCGGGCGGGCGCGTTGCCGGCCAGGCGCCGAGCACCGCGTCGATGGTGGTGCTGCGACGGGGCCAGGGCGGGTCGATGCGTGCGACGGCGAGGGCGTAGACGACCTCGGCGCGCAGCTCGGCGTCGGCGCGGGTGATGCCGAGCTCGACGAGCGCGTCCCGCAGGAACACGAGCAGCACGCGGTCCGCGTCGCGGACCGCCTCGGCCGCCGGTTCGTTCACCGTCGCCCAGTCGCGCATGGCGCGGTGCAGCGCCCCCATGTGCAGCTGCACGCTGAGCCGCTCCAGCTCGGCCAACCGCTCGGCGGGCGGCCGCTCGGCGAGCCGGTCGAGCACCGTTCGGGGCTGCTCGGTCCCGAAGAACGAGGCGAGCTCGCCCAGGTACTCCGACATGCCGGGGAAGTGGTGGTAGAAGCTGCCGGTCGTGCGGCCGGTCAGCTCGCACAGCGCGGCGAGCTTGACCGCCGGGAACCCGCCCCGCCGCAGCAGGTCCTGGCCGGCGACCAGCCAGGCGCGGCGGCTGTCGTCGGTTCCGGGCTCCGGTCCCGACGCCGCAGCACCGACGCCCGGGGCAGCGGCGCGACCCGACATCAGAGCCTGTCCGCCGGTCGCAGCGGCAGGCCCAGGGCCACTCGTCCGGCCAGCTCGGTGGTGCGGTCCCAGTCGAAGATGACGTGGCCCTTGAGCACCTCGACGTCGCGCTGCAGCCGCTGAAGAGGTGCGTCGGCCTTGTAGACGCTGGCGCCGGCACCCGCGCACACCATCGAGATCACCGCGACCGAGCGTCGCACCGCGTCGGCGGCCGCCAGCCGAACCGCCATGCGGTCCGCCATCGGGTCGGCCGAGGTCGCGATTCCCCCGAGGACGGCGACGCCGCCGTCGAGCGCGGCGCGGGCGGCGCGCACGTCGGCCAGCGCGGTGCCCAGGCGCACCTGGGCCGCGGGCTGCTCGGCGGCCTTGTCGCCGAAGCTGTAGGCGAGGACACGGCTGCGGAGGCGCTCCTCGTACTCTGCGACCGCCCGCTCGGCGGCGCCGACCGCCGGTGCGGCGGCCATCAGGGCGAGCACCGCCATCACCGGCAGGTGCGCCAGGCCGTCACCCGCGGTGACCGGTCCGCACTCGAGCAGGTCCTCGGCGACCAGCGTCCGGTGCTCGGGGACGAACACGCCCTCGACGCGCACGTCGTCGGATCCGGTGGCGCGCATGCCGGAGGTGTGCCAGACGTCGTCGACGACCACGTCGGAGATCGGCAGCACGGCGAAGCGGGCGACCAGCGCGTCGTCGCGGTCCTCGAGCCCGGTGACCATGACCCAGTCCGCGTGGCGCACACCGGTGGCCCACTCCCAGCGGCCGGTCACCTCCCAGCCGGGCGCGCCGTCAGCTCCGGTGGCGGCCCGCAGGCGGCCGGTCGGGGCGAGCGGTGCCGGCACCAGCCCGTAGCCCGGGGCGGAGCCGAGCACCTCGGCCTGGAGCTGCTCGGGGAACCGGGTGATCAGCCAGTTGTGCATGACCAGGAACGACAGCGTCCACGCCGAGGCCGGGCACCCGGTCGCCAGGATCCGGGTGGTGTCGATCAGCTCGCTGAGCCCGCGGCCCTCGCCGCCCCAGCGTTCGGGGACGACCATCCGGAACAGCCCGGAACGGGCTGCGGCGTCGAGCACGGCGGGGGTGAGCTGGCGCAGCTCCTCGGCGTGGGCGGCCTCGGCGTCGAGCAGGTCGACCAGGCCACGGGCCCGGCCGGCCCACGCCGGTTCGTCCGACACCACGGCGTGCCCGCTCAACTCCTCGCCGATCAACTGGTCCCCCACGTCCGTCCCCCTGTTCGTCACGTCGTCCCCCGACGTCGGACGACCACCATAACTCAACTTACGGTCTGGTGCGACCAGGAAGGGTGCGGTGCGATCAGGACAAGAGCGGTGCGATCGGGAAGAGAGTGGCGCGATCAGGGCCAGAGCGGGTCCGTCACCTCGACGCCGAGGGGCTCGCCCCAGCGGTTGCGATACGACACCTGCTGCACCGGCTGGCGCTCCGCCACTCCCCAGCGACCGGTCGGGTAGCCCATGAGCACGCAGCCGGCCTGGTTCCAGCCCTCATCCGCGGGCACGCCGAGGATCTCCTTGACCTCACCGTCGGCGAACAGCAGGACAGCGGTCAGCGTGGACCCGACGCCGTGGG
>WBZL01001223.1_pt1 | contig 27403 bp, 31 predicted proteins | sample 5204291 | NCBI WGS metagenome assembly WBZL01 (sample SAMN12344345, study PRJNA552823) | activated sludge metagenome | biome: Activated sludge suspended growth; feature: Nitrification reactor; material: Wastewater; isolation source: activated sludge from nitrification reactor of wastewater...
CGAGGTCGTCCCAGGTCTCGATGTTCTTCGGGTTGCCCGGACGAACGGCGAAGACCACCACCGACGAGGACACCACGCCCTTGTTGGGCCCAGCGTCCCAGTCCTCGGCCACCAGTCCCTCGTCGACCAGGCGGGTCACGTCGCTCGCCACCGAGAAGTGCACGTAGTCGGCCTCCAGGCCCGAGACGACGGCCCGGCTCTGGTCGCCCGAGGCGCCGTAGGAGGTCTTGAACGCCACGCCCTTGCCGGCCTCGGTCTCACCCCACGCCTCGGCGATGGCCTTGTTGGCCGCCTCGGGCACGGCGAACCCGACGATGTTGATGGTCTCGTCGGACCCACCGCCGCTCGCCGCACCGCCTCCGCCGTCGGCGGAGGTGTCGCTGGACGTGTCGTCGGACCCTCCACCGCAGGCGGTCAGGGCCAGGGCGCCGGCCAGCACCACCGCCAGGACTGATCGCTTCGGGTTCCTCATCGTGTCGCACGACCTCTCTGCCGGTCTGCGCCGGCGTCGGTCACGGGCTGGTCCCGTGAACGCCGTGCACCGTACCCAATCCCTACCAATTTGGTCAAGAATATGTTTTTGGTGGTTTTATCCCGGCTGAGGGGGGTCACCACCCGTCCGCACAGGACGGACCCGGCCCCGGACGCGATCGTGCCCCCGGCTGGAGCCGGGGGCACGATCGGGTCACCTGAGGATGGGAGCGGGCCGGCTTGCGGGCCGGCCCTGCCGGATCAGCGCAGGCCGACCTTGCGGGAGCACGAGGGCCAGTGGCCCCAGCCCCCGCTGGCACGGAGGCGCTCACCCATGGCGATCTGGGTCTCGCGGCTGGCCTCGTGGGGGTAGCCGGTCCCGCCGACACCGCGCCACGACGACAGCGAGAACTGGAGGCCGCCGTAGTAGCCGTTGCCGGTGTTGATGCCCCAGTTGCCGCCCGACTCACAGGCGGCGAGGGCGTCCCACGCGCTGCCGTTGCTCACCGCCGGCGCCGGGGCGGCGGCTGCGACGGCGCGGGCGCGCTCGGCCTCGGCGGCCGCCTGGCGAGCCGCTTCCTCCTCGGCGGCCAGGCGGGCGTCTTCGGCGGCCTGTTCGCGAGCCGCCAGGATCGAGGCGCTGAGGTAGGTGGCCGACGCTTCGGCCCGGCTGGCCGACTCGGTGGCGGCGAAGCGGACCACCTGGCCCACCACGTTGATGGATCCCTCGCCTGGACGCATCACGGGCGTGGCCGCCTCGGCGGCGGCGACCACCGCGGTCTCGGCGGCTGCGGCGTGAGCCGCGTGGGGAGCGGAGACGGGCTGGGCCGCCACCATCGGAGCGCCGAGCGCGAAGGCCGTGGCGGCGATGACGCCGACCCGTGCGGGTCGACGGGTGGCACGTTCCAGGAACGTGCCGGCGGTACTCGGGGGGCGGTCGGTGGACGCGTGTCGTCGGGACATGGGGGTGGAGCTCCTTGCTCGAGCGGCGGAGGGTCGGGGGCGTCACTCGCCCACACCGGACCTCCGGGGTCCCGAACAGTGTGACAGCTTGCGCGGGAAACCGTAACCCTTTCGTCATGTGTTCATCGTCACTATCGATGATTCGCATAGCAACAATCTGTTGTGTCGATAGTCGATGCCGACCCCCGCTACCGTGCATCCCGTGAACCGTCTCGCCGCCGAACCGTCGCCCTACCTGCGCCAGCACGCCGAGAACCCGGTCGACTGGTTCCCGTGGGGCGACGAGGCCTTCGAGGCCGCCCGCGCCGGCGACCGCCCCATCCTGTTGTCGATCGGCTACTCGGCCTGCCACTGGTGCCACGTGATGGCCCACGAGTCCTTCGAGGACCCCGAGACGGCCGCCGTGGTGAACGACCTGTTCGTGGCCGTCAAGGTGGACCGCGAGGAACGCCCCGACGTCGACGCCGTGTACATGGACGCGTTGCAGGCCATGACGGGATCCGGCGGCTGGCCCCTCACCGCCTTCCTCACGCCGGACGGCAAGCCGTTCTTCACCGGCACGTACTTCCCCCGCCACGGCGCCCACGGCCGGCCCTCGTTCCTCGAGGTGTGCCACGCCGTCGACGACGCCTGGCGCAACCGTCGGGCCGACCTCGAGGGCGAGGCCGACCGCATCACCGACCACCTGCGCGAGACGTCGATCGTCGGAGGCGGCGCGCCGCCCGGACCGGCGGTGCTCGCCGCAGCGCGCGACCAACTGCTCGCCCGCCACGACCGGGAGTGGGGCGGGTTCGGCGGTGCCCCGAAGTTCCCCCAGACCATGGCCATCGAGCTGCTGCTCCGCCACCACCGACGCCACGGCGACCCCGAAGCCCTCGCCGCCGCCGTCCGTTCCCTGGACCTGATGGCCGCCGGCGGCATCCACGACCACCTCGGCGGCGGCTTCGCCCGCTACTCGGTGGACCGCCAGTGGCTCGTGCCCCACTTCGAGAAGATGCTGTACGACCAGGCCCTGCTCGGCCGGGTGTACCTCCACGCCTGGCAGCTCACCGGGGAGCCGCGCCACCGCCGGGTGCTCGCCGACCTCGTCGGCTACGTGCTGCGGGACCTCCGTCATCCCGGCGGTGGGTTCTACGCCGCCGAGGACGCCGACAGCGAAGGCGAGGAGGGCCGCTTCTACGTGTGGACGCCGAGCCAGGTCACCGAGGTGCTCGGCTCCGATGCCGCCGACGCCCTGGCCTGGTGGGGGGTGACCGAGGCCGGCAACTTCGAGGGGGCCACCATCTTGAACCGGCTGCACGGCGGACGCCCCGACCCCGAACCCGAGCCGCCGTTCGTGGCCCGGGCGCGCGCGGCGCTGCTGGACGCCCGGTCGCACCGGGTGCGTCCCGGCCTGGACGACAAGGTGCTCACCGAGTGGAACGGGCTCATGATCGCCACCCTCGCCGAGGCGGGCGCCGCGGCGGACGAACCGGGCTGGGTCGACGCCGCGTCGGCCGCGGCCGAGCACCTCCTCGCCCACCACCGCGACGAGACCGGTCGGTGGCTGCGGTCGTGGCAGGACGACGGCCACGGAGGCCGGGCCCGTCACCTGGCCCTGGCCGCCGACCTCGCCGCCCTGGTCGACGCCTTCACCCGCCTCGCCGAAGCCACCGGCGCGCGCCGCTGGCTCGACGAGGCGATCGCGGTGGCCGACCAGCTCCTGGCCCGGTTCTGGGACCACGACGGCACAGGGCTGTTCACCACCCCCCACGACGGCGAGCAGCTCGTCACCCGGGCCAAGGACCTCCTCGACGCGGCCACCCCGTCGGCCAACAGCCTGGCGGCGGCGGCGCTCCTCCGGCTCTCGGCCCTCACCGGTTCCGACGAGCACCGCGAGCGGGCCCTGCAGATCGTGACCCTGCTGGCGCCACTGGCCAACGACCACGCCGCCGCCCTCGGCCACCTCCTCGCCGCCGTCGACCTGGCGGTGCACGGCATCGTGGAGGTGGCCGTGGTCGGCGACCGGCCCGATCTGGTCGCCGAGGTGCGGGCGGGCTACCGGCCCGACGCCGTCCTGGCGTGGGGCGAGCCCTACGACTCCCCCCTGTGGGCCCACCGGGCCGACGGCGCCGCCTACGTGTGCCGGGACTTCACCTGTCGACGACCCGCCACCACCGTCGAGGATCTGCGCGCCCAGCTCGCAGCCCCGCCGGCCGGCGACGGCGGACCGGCGAGCGGCTGACACCCCCAGACGGGCACCCGGTCACCAGCGCCCGCGGTGGACGACCCGGTCGATCGGCGGCCTGGGTCGTCCGGCCGACCGCCCGGCTGCGGTGGTACCGGGCTCGGGGTGGCCGAGGGCGATGGTGGCCACCAGCCGCCAGCCGTCTGGCACGCCGAAGCGGTCCGCCACCGCCTGCTCGTGGTCGAACAACCCGAACAGGCACGCGCCGAGCCCGGCGTCGACCACACCGAGCAGCAGGTTCTGGGCGGCGGCGCCGGCGTCGACCCACCAGTACGGCACCGCCCAGCGGTGGGCACCGGCGCCCAGACCGCTGCGGGCCTTGTCGGGCTCGGCGTAGCGCTCCAGGTAGGCGTCGGGCCGCACCGCCACCACCACCAACACCGGCGCGGCCAGGAGGCCCGGCCAGCCGAACCCGGACCGCCGCGGTTCGGGGAGCGTGACGTCCCAGTAGGCCCCGACGTCGTCCGGCGCGTCGAGCACGAGGAACGCGGTGGCCTGGGTGTTGCCCGCCGACGGGGCCCGCCGGGCCAGGTCGCACAGCCGATCGATCTCCGCCGGGTCGACGGGGTCGGGCCGGAAGGACCGGACCATCCGCCGGGCGCGCACCGCCCGCTCGAGCTCCACCGGTCGGGCGGTTCGGGCGGTTCGGGCGGGCCCGGGGCCCTAGGCCAGCTTCAGGAGGTCGTCGGCCATGGCCCAGCCGAAGGCGATGAGCGCGTCGCCCCGGTTGGGGTCGACCTTCTCGAAGAAGGCGGCGAAACCGGGGTCGAGCTTCTCGGGCCGCAGCGTCTCGTGGTCGAGCGACTCCGGGTAGCACCCGTCGCCCCGCACGATGAAGGCACGCTCGTCGTAGCGGGCGGTCTCGACCCCGAACCGCTTGGCGAGGCGGCGACCCCACGCCCGCTCCTCACCCGTGGCCACGTAGTCGGGCCGCGGGACGATGTCGTTGAGCGACTTGAAGGCGTCGTAGCCCGAGACGGTGGGCAGGCGGGTGCCCACCAGCACGTCCTCGTCGGGGAACGCGAGCACGGCCCGGCGGAGCTGATCGTGCACGATCGCCCGCAGCACGGTGTCGCGCTTGGCCGTGCGCTTCACCGAGGCCAGCCCGATGATCACGCTGGGCGTGCCGCCGATGCGCTCGAGCGTGCTGAAGGAGAAGCCCTTGAGCCGGTCGTTCTCACGAGCGAGGGTGACCAGCACCCACGACTCCTTGGCCTTGGAGAGCACCCCCACCTCGTAGCGGCTCGGCCCCTCGGCGCACAGGTCAGCCAGGTCGGCCAGCTCGGCATCGCCGAGTGCTGTGCAGTCTTTGGTCTCGATGTCGATAGCCATGAGCCTGACTCGACCCCCAGAAGTTGGTGCATTGGTGCCCGTCAAGTCCAGTCCACCAGCCAACGGAACGCAAACCGGTGGAGAGGTGCCACGTTGCGGACAGGCCGCGTGGAAGGATGCGGGGCCGAGATCCGTGCCCCTCCGTCGGAGCCCACCGTGCGCCAGCGTCCCCGTTTCCGAACCCTCGCCGCCCTGGTCCTGGCCGCCGCGCTGACCCTGGGGGCCGCCGGCTGCGGCGACGACGAGCTGACCCCCGAGGAGCAGCAACGCGAGCGGGTGGAGAAGCGTCTCAAGCTGTCGTTCAGCGACGAGCAGGCCACCTGCATGCTCGAGCGCTTCGACGACACACTGTTCGAAGCCCTCGACCAGGAGGGCCAGCTCCCCACCGGACCTGCCCTCGACGAGTTCTCCGAGATCGCCCGGGACTGCGTGGTGGGCGAGAGCACCGCCAGCACCACCTCCGCCCCCGCCAGCACCACCACGGCCGACGGTGCCGCCGACTCCACGACCACCACCGCCGCCGACGCGGGCGAGACCACCGAGTCGCCGACCGACGGATCCACCACCTCCACCACCGCGTCCGGCGGCGAGCCCGCCGACGGAGGCTGACGCCCCGGCACCGGGTCGTGCCGGCTCGCTCGGGTGCCGGCGCGCTCAGGCTCCCTCAGGTGAAGGCCAGCACCGCGGCCACCACCAACCCGAAGCCCACCACCGCCACCCGCAGCACCCGCTCGTCGACCCGCCGCACCAGCCGGGCCCCGGCGTACCCGCCGAGCAGGGTGAGCGGCGCCCCCACCGCCACCGTCGCCCAGTCGACCGGGCCGAAGAGCCCGAACACCACGAGGCTCACGGTGGCGTCCGCCACCGACAGGCCCGTCTTCATGGCGTTCAGCCGGTGGAACGGCGCGGCCACCGTGAACCCGAGCACCGCCAGCAACAGCACCCCGAGACCGGCCCCGAAGTAGCCGCCGTACACCGTGGCGGCCGCCACCCCGAGGGGCGCGACCCACCGGGCCTGGGCGCCGGGAGGCGTCCCCACCCGTGCCGCCACGGTCGGTTGGAGCCAGATCAGCAGGCTGGCCACGGCCACCAGCACCGGCACGATCACGTCGAAGGCGGCCTCGGAGGTGGCGAGCAGGAGGGCGCAGCCGATCGACGAACCGACCACCGCGGCGGCGAGCAGCGGGGGCAGCCGTCGCCGCTCCTCACGCAGTTCGTTCCGGAACCCCACCGCACCACCCACGTAGCCGGGCAGGGTGATGACCGAGTTGGTGACGTTGGCCGCCAGGGTCCCCATGCCGGTGGCCACGAGGGCGGGAAACAGGAGGAGCGACCCCCCGCCCGCCAGGGAGTTCACCACCCCGCACCCGAACGCGGCGACCGCCACCACGACCAGGTCGACCGACATGGCGGCCCAGGCTAGGCACCTCGATGGCTCCCGACAGACACCGCTGCGGGTCCGTCGGAACGACGCGGACGGGGCCGGCACCGACGTGCCGGCCCCGTTCAAGAGAGGTGGCGCCGGGAATCGAACCCGGGTACAGGGCTTTGCAGGCCCTTGCCTAAGCCACTCGGCCACGCCACCGTGGCCGGGTCACTCTAGATGCTCGCTCAGGAAGCGCGTGAACGGGGCCCCCTCGTGGACCAGGTCGCCCTGCTCCTCGGCTGGCGCCTCGGAGTTGCCCACGCTCTCCTTTCGCTCGTGCGGCTCCGTCGCGGGCCACTCGGTCCCGGGCCGGTGCGTCGGCACAATCCGCGGCACGCTCCGATCCCCGCCGTTACGCTCGTTCGGACGAGTCGGGCGTTCGGATCGGCTCAAGCACAGAGAGAGAAATGCATTGGCAACTGGCACTGTCAAGTTCTTCAACGCCGAGAAGGGCTACGGCTTCATCACCCGTGAAGAGGGCGCAGACGTCTTCGTCCACTTCTCCAACATCGAGGGCTCCGGCTACAAGACCCTCGAAGAGGGCCAGAACGTCGAGTTCGACGTCGCCCCCGGCCGGAAGGGCGAAGAGGCACAGAACGTCCGGGTGATCTGACCACACCCGTCTGAATCCGGGAGCCGCCGGCCCGTGCCGGCGGCTCCTGCCGTTTTGCGGCGGGAAGGGTCGCCCACGGGTGCCCGGCGCAGGGGGCAGACTGGGGCGACCTGTCCCGGCGAGGAGGCCCTCCGTGACCGACACCACCACCTGCCCCACCTGCGCGGCGACCCTGCCGGCGGCAGCCGTGTTCTGCACCAACTGCGGGGCGCGCCTGGGCGGGGCGCCGCCCGTCCCCGCCAGTGCGCCGCCCCCGCCCCCGGTGGACCCGACGCGGGTCGACAACCCGGGTCTCACCGATCCCACCCAGGCCTACGCCGCACCGCCACCCGCTCCCGGGGCTCTGCCCTTCGCCCCGACCCCGCCGCCGCCCGCACCCTCCGCCCCGTGGCAACCCGCGTCCGACACATCGGGGTCCTGGGCCGGCACGCCCACCGCGCCACCCGCCCCGGCCGATACGCCCGCCTGGGTGCACGCCGCCCAGGCCCTCAGCACCGCCCCCCCGCCGCCCACCACGGCGGTGCCGCCGGTCGGCGGTTTCGGGGGGCCCGCCAGCGCGCCGGCGCCCGGTCCCGGTGGCTCGCCGGGCGGATCACCCGCCGGTGCGATCCTGGCCCTGGTCGGCGGGGTGCTGACCCTCGTGGGCACCTTCCTCCCCTGGGTCACCAACAACCTCACCGATGCCGGCCTCAGCGGCTGGGACCTCACCAGCGGCGACAAGGGCTTCCGCCTCCCCGACGGCACCCTGCTCACCTTCGAGTCGCTCGATCCGTACGTCCTGGTGGCGTTGGGCGCGCTGTCGCTGTTCGTGGGGGTCATGTCGTTCGGTGCCGCCACCCGCAAGGTGGCCCGACTGCTCGCGGTGGTGTCGGGCCTGGCCGTGATCGGGCTCTTGGTGCGCGACTGGACCTCCCTCGCCAGCGTGGTGAGCGACAAGGCGCCGGTGGGCTTCGAGGTGGAGAGCGCGATCGGGTTCTACCTGGCGATCGCCGGCGGCGGGCTCACCGCCCTGAGCGCCCTCATGCCGTCCAAGAGCTGACACCGAGCGCCACGGGTGCTGGTTGGGCTGGGGAGCCTCGCGGCCGAAGCCGTCACGGCGAACGCCACGCAACAGGGCGCGCAGGGCAGACGGGCCCCCTCAGTCCGCCAGCGTCCAGCGACCGGCCGCCGCCCCGGGCGCGCCGGAACCAGGCGCGCCGGCTTCGAACATCGCCTCCAACACGTCGGCTTCCGTCGGAACCCCCATCTGGAGCTTCAGGCACGTCGTACCGATCCCTGCTCGGTTGCCCCCGGCCCAGTACTGGTCGTAACAGGCCCTCACCCCCCGGGCGTTGGCGGCCAGGTCGGAAACCGCCGTGCCCGGAGCGTGGCGGATGTAGAACAACAACACGTGGGCTTGGCCCGTCAGGGGCAGGTACTCGGTGGTCTTGCCACCGGCCCACAGGTTCCGGGGCTCGAGGTTGGCTGCGGCGGTGCCGCTGCCGATCTCCCAGAGTGCGTGCAACTGCCACACCTGCACCGCACCGCGCGCCGTGCGGGTGCTGTCGGTCAGCGAGTCGAACGCCGCCTCGGAAGCATCTGCGATGTACGCGCCGGTCATGTCGTTCTCCCACCCGACGAACGCCTTGGCCTGGATGGCGGCCTGGAACGTCCCGGTGGCAGCCGACGAGCAGGCGTTCAGCCAGACCAAGCTGTTCTCGAACGAGGCCCCGCGTGCCCGTACCGCACGGAAGAACTCCGGGTGCAGCCACAGGGTCACGACGCTCTGGCTGTCGGGCGAGATGTTCAGGACCATGTTGTTGGGATCCCACTCGAGGCCCAGGTACTTGGTCAGCGACTCGTTGATCCGCTCTGCCATGGCCTTGTCGATCTTGACCGACTTGCCGCCGGTGATCTTGGTCACCGGCTCCAGGGTCATGTCCAACGGCCCCATGTCCAGGTAGTTCTTGTTCTTCCCGCTGGCGCCGTGGCCCAGGAAGTAGACGACGCCTGGTTGGTCGGACAGCGAGTCGATGAACGCAGCCGTCGCCTCGAGACCGGTGCTGTCGGGATCGCCGTCCTTGCCCAGGATCGTCGTGACGTCGTAGCCGCTGGATGAGAGCGAGGCTTCGATGCACTCGATGTTCGACCCGGCCTGCCCCCGGATCGTGTCCGCGTCGGCCGGGCCGCCGTGCGTGACGTCGTACTGCGGGCTGACCAGGACCGCTGACCGCTGATCAGCCGGCGGCGAATCCTCGCTGCGGATCGGCTTGGGATCGACCGTCGGCAGGTAGGCGGAGACGCCATAGCCGCCACCGGGGTTGATGCCTTCCCTGGTGGGTTCCTGCGGGGTGCCGCCGTTGGCGGGAACCTTGGCGCAGGTGGCGATGTCGGGCGCCGCCGCCGTAGACCCCGTGGCGGACGAGAACGCTCCCGCCCCGAGGGCGCCGAGACCTTGGGACGACAGGCCCGCTCCCGTCAGGTTCGACACCTCGGGTTCGGCAGCCTCCGCCGACGGGTCATCGTCGCCGACGGCCAGGAGCCGCTCGGTCAGGATCTCGTCGGTGGTGCCGTCCTCGTAGACGATCTCGATGTTCAGGCCGTTGTCGGAGACCTCGGCGCTCTCGACCGAGTCCATGGCCTGCACCTTGTCGAGAGCGACCAGAACAGCGTCGGCCTGGGCCGTGCCCTCGGCGATGGCCTCCGAGTAGGCCTTCATGCCCACGGCGGACGCGACGGCATCGGGTCCCTCCAGCTCCCACATGTCCTCGAGGTTGCCCGACGGCCCGTCGGCCTTCTCCTGGTCGTCGTCATCGTCGTCGACGGTGACCGGTGCGGTCGTCCGCTTCCACTCAGACGTGCCCTCGCCCTCACCGAACACGAAGAACGGGAGGATGAGGATGTCGCCCCGCACCTCGAACGGGCCGTCGCCCACGAGCGTCTCGTCTGCCGTCGCGACCTGGATGTCTGTACCGGTGACGGACCAGGTTCCCGTGTCCTCGAGCGTCTCGTCGGGCTGAACGGCGAGGAGCGTGAGGGTCCCGTCCGGCTTCAGGCTGAGGGTGACGGTGGCATCGTCGTCGACCTGGGTGCCGCCGACGTCGCCGATCAGCTGGTACTCGCCGACGAGCGAAGGCTTCTCCTCCTCGGCGTCCTCGCCGTCGGAGTTCGAGCCGGCGGAGCAGGCGGAGACCACCAGCGCCACGACCGCGACAACGGCCCAGAGGCTGCGTGATCTCCTGCGGGGGCGGGGAACTGGCGATGGGTGACGATCCACGGGTCTGGCTCCGTTCAGCGATCGAACGACGCGGGCGCCGGTGGTGACCGGACCCTCTTGTTCCCAGGTGGTGAAGACGCCGTTCACGACCCGTCAGCGGTCCTCACATCTGTGTCCGAGGAGGCATCACCCGTGGCGGTAGCCGGAGTGTAGGTGTGTGTCCCGACCCGTGCATGGAGCAGGTCTGCACGATGCCGGACACCCCGGTTCGGCCCCATTCCGGAGGCTCGATCCCCCTCCCCCACCGCTGGATCCGGTGGGGACGGGGCGGACGGGCGACAACGCCCTTGCAGGACGCGGGACAGGTGCCATGGCCGATCGGGCCCGCAGGCCACGACACCGCTGGGAAACGACGAAACCCCCTGCGTGAGCAGGGGGCTTCGCTCCGAGCGGACGACCAGATTCGAACTGGCGACCCTCACCTTGGCAAGGTGCGGGTCTGGTCGGTCGTCGACCAAAGAACACCCTGGTCAGGGGGCATGCACGACCTTTGAACGGGCTCCGCTGGCACAACTCCTGGCACAGCGATGACGTTCTCGCGGTCCAGTCCCGTCCTGTGCCGTTCGCTACCAGCCAGTGCCGCTACGCGACGGCAGAGGCGTCGGCGAGGGCAACCTGCAGCGTGAGACGATCACCATCGCGGCTGACCACGCGGGCCGGCAGCGGTTCCTCCTCGTCGTCACCGACGAGCACCCGGTCTCCGGGATGCGGATCGAATCCAGGGTCATCGGCACGCGGCCCGTGCGAGATCCAGCACGTCAGGCCAAGATGACCGTCGACGGTCGTCGCGTCGTACCAGAGGTCATAGGCGGTGCTCACGGCCTCAATGGTACGGCTCATGTCGACCGTGTCCAGGCTGGGTTGTCGATCGGCCCCTCGAACAGCCCACGCACCCGTGCGAACTGGCCAGGCGAAGGCTCTGACAGCACCACCGTCCAGTGCGGGTGGTCGAGTGGTCACCACGTTGGCACCTCGTCGGACGGTTGGCCTGTAGTGGCTTCAGCCTTGCGAGATGAAGGTGATCAAGTCGCCGGTGTTTGCGTCGGTGAATGCAACGCCCTTCTCACATGGGGCATCCGGTGAAGGCTGCGAGCCACCCGGTATTCCCCCGGGGCCGGTGTGGGCTCGCTGAGGGTAGAACTGCGCCCAGACGAGTCGGTTCTCGCCGAGCCAGCCGCGATCGAGCGGATCGGTGAGGACGGCCAGTTTGGTCACAGGATTCGCGCCGTAGCCGTAGTCCGGGACGTCGGACTCATCGATGGCCGGTCGGGCCGAAGCTGCTGGTGGGTCGAGGATAAAGCTGTTCGACCAGGTGATCTGGGTGCTGAGCCGGTTGTTGGGCCCGGCGGTGGGTACGGCTCCGTCGCCGCTGGTGGGTCGCTCAACTGGGCGGCAGCCGAGACCGGTGCTGTCGGCAGATGGGGCCGTGCTGGTCGAGGCGACGGCACCGGTGGTCGCTGCGGCGTCAGCTCCCGATGACGTGTACGGGAGGCCGGAGGCAACGAATGCGCGCACCTCCGACACACCGCTGAACCGTCCGTTCTGCCTAGCGACCACCGCACCATCTGGGCCGACGAGAAGTGTCAATGGCAGGCCCTCGCCGTGCACCGCAGCAAACAAGTCGCCGTTCGGATCAAGCACCCAGGCGAGACCCACACCGTTCTCGCTCAGGTAGGTCCGGGCGGTACCCGCCGACTCTTGGACTGCGACGCTCACGATGTCGACGCCCAGATCGACAGGGTCGACCCGATCGAGGAGACCTAGATCCTCGAGGCATGGCGCGCACCAGGGGGCCCACAGCGTGACAATCGCAAGTCGCGGGCCCGATACCAGTCGCCGCAAAGACGTGGGCTCCCCGTCCGGCATCTCCAAGGCCACGAGCGCTGGATTGGCATTGGACACTTCTGCCGGGCCCGTGGGCTGCCCTGCGACGACCACCTTGGCCGCCTTGCCATCAGATCTGGTGAGAGCGAGAGACAACCCGACCAGAGCGACCACAGCCAAGGCAACGCCAGCCACGGCGAGTGCACGTCGTCGGTCCAAGTGGGACGTTGAGGGGCCGGGCCCGGTGGACGCAGGGGCTGACCGCCCCCTCTCGAGCGCAACCCGCGTCAGATCTCGAAGGCCATGGGCCAGCTTTCGATCGAAATCAGTGGGCACAGTCATGACAGGGTCCTCCGCAGGGTCTTCCGAGCGCGGGCGAGGTGCTTCCGTACCGAGCCCTCGGAGATCTCGAGCTCGTCGGCGATTGCGGCAGGATCGAGGTCTGCCCAGTAGGTCAGAAAGGTGACGGCCCGTTGCTGCAAAGGAAGCTTGGCGAGGGCTTCCACCACCTCGGGCACTGCGTAGGTGTCCTCGGCGGCTGGCGCCTGGCTGAACCCCATCTCGCGGGCTTCTCGCCGCAGCGTGCTGCGACGCTGGCTGCGGACTTCGTTGACGACGGATCGAGTGAGGTAGCCGGTTTGGTTCTCCACCTGGGCCCAGCCTCTCGATCCTGCGCAGCGAAGCAGGACCGTGGTGGCGATGTCCTCGGCAGCAGACGGCCCCGCCAAGGCAGCGGCAAGCCCCACCAACCGTTCGTAGTGGGCGACGAAGATCTCCGGCTCTATCGACCCAGTTTCGATGTGCACCATCACTCCCCTGACGCCACCACCCTGCCTTCCGGGTGACACCCGGTGGGACCTGCCTTGGAATCCGTCAGCTGTTGAGACGATCACTTCTCAGCGTCCTCGTGCCGCTACCGGAGAGCTGCGCTGATCCGCCGTTGCCCTGTCATGCCCTTCGGCTTCGGCCAGATTGTGCCCGTCGCCGCGATTCGGGCGATTGCGCTCAAGGTGCCGGCTGCGCAGGTGGGCCGGTTGCTGGCCTACTTCGCCGGGCTCGCCGAGGACCGGAAGCTGCCCGAACCGCGGCGTGGGCTCCGCGTTTGTCTTAGGCGGTTGACACAAATTGGCGGCAAGCCGTATTGTCGCAACCGGTTGAGACAATAGCTGGAGGATCGTGGACATCATCGAGCCCGGATGGTCGATCCGAGACCTGGCCCTCGCGGTCATGTTCGGGCTGGTCTACGCCACCATCGTGGTCGGGATCTTCAGCCGAGGGGTGCACCGGGCCGACCTGGCCCCCACATGGGCCCGCTCCCACGGGATTCTGCTCAGTGATCGGACCCGCCCGTTCGCCCGCTGGTACTGCCAGCTCACCGGCGTGCTGCGAGTCACGGGCGGAGTCAGCGGACTCGTCCTCGGCGCCATGTTCGATCGAGCGTTCGGGATCAACAGCTCCGCTGGCTTCGGCTTCTGGGCATGGGTCATCACCGGCTGGCTCCTGGGTGCGGCCTGGGCCGAACGACGGCTGCAGCGCCCTGGGGAAGTGGGCGCTGCGTCCCTCGTGCCTCGCCGCACAACCGACTACATCCCTCGTGGACTCGCCTTCGCACCCATGGTCGCCACTGCCACAACGGTTCTGGTGGCAGCGGTGGCCCTCGTCCGACCGGCCAATCCATCGAGAGCTGCGCTCCGTCCGCCATCCACGGGGCTAACATTCTTCATCGCCGCAGTAGTCGCGATCGCGCTGTGCGCACTCGTCGTGCTCCTCCGACGGTCGGTCGTGAACCGGCCCCAACCGCTCATGGAACCCGAACTCCTGGCGGTGGACGACGCCGTGCGCTCCTCAACGATCCACCATCTCAGCGGAGCGGGCACCGCGGCGATCGTTTGCATCTCCGGCTACCTGATCTCACTCCAGACCGAAGCTGTACCCAGACTCCCGTTTGGCCTGCGGGGCTGGTTGCCGCTGGTGCCGTTGGTTGCCGCGCTGATCTCCTGGCGCTATTGGTCGTTCCGGCCATGGCGGGTGGGGCGATCCCTCGCTGGATCGAATGTCTCGTGATCATCCGGATCGACCCGTCGGGACCGCCGCCCTACGTGCAGATCAGCCACCAGCTGACTGCCATGATCCACGCTGGCGCCGTGCCTGCTGGCACCCGACTTCCGGCCATACGGCATCTGGCCAACGACCTCGGCGTCGCGGTCAACACCGTCGGGCGGGCATACCAGGAGCTGGAGGCGGCGGGTCTCGTCTCCGCTGCCGGACGTCGGGGAACGGTGGTGGAGTCGGCGGTGCAGGCCGAGCAGGCCGACGGCGCCGCGCTGGCCGGCAGCGCCGAGCGGCTGGCACTCGAGGCCCGGCATCGGGGCTTGAGCGTCGAGGCTGCGATCGACCAGCTTCGCGCCGCGTTCGGTCGACTCGACCTGGAGGGCTCATGACCGTTCTCAATGCCGACCGAGGTGGTGCTCGTGCGTGGTGGCGCGCCCGTGGACCTGTGTGGCTCTTCGTGGTGGCCGTGGTGGTTGCCTTCGTGGTGTTGCGAGTGATCGCGATGTCCGGGGTGGCCAACCCCCGCCTCGGCGGCGGGGACCGCTTGGTCACTATCGACGGCGCCAAGTACCAGCAAGTGGTCGTGCGCAACGAGGCGCCGACAAGCGTCACGGTGGAGGCGGCCCGGTTCGACATGGCCTCCGACGAAGTCTGGCCGGAGCTGTTCGAGGATCTCGGCGGAACCTGCGAAGTGCCGCAACTCGTGCCGTACGTCCCACGGGTTCTCGCCCATGGCGAATGGGTGGTCCTCTATTGGTCGATGGACGAACCCCGCTACACATCGAACCGGGTGGAGGTGCGGGCCCGCACACGATCGAGCCTCGTGCGCGTCACCGACTTGCCGAAGGGACCCGACCTCTCCGACCGCTGTCCGGAATGAGGTCCCGTCTTCCGGGATGTCTGCACCTACCTTCGGTTTCCATCAGGGGAAGTGGAGCATCACCTGCAGATGCCCCCACTGATGGCCCACCAGTTGGCCAGGGTCCCGCAGGGACCCGGGATACCCACGACCCGCTCGGCTGCCCTCGCCGGCGTTCGCGAACCCATCGCGGCATCCACTACCAGTAGCGGAGTGCGCCAGCCTCGGCGCCTCAGAGGAGCGGGAGCACCTCGTCGACAATGAGCTCTCCGGCCTCGTCGATGTCGTAGCCCTCCGGCCAGGTACCGACGAGATCGATCAGGTCGTCGCGGAAGTCGTCGTTCCCCAGCTTCTCGCGAAGGTTCAGCTCCGCTCGACGAGCCGTGTATCCGTCGGGCCTGTACGGGCCGAAGCAGGCGACGAGGTCCCCGGGCGTCACCCCGAGCCGGGTGATGGCCAACCAGAGGTCGAAGAGGTCACGGCCTTTCGATCTCTGGAACAGGGCGCGGATCTTGGTCGCGACCAACTCGGCGAGATCGAAGGTCTGGACCTCGGCGTCACCATTGAACCACTGCGACGACACGGTGTGGCGAGCGTGGACCAGAGGTCGGGCCGGTGACCGCTCGAAGGTGTTCACCTCGACCTTGACCCGCATGGTTCCGGAGCCGGACTCGAACGGCGCCTTGAGGAAGATCTTCGGGTGCCTTCCGATCTTGGTCCGCACCTGCATCCCAAGGCGCTCGCCGATCGCCGTCACTGCTCTGGTGAGATCAGCGATGCCGCCCTGGCTGCGCCGGACGTAGTCGAGATCCTCGCTGTAGCGAGCCGAGCCGGTGTCGTAGAGCTTGTGGAGACAGGTCCCACCGCGAAGGACGAGCTCGTCGCCGAGGTAGGGATCCTGGGCCAACTCGACGATCAGGCGAGACAGCACCAGGTCCTGCTCGACCTGATCGATGGACGGCCAACCGACTTGATCCGACCAGGCGACGAGATCAGCTCGCGGAATCACAGGTCGGGCTCGATCTGGGTGTTCACGATCACGTTCCACCGTTCGTCGAGCGGTCCAGCGGGACCGCTCGGCCGCAGGCGAGTGCGGGTGATCCGTTGCAGCGCCACCGCACGGAGGCCAACGAGGTCGACTTCCACGTCGACGATGCCGGCGACGTGCTCCAGTAGGAACCCGGTCCGTTGCACGACCGCCGCCGGGTACTGCTCGGCCACCACAGCGAGCTCCGCCAGGTCGAGCGCGTCTTCCTCGAGCATCTCCCCGGCGATCGTGGCCACGTTGGACAGCCCCGCCCCTCGGCGGGGCATCGAGACGAGATCGAGCAACGTCGCCTCTGGGGTGGAGATGCGCAGCGTGCCCGTGGGGGTGTTCCGCGTCACCGTCGGCCGCGTCGAGATGTCGGCCACGGTGATGAAGTTGAGCCGCACCCGGCCGAACGCCCGGTCGCGCAGACGGGCTGGCGTCACGATCTGGAACACCTGTGGCCGCTGGTGTGCGAAGCCGTGGAACTCCGCCGCCGACAACAGCCCGACGTAGTACGGGTGATCGAGGTGACGCATCATCTGGTCCACGAAGTTGATTGCCGGCACCACGCCCCAGTTCCGGTACTCCGGCGGGATCGGCACGTATGCACCCCGAGTGGGGCTGAAGAGGTGCCCGGCCCGGCGCCACCGAGCCAACGTCGGCGACACGTGCTCCACCGGGATTCCGAGCAACTCCGCCGCCTCCTCCGTCGTCACCCACGACCGCCCATGCGACAACAACCAGTCGGCGAGGTGGCGCGGCTCGACTACCTCATCGACGCTCGGCAGATCGATCATGTGCACATACTAACCACCACAATTCGTTTTGGCACAGAGGCGACGCGCGACGCGCGTTCCGGCAAACCAGGCCAGGGACCCCGAACGGTGGGCCTACCGTTGGCACGGTGCAAGGACGCTTTGAACCACCCTGGGTTCGTTGGAGGCTCCTGACCTTGGAAACGAGGATGGAGCCATGCCGAAAGAGACGACACCTGGGAAGCCGACGACGCGTCGCTACAGCGAGGCGGAGAAGGAGCGGGCCGTGCGAGCGGTCCGTCAGTTGCGCAAGGAGCTGGGGACCGATCACGGCACCGTGAAGCGGGTTGCGACCCAGCTCGGGATCGGGACCGAGTCGCTGCGGGCCTGGGTCAAGCAGGCCGACATCGACGCCGGTGCGAAGCCGGGGATGACCTCGGTGGAGGCGGCTCGGATCAAAGAGCTCGAGCAGGAGAACCGCGAGCTCAAGCGGACGAACGAGATCTTGCGCAAGGCGTCGGCGTATTTCGCCCAGGCGGAGCTCGACCGCCGGTGAGCGATCTCGTCGGGTTCATCGACGAGCATCGTGACGAGTTCGGAGTCGAGCTCATGTGCAGGTCGCTGCAGATGGCTCCGAGCACGTACTACGCCGCCAAGAAGCGCGAGCTGGCCCCCTCAGCGCGGGCAGTTCGTGACGCGGTGTTGATGCAGGTGCTGATGGTGCTGTGGGTCACGAACCGGAAGGTCTACGGGGCCCACAAGCTCTGGAAGGCCGCTGTCCGTGCCGGCCATGACATCGGCCGGGATCAGACGGCACGGTTGATGCGTGAGCTGGGCATCGAGGGCATCAGCCGGCGCCGCAAGCGAGTGTTCACCACCAAGTCCGACCCGGACGCGTTGCGGGCACCGGACCTGGTGAACCGCCAGTTCCGAGCGGACCGACCCGACGCCTTGTGGGTCACCGACATCGAGCGCCACGAGGCGCTCTCGAACCTTGCGGTGGTGAAAGGACACCGCCTCCCGTTCGTCGCAGCGGACGGGCTGAAGCTGAGGGCAGCCTGAACCGGGGGACGCCGGGGAGGGTGGAAGCAGCCCTGACAACGACGGGACGGGCCAGCACTGTCAGATGGTCCGGGTCCAGCTAGCGAGACGGAAAGGCGTACGTGAGGAACCAGCGGTTGAACGCCCCTCAAGAGAAGACCACCAGCTCAAACCTGGCAGATCTGGGCTGGGCAGCAGCGCGCACCTCCGCTTCGGCGGGGAGAACTCCCTGGTTGGGTGATGTCGCCGACCGGGAGGCCACGGTGAAGGCCTGCGGCGTAGCCGTGGCGATGTTGCAGGGGCATAGTTGGGCGCCGACCCCGTCGAAGGGTTCGAGAGTGAACGTGGGAACCATCTCGGCAGTCCCCTCCCCGGCCAGCAGCCAGCTGGTCGGCGGGAAGGCCCGTCGTCGGCCGATGCCGTCGGGATGGGGCGGAGGACCCGTAGTAGTCCGAGGCCGGGAAAGCCGGTCACATGGCGAAGGGGTCCAGCGTGTTCGCAGCATCAAAGCTGACCGAGGAGTTCGCTGGTGAATATCGGCGCTCCGTGGCCCGACCTCGCAGAGGCCGAGCACCGGGTACTCGTGATGCAGACGAAGCTGCACCAATGGGCGAAGGTCGATCCTGGCCGTCGCTTCGATGACCTTGCCAACCTCGTGTATGACCCGGCATTCCTCGTTGTGGCGTGGAGTCGGGTGCGGGGCAACAAGGGCGCACGAACCGCCGGCGTCGACGGAGTGGCACCCCGCTCCATCGTGTTCGGTGCTGCAGGACTGCTCGGAGGGCTGCGAGATGATCTCAAAGCTGACCGGTTCGTTCCTCAGCGGGTGCGGGAGAAGACGATCCCCAAGGCGAGCGGCAAAGTCCGTTCGCTGGGCATCCCGACTGTCGCAGACCGGGTCGTGCAGTCCTCGTTGAAGCTGGTGCTCGAGCCGATCTTCGAGGCGGACTTCAAGCCGGGTTCCTACGGCTTCCGCCCGAAGCGCCGAGCCCAGGACGCCATCGCTGAGATCCACTACCTCGGATCACCAACCAGGAACTACCTGTGGGTGTTCGAGGCGGATATCAAGGCGTGCTTCGACGAGATCGACCACACGGCCCTGATGGGCCGTGTGCGAGACCGGATCGGAGACAAGCGTGTCCTGGGTTGGGTGAAGGCGTTCTTGAACGCTGGGGTCCTCACCGAAGAGGGCCGCAACCGCGAGACGATCACCGGCACACCCCAAGGCGGGATCCTCTCACCGCTATTGGCCAACATCGCCCTGTCCGTCCTCGACGAGCACTTCGCAGCCAAATGGGCTGCGTTGGGTCCGGCGTGGACACGCGCCAAGCGTCGTCGTGCCGGGGAACCAGTCATGAGGCTCGTCCGCTACGCGGACGACTTCGTGGTCATGGTCCACGGCACCCGCGATGACGCCGAAGCGCTCTGGGGCGAAGTGGCTGCGGTGCTCGCTCCGATGGGCTTGCGCCTGTCGGAGGAGAAGACGAGGGTTTGCCACTTGGACGAGGGGTTCGACTTCCTGGGCTGGCACATCCAGCGCCGAGCCTGGAGAGGCCGAGCAGGCAAGCGAGCGGTCTACACCTACCCGTCGAAGAAGAGCTTGCTCTCGGTGATGGACAAGGTCCGATCGCTCACTCGCAGAGCGAGACATCGAACGCTTGCTGACCTGCTGCGCCGGTTGAACCCGACGCTGCGGGGATGGTGCAACTACTTCCGGCACGGCGTCTCGTCGCGAACCTTCAACTACGTCGACCACTTCGCCTTCTGGCGGATCGTCGGCTGGCTGAAGAAGCGGCACGTCGGTCTGAACATGCACACCCTGGTCCGCCGCTACCTCCCTGGTTGGAGGATCAGCGACGGCGGAATCGAGATGTTCCGGCCCTACAAGGTCAACATCGAGCGCTACCGCTACCGAGGCGCACAGATCCCGACCCCATGGTCGAGCGCAACGACAACAGGATCACCCGCACCAGCGGCATGACCACGTGGAGAGCCGGATGCGGTGGAAGTCGCACGTCCGGTTCGGAGGGCGGGCCGGAGAAACCCACCAGCCGAAAGGCTGACAGGGCGCTCCGGTCCGACCCCTACACCTACGTCCCGACCCGATCGGGCATGGCATACGTGTGCTTCATCGTCGACGCGTTCAGCCGCCGGATCGTTGGGTGGCGGGTCGCCTCCAACATGAAGACCGAGATGGTCCTCGACGCGTTGGAGATGGCCCGGCGATCTCGGGGCGGTCACCGCCTCGTCGGACTCGTCACACATTCCGATGCCGGGTCGCAATTCACCAGCGTGCGATTCACCGAGCGCCTCGACGAGATCGGAGCGAGACCCTCGATCGGCACCGTCGCTGACAGCTTCGACAACGCCCTCGCTGAGACGACGAACGGGCTCTACAAGACCGAGTGCGTCTACGGGCCCGACGCGCCGAGACCCTGGGACGACGTCGACGAGCTCGAGCTCGCGACGCTCTCGTGGGTCCACTGGTTCAACGAGCACCGCCTTTCTCACGGGGTCCGGGGCCTGTCGCGCCATGTTGCATAGAGGCGCCGTCTGAGGGTTTGTGCAACAGGTATCCGCGGCTGTCGTGCACGTGGCTGTTACGCATGGCGGCCTTGGCGGGTCCGGGCGTTGACGGCGAATGGTTGATCGGCGGCGTCGGGTGAGGGCGTTTCCGGTGAAGTTGCCATCGGGGGCGCGGTATTGGACGGTGCTGGACGACGACTTGGCCGTGGTGGCCGACGCCGACGCGTTCTTGCGTCATGTCCGGTTCGGTCGCGACGGCTCGGAGCTGACCACGAAGTCCTACGCGGGCGGGATCACGTTGTTCTTGCGGTGGTGTGCTCGCACTGACCGGCACTGGCATGCCGGGGTCGAGAATTTGGGTTTGTTCATGGTGTGGCTCAGACACGCGGGACCGGAGGTGAGCGGGATCGACGCAGTGCCCGTCGCGATGGGCGAGGTGCTGTCTGGTCCGGGCCGTGAGCCGGTGCGCGGCGCTCGGCGGGTCAACGCCGTGTTGGCCGCAGTCCGTGGGTTCGTGGTCCACGCGGTCGACTCGGGAGCGGCGCCCGGCCATCTGATCCCGTTGCTCTATGAGCTGGCCAGCGAGCGTGATCTTCCCGTGCAAGCACAACGTGAGGACGGCCGGCTGTCGTGGCGGATGCGAGCCCGTCACCGCCTCCATGAACCCGAGACGGCGGTGGACCGGGCCAGCGACGCCGAGATCGTGGCGCTGTTGGGGGCGTGCCGGTCGGCCCGGGACCGACTCGTGGTGCTGTTGATGGCCCGAGCGGGGCTACGCCGGGGTGAGTTGTGCGGGCTGCGTCGCAGCGATGTCCATCTCGGGTTGGACTCCCGGCCGCTGGGCTGTGAGATCGAGCGGGCCCATCTGCACGTGGTGCGGCGCGACAACCCGAACGGGGCGTGGGCCAAGTCCAGACGTGAACGCGCGGTGCCGTTGGACTTCTTGGTTGTGGGGGCCTTCGACACCTACGAGTTCGAACGCATGGAGGTGCCTGACGCCCGTGACAGCGACTTCGTGGTCGTCAACTTGTTCCGCCCGCCGCTGGGGGCACCGATGCGGCCGGATGCGGTCAACGAGTTGATGACGGCGTGGTCGCGGCGGGCGGGGCTTTCCCGGTCGCTGTCACCGCATCAGCTCCGGCACGCCTTCGGCAGCAACGTGGCGGATGCCGGGGGCGGCCTCGACGAGGTGGCCGAGCTGTTGGGTCACGCCTCGATGAGTTCGTCGCAGGTGTACCTGCACCCGGATCCGGCGCGGCTACGCGACGCCATCGACCGCGTGCCGAGCCCCCGCCCACAGACAGGAACCGACCAATGACCGTTTCCCTCCACACCGTTTCCGCCGACGTTGTCGGCTCGCCGGCGGACGTCTCGCACGTGTTCGCCACGGCGGACGGTCTCGAGGGGCGGGCCGTTCGCCTCGCCGCCTTGGTCGACCCGCTGTTCCTCACCGAAGCGGGATGGGACCCGGCCAGCAGTGTGTTGTTCCCACCGTCGGCCCATCCGCTGCTGGGCCGCCCGGTCTGTTGCGGGCAGGACTGTTCGACTACAGCACCGGCCCGTTCCCGGGTCTGCGCGGCGTGTCGACGTCGACTCGACCGGCACGGGCTCGCCGACGACGAGATCGATCTGTTGCCGGTCCGCACCGGCTGGTCCAAGGGGCCGGGTCTGTGCGCGGTGACGGACTGTCGACGGGAATGGGCGTCATCTGGTCGAGGGCTGTGTCGAACACATCTCGACCAAGCCGACACGCTCGGGATCGGCGTGGCCGAGCTCTGCCGGCATCCGACGACCCAGCCTCTCGCTGCATGCGAGCCGTGCGCGGTTGTCGCCTGCGTGCAGCAGCGACGTCACCCCGACGGGCTCTACTGCGAGGCCCACCAACTCCGGCTCCGTCGCGCCCGCCGCGAGGACCGGCACTTCGACGAGCAACGGTGGCGGCTGACCGAGACGCCAGTCGGACGGGGCGGACAGATCAGCTTCCGCGGTCTCGCACCGGTCGTGATCGCCGAGCTGTTGATCGGACTGCAACAGCGCAGCCGACTCGACGGCGTCAAGACCAAAGAGGCCGACCTGCGGCGATGGTGCAACCAGCTACGCGCCCAACAGGCGGGCACACTCGCCGACTACGTCATGCCCGCCACCGTCGACCCCATGCTCCAGTCGTTGTGCACCTCAGTGAGCGCGCACGCACGCCGGGCAGTGTCGAGCGCCGAGACCGAGATCGTCAACGACGAATGGGACCTGGTGGTGTTCGGCCACACCGGCACCCTGTCGTTTACCGGCATCACACAGCCCTGGCTGCGAGCGGTCGCCAAACGCTGGGCTGCTGACGATCTACCCAAGCGCCGTTCGACCACCTCCCGAGGCGGCCTGGCCGTGCGTCACCACCTGGGCTGTGTCGTCCGGTTGTCGGCGAGCCTGCGGATGCGGCCCGACCGCGGCGAGGTCCCCGCCGCACTGGACCGACCGGCCATGGAAGCCTTCTTGAACCGGCTCGCCTACCTCCAAAGCGCCGGCCAGATCAGCACAGATGCCCGAATCCGGACCTGCCGGGAAGTGCGCAAAGTCCTGACCACGGCCCGGGCCATGGGCCTGACCCGCCCCGGCGGACCGGCGGCCGGCCTGGGCGAAGACTTCACGATCAGCGTCGCCGACGTGCCCGACAAGCCCGAGCCCGCCGAGCCCGGACGAGATCTCCCGGTCGAGATCATGCGCCAGATCTGCGCCCACCTCGACGACGTGCCCTCACCGGTGATGCGCTGCGCCATCGAGTTGGCCATCGACACCGGCCGACGACCCGAAGAGCTCTGCACACTGACGCTGGACTGCCTGTCCCGAGACGACGACGGAGCTGCCGTGTTGGTCTATGACAACCACAAGGCCAACCGGCTCGGCCGGCGCCTACCGATCAGCGAGAACACCGCCCAGCTGATCACCAATCAGCACCAACACGTGAGAGCCCGCTGGCCCGACACCCCGCTCGCCGAGTTGAAGCTGTTGCCCACCGACCGGCGCAACCCCGACGGGACCAAGGCCATCACCGCGTTCAGCCTCGCGTTCGCTCACCGGGCATGGGTGACGCGCATGCCCGAGCTGACCACCGCCGATGGCGTCGCCTTCGACAAGACCAAGATCGTTCTCTACGCCTACCGGCACACCTACGCGCAACGTCACGCCGACGCCGGAGTCGGCATCGACGTGCTGCGCGAGCTGATGGACCACCGCAAGCTCGATGCCACCAAGGCCTACTACCGGGTCGGCGAGAACCGTCGCCGCGAGGCCGTCGACCGGGTGGCTGCCATGCAGTTCGACCGGCACGGCAACCGCATCTGGCGAAGCGCCCAACAACTGCTCGACTCCGAACACACCCGCCGCGCCGTCGGCGAGGTCGTCGTCCCCTTCGGGGTCTGCGCCGAGCCCTCCAACGTCCAAGCCGGCGGCAACGCCTGCCCGTTCCGGTTCCGCTGCACGGGCTGTGACCACTTCCGCACCGACATCTCCTACCTCCCCGATCTGCAGGCCTACCTCGACGACCTGCTCCGCAACCGCGAACGAGTCCTTGCCGCCACCGATGTCGACGAGTGGGCGCGAGCTGAAGCCATGCCCTCCGAAGAAGAGATCGTCCGCGTCCGCCGTCTCATCGCCCGGGTCCAGGCCGGTCTCGAGGACCTCACCGACGAGGAGCGAACCCACATCGACACCGCCGTCGCCGCCGTCCGAGGCCACCGCACTGTCATGATCGGCATGCCCCGCGTGCGCCAAGTCGCACCCGACCTCCGCCCGGAACGACCCGCATGACCGACACCAGCACACGCAACGCTGCCATGACCCAGGGACGGCGAGCCGACTCCGCACGCCGTCGCCAACGCGTGCTCAAAGCCCTCAACGACACCACCAACCAAGGCGAACCGATCAGTGTCAGCGGCATCGCCCGCCGCGCCGGCGTCGACCGCAGCTTCCTCTACCGCCACCGCGATCTTCTCGAACAGATCCACGCCGCCGAAGCCCAACCGCCCAACGCCCCCGGCGTCGGGCCCGCTGTCAGCCGGGCATCCCTGCAAGCCGACCTGACCAACGCTCACCAACGCGCCGTTCGCCTCGCCGCCCGGGTTCACCAACTCGAACAGCGTCTCTCCGAAGCGCTCGGCGAACAGGCATGGCACGAGTCCGGTCTCGGCGTCCCCGACGACATCGACCGGCTCAAGCAACAGATCAGCACGCTCGAACAACACGGCATCGATCTGCGGCTCCAACTCGAAGAACGCGACGACGATCTCGCCGCCGCCCGAGCCGCCAACCGCGAACTCATGGCGCAGCTCAACCTCCAGAGGACCGCGACATGAGTCCCATCGGCCGGCACGTGCACCACACCTGTTGCAGTTCCCAGGCCGTCATCACCAACCCACTGACCTGCCCAGATGCAGCAATCAGTGTCTGTCGTCGGCGGCAGACCCCCGGAGAACCGCCTCCACGGCCACTGCGGTGACACGCCGCCCGCCGAGTTCGAGACAGCGTTCTACGCTGCCCAACAGACCGACCCCGCCGGGGTTGGAAACCAATAGCCCGAGCCTCCAACAGACCCAGGGCGGTTCAATCGGTCCCGGGCCGACGGGCTGCTCGATCGCCGGGGAGTCGGAACCGCTCATGGCTCGTTCGATCGCTCCAGTGACGCTCTTCTTGATCTGGGCCGGGTCGAGGGCCTGGTAGGCGTCGTCGGACCAGACGTGGACGACACCGTCGACGACCGTCGTGTTCGATCGGAAGCCAGCGGATCGGAGCGCCTGGCGGACGGCTCGGCGGACGGCTTCGACCTGCTCGACCGGGATGCTCGTGATGAAGGCCGAGCTGAACTGGATGACCTCTTCAGCGACGACGGCGGCGAGCAAGTGAACGCCGGCCGCCGAGTCGGCGGCGGGGAACCAGGTGTCGAGGATCCTCAGGCACGAGCGGCAGGTTGGAGCGAACGCTGGGTCGCGCCAGAGCGGGCGAAGCTCGTCGGCTCCCGCGGCCATCCGGTTCCAGGTGCGCCCGCACATCGTGGAGCGTTCCCATCGCCCGTCGGCCGGTGCCGGGTCGTTGCCCTGGTGCTCTGCTGAGCGACCTCCCTCTCGGGCGACCGCGGCGAGGTGGGTCTCGGCACCACCTCCGACGTCTACAAGCAGCAGCTCCCGGCCGAGGACTGAGATGGAATTCTCGCGGGAGGAGTCCATCACGATCCTCCTTTCATCTTCGGGATGACCGCCAAGGCCTACAGGCGGACGAGGTCGCGGGCGGACGGCGGGTTGGAGTCGAACTCGAAGCCGATCACGGCGTGACCGTCGAGAGCCTCAGCAAGTCGGCGCAGGGTGTCGGTGCCGCTGCGGTGCTGGCCGCTCTCGATGCGCGAGATCACCGACTTGGTGGTGCTCATCCGCTCGGCGAGCTCCTGTTGGGTGAGGCCGAGTTGCGCGCGTCGCATGATCACCATGCGAGCGATCTCCTCGAATGGGCGGAGCCGGTCCTGGGTGTCGCGGTACTGGGCGCTGCGGGCGCGGTCGGCGCCGATGTGGTCCTTGACGCTGGATCCGATGGGGCTGTCGCTCTTGGCCATGTCTTTCACCTCACCGAGCAGGTTAGCAGTTCTGCGAACTTAGCTACGGGGCGTCGTGTCCCGCGGCGCGTGGAGGTCGTCGAGGGTCCGCGTCCATCCTCGCCTTGAAGTCCGCCCACCGGTCGTCCGCGATGGTGATGTCCGAGGCCGGGATCTTCGCGGTCCGCTTGGCGAAGATGTGCAGCAGAACCAGCAGTCGATCCGAACGGCGATACAGGACTCGGAACAGCTGCCGGCCGTAGTGGCAGCGAAGCTCGCGAAGCTCGCCGTCGACCTGGGAGCTGTGGGGGAATGGGAGGTGAGGCACCTCATCGTTGAGGAGGTTCAGCCGGTCGATCTGCAACGCCAAGGTCGCGGCGGCCTCGACTTGAAGCGCGTCGAGGAAGTCGCGCACCGGCTCGGTGCCGTCGGGGGCTCGGTAGTAGACGGCGTGAAGGTCAGCCACGGCCGATCCCCTCAGCCGCCAGTCGTCGAGGCCGAGGCGGCGACCGGCAACGGCATGTAGAGGTGAGCGGCGACCGATTGGGCTGCACTGATCAGCTCACCGGCGTCGCTGAGTGGTTCCTGGGCACAACGCAACCCGAGGACCGCTGCGGCGATCATCTCGGCTGCCGGGCCGAGCGCGGCAGCGTCGACCTCGTAGGAACTCGCAGACTGCTCGAGGTGCTTCGCGACCTGGCGCAGCACCTGCGGCACGCGCTCGACCAGCAGCCTCAGCTCGCCCAGCACCCGGTACACGTCGCTCACGTCTTCCCAGCCGGGCACCTCCGCCGATGGAGGGTAAAGAGTGAGGTGGTTGAGCGTGCGGACCGCCTCGGCCGCGGACTCGGCAACTGCGCTCGGACCGAGGGTCGACTCCCGGGCGGTCACCGCTCGTCCTCGTCGCCGTCGTCGCTTGGGTCGACGTCGAGGTCGCGCTCGCCCACGTCGTCGTCCTCATCGGGGTCTCCGGCCTCGTCTTCCTCGAGGTCGGCCCGAGCCTTGTTGCGCTCGTTGCGCAGGAGCAGAGAGAACGTGTCGGCCGCAGCGGCCTGCATCCCGGGCAGCACGTGCTGGTACACGTGCATCGTGAAGGCGATGTTGGCGTGGCCGAGCCGCTCGCTGACGACCTTCACGTTCACGCCCGCCTTGAGCAGGAGGGTGGCGTGGGTGTGCCGCAGGTCGTGCAGAGAGATGTCGGGGACGTCGATCTTGGCGACGGTGCGGTCGAAGAGCTGGCTGAACACGTCGGGGTGCGGCGAGGTGCCGTCGGCCTTGACGAACACCAGGTCGTCCGGGGCAGGTTCGACGCCGTCACGTTCCTCGGTGCGGACCTTGTGTTGGCGATCAGCGAAAGTCGCGTTTCAGGATCAGCGAAAGTCGCGGTCCCGGGGTGGGGGTGTTCCTCGGCGGGTGAGGCTAGCGGCGCCTCCGGTCGGGGTCGGTGGTGGCGGTG
>WBZL01001224.1_pt1 | contig 27384 bp, 29 predicted proteins | sample 5204291 | NCBI WGS metagenome assembly WBZL01 (sample SAMN12344345, study PRJNA552823) | activated sludge metagenome | biome: Activated sludge suspended growth; feature: Nitrification reactor; material: Wastewater; isolation source: activated sludge from nitrification reactor of wastewater...
ACCGGCAGCGCCGTAATCGCGACTGGCGTCGCTCCTACGGAAAACCGGCGCGCTGGCGGAGGCGCTGTGGGAGCGACGCAAGTCGCGATCGACGGCGAACCGGAACCCCTCTTCACCCCTGCCGCAGCGCCGGCGTCGCCACCCCTGGCGCCGGGACTGCGGAAATCATCCACGTTCCCACAAGGAAGGAGACACAGCATGGCCGTATTTTCCCTGAGCGACTTCGCCGACCACGAGCAGGTGGTCTTCGTCAGCGACGACAAGAGCGGACTGAAGGCGATCATCGCCGTCCACAATTCCAACCTCGGCCCCGCGCTCGGCGGCTGCCGCATGTGGCCCTATGCCAGCGAGGAGGAGGCGGTGCGCGACGTGCTGCGCCTGTCGCGCGGCATGACCTACAAGTCGGCGATGGCCAGGCTCAAGCTCGGTGGCGGCAAGTCGGTGATCATCGGCAACCCGCGTACCGACAAGACGCCCGCGCTGCTCGCCGCCTTCGCGCGCGCGCTCGAGCAGCTGAACGGCCGCTACATCGCCGCCGAGGACTCCGGCACCAGCGTTGCCGACATGAAGTACATGACGCAGTTCACCCGTCACGTCGCCGGCATCCACGACAAGCCTTCGGACGAGGGCACGCGCAGCGGCGACCCGTCGCCGGCCACCGCCTACGGCACCTTCGTCGGCATCCAGACGGCGGTGAAGGAGCGTTTCGGCCGCGACTCGCTCGAAGGCCTGCGCGTGGCCGTGCAGGGCGTGGGCAACGTCGGCTTCGATCTCGCCCGCCAGCTCGGGGAGGCGGGCGTGAAATTGTGGGTCACCGACATTCACCGCGAGCCGCTGGTGCAGGCGGGCAAGGAACTGGGTGCCACCGTGGTCGCGCCGGAGGAGATCTTCGGGCTCGACGTCGATGTGTTCGCGCCCTGCGCGCTCGGCGCCATCCTGAACGATTCGACCATCCCGCAGCTGAAGGCGAAGATCGTCGCCGGCGCCGCCAACAACCAGCTCGCCGAGCCCCGCCACGGCCTCGAGCTGATGAAGCGCGGCATCCTCTATGCGCCCGACTACGTCATCAACGCCGGCGGCATCATCGACGTGTATCACGAGCGCATCGGCTTCGAGCGCGCCGCACTGATCCGCCACATCGAGGGGATCCGCGACAACCTCATGGAAGTCTTCGAGCGTGCGCGCGAGGAGGAACGTCCCACCGCCGAGGTCGCCGACGCGATCGCCGAGGAGCGCTTCCGGCGCTGAGCCGCGGGCGTCGCGCGGGGCGGTTGCGCGGCGCGGCACGTCCACCATGCCCCGAGCGAAGGCACGATCGAACGCTCGGAGGCGTTCGGATCGCGCCCGGGCACGGCAAAGAACGCCTCCGGGCATTCGGCCATGCCCGAGGCGCGGTGCAGCCCCCAGCGGCCCGGCCGCGCGCGTCCCTGTGCTGCGCGCGCGAGGCGTCGTCTTGCGCTTGCCGATGCGCCTGCATGCAGTGCGAATGCGAATGGCTCGCGCTGCCGTTCGCATCCATCCTTGCCTTTCGTATTTTCCCGCATATATTGACTTAAGAGTTCCGCCCGTCGTGATGGCGGCCGCCCAGGCAAGGCCTGGCGGCCCGGGTCCGTTCCCCAGGACCGCGCACCACGCCATGACGCCGGCTCGGGACGGCGGACCTTCGTGCACGCATTCGCGGCGGTTTCACGCCCATAACGATAAAGGGGGGTCGGCAGTGAGACACCATTCATCCGGGGCGAGGCCCGGGACGCTCCCTCCCGGCCGTGCCCTGGTCGCGGCCTCGATGCTGGTGGCCGGCGTTCCTGCGGGCGCGCAGGACATGCGCCTGAACATGACGCGCGGCGCCACCGAGCTCAGCCGGCAGGTCTTCGACCTGCACATGACCATCTTCTACATCTGCGTCGCCATCGCGCTGGTCGTGTTCGGCCTGATGTTCTGGTCCATCGTGCGTCACCGCAAGGCCAGGGGGGCAGTGCCGGCGCAGTTCCACGGCAGCCTGAAGGTCGAGATCCTGTGGACCGCGATCCCGGTGCTGATCCTCGTGGCGATGGCGGTTCCGGCCACCCGCACGCTGATCGCGATGGAAGACACTTCCGCATCCGAGCTCACCGTGCTGGTGACCGGTTCGCAGTGGAAGTGGCACTACAAGTACCTCGACTACCCGATCGAGTTCTACTCGGTGCTCGCCACGCCGCGCGCGCAGATCGCCAACGCGGCGGACAAGACGCCGGACTACCTGAGGGCGGTGGACAAGCCGCTGGTGCTGCCCAGCGGCAAGAAGGTGCGCTTCCTGCTGACCGCCGACGACGTCATCCACTCGTGGTGGGTACCCGACTTCGCGATCAAGAAGGACGCGGTGCCCGGCTTCATCAACGAGACCTGGGCGCGCATCGACAAGCCCGGCTTGTACTACGGCAAGTGCGCCGAACTGTGCGGGCGCGACCACGGCTTCATGCCGGTGGCGGTCGAGGTGAAGACGCCCGCGGACTTCGAGGCCTGGGCGGCGCAGCAGGTGGCCGCCGCCGAGCAGGCCAAGGCCGAGGCCGAGAGCGCCGGACCGATGAGCATGGACGAACAGATGGCGCTCGGCCGGCAGGTCTACGAGCGTGCCTGTGTCGCCTGCCACCAGGCCGGCGGCGAGGGCCTGCCCGGCGTGTTCCCGGCATTGAAGGGCAGCGCGATCGCCACCGGCGAGCCGGCGGCCCACCTCCACATCGTGCTGTTCGGCAAGACCGGCACCGCGATGCAGGCTTTCGGCAAGCAGCTCGGTGTCAAGGAGCTGGCCGCGGTCATCACGTACGAGCGCAACGCCTGGGGCAACGCCAAGGGCGACCAGGTGCAGCCGGCCGACATCGCGGCCGCGATCGCGAAGGGGGAGTGAGTCATGAGCACCCAGGTCACCGGCACCCTCGATGCACACGGCGCTGCAGGGCGTCCGCGCGACCACGACCACAAGCCGCGCGGCCTCGCGCGCTGGCTGTTCAGCACCAACCACAAGGACATCGGCACGCTCTACCTGCTGTTCTCGCTCGCCATGCTGTTTACCGGCGGCAGCCTGGCGATGGTGATCCGCGCCGAGCTCTTCCAGCCCGGGCTGCAGTTCGTCGATCCGCACTTCTTCAACCAGATGACGACGGTGCACGGCCTGGTGATGGTGTTCGGCGCGGTGATGCCGGCCTTCGTCGGCCTGGCGAACTGGATGATCCCGCTGATGATCGGCGCTCCCGACATGGCGCTGCCGCGGATCAACAACTGGAGCTTCTGGATCCTGCCGTGCGCGTTCGCGATCCTGCTGTCCACGCTGTTCATGGAAGGCGGCGCGCCGGCCGCCGGATGGACCTTCTACGCGCCGCTGTCGACCAAGTACAGCGGAGATTCGACCGCCTTCTTCGTGCTCGCGGTGCACCTGATGGGGGTGTCCTCGATCATGGGGGCGATCAACGTCATCGTCACCATCTGGAACATGCGCGCGCCGGGCATGGGCTGGATGAAGCTGCCGCTGTTCGTGTGGACCTGGCTGATCACCGCCTTCCTGCTCATCGCGGTGATGCCGGTGCTGGCCGGCGTGGTCACCATGGTGCTGACCGACAAGTACTTCGGCACCAGCTTCTTCGACGCCGCGGGCGGCGGCGACCCGGTGATGTTCCAGCACATCTTCTGGTTCTTCGGCCATCCGGAGGTGTACATCATGATCCTCCCGGCCTTCGGCATCGTCTCCACCATCATCCCCACCTTCGCGCGCAAGCCGCTGTTCGGCTACGAGTCGATGGTGATCGCCACCGCCAGCATCGCCTTCCTGTCCTTCATCGTGTGGGGTCACCACATGTTCACCACCGGCATGCCGGTGGTCGCCGAGCTGTTCTTCATGTACGCCACCATGCTGATCGCCGTGCCCACCGGAGTGAAGGTGTTCAACTGGGTGGCGACGATGTGGCGCGGCTCGATGACTTTCGAGGTGCCGATGATGTTCTCGCTCGCCTTCATCGTGCTGTTCACCATCGGCGGCTTCTCCGGGCTGATGCTGGCCATCATCCCCGCCGACTTCCAGTACCAGGACACCTACTTCGTCGTCGCCCACTTCCACTACGTGCTGGTGACCGGCGCGGTGTTCGGCATCATCGCCGCGGTGTACTACTGGATCCCGAAGTGGACCGGCGTGATGTACGACGAGCGCCTCGCCCAGGTGCACTTCTGGTGCTCGCTGGTGTCGGTGAACATGCTGTTCTTCCCGATGCACTTCGTCGGCCTCGCCGGCATGCCGCGGCGCATTCCCGACTACGCGCTGCAGTTCGCCGACCTCAACGCCTTCATGAGCATCGGCGGCTTCCTGTTCGGCCTGTCGCAGCTGCTCTTCCTGTGGGGCGTGGTGCGCTGCATGCGCGGCATCGGCGACAAGGCCACCGATCGCGTGTGGGAGGGCGCACAGGGGCTCGAGTGGGAGGTGCCGTCGCCCGCGCCTTACCACACCTTCGACACTCCGCCGGTGGTCAAGTGAGCGCACGGCGGTACAGGGAGGACGCGAGATGTCTGCCCACCGTAGTTTGATCAACAAGCTGCTGCTGGCCTGTGCTGCGATGTTCGCCTTCGGCTTCGCGCTCGTGCCGCTGTACGACGTGTTCTGCGACATCACCGGCATCAACGGCAAGACCGACAAGGTGGCGGCGGCGGCCCCGGACCGCGTCGACCGCGGGCGCGAGGTCAGCGTCGAGTTCCTCGCCACCCACGACCCCGCGGTGGCGGTGGACTTCGCGCCCGAGACCGCGCGCCTGCGGCTCAATCCGGGGGAGCTGCAGCTCGTGTCCTTCGTGGTCGAGAACCGCAGCGACCAGCCGATCGTGACCACCGCCGTACCCTCGGTGTCGCCCGGCGAGGCCGCCCGCCACTTCATGAAGATCGAATGCTTCTGCTTCCAGGAGCAGCCGCTGGCGCCGGGCGAGCGCAAGCTCATGCCGGTGCAGTTCTACGTCGATCCGGAACTGCCCGAGCGTTTCAAGAACCTGACGCTGTCGTATCGCCTGTATCGCAGCGTCGGCCAGCGCGCGAGCCGCTGACGCGGCGCGGCCCGGGCGCGCGCGACCGCAGCAAGGGAGAAGCACCATGGCGACGACCACGCAGCAGAAGTACTACGTCCCGCACGACAGCGCCTGGCCGATCGTCGGGGCGCTCGCCCTGCTGCTGATCGGCTACGGCGCGGCGACCTGGATCAGCCAGCTCGACCAGCCCGAGGCGCGTAGCGGCCCCTGGGTGTTCGGCGCTGGCTTCGCGCTGCTGGTGGTGACGCTGTTCGGCTGGTTCGGCAAGGTCATCGACGAATCGCAGCGCGGGCTCTACAGCGCGCAGCTCGAGCGTTCCTTCCGCCAGTGCATGAGCTGGTTCATCTTCTCCGAGGTCATGTTCTTCCTCGCCTTCTTCGGCGCGCTGTTCTATGCGCGCGTGGTGGCGGTGCCGTGGCTGGACGGCGCCGGCGACAACGCGATGACCGCCGCGATCCTGTGGCCGAATTTCGAGGCCGCCTGGCCGCTGCTCCAGACCCCCGGCGGCACCGCGACCCAGGCCATGCCATGGACCGGCATTCCGCTGCTCAACACCCTGATCCTGCTCGCCTCGTCGGTGACGCTGCAGGTGGCGCACGTGGCGATCGAGCAGGGCAAGCGCCTGCGCCTGAAGCTCTTCCTGTCGATCACCGTGCTGCTCGGCGTGGTGTTCCTGTTCCTGCAGGGCTACGAGTACATGCACGCCTATCGGGATCTCGGCCTGCGCCTGGATTCGGGCGTGTATGGCAACACCTTCTACCTGCTCACCGGCTTCCACGGCCTGCACGTGACCATCGGCGCGCTGATCCTGCTCGTGATGCTGCTGCGCATCGTGATCAAGGACCACTTCACCGCCCAGCGCCACTTCGGTTTTCAGGCCGCGGCGTGGTACTGGCATTTCGTGGATGTGGTGTGGCTCAACCTCTTCGTCTTCGTCTATGTGCTGTGAGGCCCGGCCATGCGGACTCAGTACGGACGTGCATGCGGCGTGATCACCCCGGTGGCGAGCAGCACCAGCAGCAGCCCCAGTACCGCCGCCGAGAACGCCAGCCGGCGGCCGAGGAACTTCGACATCGGCGGGGCGCTGCCGTCGCCCTTCAGCATCACGTACAGCGCCTGGAACAGGCTGACGACGACCAGCACGAGCAGCACGACGATGACGAGCTTGAAGGCCATGGGTGAGCTCCGGCGGAGGACCGATGAAGATTAGCGCGTTCGGCCACGCCTGGGTGCTGCGCTGGCGATGGATGCTCGCGGTGCTCGCCATCGCCGCGCTGCCGGCAGGCCTGTCGGCGTGGCAATGGCAGCGCGGCGAGGACAAGGCCGCCACGCTGGCGCGGATCGCGCAGTGGGCGAGCGAGGGCGCGGTGGGCCTGGACGGTCTCGGTGCGCGTACCGATGCGGCACAGATCGACGGCATGGTGCTCGACTTCGAGGCGCGCTGGATCGCGCCGATGGTGTGGCTGGTGGATAACCGCGTCGTCGACCGCAGGCCGGGTTACGACGTGGTGATCGCGGTCGAGGACATCGGCGCGGCCCGCGTCGCCGGCAGCCGCAACGCCCCGGCGCGGGCGGCGCTGGTGAATCTCGGCTGGATCGCGGCCGAGGGCGGACGCGAGGTGCTGCCGACGCCGGTCATCCCGTCGCAGTTGCGCGTGCACGGCCTCTTGCGCACCGAGCTTGGCGGCCTGCTGCTCGGCACCAACCTCGAGGACCACGGGCATTGGCCGATGCGCATCCAGCGCGCGGACCCGGCGCAACTCGCGGTCTGGCTGGCGGTGCCGCTGGCGCCGGGGCTGATCTACCAGCAGCAGGCCTCGCCCTTCCATATCCATTACCGGCCGGTGGTGCTGCCGCCCGCGCGCCACCGCGCCTACGCGCTGCAATGGGGCCTGCTCGCGCTCGCGGTGGTCGCCGTCGCGCTGGCTGCGAGCGCACGCCGGGTGCCGGCCGTTTCAGGGGAGATCGCGCATGAGCAGCCGTAAGTTCTTCAGCCTCTTCGTGCTCTGTGCGCTGGTCCCGCTGGCGGCGGCGTGGGCGAGCCTGCGCTGGGGCTGGTTTTCCGCCGCGCCGACCGTCAATCACGGCGAGTGGCTGACGCAGGAGCTGCGGCTGCTGCCGGCGCCGGAACGTGGCGGCGGGCGCTGGCATCTGGTCTACGTGCCGGCGGCGGAGGGCGAGCCGGCGTGCGCGGAGGAGGGCGGGGCGGGCACTCCCCCGTCCCGCTGCGCGCAGGCACTGCGGATCCTGCAGCAGCTTCACGCCGGCCTCGGCCGCAAGCAGGCGCGGGTGCAGGCGCTGGTGCTGGCGGTGGAGAGCCCGGTCGCGCGCGCGCGCTTTCCGCACGTCGAATGGCAGGCCGCGCAGGTCGGCGATGTCGAGGTCCAGGGGCGGATCGTGCTGGTCGATCCGCGCGGCCTCGCCCTGCTGCGCTACGCGGTCGAGCCCGGCCCGCAGCAGGCGCAGCGGGTGGCGGGCGACATCCGCAGCGACCTGCTGCGCCTGATGAACTACGAGCGCAGCGGTGTGTGAGGAGAGGGCGATGACGCGCGTGCGCTGGCTGGTGGATGCAACCCTGGTGCTCGCCCTGGCGGTGATCGCGCTCGGCGCCTACACCCGGCTCACCGACGCCGGGCTGGGCTGCCCCGACTGGCCGGGTTGCTACGGACGGCTGACGCCGCCGGTGCATGACGAGCACATCGCCGCGGCGCAGGCGCGCTTCCCCGCTGCGCAGGTCGATCCCTTCAAGGCGCGCAACGAGATGGTGCACCGCTACCTCGCCGGCCTGCTCGGGCTGTGCGTGCTGGCGATCTTCGCGGTCTCGCGCCGCCTGCCGCGCGGGCGCGGGCTGGCCGCGGCGCTGCTGGCGCTGGTGGTGTTGCAGGCCGCGCTCGGCATGTGGACGGTGACGCTGAGCCTGATGCCGGTGGTGGTGGTGGCGCACCTCTTCGGCGGCTTCGCGCTGCTGTCGATGCTGGCGCTGCTGCGCGTCGAGCTCGGCCACGACCGCCCCGAGCCTGCCCGGCCCGCCGAGCCCGGGCTTGTCCGGCTGCTGCCGCTGGCCTGGCTCGCCGTCGTCGTGCTGCTGGCGCAGATCGCGCTCGGCGGCTGGACCTCGGCCAACTACGCAGCGGCGGTGTGCCATCAACTGCCTTTGTGCGAAAGCGGCTGGAGCGCGCGGTTCTCGCTGCGCGCCGCCTTCGGTTTGCCGCTGGGACACGAGACCTACGAGTTCGGCGTGCTGCCCTACGAGGCCCGGATGAGCATCCACGTGCTTCACCGCATCGGTGCACTGGTGGCCACCGCCGTGCTCGCCAGCCTGGTGCTGCTGTGCCGGCGTCGGGCGGCGAGCGTGCGCCTGCGCCGGCTCGCGGCGGCGGTCGGCGCCTTGCTGGTGCTGCAGGTGACGCTCGGCCTGGTCAACGTCGTCGGCCAGGTACCGCTCTTCAATGCGGTCGCCCACAACCTGACCGCGGCCTGCCTGCTGGCCGCCCTGGTGCTGCTGGTGCGGCAGATCCGGGTGAACGCGGCTCGAGGGGCGGGTGCCCGAGGACGGGCGTCGGCGGGACCTTCGCACGGGGGAGCGCTCGAGGGCCCGCTAAGGGCTCGATGAGGGCTCGATAAGGGCTCGCGAGCGGCTTGCCGGAGAGTGGCGCGCGATCTCGGGCGGCAAGGCCCGACGGAGAGAGGCAGGGGAGGCGGACATGGACGGCTACAAGCGAATTCCGACGGCGGCAGGCAGCCTGGGCGAGGCGCTCGCGCTCGGTCGCGCGTTCTGGCAGCTCACCAAGCCGCGCGTGGTGGCGCTGCTGGTGCTGACCGCCTGGGTGGGCATGATGCTCGCCACCACCGGGCTGCCCGACTTCGCGCGCATGCTGGTGGCGAGCCTGGGCATCGCCATGGTGTCAGGCGCGGCGGCGGCCTTCAATCACGTGCTCGACCACAAGATCGACGCCCGCATGGCGCGTACCCGGCTGCGTCCGCTGCCCAGCGGGCGCCTGAGCGGCGCGCAGGCGCTGGGCTTCGCGTGCGCGCTCGCCGCGGCGGGCTTCGTGCTGCTGCTGGTGGAGGTCAATGCGCTCACCGCGTGGCTGACGCTGGCCGGGCTGTTCGGCTACGCGGTCGTCTACACCGTGTTCCTCAAGCGCGCCACCCCCCAGAACATCGTCATCGGCGGGGTCGCGGGCGCGCTGCCGCCGGTGCTGGGATGGACGGCGATGACGGGCACGGTCGGCGCCGAGGCCTGGCTGCTGATGATGATCGTGTTCACGTGGACCCCGCCGCACTTCTGGGCGCTGGCCATCCACCGCGTCGAGGACTACCGCCGCGCCGGCCTGCCGATGCTGCCGGTCACCCATGGCATCGAGTTCACCCGCACGCTGGTGCTGCTCTACACCGTGCTGCTGCTTGCGGTGTGCCTGCTGCCGTATCTGGTGGGGATGAGCGGGCCGTTCTACCTGGCGGGCAGCCTGGCGCTGAACCTGCGGTTCCTGCACCACGCCTGGCGGCTCACGTTCGCTCCGCGCGCCGACACGGCGATCCGCACCTTCCGCTTCTCGATCACCCACCTGATGCTGCTGTTCCTCGTGCTGCTGGCGGACCACTATCTGTGATCGAGGATCAGCCCGCTTCGGCGACCAGCTGCAGGATTGCCGCCCCGTAGTGCTCCAGCTTGCGATCGCCCACGCCGCTGATGCCGGCCAGCTCCGCCAGCGTGTGCGGACGGGCGATGGCGATCTCGCGCAGCGTCGCGTCCTGGAAGACCACGTAGGCCGGCACGTTGCGCTCCTTGGCAGTGGCGAAGCGCCAGGCGCGCAGGCGGTCGAAGAGCGTGGTGGGGATGCCGTCGGGGATATCCAGGCTTGCGCCGCTGCGCCGCCGGGCGCGGCTGCGGCTGCGCTCGGGCTCCAGGCGCAGGTGGAACTCGGCCTCGCCGCGCAGCAGCGGGCGGGCCGCGTCGGTGAGGCGCAGCGCGTTGTAGCGCTCGTGGTCCACCGCGACCAACTCGCGCGCGACGAGCTGGCGGAACACCGTGCGCCAGCGCTTCTCGTCGAGCTCGCTGCCGATGCCGAAGGTGGTGATGTCCTGGTGGCGGCGCTCGACCACCTTTTCGGTGAGCTCGCCGCGCAGCACGTCGATGAGGTGGCCGGCGCCGTAGCGCTGGCCGGTGCGGTAGACGCAGGAGAGGGCCTTGCGCGCCGCCTCGGTGGCATCCCAGGTCTGCGGCGGATGCAGGCAGTTGTCGCAGTTGCCGCAGGGGGTCGACTGTTCACCGAAATACGCCAGCAGGTGCTGGCGGCGGCAGTCGGTGGCCTCGACCAGGCCGACCAGCACGTCGAGCCGGTTGCGCGCGAGGCGCTTGAACTCCTCGTTCGCCTCGGACTCGTCGATCATCCGGCGCTGCTGCACCACGTCCTGCGCGCCCCAGGCCATCCAGGCCTGCGCCGGCAGGCTGTCGCGCCCCGCCCGGCCGGTCTCCTGGTAGTAGCCCTCGATCGAGCGCGGCAGGTCGAGGTGGGCGACGAAGCGCACGTCGGGCTTGTCGATGCCCATGCCGAAGGCGATCGTCGCCACCATGATCAGCCCGTCCTCGCGCAGGAAGCGGCTCTGGTGCTCGGCGCGGATCTCCTGCGTCATGCCGGCGTGGTAGGCCAGGGCGGCGAGGCCCTGCTCCTGCAGCCAGGCGGCGGTCTCCTCGACCTTGCGCCGCGACAGGCAATACACGATGCCGGCCTGGCCGGGACATTCCTCGCGGATGAAGTCGAGCAGCTGGCGGCGCGGGTCGTTCTTCTCGACGATGGTGTAGCGGATGTTGGGGCGGTCGAAGCTGGAGACGAAGCGGCGCGCCGCCTGCAGGTTGAGGCGCTCGGCGATCTCCTCGCGGGTCTGGCGGTCGGCGGTGGCGGTGAGCGCGATGCGCGGGATGGCCGGGTAGCGCTCGGGCAGGATGGAGAGCTGCAGGTACTCGGGGCGGAAGTCGTGGCCCCACTGCGACACGCAGTGCGCCTCGTCGATCGCGAACAGCGAGAGCCGGCCGGTGTCGCGCAGGTGGTCGAGCTGGTCGAGGAAGCGCGGTGTCATCAGGCGCTCGGGGGCGACGTAGAGCAGCTCGAGCTCGCCGTCCCAGAGCGCGCGCTCCACCGCGCGTGCGCGCTCCATGTCCAGGCTGGAGTTGAGGAAGGCGGCGCGCACGCCGGCCTCGACCAGCGCGCTCACCTGGTCCTGCATCAGCGCGATCAACGGCGACACCACGATCGCGGTGCCGTGGCGCAGCAGCGCCGGGATCTGGTAGCACAGCGACTTGCCGCCACCGGTCGGCATCAGCACCAGCGCATCGCCGCCGCCAGCCACGTGCTCGACGATCTCCCCCTGCTCGCCGCGGAAGGCGGGGTAGCCGAAGACGTGCTCGAGCACGCGATGCGCGGCGTCGCCGAGGGGAACGTCGCGCTGGTCGAACGCGGTCGGGGGGGGCGTGCGTGGTTCGCCGGGCAGGCGGGGGAAATCGGTGGGCATGGCGCGCATTTTAGCGCGCCGGGTCTCGTCCGATGACACAGACCGGTGGCAGCCGGGAGTCTGCGACGCCCGGGCCCGCATCCGTCATTCCTCGAGGACGACCTTCTTGTATTCCTTGAGGGCCTTGGTCCACCAATTGAAGGAGTCCTCGATGTTCTTGGCGCTGACGCCGTAGTCGAGGTTCACCTCCATCTCCAGGTTCGGGTCACCATCCTTGTCGAGGTAAGCCTTGCCGAAGCGCTTCGTCCGGTTCCAGTCGTTGATCTTCTCCAGCGAGACCTTGGGGCCGCTCCAGCTGGCGGAGAACTGGATGTCGTCGCAGTCGGCGCCCTTCACGCAGCCGTAGAAATAAATGCCGTATTTCGTGCCTTCGATCCGTCCGGTGATGCGCGGATCCCCCTGGCTGTCCTTGTCGAGCTCGGCGGAGCCGAATCCTCGGGCGATCTCGTAGAGGCGTTCGGGCTTGGTCGCGTCGATCAGCGCGTCGGCGAACGCGGGACCGGCTGCTGCGCTCATCAGGGCGCAAAAAAACAGACTTCCCTTCGAAAGTCCCTTCATGGAATCACTCCTGTTGTGGAAACACGGGCGGTGGCGCATCCGGCAGAAGCGCGCGCCCTGACGGACGCGCGCGAGCGCAAGAATATGCTTGCGAGATTCTACGGGGCGGCTTGGCGCGGATGCCGTGAAGTTTTACCGCACATGAACCCGGAATAGGCCCGTCGTCAGCGCGCACGCGCACGGTCGCAGGGCGCGTGCGGCGCTCAGGCGCTCGCCTTGCGCCATTCCTGAAGTGCCGCCAGCGTATCCGCCAGGTCGCCTACCACACGGATGCCCGGCAGGCGCTTCTGCTTGTCGCGGACCGCGCCGCCGCCGGCCCAGATCCCGATTTCCTCCGGCAGCAGCGCGCGCAGCTCGAGCAAGCCGTCGATCGCCTGGCGTGCCGGATAGGCGATGCTGAAGGACAGCCCGACGATGTCGAAACCTCCACCCACCGCCGCGCTGCGGATGTCCGCGAGCGGCGTGCGCGTGCCGAGCGACAGGCAGCTCGCGCCCTCCGGCACCAGCATCGCCTCCGCCATCAGCAGGCCGAGCACGTGCTCCTCCTCGGGGAAGGTCGTCAGCAGCACGCGCGGTCGGCCTTCGCTCGCGGCATGCGCGCCGATCGCGCTGCGCAGCAGGTTCTGCACCTGCTCGGTGAACAGATGTTCCTCGGGAACATCCACCTCGCCGCGCATCCACGCCTCGCCCACCGCCGCCGCCAGCGGCGCCACCGTCTCGGCGACGAAGCGCTGCAGCCCCTGCTTCATCAGCGCCTGGCGCAGTGCAGCGGCGAGCTCCACGCTGCGATGCAGGCGCACGAGCTGCAGCAGACCGTCGTCGCGACCGGCAGGCGTGCCGCCCTCCGGGCACAGGCAGGAATCGAGCATCGAAGACAGCTCCTCGACGCTCGCGCCCACGATCCGGGCCGGTCGACGGCCGTGGTCGAGCAGGCGGCGGATCATGCGCAGCTTCTCCACCTGGTCGGACGGGTAGACACGCTCGCCGTTGGCGTCGCGCGTCGGCGCAGGGAAGCCGTAACGCCGCTCCCACACCCTCAGAGTGTCCTTCGCCAGGCCCGTGTCGCGTTCGACGGCAGCGATGCTGAAGGCGGTTTCAGACGGGTTCGGGGCGTTCATCGGCAGCAGCTTTCGGGAGGTGGTCGTTAAGGCGATGGTAGGCGGGAGAATTTGTTTTGTCCAGGACAAATGAGGCGCCGACGCTGGAGGCGACTCCATTTCCCGACCGCGATGCATGCGCCCGCGCCCCCAGCCGATCGGCGCTCACTCCACCCCGTTTTCCCCCGCCTTCTCCTCCGCCTGCTGCGGCGTCAGGTCGCCGTCCAGCACCGCGAGCATGCGCGCCGCCTTGGCAACCTGCTCGATCGCGCGGCGCTCCAGGCTGGCCAGGCGCAGCCAGTCCTGCAGCGTGCGAATGTCGATGCGGGCGTGCGCACCCTCCAGCAGCAGCGCCTCCTTGAAGGCCTGGTAGCGCAGCTCCGCCTCCTCCAGCCGCACCTCGACCGCCGGCGCGGAGAAGTCCTCGCGCGCCGCGTCCGCGCTCGCGGCCAGCGCCCCGGTGGCCTGGCGGAAGGCCGCGGCGATCGGCTCGAGCTCGCTGCCCGGCGGCGCGCCGAGCGTGGTGGCCAGCGCGCACGCCTGGCGCACCGCGGTGACCGCGCTCTCCTGATACTGCAGCGCGCGCAGGCTGTGCGCCACCGCCTCGACCAGCGCCGGCGGCAGGCGCATGGCGTTGAGCTTGCGCACGTAGTCGCCGATCGCCGGCGCCAGCGCATCGAGCGTGCTCGCCTGACGCTCGATCCAGGGCTCGTCCGGCGGCACCCGCGTGGCGGCGGTGAGCGCGGTGAGGGCGAAGGACTGCGTGCGGCCCAACTCCAGGCGCAGCGCGCGCAGCGCCAGATCGGGCACCGCCAGCGAGGGCGCGTCGAGATAGCGCGGGCGGGCGATCTCCTCCTCGCGGCTGCGGAAGTGGCTCGCCAGGAATCGGCGCAGCGGGCGTGCCAGCGGCACCATCAGCAGCACCCCGAGCACGTTGAAGGCGGTGTGGAACATCGCCAGCATCACCGCCGGCGTGGCCGGCTGCTCGAACCAGTTGCGCAGCGCGCCGAGCAGGCCGATCAGCAGCGGCAGCAGCGCGATCGCCACCGCGCCGGTCACCAGGTTGAAGATCACGTGGGTGGCCGCGACCCTGCGCGCGTTCGAGGTCGCGCCCAGCGCCGACAGGATCGCCGTCGAGGTCGTGCCGATGTTGGTGCCGATCACCATCGCGCACGCCGCCTCGATCGACATCAGCCCGCCTTGGGCGGCGGTGATGATGATCGCGATCACCGCGCCCGAGGCCTGCATCAGCACCGTCAGCACGGTGCCGATGCCGACCAGGATCAGCCAGCCGGTGAAGCCGGGTGCGATGTGGTCCTGCAGGTTCATGGTCGCGCCGAAACCCGAGAAGGTGTCCTTGAGCGCGTCGATGCCGAGGAAGAGCACGCCGAAGCCGGCCAGCGCCTGGCCGAGCGCGCGCTGGCGGACCGTGCGTCCGGCCAGCATCAGGGTCGCGCCGATGCCGACGAAGGGCAGCGCGAAGGCGTCGATCCGGAAGCTGAAGCCGAGCGCCGCCACCAGCCAGGCGTTGAGCGTGGTGCCGACGTTGGAGCCGAAGATCACCCACATCGCGTTCTGCAGCGACAGCAGCCCGGTGTTGACGAAGCCGATGCTCGCCACCGTGACCGCGGTGGAGGACTGCACCAGCGCGGTCATGGTCATGCCGGCGCCGAGGCCGCGCACCGGCGTGGCGGTGCCGCGCTCGAGCAGGCCCTCGAGCGCGCGGCCGGCGGCGAGCTTGAGGCCCTCGGTGAGCATGTGCATGCCGAGCAGGAACAGGCCGATGCCGCCGAGCAGGCCGGCGACGATCGGATAGATGGCGAGCGGGCTGGTGTCCAGGGCGGGCCTCTCGTGCGGGAAGGGGGCGTCACGACAGCGTAATGCCGGATCGCGCGGGCGGGGAGGGCATTGTTCGCGGCGGGGACCATCGCGCTTTGGAGCGGATGGCAAACAATTTCAATTTGTCCTGGACAAATTCTTGACAGCCCTGCGGTGCTCGCCTATCGTGGAATCGTCATCCACGCTTGTCCAGGACACGGCCATGAACGCGAAAATGCTCTCCAGGCGCGCCGGCATGCTCTCCGCCGCTACGGTGCTCGTCTCCTTCGGGATCTCCGCGGCTTCGGCCGCACCGCCCCAGGTCGTCGCGGCGGCAGCCGCCGTCGCTCCTGCCGGGCCCGTCGTGGACAACACGGTCGCGACCCCGGCCCCGGCCTCTATCCAGACCCCGCTCGAACTCCTGCTCTTCGTGCACCGCGCGGATCTTCCGCTGCGCCCCCTCCCCACCAAGCAAAAGGATCATTCATGAACGCCCCGGAAAAATTCTTCCTGCCCGACGTGCAATCCAGCGCCGACCACCGCGCGCTGGCGATCCAGCAGGTCGGCGTGCGCGGCCTGCGCTACCCCATGGCGGTGCGCGATCTCGACGGCGGCGTGCAGCACACCGTCGCCACGCTGGAGATGACGGTCGGCCTGCCCGCCGAGGTGAAGGGCACTCACATGTCGCGCTTCGTCGAGCTGCTCGAGGCCGAGCGCGACGCGCTCGATCTCGACGGTCTGCGCGGCCTGTTCGCCGACATGCTGGTGCGGCTCGAAGCCGAGAGCGGCCGCATCGAGGCGCGCTTTCCCTGGTTCATGAAGAAGGCCGCGCCGGTTTCGGGCGTCGAAAGCCTGCTCGACATCGACGCCCGCGTGGTGGTGGAAAAGACCGCGGGCGGCGAGATCCGTAGCACCCTCGAGGCGGTGGTGCCGGTCACCAGCCTGTGCCCGTGCTCCAAGAAGATCTCCGCCTACGGCGCGCACAACCAGCGCTCGCACATCACCCTGTCGGCCACGCTGCGCGGCGACCTCGGCCTGCGCGAGCTGGTGCGCATGGCCGAGGAAGAAGCCTCGTGCGAAGTCTTCGGCCTGCTCAAGCGCCCGGACGAGAAGTGGGTCACCGAGCGCGCCTACGACAACCCCAAGTTCGTCGAGGACCTCGTGCGCGACATCGCGTTGCGCCTGCGTGCCGATGCGCGCGTGGCCTCGTGGCGGGTGCAGTCGGAGAACTTCGAGTCCATCCACAACCATTCCGCCTACGCCCTCGTCGAGGGCGAGAACGCGCCGGAGTAATCGCCATGAAGATGGGTGAGATCGAGCGCCTGCACGCCATGGGCGAGGCGGGCCGGGGTGCCGAGGGGCGGCGGATCGCCGTGATCGGCGGCGGCATCGCCGGTCTGTCGACCGCCTGGCTGCTCGCGCCGCAGCACAGCGTGACGCTGTTCGAAGCGGGCAGTTACGTCGGTGGTCACACCAACACCATCGACGTGACCGTCGACGGCCTCACCCATCCGGTGGACACCGGCTTCCTGGTCTTCAACCGCCGCACCTACCCCAACCTGTGTGCGCTGTTCGCGCTGCTGCAGGTCGAGGCGGTGGAGACCGAGATGAGCTTCGGCGTCAGCCTGGCCGAACCCGAGCTCGAATGGGCCGGCACCGACCTTGCCAGCGTGTTCGCCCAGCGCGGCAACCTGGTGCGTCCTGCCTTCCTCGCCATGTTGCGCGACATCCTGCGCTTCAACCGCGAGACCACGCGGATGGCGAGCGAAGGTGGCATGCCGGCCCTGTCGCTCGGCGAGTATCTCGACCTGGAGGACTACTCGCAGGCCTTCCGCGACTGGTACCTGCTGCCCATGGCCGCGGCGATCTGGTCGTGTCCGACGCGCACCATGCTCGCCTATCCGCTCGCGACCTTCGTGCAGTTCTGCCACAACCACGGACTGCTGCAGATCCTCGATCGTCCGACCTGGATGACGGTGAAGGGCGGCGGACGCAGCTACGTGCGCCGCATGCTCGCCCGCCTCGACGACGTGCGGGTGAACGCGCCGGTGCAGCGCGTGGTACGCGGCGAGGACGGGGTGTGGGTGCACACCGCGGCCGGGCCGGAGCGCTTCGACGAGCTCGTCTTCGCCTGTCACAGCGACCAGGCCCTGGCCATCCTCGGCAGCGAGGCCACGCCGGACGAGCGCCGCATCCTCGGCGCCGTGCGCTACCAGGCCAACGTTGCGTACCTGCACACCGACACCGCGCTCCTGCCACGCCGCCCGAAGGTGTGGTCGGCGTGGAACTACCTCGCCGGCAAGGGCGCGCCCGACGCGCGTCCGGTGTCGGTCAGCTACCTCATCAACCGCCTGCAGCCGCTGCCTTTCCAGACTCCGGTCGTGGTGTCGCTCAACCCCTTCATCGCGCCCGCGGCCGACAAGACCTTCCGTCGCATCGAGTACGCCCACCCGGTGTTCGACCACGGCGCGATCGACGCCCAGGCCGCGCTGCCTTCCATCCAGGGCCGCGAGCGCTGCTGGTTCGCCGGCGCCTGGACCGGCTACGGCTTCCATGAGGACGGCCTCAAGTCGGCGGTGGCGGTGGTCGAGGCGATGGGCGTGGAAGTGCCGTGGCGGCGCGGCCGCGTGCCGGCGGCGAAGCGGGCCGGGACGGCGCTGGAGGCGGCGTGATGCCCGACGCGCTCCAGCCCGCGGTGTGCTTCGGCGCGGTCATGCACGAGCGCCACGTGCAGGCGCACAACCGCTTCGTGTACCCGAGCGCCTTCCTGCGCCTGCCGCTCGGCCGCCTGGACCAAGTGCGCGCGCCGCTGCTCGGCATCGAGCGTGCCAACCTGTTCAGCTTCCGCAGCCGCGACCACGGCGCGCGCGACGGCTCGCCCTTGCTGCCGTGGATCCGCGCCCTCCTGAACGAGCGCGGGCTGGCCGCGGCATGCGACGGCGAGATCGTGCTGCAGACCATGCCGCGCATTCTCGGCTTTGTCTTCAACCCGGTGAGCTTCTGGTTCTGCCACGACCGCGCGGGCGGCCTGCGTGCGGTGCTGGCCGAGGTGAACAACACCTTCGGCGAGCGTCACAACTACCTGCTGCACCACGCCGACCTGCGCCCCATCGGCGCGGGCGACGAGCTGCGTGCCAGCAAGCGCTTCCATGTCTCCCCCTTCTTCCCGGTGCGCGGCGAGTACCGCTTCCGCTTCGAGCAGCGCGGCGCCGTGCATGCGGTGTCGATCGAGCTCTGGGACGGCGGCGAGCGCCAGCTCTCCACCCGCCTGGCGGGCCGCGCCGAGGCCGTCGGTGGGGCCAGCATGGCGAAGTGGCTCGCGCGCCAGCCCTTCATGACCCTGGGCGTCGTCGCCCGCATCCACTGGCAGGCGCTGCGCCTGGCCCTGCGGCGGGTGAGCTTCTTCCGCAAGCCCGCGCCGCCGCTCGAGGAGACCACCTGATGAACGCACTCGACCACGCCCTGCAGCCGCTCGCCGGCCTGCGCCTCGCGCGCCTGCCGCGCGCCACCCGGCTGTGCCTGGAGATGCTCGACCGCCTCGACGGCGGCGCGATCGCGGTGGAGCTGCCCGACGGCGTGCGCGTGCGCGCCGGCCACGGTGCGCTCGTCGCCCACCTGCGCGTGCGCGACCACGCCGTGTTCGACGAGGCGCTCGCACGCGGCGACATCGGCTTCGGCGAAGCCTGGATGGACGGCCTGTGGGACACCGAGGACCTCCCCGGCCTGCTGCGCCTGCTCTCGGCCAACCGCAGCCGCCTGCAGGGCGCGATCTACGGCCGCATGTTCCGCCTGCTCAGCCACCGCCTGCAGCACCTGCTGCGCGCCAACACGCGCAGCGGCTCGCGGCGCAACATCGAGGCCCACTACGACCTCGGCAACGACTTCTATGCGCTCTGGCTCGACCCCACCATGACCTACTCGGCGGCGGTGTTCGCCTCGCCCGACGAGCCGCTGCAGGATGCCCAGCTGCGCAAGTACCGCCGCATCCTCGGCGAGCTCGGCGCGCGGCCCGGGCAGACCATCCTGGAGGTGGGCTGCGGCTGGGGCGGCTTCGCCGAGGTCGCTGCCACCGAGTTCGGCTGCAAGGTGCTGGGCATCACGCTGTCGCCGGCGCAGCTGGCGTTCGCGCGTGCGCGCGCCGAGCGCGGCGGCTTCGCCGACCGGGTGGATCTGGAGCTGTGCGACTACCGCGACGTGCGCGGCCAGTACGACCATGTGGTGTCGATCGAGATGATCGAGGCGGTGGGCGAGCGCTTCTGGCCGACCTACTTCGCCCAGCTCTCCGCACTGCTGAAGCCGGGCGGGCGCTGCGTGGTGCAGGCGATCACGATCGCCGACGCGCTGTTCGCGCGCTACCGGCGCGGCACCGACTTCATCCAGCGCCACGTCTTCCCCGGCGGCATGCTGCCCAGCCCGGGCGCAGTGGCGCAGCAGGCCGGGCGCGCCGGGCTCGAGGTGGTGGGCGACTTCGCCTTCGGGCGCGACTATGCGCGCACGCTCGCGCACTGGCATCGAAGCTTCGACGCGCAGGCTGCAGCGGTGCGCGCCCAGGGCTTCCCCGAGCGCTTCCTGCGCATGTGGCGTTTCTATCTCGCCTACTGCGAGGCGGGCTTCGACACCGACGACCTCGACGTGCATCACTACGTGTTCGCACATGCCGCCGCTGGGTCGCAAGGCGGCTGAATGGTGATGGGCGCAGCGGAGGAAAGCGACCTGTGCCGACCCCCTGGCCGCGCCGCCCCCGCATTTCGGGGCCTGGAGGTGACCCCATGAGCGCCCCGATCCGCCTTCCCGCACGCTTCCCGCGGCGCCTGCGGCGCAGCTTCGAGCGGTTCGCCCGCCTCCCGCGCGCGCTCGGCGCAGTGCTGGCGTGCTGCATGCTGCTGGCGCTGGAGACGGTGCACGCGCTCGGCCTGCCGCCGCAGCTCGCGGCGAGCACGGCCGGGCTGCGCGAGGTCGGCCGCGGCGAGCTGCGCTGGCTCGGCTTCAAGCTCTACGACGCCGCGCTGTGGGCGCGCGCGCCGGGCGAACAGGCCACGGCAGACGAGCACGTGCTGTCGATCCGTTACGCGCGCGCGGTCACGTCCGCGCGTCTGGTCGAGCTCAGCCTCGACGAGATGCGCCGCCTCGGTCTCGCCGACGAGCCGACGCTGGCGCGCTGGGGCGAGGCGCTCGCCGCCGCGCTGCCTTCGGTCGCGGCCGGAGACACGCTGACCGGCCTGCACCGGCCGGGGCAGGGCGCGGCCTTCTGGCACGACGGCCGCGCCACCGTCGAACTCGACGACCCGGCGCTGGCGCAGGCCTTCTTCGCCATCTGGCTCGACGAGCGCACCCGCGAGCCCGCGCTGCGCGCACGCCTGCTCGGGCTCGAGGAGGTCACGAGATGAGCGACCGCGCACGCGCCGCGCCGGATCGCCACCACGGGGGCGGAGCATGTGCCCGCGCGGCCTGCGCGCCTGGCGCCGGGCGTGCTCCGGATGCCGACCGCGTCGAGTGGGGTGCGCTGCTCGCCTACGGCGCCCTCGGCCTGCCGCTCGCCTTCGCGGCGCTGCCGATCTACGTGCATGTGCCGCGCCTGTATGCGGAAGGCCTGGGCCTGTCGCTCGCGCTGGTCGGTGCCGTGCTGCTCGCGGCGCGCGTCGTCGACGCCATCACCGACCCGCTCATCGGCTGGGCCAGCGACCGCCTGCCGCGGCGCCGGCTGTGGGTCGCGCTGGCGCTGCCCGCGCTCGGGGCCGGCATGCTCGGTCTGCTCGTGCCGCCCGCGGGGGCAGGGGGGGGCTGGCTGTTCGCGCTGCTGGTCGCGGTGTCGCTGGCCTACTCGGTGGCGAGCATCGCCTACAACGCCTGGGGCGCCGAGGTCGCCTCCACCCCCGCGGCGCGCACGCGCTTCGTCGCCAGCCGCGAGGCCTTCGCGCTCGTCGGTGTGGTGCTGGCGGCGGCGCTGCCGGGGCTGCTGGGCGAGGGGGGGATCGGTGGCACGGCTGGCGTCGGCCAGTCGGCGGTCGCCACTGAAGGCGGCGCCGTGGGCGGTGTCGGTGCGTCAGGGGGCGGTGGCGACGGCGGCGCGGCGGGGCTCGCACGGCTCGCCTGGCTTTTCCTTCCGCTGCTCGTGGTCTTCGGCCTGTGGACGCTGTGGCGTGCGCCCGCTCCGCCGCGGCTCGCTGCGACGCACGCGCCGATGTGGCGGGGCCTGCGCGCGGCGCTCGCCGACGCGGCCTTCCTCCGCCTGCTCGCGGTGTTCGCGGTCAATGGCATCGCCGCCGCGATCCCCTCGGCGACGGTGCTCTTCTTCGTCGCCGACGTGCTGCAGGCCGAGGCGCTTGCCGGCGCCTTCCTTGCCCTGTATTTCCTTGCCGCCGCGGCCGGGCTGCCGCTGTGGACGCGGCTGTCGCAGCGCATCGGCAAGCTGCGCGCCTGGCTCGCCGGCATGGCGCTCGCCGTCGCGGTGTTCGCCTGGGCAGGCCTGCTCGGCAGCGGCGATCTGTTCGCCTATGCCTGCATCTGCGCGCTCTCGGGCCTGGCGCTCGGCGCCGACCTCACCCTGCCGCCTTCCATGCTCGCGGACCTGCTCGCGCGCGGGCGGGACGGGCGTGCGCCGGCCCGCTCGCGCGCGCTCGAGGCGGGTGCCTGCTTCGGCTGGTGGAGCTTCGTCACCAAGGCCAACCTGGCGCTCGCCGCCGGCCTGGCGCTGCCCCTGCTCGCGCTGCTCGGCTACGCCCCGGGCGCGCGCGAGCCCACTGCGGTCGCCGCGCTCGGGGCGGTGTACGGCTTCGCACCGGTCGCCCTCAAGCTCGCCGCCATCGCCCTGCTCTGGCACGGGCGAGCCGTGCTCGATCCCGGCATGGGAGACGATCCCCCCGGGATCGCGACTTGCGTCGCTCCCACAAGCGTCGACCGGCGCCGCACTGGCAACGGCAGCGGGTGAGGCGGCCCGTAGGAGCGACGCAAGTCGCGATAACGCGGCGACCGGCGCTGGGGGGGAACGGCAGCGGGTGAGGCGGCCCGTAGGAGCGACGCGAGTCGCGATCGCAGCACCGACGCTGCGACGACGCAGCAAGCCGGAATCTGGTCGGAGGAGAGGAATCGTGAAACGCTTTTTTCTGATGTGCGTCGCCCTGATGGGGCTTTGGGGGTGCAGCAGCGTGAAGATCGACGAATACCGTGCCGAAACGCCCGTGCTCGAGCTGCGCGACTACTTCGACGGCACGATCGACGCCTGGGGCATGTTCCAGGACCGCTCGGGCAAGGTGGTCAAGCGCTTCCACGTGCTCATCGAGGCGAGCTGGCAGGGTGACACCGGCACGCTCGACGAACAGTTCACCTACTCCGACGGTACGACCCAGCGCCGCGTGTGGACGATCACGCGCCTCGGTCCCGGGCGCTACAGCGGACGCGCCGACGACGTGGTCGGCGAGGCCGCCGGCGAGGCGGCCGGCAACGCGCTGCGCTGGCGCTACGTGCTGGCGCTGCCGGTGGATGGCAAGGTGTACAACGTCGACTTCGACGACTGGATGTTCCTGATGGACGAGCAGGTCATGCTCAACCGCTCGCTGATGAGCAAGTGGGGCTTCCGTCTCGGCGAGGTCACGCTGTCCTTCCACAAGAGGCCGCGCCCGTGACCGCACCGGCTGCCCGCCGCGGCGGGTTCGCGCCGCTCAACACGCCGATCCGCGAATGGGCGGGGCGGCGGGTGTGGATCGTCGGTGCGTCCTCGGGCATCGGCGAGGCGCTCGCGCTCGCGCTCGCCCGCAGGGGCGCGCGCCTGGCGCTCTCCGCGCGCGGGCGCGAGCGCCTCGAGGCGGTGTGCGCGGCCTGCGACGCGGCTGCCGGCGCGGGCCCGACCGCCGGGGACGCGGGCGCGCTCGCGAATGCGGCCGTCGAGCCTGCGCACCGCGCCGAGTCGCCCGCTCCCGCTGGAGTGCTCGCGCTTGCGCTCGACTTGTCGCGCGCGGGCGAGATCGAACGGGCGCGCGACCGGCTGCTCGCCGCCTGGGGCGGCATCGATCTCGTGGTCTTCAACGCCGGCACCTACCGCCCGTTGCGCGCCTGGGAGCTCACTGCGGAGGCCGTGCGCGAGACGCTGGAGACCAACCTCGTCGGCACCATGAGCGGCACCGCGGCAGTCCTGCCGACCCTGCTCGCGCAGGGTCACGGCGCCATCGCGCTGGTCGGCAGCGTGGCCGGCTACGGCGGACTGCCGAAGGCGCTCGTCTACGGCCCGTCCAAGGCGGCGCTGATCAACTTCGCCGAGGTCCTCCACCTCGACCTGTCGCCGCGCGGCATCGGCGTCTTCCTGATCGACCCCGGCTTCGTCGCCACGCCGCTGACCGCGCAGAACGACTTCGCCATGCCCGCGCTGCAGACGCCCGAGCAGGCGGCCGCTGCGATCGTCGACGGCTTCGCGCGCGGCGACTTCGAGATCCACTTCCCGAAGCGCTTCACGCGCGCGCTCAAGCTCCTGCAGCTGCTGCCGCGGCCGCTGTATTTCGCGCTGATCCGCCGCGCAACCGGCCTGTAGGGCTTGCCGCCATGACCGACCCGAAGCCTCCGAAGCACCTTCCATCGAGCGCCGCTTCGGCGGAACCCGTACGGCAATCTCCCGCCCGGCGCCTGGCGCGCTTCTACGAGACGCTCACCCCCGCCGCACTGCCTGGGCTCGACCAGCTCTACGCCCCCGACGCGCGCTTCAAGGACCCCTTCAACGAGGTCGCCGGCACCGCCGCCATCCGCCGCATCTTCGAGCACATGTTCGCCACCACCGAGGCGCCGCGCTTCGAGGTCACAGACTGCATCGAGCAGGGCGAGCAGGCGATGCTGGGCTGGGCGTTCCACTTCGCGCTGCGCGGCCGCACGCTGACGGTGCGCGGTGTCACGCATCTGCGCTTCGACGCCGACGGCCGCGTCGTGCTGCACCGCGACTACTGGGATGCCGCCGAGGAGCTGTACGAGAAGCTGCCGCTGATCGGCGCCCCGCTGCGCTGGCTGCGGCGCAGGATGTCGGCGGGGTGAGGTGTGGGGGGAGGTGACGGGAGCACTGCGATCGCGACTTGCGTCGCTCCCACAGGGGCCTTCGGACACGCGGCGGTTTCTCGCGATCCCCGCCGCTCGGGGAATCCGCGTCGGCGCGTGCTCCAGCGCTGCGATCGCGACTTGCGTCGCTCCCACAGGGGCCTTCGGAAGGCGCGGCGGTTTCTCGTGGGAGCGACGCAAGTCGCGATTCCCCGTTGCGGCGCGGGTTCCGGCGTGCTGGCGAAGGGACTATCATCGACTCCTGATCCGCTTGCCCGTCCCCTCATGCCCTCCAGCCTCTGCGCGCCGCTGCGCACCCTCCTCCTCGCCGTCATCGCGCCCCTTCTCCTGCTCGCCGGCTGCACGCCCGCCGAGCCGGTGTTCAAGAGCACCGACATCACCGGCACGAGCTATGGCAAGACGCTGCGCCTCACCGACCACAACGGCCGCGAGCGTACGCTCGCCGACTTCAAGGGCAAGGTGGTGACGATCTTCTTCGGCTACACGCAATGCCCCGACGTCTGCCCCACCGCGCTGTCGGGCATGAGCACGGTGATGCAGGAGCTCGGCCCCGACGCCGAGCGCGTGCAGGTGCTCTTCGTGACCGTCGACCCCGAGCGCGACACGCCCGAGCTGCTCGCGCAGTACGTGCCGGTGTTCGATGCGCGTTTCCTCGGCCTCTACGGCACGCCCGAGAAGATCGCCGAGCTGGCGAAGGAATTCCGCGTGTTCTACCGCAAGAGCGGTGACCTCGCCGGCCACTACACCATCGACCACACCGCCGGCACCTACGTCTTCGGCCCCGACGGCCGGCCGCGGCTGTACGTGAGGCACGCCGAGGACCCGCAGGTGGTCGTGGCGGACATCAAGGCCTTGCTGGCGGGGAAGTGAGGGCGCGCGCTCCAAAGGAAAACGGCGGCCTCGGGCCGCCGTTTCGTTGTCCGGGGCGGGTGGTCACGCCACCGCGGCCAGCATCCCGCGCATCTTCTGCATCGCCTTGGCCTCGATCTGGCGGATGCGTTCGGCCGACACGCCGTATTCCGCCGCCAGCTCGTGCAGCGTGGCGCTGTCGCCCTCGGCGAGCCAGCGCCGCTGCACGATCGCGCGGCTGCGCTCGTCCAGGCTGGCGAGCGCGTCGCGCAGGCCGCTGTCCTGCAGGCGGGCGAGCTGAGCCTGCTCGACCTGCTCGGAGGGCTCGGCGTGCGGATCGGGCAGGTAGGCGATGGGTGCGAAGCGCTCGTCCTCGTCATCGCTGCCGGCGTCGAGCGGGATGTCGCGACCGCTCAGCCGCGTCTCCATCTCGACCACTTCCTCGGGCTTCACGCCCAGCTGCGCCGCGATCGAGCGCACCTCGGCGGGCTGCAGCGTGCTGCTGTCCTGCTTCATGCCGCGCAGGTTGAAGAACAGCTTGCGCTGCGCCTTGGTGGTGGCGATCTTCACCAGGCGCCAGTTCTTCAGGATGTATTCGTGGATCTCGGCCTTGATCCAGTGGATCGCGAACGACACCAGACGCACACCGCGCGTGGGGTCGAAGCGCTTGACCGCCTTCATCAGTCCGATATTGCCTTCCTGGATCAGGTCGGCGTGGGGCAGGCCGTAGCCGAGGTAGCCGCGCGCGATCGCCACGACGACGCGCAGATGCGACATCACCAGTTGCCGTGCCGCATCCACGTCGCCCTCGTCGCGCAGCCGCGTCGCCAGTTCCACCTCCTGCTGCTCGCTCAGCATGGGCATGCGATTCACGCTCTGGATGTACTGGTCCAGGCTGCCGGCGGCGGGAACGGGAAAGGTCAGGGCTTGTGACATGGGCTGGGGTCCTCCTTGCGCATCAATCTTAGCACTCGGGGCGTGAGAGTGCTAAGGGGCGGCGGGAGTTCCGGAGTAGTCCTCGTCAGTCCTCGTCGGAGGACACCCAGTCCTCGACGCGCAAACCAGCAATGCGCCTGAACTCGCGCGTATTGTGGGTGACCACGGTGGCGTCTTCGGCCAGTGCATGGCAGGCGATCCACAGGTCGTTTGCGCCGATCGGTGTGCCGGCCTCCTTGAGGCGGGTGGCCTGTTCCGCGTAATGCCGGCAGATGGCTGGGTCGGCGGGATAGCGCACCGGTATCTGGCGCGCCAGGGAGTTCAGCCGCCGCAGCACCTCCGTCTTGCGGGTGCTGCGCTCGGCGCCCTTCAACAACTCTGCCCAGGTCACGAAAGACATGCACAGGGTGTCGCTATCAGGAAGTGCGTCGATGCGCTGCGCGATGCTGGGCGGCTGGTTCTTGATCAGGTAGATCAGGATATTGGTGTCGAGCAGGTAGATCACAGCGCCTCGCGCTCCTGCACCGGCAGCGGCGCTTCCCGCTCGGCCTCGAGCGCGGCGACGAAGTCGTCGTCCACTTCGCCCAGCGCTTTCAGGGCCTGCATCAGCGCGGTGCCACGCTGTACCCGCAAGGGGTGGATCACCAGGTCGCCCGCGTCGTTGCGCGTGATGCTGACGCGGTCGGTATCGAGGCGGAACTCTGCCGGGATGCGGACCGCCTGGCTGTTGCCGTTGTTGAAGACGCGGCTGGGCAGTGTTTCCATGGCATCACCTCTTGTAAATACGCTGGCGTGTGTATTTTAGTGCTCGCGTAGCAACAGCGCAAACGTCCGTTGTTTGTTTCGAGTGGGCGGGCTATGCCTCGAACTCGTAAGCCGACCGGTCTGCTGCGCTGCGCCCTTCATTCAACGCATGAGGAACTCGGCTGGCGTCAGGATGGGAATGCCGTGCCAGGGATTCAGCACGAGCAGATCCTTGTCTCCGCTGATGATCGCCGCGGCTTCGCCTGCGAGCGCAACGTCCAGGAACTTGTCGTCGCGCGGATCGCGGCAGGCCGCCACCCTGCGGAGGATCGGCACGATCTGCATGACGCCGCCGAGCAGACGGATGAACTCGCGCCGGTCTTCTCGAGATACATACGGGTCGAACTTGGGCCGTGCCAGCACTTCGGCGAGCTCGGCCAAGGTTTCCTCCGAGCCGAGCAGGCTGCCGCGGGCGAGCGCCTGATCGACCGCCCGGGCGGCGGTGCTGCGCGGTGCCAGCAGGCGGCTGACGAGGACGTTCGTGTCGACGGCGAAGCGCAGGAATTCAGTCATCGGCGAGCAATTCGGCGAGCTTGTCCTCGGTCAGCCCCGCCGCTGCGGCTTTCTCGCCGACTGCGTCGCAAAAGCGCTGGAACTCGGCGACGTTGAGTCGCGTGAGGCGCTCGTACTCCTTCATCGACAGAACAACCGCGACATCGCGCTTCTGGCGGCGGATCACGACGGGTTCGTGCGCGGCCAGGTCGAGCACGCCGGCCAGCCCTTGCTTTGCTTCGGTGGCG
>WBZL01001225.1_pt1 | contig 27347 bp, 19 predicted proteins | sample 5204291 | NCBI WGS metagenome assembly WBZL01 (sample SAMN12344345, study PRJNA552823) | activated sludge metagenome | biome: Activated sludge suspended growth; feature: Nitrification reactor; material: Wastewater; isolation source: activated sludge from nitrification reactor of wastewater...
GACCGATGCGGCTCGAAGAATGCATGCACAACGGTAGCGCGCTGATCGAAGCCGCATCAGGCCGTTTGTGCCGGATCATCCGGGCGGTTAATGTGAAAGTCGCGTCAGCGACTCACGAACCTCCTCTCCCCCTCTCGGGGGCGAAGGCGGGGTTTCGCGGAGCACTGCTCCGCGCCGCCGTAGCCGGCCCGCGATGCAGCGCGGGCCGTGGGATGGGTCGGGGGAGAGGGAAACGGTCATGACTTTCATGATCGGGGGGCATGGAAAAGTCATGACCGGTTAGCAAGAAACTGGGAGGCAAGCCGCTCAAAGCCCCCGAGCCCGGAGCACGGGACAATGATCAGATCAATCTGACCGATGAAGAATCGCGCCTCATGCCGGTAGCCGGTGGCGGTTTTGAACCAGCGTACAACGCCCAGGTCGGGGTGGATACGGCGACGATGCGGGTGGTTGCGGTCGGCGTGACGCAATCCCCCAACGACAAAGCGCAGGTTGAGCTGATGCTGGCGACGCTTCAGGCGCAGGCCGAGGTAGTACTGGGTCACGTGGAAAGTCTGATCGCCAACGGCGGTTTCTGCGGCGAGAAGAACCTCCCGCTGTGTGAGAACGCCGGCATTGAGCCCCTGATCGCTGTGACACGCGGATTCGGTTGATCGTCTGACCCACACCCCCATTGCGGCATGATCAATGATGAGCATGGGCGCGTGTGAATGGCGTATGCTGTGTGTACGAACGTCCCCGGCGCAAGCCTGTATCGATTACAGTCGCTTCGAGTTGCGTGCGTATTCCGGGCGGTGACCAAGGGCAGGGTGAGTTGCTCGATCGTACTCCCCTGTCGGCATGGCGCCCAGGTATCACACCGTTCCTGCCGGAGCGCGTTCAGGGTGGTAGTATTATCAATTCGTAGTTGTTTTCAAGGAGTTTTCAGATGAAATACGTGAGAATGATGGGATTGCTATGGTGCACGCTGGTTCCGACGGTATCGCTCGCACAGGCTGAGAAGGTGCTCAGGGCTGAGGAGATTAACGAACGCGCGCTGGTCGATCTGCTTGCCCCGGCCCCGGCCCGGACGAAATCGCGCTCGATCAATGTCACTCGCGATGAAAGTTCGTTGGCGCCTGCGAAACCGGCGGCAGCGTCCTTGCTGATTACCTTTGAAACGAACTCGGCGGGCCTGACAGCGAACGGCAAGCAGTCGCTGGATGTGGTAGGAAGAGCCTTGAATTCGGAGAAACTCGTTCCTTTCCGCTTTGCTATCGAGGGCCATACCGATCCGCGTGGTGGCGAGGAATACAACCGACAGTTGTCACAATCACGTGCCGAAAGCGTCGTTGGCTATCTGTCACAGAACCACCAGATCGATCGTAGTCGCCTCAAGCCCGTCGGCAAGGGCCCGTCACAACTGCTCAACCCGGTTCGGCCCGAAGCCCCCGAAAATCGTCGGGTGACCATCAGACGGCTCGACGAGTAGACGAGTAGGAGTATTCTGGTTCTCTACGTCTATTGACGGTTACGGTCAGCTAATCTCGTCGATGACAAACAGGGCTGCACCGTAGCTGGACGAGCAGGCGCGACTGGCTGGGCAGATGACCTTGCCGGCAAAAGGATTGGTGGTCGCAAAGTTCGCCTCATGTGCAATGCGGTCGGCAATATCGAGCGGGAACTCGGCAAATGGATTGACCTTGCGCAGGCCGGTTGCAGAGAAATCCCGTCGATTGTCGGAAACGATCACCAAGAAGCGATTGCTTCCTGGCGGCCCTTCAGGCGTCATTGCCCAGCCGGGGCGAGGCAGGCTTAGATCACCCTCTCCGGCAATCCCGTTATCGGCATCGATGGCATTCGGGAAAAGCAGGTTGAAGCGGCCATTGGTGCCCAGCATCAGAATGTACACATAGCCCGGCTTGTGCGAACTGACGCGGAAACGTAGCTTGTCCTGACCGATTTTGACCCTGGCCTTCTCCGGAACCACCGCCACCACGTGCTCGGGGTCGCGGTGTCGATAAATCTCCTGCAAGATGTCAGCCGGGTCAAACGGCTTGACGGCCTTTGTTGACGAGTTGGTCGCGCCATTTTTGCCGAGCAGGAGGTCGACCAGCTGCTGCTCGTTGAGTGACTTCCGGTCTGCCGTCTGAATCTCTGCTGCCGGTGGCGAAGCGGTCGCCCCAGCAGCCGGTGTGGCTGCCGGTGGTGTGGCTGCCGGAGATGGCGCTACCGTGACTGGTGGCGATACGGGAGTGGGTGGCGACCGGAGTGCGTAATACGCCCCACCGGCGGCAACCGCCGCGAGAGTGCCGCCAACACCAACTAACAGCATCGCCTTGCTCCGTTTCTTTTCCACCGGTGCCTGGCTGACCGTGGCCGCTGCAGCCTGCTGCGCGGTCACCTGCGGCACGGTTACCTGTAGCGTATCCGGCACGTCCGACCCGGCCAGCAGGGCACGAAACTCAGCGACGCTCTGCGGACGATCTTCAGGCCTGACCGCCAGCGCCCGATCCATGGCCTGCAGGAAGGTCTTGCTGTAGCGTCCAGCTGCAGCCTGCGTTAGCGGGACCATGGTGTCGTTGATTGAGCGGGCTACCGATGCCATGGGTGGTCTGCGGGTGATTGCGTTATAGACCACGGCGGCCAGTGCATAGAGGTCGGTCCATGCGCCTTGTTTGACATGCGGGTCTTCCGCATACTGCTCCAGAGGCGCATAACCCGGTTTGAGAATAACCGTCAGTGCCTGCGTCCTGTCGCCGATGACCCGCCGAGCCGCCCCGAAATCGAGCAATAGGGGTCGTCCGTCGGCGAGCAACAGAATGTTGTCTGGAGCAATGTCGCGGTGAAAGCAGTTTTCCTGGTGAATGACCTCCAGCGCATCGAGCAGAGGGTCGATCAAGCCTCTCAGCCATTGCTCTGAGGGCGGCTCAGGCATTTTTTGCAAGGCCTGCCTGAGGGTAATCCCCTCGTAGAACGGCATCACCATGTAGGCCGTACCGTTCGCCTCCCAGAAGCGATACACTTTCACCAGCGAGCGATGATCGAACTGGGCGAGCATCCGTGCTTCATTGACGAAACTGCGCAGACCAATGGCAAAAGTTTCGGCCAGGCGCGCCGATTTGACGGCGACGGTCAAACCCTCGACTCTCTCTGCCAGCGAGGATGGCATGTACTCCTTCAGCGCGACATAGCGCCCGAGCGAGAGATCGTGGGCAAGGTATACGATTCCGAAACCGCCAATGCCGACCAGGTTGATGAGTTCGAATTCCCCAATGTGCGTGCCCAGCGGTAACGCATTGCTGCCGACACTAGCTTCGGCTGCAGCCGAAGCTGCAGCTGCCGGAGGTGAGGATGCTGCGGGTTGGCGTACAACCCAAGTCCGTTCGTACTCTTCTGGTTCCGACATCGAGTTCCCTGTAGTCAATACGGCGAAGGCAATCCTCGCATTCTGCCGCAGTTTGCCTTTCCGGCAAAGCCGAAGTGATCAGGCATGTGCCGAGAACGCCTTGTTTACCGGCGGATTCCATAAGATGAACAGGCCTTGCCATGGGGTGCCCTGCCAAGGGAGACGAGAGCCTGCAGTCTAAGCTTCACCTCCACGAGTGGGGATGGGAGGTTCGTGAGCCGCTGACGCGACTCTCACATTAACGCTGGCCGAGAACGAGAGGAAAGTCGGGGACGCCGCTGGGGACGATGGTTACCGGCGATTGCGCGCCTTCAGTCAGAGACTTGACACGTTCCGAGACATAGAGGTCGAGCATCTTGTGCGTGATACGACCGGACTTGTTGTAATCGGCCTTCCCGCGCAAACCCTCGAGGATGGCCTTGGTGAAAGCACCGTTGCCCCAGTCGGGCGATTCCTGGGCATATTGGCGTCCGGTTGCCGCAGCAAATACGATGACTCCGTTATCGGCACTCGACAACTCATTGATGACGGCGGTGGTATCGAGGCGAAGCGAGCGCGCGCCAGTGCCGAGAACATTGCCCGCATGGCAGGTGTCGATGAAGAACATCGCCTTGCCGGGCAAGGAAACGAGCGTGTTACGAATCTCGCTGAAGATCACGCCGGTGCGCTTCAGGGCCTTGACGTTGACATCCTGTGGCAGGAAGTAATACGTGCCGTCGGCATCATTCACCCCATGCCCGGCAATGAAAACCATTCCTACATCCCGCGAAGTCAGTTCCCGGCGAATCCACTCCAGTCCGTCGAGGACGTCGTCTCGTTTGGCGGAATGGTCGGTGAGCAGACGAACCGAAACCTTGCGGTACAGACCGCCTTCCTGGGTCCTGAAGAAATTCGATAGATCGGTCGAGTCCTTGGCAGCGAACTCCAGCTGAATCGAAGGATCCTGGTATTTGCTGATGCCGATCGCAAGAACGTACAGCGCTGGTCGCAGGTCCACTCCACCGGTGGCCGGCGCTGACGCAGCAGCGGACAGACTATTGGCCGCGGCGGCTTCCTTGGCAGTCACTGGGGGTTTCTTGAGCGTCAAGGTCGCTTCAGGCGAGACGCCATGCTTGTTCTCAGCAAACAGCAGGATCTGGGCTTCGAGTCCCGTCAGGGAAAGCGGCACCTCATAGAGGCTCTCGTTGGCATCGGAGCGCGAACTGCGCAGGGCAGACAACGCCGGCAGGACAACAGGTTGGCCGTTGATTCGCGCGCGGAGTTTGGTTGGCGGGGCATCGGCGGGTGCGCGAACGGCCACCTGGAGCTTGATGTTGTCGCCAGCGGTCCAGTTGCTTGTGTCAGGTGGAACGATGCGCACGGTCGGCGGCAGCCGTTCACGGATGGCCTGGCCACCGGGCGGCGGAGCCGCCGCGCCAGCCGGGAGCGCAGCCAGTGCGGCGTCCGTACTGCCCTTGCCGATGACTTCGCTGATCAGTTCGGGCCGATAATACTCGGTACGGAAGCGCGATACCGGATAGAAATCCGCGGCCTGTGCCGAACCGCGGTCAACCTGCCAGCCGACCAGATTCTCTCCGCCCGGGCTGGCAGCGAAATAGCCCCCGGGCGTCCACATGACCCAACGGCGGCCGTCCGCTTGCGGGAAGAACACGAGTTGCTCACTGCCGTCGTGTTGCCGGTACCAGCGTAACGTGCCATCGCTGAACGCGGCGACTACCCAGCGGCCGTCGTCGCTGGTGTTCACCTGCCACGGCGTCGCGGGGGCTGCAGTCTTCCACAAAGCCCGGCCGTTGCGGTCGTAGAGGCGGATTTGGAAGTTGGTGGCGATGGCAATGCGGTTGCCGTCACGAGAGACGCTCGCCGCCAGCGACCACTCGTTGGCATCCAGGCCGATGGCTTTGCCATTGATGGACGGTTGTTGCCGCTCAAACCAGTTGTCGACCATGGTTTTGCCGGCGGATGTCCGCGGTGCCTGCCAATCCTTGGCGGCTTTTGCCCAGGCTAGTTGACGGGTGTCGAAGGCATCGCCGGTGTCACCGGGCCGTGCGTCCTGAAAGGCGAGCGCACTGCCATCCGCAGCCAGACGAAAGCGGCTGCGCTGGTTGCGAAAATCCAGCAAGCTGCTGCTGACGATGAACTGCGCCTGTCCGTTGGCGGCAAGCATTCCCCACGCGGGATCGGCAGTCGCATATAGCAGATTGCCATCACGTGTAGCGTGCAGCGCAGTGATCGTGTTGCGCGCTACCGGGATGACAGAGGGCTCACTCTGCCCAGCATCAGGCCAGACCAGAATCGCAAACTGTCCTTTGTCGTTGGCCCAACTGCCAGCCGCGTAGACGCGTTTGCCATCCATTGACCAGGCGACGACGCTGAGGCTGCGCGCGATACTGCCCTTGGCCGGAGGCGACAACACCTTTCGTGTTTTCAGTGTCTTGGCGTCGAGCAGGGCGACGCTTCCCTGGTCCGAAGCGCCAACGGCCACGGTCTGCCCATCGGGTGAAAAAGCCAGGCCGAAAGGCACGCCCGTTCCGGCCGGTGTGCTGCGCGAAAGTAGCTTGAGGCCTTTCGGTGTCGCTTCGTAAGCACGGACGAAGCCTTCGGCACTACTGACCACGATGGTCTTGTCGTCAGGCGACCAGACACTTGCATTCACCTCATCCGAGAAGTCCGAGTCACCCTGCAGTTCGCGTGCGCTGGTCCAGGATTCGCTGCCCTGGAAGACGCGTACCCCCTGTCTGCCCCACAGGCCGGCGACGAGCATCCGGCCATCGCGAGAGAAAGACAGATGCGTGACGACATCGGGCAGGCCGGTGATGCGGTGGATGATCTGGCCGTCGCTGCGGCGGACCAGGTAAACATCATTGCTTGCGGACCAGCCTGCCGCGGCAAAAACTGCACCGTCCGGAGCCATCGCCACTGCATACAGCTTGCCATCGTTGCCAGGTCCGGACGGTGGTCGGAAAACCGACAGCAGTGAACCACTGACTGCGTCCCAAACGCGCGCGGTCTTGTCCTCGGATGCCGTGACGGCATAGCGGCCGTCACGATCCATGCTGGCCGCGCGAATCGGGGCGACGTGGGTACCGGTTTCAATGCGCAGGCTGGGTGTCGTTCCGGTTGCTTGCGCAGTCGCTCCTGCGGTCGACGGAAAGCCGCCCAGCAGTGAGCAGAAGAGTGCCCAGATGAATTGTCGAAGAGCTACCCTGATGCCGAGCACGGTGCTTGGAATGGGTGGTCGGAATGGGTGATCGGTCAGCAGGACACTTTCTTGAATTCGATGCGCTGATCGAGAGCGTCCGACTCATTACCCTTGCCGGTACCGATGATTGCGCGCTGCGAACCATATCCCTTGGCCATCGACCGTTTCGCCAGGGCCGGTTTGGCTGCCACCAGCTTCTGCCGGACGAACTCGGCGCGCTGCAGGGAAAGGCGTTCGTCCATCTGCTCCGAGGTGCCCCGCCGGGTGTGTCCGGCGACCTCGATGCAGGACGACTGTCGCAGGGACTGTTTGGCGATCTCCGACAACCACAGCGAATAAGGTTGCTGTTCCTGGCTGAAGGCGGTTGCCCCAGGCTTGAAATCGAAGCGCACGGCGAGTCGGTCGCTTGCCAGGCCCATTTGAACCAACTGCCCGAAGGCCTGCATGGCAGGCTTCGTGCGCCCCAGTTTCTGATTGTCGAGGTAAATCCCGGCATAAACGCGCGCCTGGTTACCGGCCGGATTGGTCAGGACCGACTGGTAGAGGGCCAGCGAATCCTTGTATTTCTTCGCCTGATAGGCCTTGGTTGCTTCGCTGATCGTCGATGCGGCCAGCACGGCGTCGATGTAGGCGGGATTGATCGGGTCGCCGGCTTTCGTTCCCTGACAGGTCTTCACGTATCCGTCGACAGCCGTATCCTTGGCCCACACCGGCATCTCGCGGAAGAAAGGCAGAGGTGTCGGATCGAATCCTTCGGGCAGCGCACGTGCCAGTCCCTTGCTGATGATCTTGCCGGTCTTCAGATCGGCAAGTGCGAAGCAGATGCGATAGGCATCGCGCTCGCCGTCAGCCTTGCCCTGCAGGTTGATCGGCGTGAAGGTGCCGACCATCAGCAAGGGAAGCGTAGCGACGGTTTCGTTGTTGAAGGGTTTGACGTCGACCTGCTGATAGTTTTCCTTCACCAGTTGAACGACCGATTGTTCCATCGCCACCGTCGCTTCGGTCTGCATGCCGCTGTTACCGTCCACCAGTGGATCAACCACCATGCTGTATTTCTGATCCTTGGCCAGATTGGCGTTGGTCAGCAGGTCCTGCGCAGCCTTGCGCACCGCCTGTTCATAGGGAAGGGCAACCACCTGTGGTGCGGGCGGGGGCGCTGCCACGGTTGGCTTTTCTTCCGTGCTGCTGCAACCGGCGGCAAGTACGCCGACAGCAAGACAAGCGCTAACGAGAAAGCGGGATGGAAATGGCATGAGTATTCTCCCTGTTATTGGTCAAGACAAGCCAATAATAAGACAAACGATGGCCAAAGCGAGTTCATTGCAAAGTAAACTCATGCTTGATTCCCGCAAACCCTTGCAACGAGGGAGGTCTCGTCATGTCGTCCGCCGCGCCTACTACGATGACGTCACCCATGACCACGCTAATCCAAGGGGATTATGCACCATTGCTACATCGCCCTTCCGTGGCACCGCCGTCCACTTTGCCACAACGCCGCAACCCCTTGTTTCTTCGGCGAGATTTACGGAAGCGGGCCGATGACTTCGCTAACCCGCTGCTCCTGTGCAGATATTCAATCGCCCAACGAGATTTGGCATGAACACCCTATTCATCCGCAACGCTCGCCTGGTTAATGAAGGCCAGATCGTCGATACCGACCTGCTCGTCCACCACGGCCGCATCGACAAGATCGCGCCGTGCATCGCCGCCAGAGCCGATGCAGAAATCGATGCCGCCGGACAATGGCTGTTGACGGCTGTGTGCCGTCGACTGCTGCGATTGCTCCTGCGGCGCGGCCCGCTGTCGGCCGACGATGCGCAGGTGATGGCCGAGTGGGAACACGGCGGCGGCTTCTCGGTCGATGCCCAGGGGCGCATCGAGGCGCACGAGCGCGACGGTCTGGAACGTCTGCTGCGCGACTGTGCCCGTCCGGCCCTTGCGCTGGAGCGGCAGCGTGAAATCGATCCCGAGCACCTGGTCTATGAGAGCGTGAAACCCGGCCCAGGCAGCAGCGTCAGCTGATGCTAATGGTCATCACTTTTCCGGGCACCCCCGATCATGAAAGTCATGACCGTTTCCTTCTCCCCCGGCCCCTTCCACGGCCCACGCTGCAGCGCGGGCCGGTTACGGCGGCGCGGAGCAGTGCTCCGCGAAGCCCCGCCTTCGCCCCCGCGAGGGGGAGGGGAGGGTCGAGAGTCGCATACTCGACTTTCACATTAACGCCGATGCCGTTGCTCGATCGCCTGGCGGTGCTGGTTCCACCGCCGCGCCGCCATCGTCACCGCACCTACGGGGTGCTGGCGCCGAACTCGCCGCTGCGCGAGGCGGTCACCGCGCTGGCGCAGCCAACCGAGATGGCCGCCACGCCGACGCGGGCAGAGCCCATCCCGCCGGAAGCGGCCCGTCAGAGCCGGCACATCGCCAGGCAGCGCGCTACGCCTGGGCGCTGCTGCTGGCGCGCATCTACGAGGTGCTGCCGCTGCTCTGCCCGAGTGCGGTGGCGAGATGCGCCTCATCGCCTTGATCACCGAAGCGGTGGTGATCCGGGAGATTTTCGGTCACTTGAGCGAGCCGACGATACCGCCGCGTCTGATGCCGGCGTGCGGGCCACCGCGGTGGGAGATGCCGGGCAGCGACCCGGCCGTGAAGGTGCGATTCTACCGGACGCCGGGCCGGTATAATGGACCGATGCTTGAACCCCCCCGCATCCATCTCCTGCCCGATCTCTTGATCAGCCAGATCGCTGCCGGCGAAGTCATCGATCGGCCGGCCTCGGTGCTCAAGGAACTGCTGGAAAATGCCCTCGACGCCGGCAGCTCGACCCTCCAGATTCAGCTCGAGGAAGGCGGCGTCAAACTGATCCGCGTCATTGACGACGGCCACGGCATCGCCCGCGACGAGCTGGCGCTGGCACTGGTCCGGCACGCGACCTCGAAGATCAGTTCGCTTGACGATCTCGAACGCGTCGGCACGCTCGGTTTTCGTGGTGAAGCGCTGGCTTCGGTGGCTGCCGTCGCGCGGGTCACTCTCACCAGCCGGCAGCCGGCGGGCAGCACCGCCGGACAGCATGCCTGGCGGCTCTGCGCGGAAGCTGGAGCGACACCCGAACCGGCGGCCCTGCCCGTCGGGACCGTGATCGAAACGCGCGACCTCTATTACAACACGCCGGCACGCCGGAAATTCCTCAAGTCCGGCCATACTGAATTTGCCCATTGTGCCGAGGCCGTCAAGCGCATTGCGCTGGCCCATCCGGGGGTTGCATTCACGCTCACGCACAACGGTCGCGTCAGCCTGCATCTGGCCAGGAGTGATGCGCGAACGCGTGCCGGCGCGATCCTTGGCGAGGAGTTTCTTGCCGAGTCGCTCAGCCTTGACGCCGCCGCCGGGCCACTGCGCGTCTTTGGCTACTGCGCACTGCCGACCTACTCGCGCGCGCGGCGACGCCCAGTACCTCTACGTCAACGGCCGCTTCGTTCGCGACAAGCTATTGAACCATGCGCTACGCGAGGCTTACCAGGATCTGCTGCACGGCAGCCGCTACCCGGCTTACTGCCTGTTCCTGGAGGTCGACCCGGCAACTGTCGATGTCAATGTCCACCCACAGAAGACCGAGGTCCGTTTCCGTGACGCTCGCGCGGTGCACCAGTTTGTCTTTCATGCCGTGCAGCGGCTGTTGTCGGGGCCGCTGGCAACGCCGCCAGCGCCAAGTGCGCAGATGCCGGCAGCAGACGAGGCGTCATCGCGCTGGCCCGATCATCCGGCGAGCGCGACCCAGGCCGGGCGCCCGACCTTTGTCAACCGGGTAGCGCACCAGGGTTCGCTGGGCATCCGCGAACCTGCCGGCAGCCATCCTTACCTGGCGTTCGTACAGGCCGCGCAAACCCCGGATCGACTGCCAGCAGCAGCCACCGCCACGACAGAAGCCGAAGCAGCGCCGCTCGGTTATGCCCTCGCGCAACTGCACGGCATCTACATCCTGGCGGAAAATCATCAGGGTCTGGTGGTCGTAGACATGCATGCGGCGCACGAACGCATCCTGTACGAGAAGCTCAAGCACGCGCTCGACGAGCAACCCCTGGCGACGCAGGCGCTACTGATTCCCGCGGTGTTCAATGCCGAGGCGATCGACGTCGCCACCGCCGAAGAACACGCCGCGGCGCTGCGGCAACTCGGTTTCGATCTCGCGCCGGTGGGTCCCCGACAGCTCGCGGTGCGTGCCGTTCCGGTCCTGCTGCAGGCCGCCGACCCGGTCGCACTGGCACGCGCGCTCTTGGGCGAACTGCGCGAACATGGTGTCACGCAACTGCTGACCACAGCGCGCAACGAATTTCTGGCCAGCATGGCCTGCCAGGGCGCAGTGCATGCCCGGCGGCGGCTGTCGCTGGCGGAAATGAACGCCCTGTTGCGCCAGATGGAGGAAACCGAACGTTCCGGCCTCTGCAACCACGGCCGCCCGACCTGGACGCAGTTGAGCATGACCGATCTCGACCGCCACTTTCTGCGCGGCCGATGAGCAAGATCGCAGCGCACCCGGAAGTTTTGCCACTGGCAATCCTGCTGATGGGACCGACTGCCAGCGGCAAGACCGCAGTGGCGCTCGAATTGTCACGGCGCTTCCCCGTCGAGCTGATCAGCGTCGATTCGGCGCAGGTCTTTCGCGACATGAATATCGGCACCGCCAAACCCGACGCAGCAACCCTGGCTGAATTCCCGCATCACCTGATCGACCTGATCAGCCCGCAGGAAGCCTACTCGGCAGCCCGTTTCCGTGCCGACGCGCTGCGCATAATGGCTGCGATCACGGCGCGTGGCCGCGTACCCTTGCTCGTCGGCGGCACCATGCTCTATTTCAAAGCGCTGGTCGACGGCCTGGTCGACTTGCCGGCAGCCGACCCGGCAATGCGTGCAGCGATCGACCGGGACGCCGCTGCTCGGGGTTGGCCGGCGCTGCACGCCGAACTCGCCGAAGTCGATCCGGCAACGGCGGCGCGCCTGCAGCGCAGCGATGCACAACGCATCCAGCGCGCGCTCGAGGTCTTTCGCCTTTCCGGCCGGCCGCTGTCGGCGTTGATCATGAACGGCGAGAAAACGGCGCCCCGCTACCGCTTCGTGTCGGTCGGCCTGCTGCCTTCGAATCGCGGCACACTGCACCAGCGTATCGCCGACCGCTTTGCAGCGATGCTCGCCGCCGGCCTGGAAAGCGAAGTCGAGTGGTTACGCGGAAAATACCCGTTACAGCCTGCTCTGCCGTCGATGCGCTGTGTCGGCTACCGGCAGGTATGGGAAGTTCAGGATGGTCTCGCGCCACGTCACGAACTGCGCGAGCGTGGCATCTACGCCACCCGCCAGCTCGCCAAGCGACAGATCACCTGGATCGGCAACACACTGCGACCACAGATTGTCGATTGCCTGAGTCCCGATCCGGCCGCTCAGATCAGCCGGCTCATCGGCAATCTCTTTGTCTGACCGCAAACCATTCGTGGCCATCCACTTCCCCTTTCCCGCATACGGTGTCGCTTGCCCCAGACTCGTGGCTGCCAATACCACCACAGCAAGTGACGCACCTCTTGCCTGAAAGCCCGCAGTAAAATATAATGAGAACCATTCTCATTTATACAAACGGAACGTTGTAATTTCTTCGTTTCGCCGTTCATTCGCCAGCCAGCCATGCGCCAGCCAGCCAGTCACCATGCTTTCTGGAGGTTTGCATGTCTGTTGGACTCTCCGGCGCTGGCCGGACTTTTCAGTATTCCCTCCTTGCCGCAGCACTAGCGGCCACCTCGCACGCAGTGTTCGCCGATCAGCAGATGCGCGACACCGTCGTCACCGCGACGCGCAGCAGTACGGCCATCGACGATCTGCCGCTGACCGTCACCGCCATCAGTCGCGAGGACATGGACCGTCGGCTGCCGTCCGAAGAAGCTGAACTGTTCCGCGACGATCCGGACGTGGTGATGTCCCGCGATCTGCGCCGCTTTGGCGCAACGCGTATCAATATCCGGGGCATCGAGGACAACCGCGTCGTGACGATGGTCGACGGCGTGCGGCTACCCGATTACTACAACGGTGGCGGCCCGACCAACTTCACGATGAGTGCCTCGCCTTCGGCCCTCGCCGATTTCCTGAAGCAGGTCGAGATCGTTCGTGGCCCGGCCTCCAGTCTCTATGGTTCTGACGCCATCGGTGGCGTCATCGGTTTTGTGACGCTCGATCCGTCCGACATTGCGCCGGGCGACAAACCCTACGGCGTACGCGTGCGTGGCGGCTACTTCGGCGCCAACGACCAGTTCTCGGGCAGTGTCATTGGCGCCGTGCGTGGAGCTGCAGCCGAGTTGATGGTCGGCTACGGCGAAGCGCGCGGGCACGAGACCGACAACCAGGGCCAGGACGGTAGCACCAGCCCCTTCCGCAGCAAGCCGAACCCGGCCGACACCACCGATCGCGGCATGATCGCCAAACTGGTGCTGAAGCCTGCGGCCGGTCACCGCATCACCACCTTGATCGAATCGCGCGAACAGGACGTGCAGACGGACATCTTGCGCCTCTCGGGCTCGCTGCCGCGCGTTACGACGATGACCGGCGACGACAACGTCAAGCGCACGCGCTACAGCGTCGAGTACGAGAACAAGCCTGGCGGCGCCTTCTACGACCGCCTGGTCGCCAAAGCCTACTATCAGGACGCGAAGACGCACAACAAGAACTCCCAGCGTCGCAGCAACACCAGCGCCACCTGTTCGGCGACGATCGCCGGCGCCAGTCAGTGCGACCTTTACCAGGACTTCCATTTCGACCAGACAACATCCGGCTTCAACCTCCAGCTTGAGTCGCTGCTTGGCGGTACCGGCATGACGCATCTGATCACCTACGGTGTCGACCTGATGCGCCAGGAAGTCGAGGAACTGCGCGATGCCACCCGTTACAACCGGACGACCGGCACGGTATCGAAGTCGATTGCCGGCGAGAACTACCCACTGCGCGATTTCGCCAACGGGCAGACCGACACCATCGGCCTCTTCGTGCAGAACGAAATCGGCGGCCTCTTCGGCAGTCGACTGACACTAACGCCGGGCGTGCGCTATGACCGCACCCGCCTGGAGCCGAAGGTCGACGACCTGTCGCAACAGGTGCTCACCCTGCTCAACCGTGGTGTCGAGGGGCAGACCTACAGCCGATTCAGCCCGAAGCTTGGCGCCCAGTGGAAATTCGACGAGGTGCTGTCCGGTTACGGACAACTCGCGGCCGGCTTCCGGGCGCCGAACTATAACGAGGTCAATGGGTCGTTCCGCAACACCGCCCAGCTCTACGGAATCGTGCCGAACGGCGAACTAAAGCCGGAAACAAGCGTCGGCATCGAACTGGGCCTGCGTGCGAAAGGCGCTACGGCCCGCGGCCAGGTAGCGATCTACAACAACAACTACAAGAATTTCATCGAGAACGTCCGGCTCAACTGCCCATCCGATCCGTCGTGCATTCCCGGCTTCACCACCTTCCAGTCGCGCAACCTCACCAAGGTCCGCATCCATGGCGCCGAAGCGCGCGGCAGTTGGGACTTCCAGCCCGGCTGGCGTGTTGACGGCGCCATGGCCTACGCCCACGGCGACAACGAAGAAACCGATCAGCCACTGAACAGCATCGAACCGATGCGCGCAAGCTTCGGCCTGGTGCGTGATGCCGGCCACTGGGGCGCCGAAGCACGCCTGCGTGCGGTGACGCGCAAACGCCGGATTGACGACAGCGCGGGCCGCTACTACCGCACCCCAGGCTATGGCGTGACCGACCTGGCCGCGTGGATCAAGCCGAGCAAGGATACGCGCGTGACTCTCGTGCTGAACAACGTGTTCGACAAAAAATACTGGCTGTGGAGCGACATTCGCCAGGCCGACGCCCCGGACCCGGTCGGCGTCGATTTCTACTCGCAGCCCGGCCGCAACGTTCGCGTTGCTTTCCAGGCGAATTTCTGACAGGAGAAAAAGGAGGCCGAGCCGGCCCTCCGGCGCGCCCGAACAGCCAGTCGCTGCCTATCTCCACCTCACGACGAGCAAGCCACCTCCATGCTTCTGAAAAAAATCCTGGGCCGTTCCCTCATTCTCGCTGCCGCAACGCTGGTCACGCCGGCAGACGCCGACACGGTGCTGTTCGTCTCCGTCAGTCCGGTGCCACACGGGAAATTTACCCACCTTGCCGAGATCGGCGCCGCACACGGCTTCAAGGTCGAATCGCGACAGGCCGAAAAGCTTCCGGCCGAGACCGACGCCTCGCTCTGGCGCGGGGCCGACATCGTGATCTTTGACGCGCCGCGCGACCACCTGCAGGAGCAGATGCGCGTGAAGCTCGCCAGGGCCCTGCCCGGCCTCGCCGCGCCGCACCTGTGGATGCACGATACGAAGCCAGAGGCAAAAGGATTTCCGGAGCCTCTCGCCGACCTCCTGCACGCCTATTACATCAACGGTGCGCGGTCCAACTTCGAAAACTTCTTCCACTCGCTCGCCGCATACCGCCAGGGCAAGCCCCTCGACGGCATTGCGCCGCCGATCGTTTTTCCGAAAGCGGCGATCTACCACCCGCAGGCGCCCGGCCTTGTTTTTGCCAACACCGCCGACTACCTGAAATGGAAGGAAGTCGATCTCGCCAACAAGCCTCCGGTGATTGCCGTCGCGCTGCACCAGACCTACATCGGCAGTGAGCAGACCGCCTTCGTCGACGACCTGATCGCGCGCATCGAGGCCGCTGGCGCCGTACCGTTGGCCTGGTACGCACCGGTCATGGGGCCGCATGCTGACCTGCTGAAAATGGACGGCAAGCTTGTCGCCGACGCCGTGATCAATACCCAGATCGTGCTCGACCCGGACGGCCGCAAAAAGGAACTGGAAGCGCTCGGCATTCCGTGGGTCCAGGCGCTAGCGTACCGCAGGGGCGACGAAGCCGACTGGCGTGCCGACCCGCAGGGCGTGCCGCTGCTCGACATCCCCTTCTTCCTCGCCCAGGGCGAGTACGCTGGCATCACCGACGCGGTCATCGCCGGCGCGCAGAAAAAGGGCGACCACGCGCTGACGGTCATCCCCGAACAGTCTTCCGCCGTCGTCGCCAAGGCACTCAACCAGGTGCGCCTGCAGCGCTTGCCGAATGCCGAGAAAACGGTCGCGGTGATGTTCTGGAATTACCCGCCGGGCGAAAAGAACCTCTCCGCCTCCTACCTCAACCTGCCACGGAGCTTTGTCGCCACGCTCAAGTCGCTGAAGGCGGCCGGCTACCAGGTCCTGCCGGAAGAGGAGACGATCCTCATCAACAACCTGCAGCGCCTGCTCACCCCCTTCTACCGTGACGGTCAATTGCAGTCGCTCCTGCGCGACGGGTTCGCCGAAAAACTGCCGGTTGCCACCTACCGCCAGTGGCTCGCCACCCTGCCCGAGGGCGTGCGCCACGAATTGCAGGAACGCTGGGGCGATCCCGAGCAGTCGTCGATGGTGGTGCGGAACGATGGCGCCCCCTACTTCGTCATCCCGCGTTTCGCGGCCGGCAAGGTGATCTTCACGCCGCAGGCACCGCGCGGCGAGAAGTGGGAAGACAAGGAAAAGGCGCTCTACCACTCGACCAAGGCCATCCCCTCGCACTACTACCTCGCCCAGTATCTATGGGTGCGCGAGCATTACCAGGCCGACGCGCTGGTGCATTACGGCACGCACGGCTCGCAGGAATGGCTGCCGGGCAAGGAGCGCGGCCTGGCGATGACTGACTACCCGATGCTCGCCGTCGGCAATCTGCCGGTAATCTACCCCTACATCGTCGACAACATCGGCGAGGCGATGCAGGCCAAGCGCCGCGGCCGCGCGACCATCGTCACGCACCAGACCCCGGCCTTCGCACCGGCCGGCCTGCACGAGGCGACGGTGAAGATCCACGACCTCCTGCACGCCTGGCTCGCACAGGACGACGGCGCTGTCAAGCAAAAGCTCGCCACCGACCTCAAGGCCGCCGTCAAGAAGGAACGCATCGACCGGGACATGGGCTGGAGCGAGGCGAAGATCGAGGCCGAGTTCCGCGGCTTCGTCGATACCCTGCACGACTACCTGCACGAACTGGCGCAGACCGCGCAGCCGCTCGGTCTGCACACCTTCGGAACGCCACCGCAGGAAACGCACCGCCTCGGCAGTGTGCTGCTGATGCTCGGCAAACCGTTCTGGGGAAGCGTCGCCAGTGCCGCCGGCGTCAAGGGCGACGACCTCGACGAGATGTTCGTCGACAGCTACGAAAAAACCGTCGAGGCGCCGCCGTTCAAGCTGTTCCGCGACTGGCTCGCGGGCCGCGCGGCAAAGCCCGCCGACGCGGCGCTGGCCGAACGCTTCGAACAAGGGCGCATCTGGTACGACCATCTCGCCGCCGCCGACGAAGTGGCCGGCCTGCTCGCCGGCCTTGCCGGCCGCTACATCCCGACTTCTTACGGTGGCGACCCGATGAAGAACCCGGACGCTCTGCCGACCGGCCGCAACCTCTACGGCTTCGATCCCTCGCGCGTGCCGACCAGACAGGCCTGGGAAGCCGGCAAGGAAGCGGCGGAAGCGCTGATCGCCGCGCACCGTGCGAAAACCGGCAAGTTCCCGAAGAAGCTGGCCTTCTCGCTGTGGTCGGTCGAGACGATGCGCCATCAGGGCATGCTGGAGGCGCAGGCGTTGTGGACTCTGGGCGTCGAGCCGGTGTGGGAGCCGGGCGGGCGCGTCGTCGACGTGACACTCACGCCACGCGAGAAGCTCGGCCGACCGCGCGTCGACGTCGTGCTCTCGGCGACCGGCCTCTACCGCGACCATTTCCCGAATACCATGAAGCAGCTTGCCAAGGCCGTGCGGCTCGCTGCCCGCGCCAACGAGGCCGACAACCCTCTCCACGAGAACAGCCGCGCGATCACCGCCCGGTTGATCAAGCAGGGCATCCCGGAAGCGGCGGCGGTGAGGGCCGCCGAGACGCGCATCTTCTCGTCCGAATCGGGCAAGTACGGCACCGGGCTCGACGACGCGACGCTCGCCACCAACACCTGGAAAGGCAAAGCCGAGGGCGACAGGAAGCTCGCCGACCTCTACCTCTCGCGCATGCAGTTCGCCTACGGTGTCGACGAGGAAGACTGGGGCAGGCAGGGCATTGCGGGCGCAGAAGGCAAGGCTGCCCGCATCAACCTCTACGCCGAGCACCTGCAGGGCACCGAAGGCGCCGTGCTATCGCGCAGCTCCAACCTCTACGGCCTGCTGACCACCGATGACCCCTTCCAGTATCTTGGCGGCATCGGCCTCGCCGTACGCCGCCTGGACGGCAAGGCGCCCGAGCTATACATCTCCAACCTGCGCGGTTCCGGTAGCGGGAAAGTCGAAGGCGCCGACCAGTTCCTTGCCAAGGAACTCGCCACGCGCAACTTCCACCCCGGCTACATCAAGGGGCTGATGGCCGAGGGCTACGCCGGCACGCTGCAGGTGCTCGATTCGATGAACAACTTCTCCGGCTGGACCATCGTCGCCCGCGAAATCGTACGCGATGACCAGTGGCAGGAATTCGTCGACGTCTATGTGCGCGACAAGCACAAGCTGGGCATCAAGGAATGGTTCGAGGCGAAAAACCCGACGGCGTTGGCGCAGACCATCGAGCGCATGATCGAAGCCGCGCGTCAGGGCTACTGGCAGGCCGACCCCAAGGTGCTGGTCGAGCTGCAGGAACGCTACCGCGACCTCGCCAGGCGCCACGATATCGTCACCGACAACCCGGTCTTCAAGGAATTCGTCGATGCCGGCGCGAACGCGGGCTTCGGCCTCGTCGCGCCGCTCCCGGCCACCCGCCCGCAGCAGGCCGCCGACGTCGTAGCGCCGCACGAAGTCCCGGCAGCGCCGCAGATTGAAGGCATGAAACTCGAACGCGTCGAGGAAAAGCCGCTGCCGCCAGCCCTGCCTTTCGCGCTGCTCGGCATCGCACTGCTGCTGCTCGCCACCGGCGGTGGCGCCGTACGAACGCTGACCAATCCGACGCTGCGACGGGTGGAGGGAGTGGCATGATCAAACAGGCATCCGCCTCCCTCGTCATTCCGGCCGGCATCGACGCTGGCGAGCATACCGGCGGCGGCGCGCATCAACTCGAACACCGGAACGCGCAAGCTTTGGCAAAAAGACCGCGAACGCGGCCCCTACGATCCAAACGAGCTGATCCTCTCGCCGCGCCTGACCTGGAAGCAGGCCGGCGACAACCTGACGTTGTAGCCCAGCCTCTACCGCAACGAAGGCACGTGCGCGACGACGCTGACCCGATCGGCCTATGCCAACCCGTCGCCGGCACCGGCCTCACCGCAGCCGGTGGGCATTCCGACAAGGAAGACAGCGATCTCACCATTGCCCGTCTGCGTGCCGAGGGCGACATCGAGCTCGATGGTGGCAGCAAGCTCTCCAGCCGCGCTGCGGTCATGGCACGCTCGGCTACGAGCAGTCCTTTTCCTCGCTCTCCTCCTCGACTGGCTTTCCACTCACGAGGAACGGCGAGTCACGTACCGACATTCCCGGCGAATTCGCCGACGACACGATGCGCGGCACGCTGTTCGACACGCATTGGGTGCGGAAGCTTTCCTCCTCGATGAACCCACCTCACCACGGAAACCAGCATGTTCAATTTTGTTGAAACCACGATGTACCAAGTCTCGCAGCTTTTTCTGCTGCCGACGCTGGTGCTCATCGCGATTCTCTTTCTCTATGCCTTCTGGGTGCTCGGCGAATTCGCCGTGCTCGCGCTGCGCCGCAGAAGCGGTGCCGGGCGCGCCCTCGTCGCCCGCTTCTCGGCACAGCCGACCCTCTCCGCCGACGAGCTCGACGTGCTCGCGCACAAGGTGCTGGAGGTGCCGCGTATCACCAGTCGTGTGACGCCGATGCTCGGCCTCGTCGCGACGATGATCCCGATCGGTCCGGCCCTCAAGTCGCTGTCCGACGGCAACCTCGCCGCGGTCTCGAACAACCTCACCATCGCCTTCTCGGCGGTGATCCTGGCACTGATCGCAGCCTCGATCACCTATTGGGTCTCGAACATCCGCCGTCGCTGGCTGGCCGAGGAACTGCTGGAGATCGCGAGCATCCGTGACGCCTGGCACGAAACGAAAGCATGAGCATGAAACTCCTCCACGAACCGGAGTCCGACGATCCGATCCTGTCGGTGGTGAACCTGATTGACATTTTCCTCGTCATCATCGCCGCGCTGCTCATCACCGTGGCGCAGAACCCACTGATCAACCCGTTCAACAAGCAGGACGTAACAGTGATTACCGACCCCGGAAAACCGAGCATGGAAATGCTGGTCAAGAAGGGCGAGAAGATCGAGAAGTACAAGGCCAACGGCAACATCGGCAGCGGCGACGGCGAGAAGGCCGGTGTCGCCTACCGCATGAAGGACGGCTCGATGATCTACGTGCCGGAAGGGAAGCCGTGACGCGATTGCACCCCTCATCTGCGCGCTGATGCTGGCATTGACCTGCGGCCTGCTTGTGACGGCCATGGCCGCCAAACGCATCGTCGACACCCCGGCAGCGGGCACGAGCTTTCCTTCGAAGTGCTGGTCGCGGCGCTGCGACACAGTGATTCCGTGCTGCTCGGCGAGCGCCGCGATAACACCCGGCATCACGAACGGCGCGCCAACATCGCGCACGGGGTGTGAATGAGACTGTTATCAGAAATCGCCTTTCCATGAGAGCTAGAGACTGTGGCCCGGCATGTGGATTTCCTGTCCGGACATGCCCTCGGTCAGAGCCGCCTCGTGGTACTCGCGGTCGAACAGGTTCCTGAGCGCCACGCGGAAGGTATGCGGCTTGTTCAGCCGGTAGGTGGCGCCAAGGTCGGCGGTGGCGAAGCCGGCGGTCTTGTCCTCGCTGCCGCGTGAGAAGATCGTCGCGACTCGCTCCTGCTCGCGCACGAAGCAGCCGGTGACCTCCATTGTCCAGCCCGGCGCGACAAAGCCTTCCCAACCGAGCGAAAGTGCGTCGGCGGGCATCTGGAAGAACGGCTCGTCGAGTTCCTTGTTCTCGCCGCGCAGACTGGTAAGGCCGGCCTTCAGCCACTGGCGCTGCCAGGCCTGCCACCGGCCCTGCGCCTAGAAACCATCGATGACGACCTTGCCGATGTTGACGGTTTCCTTGCAGGCGCCGGCATGGGCGACGCCGCAGCGCGTCGTGGCGCGGGCGGTGCCGGAGATGTCCCGGCCACTCATGTAGTCGCGGATCTGATTGCGAAAAATCGCAACCGACCAGACGAGCTTGTCAGTCGGGCCCTTGATGCCAGGCTCGAGTTGCGTCGAGATTTCCGGCCTGATCTGCGGATCGCCGACATCGTAGTAGCCGTCGCCGTGCGGTGAAAACTCGTAGCGCTCACGCATCTCGCCGGCGCGGAAGCCGCGCGACAGGCTGGCGTAGGGGCGGCCTCGTAGCTGGCGCCGAGGCTGCCGGAAAAGGCGCTGTCGTCGCAGTCGAGCCCGCTGCGGCGGCGGATGCCGAGCGGGTTGGCCGGCTTGGCGACCGAATCGGCGCTGCCCGAAACCTTGTCGTAGCGGCCGGCGGCAAGCACGTTCCGTTTGCCGAAGCGCATGTCGTCCTGCAGGTAGAGGTCGGCAGCCTTGATGCGACCGTCGTCGAAAGGATCGGAACGGACGTAGGCTGGCGTCGGCTGACCTGCTCGAGTGGATGCATCCTAAGCGATGAGAATGATTCGTGTTTGATGCGAATCAAAATGCACCGGAGCGGCTCTGACCGGACATGTAAAAGGCGAGAATAGCATAGTTAAAAACTATCGAAACAATACAAACAATTCGCTTTACATATTATTTGAGCCTGCCTACACTAGTTTTACGGAACGGCAAGAGGGCCGGCGTAGAAAGCAAGGTTGCCAATGGCGGCCGATGCCAGCCTGCCCCCAGGTGATTTCTGTCGGGATCTGCTCGCAGGGGCTTCCCACCCATTCACTGGCGCGCAATGCCGGTCGTGCGCAGAACCCCGTCGGGCCTCGTCGTGGACTGATCGAGGGCTCATTTTTCAACGGCACTTCCGCAGGCACCCTCGCGGAGACCTCTTTTCCACTTCACTCAGGAGAAAGCAAATGGCTACGAACGAAAATGGCACGAACAACGGCGGGCGCTGCCCGGTCATGCACGGCGGCACGACCTCGGCCGACATGACACGGCAGTGGTGGCCGAAGGCGCTGAATCTCGACATCCTGCACCAGCATGACCGCAAGACCGACCCGATGGGGCCGGACTTCGATTACCGGGAGGAACTGAAGAAGCTCGATGTCCAAGCGCTAAAAGAAGACCTGAAGGCACTGATGACCAACAGCCAGGCCTGGTGGCCGGCCGACTGGGGCCACTACGGCGGCCTGATGATCCGCATGGCCTGGCACTCGGCGGGCACCTACCGCATCGCCGACGGCCGCGGCGGCGGTGGCACCGGCAACCAGCGTTTCGCGCCGATCAGCTCGTGGCCGGACAACGCCAACCTCGACAAGGCCCGCCGCCTGCTCTGGCCGATCAAGAAGAAGTACGGCAAGCAGGTGAGCTGGGCCGACCTGATGATCCTCGCCGGCAACATGGCCTACGAATCGATGGGCCTGAAGACCTTTGGCTTCGCCTTCGGCCGGGAAGACATCTGGCATCCGGAAAAGGACATCTACTGGGGCTCCGAGAAGGAATGGCTGGCCCCGACCGGCAGCGAAGGCAGCCGCTACTCCGGCGAACGCAACCTGGAGAACCCGCTCGCCGCGGTGATGATGGGTCTCATCTACGTCAATCCCGAGGGCGTCGACGGCCAGCCCAATCCGCTCAGGACGGCCCGCGACATGCGCACGACCTTCGCTCGCATGGCGATGAACGACGAGGAAACCGTGGCGCTGACCGCCGGTGGCCACACCGTCGGCAAAGCGCACGGTAACGGCAGCGCGGCCAGGCTCGGCCCGGCGCCGGAAGGTGCCGAACTGGAGGAGCAGGGCCTCGGCTGGAACAACCACACGACCCGCGGCATCGGCCGCGACACCGTCACCAGTGGCCTTGAAGGCGCCTGGACCACGCACCCGACGAAGTGGAATGTCGGTAAGGGCGGCTACTTTGACCTGCTCCTCCGGTACGACTGGTGGCTGCAGAAGTCGCCGGCCGGCGCGAGCCAGTGGGAGCCGGTGCACATCGACGAAGCCGACATGCCGGTCGACGTCGAGGACCCGACGATCCGCCGCAAGCCGATCATGACCGACGCCGACATGGCGCTGCGCTTCGATCCCGAGTACCGCAGGATCGCCGAGCGCTTCCGTGCGGACCCGGCCCACTTCTCCGACGTGTTCGCCCGCGCCTGGTTCAAGCTGACGCACCGCGACATGGGGCCCAAGTCCCGCCATTTCGGGCCGGACGTGCCGCAGGAGGACCTCCTTTGGCAGGACCCGGTGCCCACCGGCCGTACCGACTACGATGTCGCCGCGGTGAAGGCGAAGATCGCCGCCGCCGGCCTTTCCGTCGCCGAAAGGGTGGCCACCGCCTGGGACAGCGCCCGTACCTTCCGCGGCTCCGACAAGCGCGGCGGTGCCAACGGTGCGCGCATCCGGCTGGCGCCGCAGAAGGATTGGGAAGGCAACGAACCGGCGCGCCTCGCCAGGGTGCTGGCGGTTTACGAAAGGATCGCCGACGAGACCGGCGCCAGTGTCGCCGACGTGATCGTACTTGCCGGCAACCTCGGCGTCGAACAGGCGGCGCAAGCGGCCGGTTTCGCGGTGACAGTGCCGTTTGCGCCGGGCCGCGGCGACGCCGTGCAGGAAATGACCGACATCGAATCGTTCGCAGTGCTCGAGCCACTGGCGGACGGCTTCCGCAACTGGCTGAAGCAGGACTACGTGGTGACGCCGGAGGAGCTGCTGCTCGACCGCGCGCAACTGATGCGGCTGACCGCCTGCGAGATGACGGTGTTGGTCGGTGGCCTGCGCGTGCTCGGCGCCAACCACGGCGGCAGCCCGCACGGCGTGTTCACCGACCGCGTTGGCGCACTCACCAACGACTTTTTCGTCAATCTCACCGACATGGCCTACACGTGGAAGCCGACCGGCCGCAACAGCTATGCGATCGTCGATCGCGCAAGCGGCGCCACCCGATGGACGGCGACCCGCGTCGATCTGGTCTTTGGCTCGAACTCGGTGCTGCGCGCCTACGCCGAGGTCTATGCGCAGGACGACCACAGGGCAAAGTTTGTGCAGGACTTCATTGCCGCCTGGACGAAGGTGATGAACGCGGATCGGTTTGATCTGGCCTGAGCAGGGTGATCTGGAAGCTCCTCGTCGCAGTGAGGTGCGGCGAGGAGCTTCTTTCTTTTGTCGCGAGCCACACCGGACGCTTCCTCGCGCCGTTGTTGGCGACTGCCGAACGTGGCGGTGAAACTTGAGCGGCATCCGGTATCATTACGGATTCGACGATGAGAAAGCGGCTTAGGTGTTCAGGATGGCGACGACACGCCAAGGAGATCCGGTAGTGTTACTCGCTGACGCACGACAACCATCCACGACTGCGACCGCCGCAGGTTTGATGCAACCGCCGTACCGTCCCGATATCGACGGCCTGCGCGCGCTCGGTGTTCTCCTCGTCGTCGCCTTCCACGCCTTCCCGAAAGCACTACCCGGTGGTTACGTCGGCGTCGATGTCTTTTTCGTCGTGTCCGGTTACCTGATCAGCAGCATCATCTTTGGCAGTCTTGAGCACGGACGCTTCAGTTTCACCGAGTTCTACGCGCGGAGAATTCGTCGCATCTTTCCAGCGCTGGCACTGGTTCTTCTCGCCGGCTGGGGGCTCGGCTGGTTTCTGTTGCTGGTCGACGAACAACAGCGCTTGGGCCTCCACATCGCGGGCGGCGCTGGCTTCGTCTCCAACTTCGTGCTCTGGAGCGAGGCCGGTTACTTTGACAGCGATGCCTACGCCAAACCGCTACTGCATCTTTGGTCACTCGGCATCGAAGAGCAGTTCTACATTCTCTGGCCCTTGCTCCTCGCTTTTCTCTGGCGACGCGAGAGCGACTTTCTGAAAATTACCCTGCTTATCGCAATCGCGTCGTTCGCCGCCAACGTCCTGATCGTCAGGGCGGATGCCGTTGCTGCGTTCTACGCGCCGTGGACGCGTTTCTGGGAGCTGATGACGGGCGGCATGCTGGCCTACCTCAACCGCCACCGTGGTTGTCAATTGCTGCGCTCGGCGAACCTTCAATCGGCACTCGGCGCCGTGTTAATCCTGACCGCCGTTGCCCTGCTCAACAAGAAATCAGCGTTTCCGGGCTGGTGGGCCTTGCTGCCCACGCTTGGAACTTTCCTGATCATCAGCGCTGGTCGCGACGCTTGGCTTAATCGCAAGTTTCTCTCCGCGCGCGCGATCGTCGGCATTGGTCTGATCAGCTACCCCCTGTATCTTTGGCACTGGCTACTGCTCTCCTTCGCCTGGATTGCGAAGGGCAAGATGCCGCCCAGCTCGACACGCGGGATACTAGTCGTCGCCAGCTTTGTCCTCGCCTATCTGACCTATCGCTACGTCGAGAAGCCGATACGGACAGGCGGGCGCCGTGTCGCGCTAATCCTGCTGGCCGTGATGAGCACCCTGCTGATCCTCGGCGTACTGACCGACGCGATCCCGCTACGTTCGCGTCATCACGACCCGAGCATCGGGCCGATGCTGGAGGCGCTTCGCGATTGGGACTATCCTGCCGGGCTCAAACGCGCCCAGTTCAAGGACAGCGCCGTCAAGTCGCGTCTGAATGGTGGCAAGCCGGTACTCTTCATCGGCGATTCACACCTGGAGCAGTATTCGTCGCGCATCGTTCGCCTGCTCGACGAGCATGTTGCCGAGCGCAAATCGGTGATCTTTCTTACCAGTCCCGGCTGTTCGCCGATTCCTGGCAGCGATCAGACCAACCCCTATGCGATCGAGCGGTGTCCGGCGTACCGCGAACAGGTGGCCAAATTGGTGGCCGATCCCGAGATCGACACCATCGTCGTCGGTGGTGCCTGGAATCTTTATTTCCTTGACGCGCGCGCGCACTATGCCGGCAGGGTCGACGTCGACAATGAGTTCGCGCTGATCACCCGTTTCCTGCAAGGCGTCGCCGGCAGCAAAAAGGTGTACTTCGTCCTCGACAATCCAAGCGGTCCTCAATTCGAACCACGGAATTTCTTCGCCGGTAGCCGGCTGACAACACTGACCGCTACACGTCGGCGCGAGACGACTCCGCTTGACGAACAGCAGGCGGCACTGCGTAACCGGCTGGCGCAACTCGCTCGCGCCGCCGGCGCGACGCTTGTCGATCCCATCGCGGCGCTCTGTCCACTAGGCCAGTGTCGGGCATTTTCCGCCGACGGCAAGCCGATCTACAAAGATAGCCACCACTTCCGCGCCAGCTTCGCGCGTGAGCATACCGACTTCATCGATGTCACGCTGCGCAATTGAATGCCAGGCCTGATTACGCCCTCAAATGAATTCCACAAGCGCAGGGCAACGCAGATGAAGACGAAATTCGGTAGCCAGCGCGAACTCATTTCTGCCGCTTCATCAACTCCTGAATCTTTGGGTCCTTCATCATTTCGTTGACGTTGACCGTCCCGGCGTTGGGCATGATCACGTCACCTGGCTTCTGTCCCGGCTTGCACGGCCCCAGCCAACGCGCTTCGAGGGACATCTTGCTTTCGCTGGTCCCTTGCAGGGGTGGGCTGAAGCGGGTATGCATGTCGCCCTTGTATGCGGAGTCGAACGATCCGACAAAGACGGCATCCGTAGTCGCGGTGCTTCCCTGGATTTTGCACACCGAGTTAACCGTCACCTGGTTGCCCGATGGTCTGACTTCGAGCACGCTGCAGTTGGGCTGCTCCTTGCGCGCTTGTTGCTGCAGCAGATCGTCGGTTTTCTGATCGATACATTGCTGTATCGGCCCCATCGCCGGCATGCCGGCCATGCGCGTGTTGATTTCCCATAGACCAGGTTTGCGTTTCGGCAGATCGGCGGCGTACCCCGCCGTCGCGCTGCCGATCAGGAGGACGAAAAGAACAGCATGGCCGCGAGCAGATGGGAAGAGCATGTGGAACTCCTGTGCAGAGCGAGTGGATCGATGTCGACAGACCTCATGTTAAACCGCAAACGGGCAAGCGTGTCGGCCGGACACATACGCGCGGGCAATGGATCGCCGCCAGCCGGCTGTTGGAAGCACGCCTGCACCATCCGATGCCGGGTCGAAACGGCGGTTGCCGGGCGTTTTGCGGGCATCCGGCATGATAGGGAACAGGTTGCGCGTAATCGTAACTACTCAGCCGGTCGTCGGCGCCGAAGCTCGACGAAGGTCAAGCGAGGTGAGGCTGAGGGGGCTGGCCCTGGAAAGTGAGGATGAGGGCGTGGAAGAGATTGGCGCCCTGCTTGTGCAGGGTGGCGAGATACGAGTGAGTGATGTAGAAGATATCGGCCCCCTTGCGGGTGCGGAAGCTGCCGGAGACTTTCTGTTTGACCTTGGACATGCGTGCGGCTTGTTCGGCGAGGTTGTGGGTGAAAGGAACGCCGCGATCTGTAGCAAAACGCCAGACATCGTCCGTGTAGGTACGCAAGCGGCCCAGGAGGTTCGTCGCCTTGCTTTGCCGGGTACGCCCGCGTTTGCCCGAGGGCGGAGCCTGGGGAGGGAGGGCTTCCCCTTCGGTCAGGATTTCGGCGTCGCGGGTCAGAAAGAAGGCCAGGCGTGTTTCCGAGAGCGGTGCGCCGACCTCATGACAGGCG
>WBZL01001226.1_pt1 | contig 27343 bp, 27 predicted proteins | sample 5204291 | NCBI WGS metagenome assembly WBZL01 (sample SAMN12344345, study PRJNA552823) | activated sludge metagenome | biome: Activated sludge suspended growth; feature: Nitrification reactor; material: Wastewater; isolation source: activated sludge from nitrification reactor of wastewater...
TACCCTGTGTTGCACTGCTTTTTTTTATTTTAACCGGTTGCTCCAAGATCAACAAAGAATCTTCAATACCTAAAGTCCCCGATGAGGCAGCAAGAATTTACGCTTGCGAAACGGGTGATATAGGCTATCCACAGTTGTTTGAAGGTGAAATGCATAATAAATTAGTGAATCTTTTAATTGAAAATTGGAGTATATGTTCTAATAATGCTAATGAGGTGGCTAGCGAAATAAAAAGGATTCTAAAAAATGATGGAAATAGTATCATTACTGCAAATAGCATGGATTTTAATGAATTCAAATCTATTGTAGATTCAACCGATTTAGCCTTTTTCATCTCCACTTTTGAGCCTGAAAATTTTAATTTCGAACAACATGTTGACAACATTGGCCTATCTCCTGGATTAAGTTTGAGATTGAAAGAACTAGTAAGTTTAATGGAAAGGGTGGACTACTCCCTGGGAGTTGAAAATATCCAAACAGCGATATGCGAATATTATGAGCAAAATAAAAATGGCTTAAATCAAAATGACTTGGTGTATTTCGGTGCTGCAACAGATGTTGCAATGTTTTCCACACAACTATGGTTAGATAATAATTTAGGCGGAGAAGGCAAATATTTTGAATTTCAAAATATTATTAGTAACATGTGCGGTGAATCCACTCAGGAAAGAGGGTTTTCTTGGTGGAAAGGAATTATTCTTGCGGATGCGATTGGCTTAGTTACGGCAGCAACAATATCTGTGATTAATTCTGGTGGCGCAACCGCAGTTCCGAACCCATTATTTGGAGGATTACCAAGTGCTTCTGTGGTTGGATTAGTAGGAGGAGTAGCTGCCTCAGTTACAAAAGCGCTATAACATGAACGGCAAAAAATTAAACCTGACCCGGACCATTTCCGGTTTGATCGCCTACAGTTCGATTATCCTTTTTATCAGTTCTTACTTCGATCTGGATCTGCCCCTTGAAACGTTGCTTGAAAAACTGAAAAGCAAACTTTTGATGTCTTTTCTATTTGGAGCCGCCCTGATCTTTTTTCAAAATTGGGCATTAAAAAAAGGCGGGATATCAACAAAGGAAAATGACTAATTCGATCAAAATCCTATCCGTCAACGGATAATCGTGAGGCCGGACTTCCTGTCCGCAACCGCACCGGTCATTTCCCCGTGCGGTTGCGGACATATAAGCAATCCTTTCCGCTGAGCATTATTTCCTTTTGATAACTCAAACCGGATTCATACGATATTCTGCCTGATCCGTTCCAGAATACGCTCCAGATCAGCAAGCTCCTGATCGCTGAGGCCCTCAACGATTTTGGACCGCAGGGCGTCCATTTGAGCCGTATGCCTGTTGAAAAAAATCTGCCCCGATTCCGTCAGGGAGATCAAAAACTTGCGGCGGTCCATATCGTCAGCCGTTCGCCGGACCATATCCTTCTTTTGCAGCAAATCCAACATGCGGGTAATTGAAGCCGTATCCTTTTGCGCTTTCAGGGAAAGATCCACCTGGGAGATACGGCCGTTTTCAGCCACCACTTTCAACAAGGTCCACTGCTCCACCGTAATGTTCAGGCCGAGTTGATCCATTTGCCTTTGCGTGAAAAGTTTGGATTGCCTGACAGTCTGGTCCAGTAAAAAACTGATCGTTTCTCCGACCTTTGCCCGCTCATTCATTGATAAATCAACAATTGACATAATAATCACAACGTTATACTGACAACCTTGCCGATGTGAAGCGTTTTGCTTCCTTTTGCATCGGAAAAAGGCGCCCGGCTATCCCAAAAAAGGTAGCCAGGCGACCGAAAACCGATTTAAGTACAAGATTGGAAGCCCCCGGTCCAAATGGCCAAAGGGCTGGAACCTTCAATGAAAACAATTAGGGATGTGGTGTTCCAAATGAAAAAAAGACACCAAAGGCCGGAAACAACTGGCTCAATCAGGGAAATACAGTGACCTTAAGCCGCATAGATGTTGCCTTGCCTTGAGGGGGGAAAGAAAAGATGATTGGTGACCATGGAAAGAATTCGGGAACAAAAATATAAAAAAAACAGATACAAAATAATTTTATTTCAAAAAAAAAGCCTGGCAACTGTGCCAGGCTTCTTCATTACATCATTATCTGCGTTAGTCCCCCTTTGTTTATCTTTGATTCCGGAAAGTATCCGGAAACTTTGTCTGATTGTTTTGATGTTGCAAAGATAGATGAACCTTTTCGACTTGTAAACCCCATCTTAATGGGGTATATAGAATTTTTTATGAATTGTTGGGCCCTTTTTGCACCATCTTGTTCGTTAATGTATTGTACGGCAAAACTTTATTTAAGTTTCACCGGGATCAAAATATTTTTTGGAGCGCCTAAATTTATTACTCGAATGTACCGCCAACTGACCTGGATTCTCCTTTTATCCTCTATATGCTCCGCAGGTGCAAGCGGACAGCAATCCTTTGACGGGCAATGGACGGGCATCGTTTTTCAAAAGGACCAGCCGGATACCTTTCGCTATGAAGCCGTCATCCAGGTTAAGGACAATGCCGTAACCGGCAACGCCTGCTCCACCCTCGACAACCGCGGCATCCGCGCCTGTTTCGAACTCACAGGCCTCATCAAGGAAAATCAACTCCTCCTGCAGGAATGGCGCCAGACCGAACCGGAAGTTCCCAAGTGGTGCCTCAAACAGATTACGCTCAAGCCGACCACCAACGGCGCACTCTCCGGATCCTGGACCGCCAAAGGCTGCCAACCCGGTCTTATGGTGCTGCGCAAAGCCGGCGCCAGATCAGGCGTAGAGGAAATCCCCTTCACCATCGACGGAAGATGGGTCGGCCAGCTTTCCCAAAGCGACCGGAACTACGGCTTTTTTTATGAACTGGAACTCCGACCCGACGGAACAGGCGCCTCAAGGATCGACTCGGAAGCCAGCGGCGGAACCGCCACCCTCAACCTGTCCTGGCAAGCCGATGAATCCGGCAATAAAATCCGCATCACCGAATCCGGCATTGCCACCAAAACCGACCCGAAATGGCGCTGGTGCATCAAGGATATGGAACTCGACCTCCGGCGCGAAGGCGGTCGCTTTATCCTGTCGGGCGGCTGGGAAGGCTTTATCGAGGGATATACCCTCGAATCCGGCCCCTGCGCACCAGGGAATATCTACCTGGAAAAACCCGTCATGACCCGCGAGATCAACGAAAGTGCGGCCACCTTCACCCTGCCCTATCAACAAACGGAAAAAAGAGAGGTCAAGATCGACCGGATCCTGAAAGTCAGCAAACCCGATATCCGGCTCAAAGTCTGGGACAATGGCACCGTCGACGGCGATGTGGTCACGCTTTACCTCAACGGCGAGCGCATCCTGAAAAACTTCAAGGTGACCAAGCGCAAATGGAGCATCCCCGTAAAACTCACACAAAAGAACAATTTCCTCATCCTCCATGCCGAAGACCTCGGCGATATCACCCCCAACACCGTTGCCGTTTCCATCGACGACGGCGTAAAGGAAGAGATCATCATCCTGAGTTCCAACCTCCAGGAAAGCGGCGCCATCCTCATCCAACCGTTTGTAGTCGATTGAAATTTGACCAACCGACCGGTTGATTGCGCTAATTGGATCAATCGAACAATCATTTATTGAGGAATTGAGGAATCGAGGAATTGAGGAACTGAAGGCAAAACCAACCGGCGGACGCCCCAATCGGATCAATCGAACAATCAATTTTTGAGGAATTGAGGAATCGAGGAATCGAAGGCAAAACCAACCGGCGGACGCCCAAAATCGGATCAATCGAACAATCAATTTTTGAGGAACTGAGGAATCGAGGAATTGAAGGCATACTAATCGATTCATTTAATCCAAGATCCGCCGCGCAAGTTCCTCACCAATGACCCGGTGCCCTTCCGCATTCCAATGGCTGTCCTTGGGAAAGAACAATTGCGTTCCGCTTTGCTGAAAGGCCTTCCGGAAAGCTGCGGTCGGATCCATGAATTCCACCGAATCCCGCCGGCAGAAATCGCTCAGTTTTACAGCCGGTTTGAAACAATCGTATTCCGGGTCGTCGATCCCGTAGGTCGTTTTGAATGCCTGCCACCTTTGCGGGTCGACCATTTCCTGTTCGGGTACGAAACAAACCAGCAATTTGCCCCCGTCCTCTTCCACCTCCTTGTCCAATTGGCTGATCAAGGCCTCAGTAACCGTCCAGGCAGTGTCCATTGCCGGGGCGTATTTTTTCGCGTATACCCGGTAATCCTCCGGCAGTTTTTCGCCTTCGCGGGCCAGCATGGCCTTGTCTTTTACGATCTTCAACCGTTTGGCGATCTGGGAATGTTCCAGCAACCAGGATTTGACGCCGGGGTGCGGCTCGGGAACCGGCACATTTTCCAGTTTCAGTCCGTCGCCCGTCAGGCGGAACACCGGCTTGGCGCCCCGCCAGTATTTATCCTGGCTGTTGAACCAGACATCGTTGATGCAAAACAGGAGAACCACCAGGTCGGGATCGTACCGCCGCCCTTCCGAACGGTAAAAAAGCAGCTCCTGATCCGTGGAATAACCGCCTGTCCCGCCATTGACGACCTGCGGTGCCCTGTCGGCCATTTTTTGCTGCAATTGCCGCTCCAGCACCCGGGTAAAGACCGAGTCAAACCCGACGGTATATCCCTCCGCATAAGAGTCGCCCAGAACCAGGACGCGATATTGCGAGCTATCCTTCTCATACGGATATTCGGGGCTCCGAAGGCCTTTCGAATTGAATGTTTCCAGGGTTTCGTATTCCGGCGTTTGATGCCGGCCGGAATATCCGGGAACCTTGCTCCAGCCCAGCAGCGAATCGTATTCGCAGAACAGTTTATGGTGGTTGGCTTGTTCCAAGGGCGCCACCCAACGCAGGAACAGCTCGCCGAGGAACAGGAAAAAGGCAAAAGAAAAAGCCGAGAAGGCCGCTTTTTTAAGAAAATTCATGGTTTTCAGTGCTTTTCAAACGTCTTCCGGTCGAGTTGCCACAGCCAGATCAGGCCATCTTCAGGGTCGGCCAGTTCATGGATAAAAGTCATTCCGCATCGGGTCAATACCGTGCCCGAAGCATTCTTTTCCGCCAGGGTATGCGCCTGTACGATCTTTACCCGAAGAAACGAAAAAGCGTGTTTGATCAGCCCTTTCGCAAGCTCCGTTGCAAAACCCCGGTTCCGGTACTCCTCCATGACCTCATACCCGATTTCCACAATTCCCTGTTTGTTGGGTTTTCCCTTGTACCCGCAGGTGCCGATCAGGCGGTTATCCGATGAGTGGATGACGAGGTAGGTCCACCAGCCCTCCAGTGAAGGGTCGTTATCCAGCGCCTGGTAACCGAACCGGATGGGTTCAAGCCCGAATTCAGACCATTGTCCCGATACCTTGATGCCCAGTTTCCGGGCCAGGGCCTTATCGCCCTGAAAAATGGACTCAAAAATTTCCCGGTCGCAGGAAATCAGTTGAAGATGCGGCGTGTAGATCGTTTTCATGCAAGTCTTGTTCTTGGCTCCCTTTTCTAACAGGATCAAAAAACGTAAGGTTTCGGGGCCTTTGAGATCAAAAACGAAAAAACAATTGAAAAACGCCTGACCCTTCGGCATATTTTCTAAAAAACAAGCCGAACCAGGCCGTTGCAGGCTCTTTACGATGGCTTTAAATGAGAAATACCTAGATTGTCGCCCGAAACAAGCCAGGTTACGGATATGCATCAGCCACTCTTCATTTCAGCAGACCAGATTTACGGTCATGCGGATTACCGCGAACTGGTTGAAGTCCTACGGTCCGGATTCCGCTCAGCGATAACCGCGCCGATGCGGCACCACCACGACTTCCCCAATCCGCCCAACGAAAAAGAAGCCACCCTGCTCCTGATGCCGGCCTGGGAAGCGGGCAGGAGCCTCGGGGTTAAAGTCGCTGCCGTTTTTCCGGATAACAGCCGCTTGGGTTTGCCCGCCATACAGGCTACCTACCTCCTCCTCGACGGCAGCACCGGCCAACTCAACGTCATCATCGAAGGCAAAAGCCTCACCGCCACCCGAACCGCTGCGGCTTCCGCACTGGCCTCAGACTTCCTCTCCAGGCCCGACAGCCGGACGCTGATGATGATCGGCGCCGGGGCATTGGCGCCGCAACTGATCCGGGCGCATGCCGCCGTACGGCCGATCGAACAGGTCTATGTCTGGGCCAGGAATACCGAAGCGGCAGCCCGGCTCCGCGACAGCCTGTCGGGTTCCCCGTTCGACATTCAGGTTGTTCAGGATATTCCAACAGGTATGGAGCGGGCGGATATCATTTCCTGCGCCACCCTCAGCCCCGATCCCCTGGTGTTGGGCCGGTACCTGAAACCCGGCCAGCATATCGATCTGGTGGGATCTTACAAAAAAAATACGCGCGAAGCCGATGACGAAACCATCCGGAAAGCCGAAATCTTTGTCGATACCTACCAGGGCGCCCTGGTCGAAACCGGCGATCTGGCCATCCCGCTGGCTACCGGTGTCTTGGAAAGATCTGCCGTAAAGGCTGAACTCAGCGAATTGTGCGGCGGGCAAAAACCAGGGCGGGTATCCGGATCGGCTATCACGCTGTTCAAATCGGTCGGGCACGCATCGGAAGACCTCGCTGCCGCCAATTATTTCTATTCAAAAATCGCCGGGAAATGAGCAATTTTTTGGACAACCGCCCCACCAGGGTCTCCGTCCCGCCTGACTGGTTAAGCATCCGGACCATTGACATGCACACCGGCGGGGAGCCGCTCAGGGTCATTGTAGCGGGTTTTCCCGAATTGAAAGGCGACTCCGTACTGGCGCGCCGCCGGTACATTCGCGATCATTACGACCACCTCCGCAAGGCGCTGATGTTCGAACCCCGGGGTCATGCCGATATGTACGGTTGCCTGCTGCTGCCGCCCGATACGCCTGACGGCGATTTCGGCATCCTGTTCATGCACAACGAAGGCTACAGTACCATGTGCGGTCATGCCGTCATCGCGATCTCTACGCTTGCAGTCCGAATGGGGTGGGTAAAAGTGGAGACGCCTGAAACCCGGATCAGGATTGATGCCCCTTGCGGCCGGATCCATTCCTTCGTTTCGATCGGCAAAGGCGGGGTAACAGGCGTCAGATTCCACTGCGTACCTTCATTTGTCGTCGGGTTGGATCTTGCGGTCAGCTTACCGCACTACGGATCCGTTTCTTACGATCTCGCCTACGGCGGCGCCTTTTACGCTTATGTCGACGCCCGCCCGCTGGGATTAGACCTGACACCGGATAATTACCGGCAACTCATCGACCTGGGCATGCAGATCAAACGCGCCGTGATCGAATCGAACCCCGGCATCCTGCATCCCTTCGAAAGCGACCTCAGTTTTCTGTACGGCGCCATTTTCATCGGTGATTCCCCAACCCCGGGCATCCACAGCCGCAATGTATGCGTATTTGCAGAAGGCGAAGTGGATCGCAGCCCCACCGGGTCGGGCGTTTCCGGGCGAATGGCCATCCACCACGCGCGCGGAGAGATCCGCCCCGGAGAAAAAATGCGGATTGAGAGTATCGTCGGCAGCGTTTTCGAAGGATCGGTTGCCGATGTCCTGGATTTCGGACCTTATCGCGCCGTTATTCCGGAAGTGGCGGGTACCGCTCATATTACAGGCGAGCACACCTTCATGATCGATCCCGCCGATCCCTTCCGGGAGGGGTTTATGCTCAGGTGATATGGCTATTTTCCAATGACCGCCGGAAAAACCCGGTTGGCCATCCCATGGAAATCGAACAGGTATTTCAATCTGGACAGGTCTGAATGCTGGCACATGAATACGCCGGCCGTCCCTGTATGCGGGTTGATAAAGAAATAGGTAAAATAAGCGCCAGGCCAGAAGCAATCGCCTTTCATTCCGCCGTAGGGGGTATCTTCAACAAGTACCCCGAAGCCGATCCCGAATCCCTGGCCGTTCATCGTTACCTTGCCCACCTTGATCGGGACGAGTTCATCCGGCAGGTGATTTTCCATCATCAGGGCAACCGTCTCCCGGCGAAGGTACCGCCGCCCGTCCAGCTCGCCGCCGTTGGCCATCATCGCGGCGAACCGCAGGTAATCGTGCAGGGTAGATACCAACCCGCCGTTCCCCCTCGGAAAAACAGGTCCTTTTACATACCTGCTTTCCCCGGGGGCATCCTGCAAAACCCACTTTCCTTCGCCGTCGATCCCATATCCGGCGGCGAAGCGGTTGATTTTGTTTGCGGGTACAGTGAATCCCGTATCCTTCATATCAAGCGGGCCGGTAATCCGTTCTTCAAGCACCTGGTCGAGGGGTTTTCCGGTGATCACTTCAATGACCCGGCCGACCACATCGATGCTGTGGCCGTAACTCCAGCCTTCGCCGGGCTGGTGCAGGAACGGCGCTTTGGCCAACCGGTCGGCCATGTCCTCCAGGCTGACCGGCGGCGGGGTGAAGAGCTGTCGATACATTTCGTCAAAGGGAGGACCGCCGAATCCCGCAGCCGATAGCCCGCTGGTGTGCATGAGAAGGTGGCGAATGGTAACCGGGGTCATGGCTTCCATCCGGCCTGCGGCGCCGTCCTCCGATGGTAGGAATACATAGGTCTTTTCAAATGCGGGGATGTATCTGGAAACCGGATCGTCGAGCCCCAGCCGCCCTTCCTCGTACAGCATCATGGCTACCGTACTGACGATGGGTTTGGTCATGGAGGCGATCCGGAAAATCGAGTTGGTTTGCATGGGTATCCCCATTTCGGCGTATTGCATGCCATAGGCGTCCGTTTTCACCTGATCGCCGTTGCAAACAGCCATTGCGATACCGGGCAAACGGCCCTCATCGACCGCCTGATGGAAATATTGCTGCAATTCGGTCCACGCCTCTTGACCTGCGGCCCGGGGCCCTGCTTCCGGCTGGGTCAGCGCCCGATTGGCCATTACCAACAGGCAAAGCAGTATTTTAACAGCAGTTGATCCGCTCATTTTCGGGTGATTTTAATTCAAATACAAAGTAAGGGGAGATTGCATTGAATCGAAATGTGCAATTTTGCCAATATTTAGGGTAATTTGCGCCATCATGGTATATTCATACCGGATTGGCTGTTGAATGCTGTAAACCAAAGCGATGATAAAAACCGGTATTGTCATTCCCAAAGGCGCCGTAATGCCCAGCGCGGTGATCAGTCCTTATTTCCTTTTGCTTGAGACGAACAAATATTTGGCGGAAACGGGCAGGGAGCCTGTTTTTGAAGTGATGATATTGGGGTCGGATGAAGCGCCCGTTTTGTACAACGGCACATTCAGTGTCCGAGCAAATGCGCATTATGCGAACAGCCCCCGGCAGAATCTGATCCTGATACCGGGGTTCATCGGCGATATGGAAGAGCCGCTGGCGATGAACCGTGAACTGATCGACTGGCTGAAGGGGCAATACCTCAACAACGGGACCGAACTGGCCAGCCTTTGCACAGGGGCCTTCCTGATAGCGGCAACCGGATTGGCAAACGGCAGGAACTGTACTACCCACTGGGCTTTCGAGGCGGCTTTCCGGGCTCATTTCCCGAAAGTAAACCTGCTGGCGGAGAACATTGTCACAGATGACAACGGCCTTTATGCCAGCGCAGGCGCGTATTCTTCGCTCAACCTGATCCTTTACCTGATAGAAAAATTCTGCGACAGGGCAACGGCCGGCTGGCTGAGCAAGGTTTTTCAGATCGATATCGACCGGAACTCCCAGAAGCCGTTTGCCATTTTCAATCAGCAAAGGGGCCATACCGACGATCCGGTGACGGATGTGCAGGAATACATAGAAACCCATTTCCGGGAGGATCTGAACGTCCAGCGGCTGGCAGAGCGATTTGCATTCAGCCGGCGAAACCTGATCCGCAGGTTCAAAGAAGCCACCGGCAACACCCCGATCGAGTATATCCAGCGGGTGCGCATCGAATCCGCCAAAAGAATGCTGGAAAATACGCGTAAATCGGTGGAAGAGGTCATTTACGCGTCCGGGTATAATGACGGAAAAACCTTCAGGGCGGTTTTTCGCAAATACACAGGGTTATCGCCTAGCATTTATCGCAATCGTTACGGCCGGCACTAAACCGGAAACTCCCGGAATTGTTTACAGGTAAAAACGCTCAAATGACCGCCATCCAACCGGAAGCTTTCCAGTTTCTGAAAGCCATTGCCGACAACAACAACCGCGATTGGTTTCAAGCCCATAAAGCCGCCTATGAAGCCGCCTATGAGAATTTCAAGGAATTCGTAAAAGGCGTTGAGACCGAACTGGGCAAATCTGATCACCTGGAGAGCGGCAAGGTTTTCCGCATCTACCGGGACGTGCGGTTCTCCAAGGACAAATCGCCGTACAAGAACAATTTTGCAGCGGGTTTCAAACGGGCCACCAAATTGCTGCGCGGCGGCTATTACCTGCATATCGAACCGGGCCAGACATTTGTCGGCGGCGGTTTCTGGGGGCCGGAACCCGGTGACCTGAAGCGGATCCGGGATGAATTCGCTTACGATGACCAGACCATCCGGAAGATCATTGCCGACCCCGTATTCAAATCCTGTTTCGGCAACCTGGAGGGCGATGAGCTCAAAACCGCGCCGAAGGGTTACAGCGCGGACCTGCCGGGTATTGACCTGATCCGCAAAAAACAGTTTGTCGTCCGGCGAGCATTCACGGACAAGGAGGTGACCCGCCCCGGTTTCCTGGAGGAGGTGGTGAAGACGTTCATGGCCATGCGCCCGTTTTTTGATTATATGAGCATGGTCCTGACCACCGACGCCAACGGGGAGCCCATCCCGTAGGGGCAACCCTTGTGGTTGCCCAAATAATATTTTCACACACCCTTGCCCACATAATATTTTCACACACCCTTGCCCACATAATTTTTCCATATCTGAGCCCATAATATCCCCACCGTTTCAAACCTAGTGGCGCGAAATTTAAGTAGCACCATAGTTTCGGGAGGCTATTTTTTCGACAGGCAAGGCGCGAGAAGGGAGCATAGCGGGACTCTGTGACCGCCGAGCAACGCAGCATGTCGGAAAAAGAGGCCGCGAAACTTGTGTGGTATCTATATTTCGCGCCACTAGTGCCGGCCAGCCCTTCAGGAATTAAATTTATCCTTTCCCCAATTTGAAGGGTTCTCCCTGATGTAATTTACAATATTGGCAAAGGCGCGATCATGACGGATTATATGTTCCCAATAATTACGTTGCCACAATTTTTTTCTGAACGGCGGCCACCCCAGATTTTTCACTCCACGGATATATTCTACGGTAACAATGGATTCAAAAGCCCCGATGATATCCCCAAGGGATTTTTTGCATGCGGACGATTCGGGGAAACCGCTTGAATAACTGGTCTCATCACTGGGGTCCGGAAAATCCAATACGTCAGGCTCGGGCAGATCAAGCGAGTTTGTCTCAACCGGGATATCAACCACCGAATCATTATTCAGATTTTGATGTCCCCCAATAATTTCAAGGATACCATGAAAGTGGTTCGGCATGACAACAAATTCATGGAGTGTTACGGTAGGAAAACGCTCAGGAATGGCCTCCCATTCGCGTTTTATCATTGCCCCAGCCTCGTTCAAAATCATTTCCCCGTTCTGGATTTCTCCAAAAAGCGTAAGCCGGTATTGGGTCACGAGGGTAATAAAATAATACCCCGGACGGGCATAATCGTATCCCTTAAGGCGGATACTGCGCCTGTGATGGATTTTAGGATCGTATTTTTTCATTTTCATCAGAGTAGCGGCAACCCTTGTGGTTGCCCAATTATAAAAGAGCACCGTAGGGGCAACCCTCGTGGTTGCCCAATTATAAAAGAGCACAATACAACAACCCTCGTGGTTGCCCAACCATAAAAGAGCCCAACCAAGGTAATCATTTAATCCGGGCAACCACAAGGGTTGCCCCAACGAATAGACCACTGAATCAAAGGCTCGTGCGAAAATCCACCTGTTTTTCAGCAATTTACGCCGTTTCAAAAAGATTTTTTTTCAAGAATCGCTTGTTTTTTGAAACAGAGGATGTACCTTTGCGCTCGCAATTTTAAAAAGGATAATTTTAATCACTAAAAACTCAAAAACGTGAATACGCTGAGTTACAAAACAGTATCTGCGAAAAAGGAAACTGTGGAGCGTAAGTGGTACGTGATTGACGCAGACGGCGAGGTAGTAGGACGCCTTTGTTCGCGGATCGCTCACGTGCTTCGCGGCAAGCATAAACCTTCCTTTACGCCCCATGTTGACACGGGCGATTTTGTCATCGTGATCAACGCCGACAAAGTGCGCTTTACCGGCGGCAAATGGGACCAGAAAGAGTACCTGACCTATTCGGGCTATCCCGGCGGCCAGAAGGCCACAGTTGCCAAAGACCTGCTCGACAAGAAGCCGTTCGCCATCATTGAAAACGGCGTTAAGGGCATGTTGCCGAAAACAAAACTGGGTCGCGCCATGATCAAAAAGCTGTTCATTTATGAAGGCGCCGAGCATCCGCACCAGGCACAGAAACCCGAACCCTTTAATTTTTAACGATTAAAAGTCTATCCAGAGCATGGAAATGATCAATGCCATAGGGAGGAGAAAAGCGGCCGTTGCACGGGTTTACCTCACCAAGGGTGAAGGCGCTATCCGCATCAACGGTCGGGATTATAAGGAATACTTCCCTCAACCGCATATCCAGAACAAGATCTCCGCTCCCTTCAATGAAGTACAGGTTGACAACATCTACGACCTGAACGTCAATGTTGCCGGCGGCGGCTATAAAGGGCAGGCAGAAGCCATCCGCATGGCCATCTCCCGCGCCCTCGTCAAACTGAACGAGGATTTCCGCAAACCGCTGAAGGACCAGAAGTTCCTTACCCGCGACGCCCGCGCGGTAGAACGCAAGAAATACGGCAAACCCAAAGCGCGCAAGAGCTTCCAGTTCTCCAAGCGTTAATTTGGCTGTATCAATCGTTTATTTCTGCTTTTCCAAAGCATTATACAATTTAAGAAAATGGAAAAACCTACCTATAAAGAACTGTTGGATGCCGGCGTTCACTTTGGCCACCTCAAGAAAAAGTGGAATCCCAAAATGGCGCCCTATATCTTCATGGAGCGCAAAGGCATTCACATCATCGACCTTAATCGCACGCTGGAATGCCTCGACCGCGCAGCCAACGCTTTGCGCCAGATGGCCAAATCCGGCAAAAAGATCATGTTCGTCGCTACCAAAAAACAAGCGCGCGAAATCGTTGCCAATGCCGCTCGCAGCGTAGGCATGCCCTACGTTACCGACCGGTGGCTGGGTGGTATGATGACCAACTTCACCACCATTCGCCGCTCAGTCAAGAAAATGCAGAACATCGAGCGCATGCTCCAGGACGGCACCTTCTCCTCCATCACTAAAAAGGAAAGACTGACCCTGAGCCGCGAGTTGAACAAACTGGAAAAGGTCCTCGGCGGTATCGCCAACCTCAACCGCTTGCCTTCTGCCATTTTCATCGTGGATATCCAGCACGAACATATCGCCGTTGCTGAGGCCCAACGCCTGGGCATCCGCACGTTCGGGATCGTTGATACCAACTCCGATCCAAACCTGGTGGACTTCCCGATCCCGGGCAACGACGACGCTTCCAAGTCCGTTGCGATCATCACCAACTATATGGCTGAAGCTATCCGCCAGGGTCTGGAAGAACGCAAAGCCGCCAAACCGGAAAAAGAAGCCGCCCAGGAGGCAGAAGCCTGATTTGACCGGAGGACCGGCAGAACCATGGAACCTTAACCGGTTTCATCGTGTTTTAACCACCAAATAAATAAGATATAAATGAGCGTTATATCAGCTTCAGATGTAAAAAGACTGCGCGACATTACCGGCGCCGGTATGATGGACTGCAAACAGGCCCTCACCGAATCCGGCGGCGATTTTGACGGCGCTATCGAATTCCTGCGCAAGAAAGGCCAGAAAATGGCCACCAAACGCGCTGACCGCGAAGCCAATGAAGGCGTCGTCCTCGCTCTCGTTTCTGATGACCGCACCCGCGGCGTGATCGTCAAACTGAGCAGCGAAACCGATTTCGTGGCCAAGAATGAAGATTTCATCGCGCTGGCCCGTCAATTCGGCGAGATCGCCCTCGATAAATTCCCGGCTACCAAGGAAGACCTCCTGGCCCTCGATTTCGGCGGCATCAGCATCGGCGATAAAATTGTCGAACAAGTCGGCGTTATCGGCGAAAAGATCGAAATGGCCGCCTACGAAAAAGTGGAAGCTCCCATGGTTGCACCTTATGTCCATATGGGCAACAAAGCAGCCGTATTGGTAGGCCTGAGCAAAGCAGCCGACGCTTTCTTCGAACCGGGTCGCGACGTCGCCATGCAGGTAGCCGCTATGCGCCCGATCGCCGTTGACAAAGATGACGTCGATCAGACCACCGTCCAGAAAGAGATCGAAATCGGCATGGAACAAGCCCGCAACGAGGGCAAACCCGAAGCCATGCTCGAAAAGATCGCTATGGGCAAACTCAACAAGTTCTTCAAGGAAAGTACCCTGCTCAATCAGGACTTCGTAAAAGATAACTCCAAAAGTATCCGGGACTATCTAAAGTCCCTGGATAAGGATCTGACGGTGACGGCCTTCCGACACGTCGAACTGGGTTAAAAACTTCAAAAGGCGGATTAGTTCTCTAATTCGCCTTTTCTTTATCAACTAATTCCGCCTGAATACTATGAGCCTGAAATACAAACGCGTCCTGCTAAAACTCAGCGGCGAATCCTTGATGGGGAAACAAGGTTTCGGCATTTCGCCAGACAAATTGCACCATTACGCCGATGAGATCAAAGGACTCGTTGATCTGGGCGTCGAAGTCGCCGTGGTCATCGGCGGCGGCAATATCTTCCGGGGGCTTCAGGCGGAATCCTCGGGGATCGAACGGGTACAGGGCGACTATATGGGCATGCTGGCCACCGTAATCAACGGCATGGCCCTGCAAAGCGTGCTGGAGGAAAAAGGCCTGTATACCCGCCTCATCTCCGCTATCGAAATGAAGGCTATTGCCGAACCTTATATCCGCCGTCGCTGCATACGGCACCTCGAAAAGGGCCGCGTGCTGATCTTTTCTTCCGGCACCGGCAGCCCCTACTTCACCACCGACTCCGCTGCGGCACTCCGCGCCAGCGAGATCAACGCCGAAGTGATCCTTAAAGGAACCCGCGTCGACGGGGTCTATTCAGCCGACCCGGAAAAGGATCCGACTGCCACCAAATTCGATACCATTTCCTTCGCCAAAGTCATCAGCGAAGGCCTCGCCGTCATGGACATGACCGCTTTTACCCTCTGCCGGGAAAACAATGTGCCCATTATCGTGTTCGATATTATTGAAAAAGGTAACCTGACCAGGATCGTCCAGGGCGAACGGATCGGTACCCTGGTAGCAGGTTAATCCTGCCTGTTGATTTGTTTATGCGTTGATGCGTTGAGCTGATTCGAATCAACAAATCAACCACGCGTGCAGCATGGCAGATCAGATCCGCAAATCAACCAACAATAAAATTAATGGATTCCAAAGCCCTCGAACGCGCCAGAAACGTGGACAGCATGAAGCTGCTCGTCTCCCAGATGAACCGCAAACTGGACGTCATCAAGGAAGGCGGCGGTAAAAAGCGGCTGGACAAACAGCGCGCTCAAGGCAAAATGACTGCCCGCGAGCGGATCGATTATCTCCTGGACAAAGACAAACCCTTCCTCGAAATCGGCGCCTTTGCCGGCTATGAAATGTACGCCGAAGAAGGCGGCTGCCCGGCAGCAGGCGTGGTGGCCGGGCTGGGTTATATCCGGGGCCGCCAATGCGTGGTCGTAGCCAACGATGCGTCCGTTAAAGCCGGCGCCTGGTTCCCCATTACCGGCAAAAAGAACCTCCGGGCGCAGGAGATCTCCATGGAAAACCGCCTGCCGATCATCTATCTGGTGGACAGCGCAGGGGTCTTCCTCCCCATGCAGGATGAGATCTTTCCCGATAAAGAACACTTCGGCAGAATATTCCGGAACAACGCGCGGATGTCGGCCATGGGCATACCGCAAATCGCCGCGATCATGGGCAGCTGCGTGGCAGGCGGCGCTTACCTCCCCATCATGTCGGATGAAGCCCTGATCGTAGAAGGCACCGGTTCCATCTTTCTGGCGGGCCCCTACCTGGTGAAAGCCGCCATCGGCGAAGAAGTCGACAAGGAAACGCTCGGCGGCGCCACCACCCAAACCGAAATATCCGGCGTTTGCGATTATAAAATGCCGGATGACCCCACCTGCCTGGATACCATCAAGGACCTGGTCGACAAGATCGGCCATTTCCCCGATGCCGGTTTCGACCGCATTGATCCGGTTGCGCCCAAAGCCGATCCGGCGGAGATCTACGAGATCTTCCCCGAGGAGGGCTCCAAACCCTATTCCTCCGTAAAAATCCTCGAACGCCTCGTCGACGATTCGAAACTGACCTATTACAAAGACGGCTACGGCAAGACCATTATCTGCGCCTACGCCCGGATCGACGGCTGGTCGGTCGGCATTGTGGCCAATAACCGGGAAGTCGTCAGGTCGGCCAAAGGCGAAATGCAATTCGGCGGCGTCATTTATTCCGATTCTGCGGATAAAGCCGCCCGGTTCATCATGAATTGCAACCAGAAAAAGATCCCCCTCGTCTTCCTGCAGGATGTGACCGGCTTCATGGTCGGTTCCCGGTCGGAACAGGGCGGCATCATCAAGGACGGCGCCAAGATGGTCAATGCCGTTTCCAATTCTACCGTCCCGAAGTTTACCATTGTCATGGGCAATTCCTACGGAGCAGGCAACTACGCCATGTGCGGCAAGGCCTACGACCCCAGGCTGATCGTAGCCTGGCCGACCGCCAAAATTGCAGTGATGGGTGGAACGCAAGCCGCCAAAACATTGCTGCAGATCCAGGTGTCCTCCAAGTCGGAGACGCTCACCGAAGAGGACGAAAAAGCCCTGCTGAAAGAAATCCAGGATAAATACGACCGGCAAACGACGGCTTACTACGCAGCGTCCCGCCTTTGGGTCGACGCCATCATCGACCCGCTGGAAACCCGCATCTGGATCTCCGAAGGCATTCGCGCGGCGAACAATGCACCGGTTGAGCCGTTCAACGTCGGCGTTTTCCAGGTCTGACCCCAGGATTCTTAAGCCCGCAGGGATTGAGAAGCCAATGAGTGCCGCAACATCCATCCCCCAAGTCCGGCTTACCAATCGGCCTTCCCTGCGGTCAGGCTCGCTTAGTAATCCGGGGGTTATTGGATTTCAAAAACCAATACCGAGATCGGCGGAACCTTTACTTTGAGCTTGTCGCCGCTCAGGACAAAATCCTCGTATTTCACCGGTTTGATCTTATCCGGATGATCAAAGGTGTTGTGATCCTGGATTTTGGCCGAGGTCAATATCCTGCACGCAGCTTTGGAGGCGTTGGCGCCGCGGATATCGATGATCACTTCCTGCGGTGCGCCGGTGGCGATATTGACCAGTGAAATATGCATCTTACCGGCGGCGTCGCGGGAGGCGGAAGCCGACAGGGCCGGTAATTTTTGGCCGTCTATTTCAAAATCGCCGGTCTTGAGATCCAGCGGCAGCAAAGTGGCGTCCTGGTGCACATTGTACATTTCCATGACATGGTAGGTCGGCGTCAGGATCATTTTTTCCCCTTCCGTTAACACCACGGCTTGCAACACATTCACGGTCTGGGCCAGATTGGCCATCCGGACCCTATCCGCATGATTATTGAAGATATTGAGCGTCACACCGGCGATCATGGCATCGCGCATGGTATTTTGCTGGAACAGGAATCCGGGGTTTGTACCGGGTTCGACGTCATACCAGCCGCCCCATTCGTCAACTACCAGCGCCACCCGTTTGTCCGGGTCGTATTTATCCATGATGGTAGAATGGCGGTTTACGAGCTCCTCCATCTGGATGGCCCGCTGCATGGTCGTGAAATACTGCTGCGTGGTAAAATCGGTAGCCGAGCTTTTATTGCCCCAATCGATCACGGAGTAGTGGTGCAAGGCGACGCCTTCCAGCAGGTTGCGCGGGATGTTCTTCATCAGGACCTCGGTCCAGTTATAGTCGCCGGAGCTGGCGCCGGAAGCGATCCGGAAGATGCGTTCATTGCCCCAGGAGGCATTCATAAAGGTGGCGTACTTGCGGTATTCATCTGCGTAGTATTCCGGGCGCATATGGCCGCCGCAGCCCCAGGCTTCGTTGCCGATACCCCAGAAACGGACCTTCCAGGGATCCGTTCTGCCGTTTTTGGCGCGAAGGTCCGACATCGGGCTGACGCCTTTGAAGTCGACGTACTGCACCCAGTCAGACAGTTCCTGTACGGTGCCGCTGCCGACATTGCCGGAAAGGTAGGGTTCGGTACCGAGCAGTTCGCACATATTGAGGAATTCATGGGTACCGAAGCTGTTATCTTCCGTTACGCCGCCCCACCAGGTATTCACGATGGTCGGCCGTTGGTCCTTGGGGCCGATACCGTCCTTCCAGTGGTAGGTATCCGCGAAGCATCCGCCCGGCCAGCGCAGGTTGGGGATCTTGAGTTTTTTCAGGGCATCGACGATGTCATTCCGGACCCCGTTGGTATTGGGGATCTTCGTATTGCCTTCACCGACGTAGAAGCCGTCGTAGATGCAGCGGCCGAGGTGTTCGGCAAAATGACCGTAGATATGTTTGTTGATGGTGTAGGCGCCCTGGTCGGCGTTGATGATGATCTGGTTTTGCGCCAGACAATTGGCGGCAATCCCGATCAGGAGCAGGAGTAGGGTGTTCTTGAGCATGGTTTTAAAGTTGATTTTTTGTTGATGCGTTAATTTGTTGATGCGTTGATTTGGTGATTTGATGATTTGAGTATCTTTTAAAGCGAAAATTCAAATCAACAGATTCTCGAATCAACCATTTACCCCCGCAGGGCCCTGGCAAATATTTCCAGCGCTTCATCGATTTCTTTCTCCGAGACTACCAGCGGCGGAATCCAGCGGATGACGTTCTTATAGCTGCCGCAGCCCAGGAGCAGGAGCCGGTCGGCCAGGCAGGCTTTCTGCACTTTGGACATCGTGTCCGGATCGGGAGAGCCGTCCGGTTTGGTGAATTCGACGGCGGCCATCAGGCCGATTCCGCGTACATCGCCCATAGCTGGGTGGGCTCCCTGCAGCCGGCGAAGACCCGCCATCAATTGTTTGCCGCGCTTTTCCGCGTTTTCCACCAGACCTTCTTCCCGGATCACATCGAAGGTGGCGCAGGCCGCGGCGCAGGCAATTGCACTGCCGCCGCCGTAGGTACCGCCGTGGGAGCCCGGGGTCCATTTGGCCATGAGGGCTTCAGAGGCTGCGATGCCGGATATCGGCAGGCCGCTGCCCAGGCCTTTGGCCATAACGATAATGTCGGGTTTGATACCAGCGTGTTCAAAACAGAAGAATTTGCCGGTACGCCCGAACCCGGTTTGCACCTCATCCATGATCAGCAAGATCCCGTACTGATCGCAGATGCGGCGCATTTCCCGGAGGAAGGCCGGCGGGGCGGGCACGTATCCCCCTTCGCCCATCACGGGTTCGATGATCATGGCCGCGGTTTCTTCGGGCGCCGTTTGGGTATGCAGCAGGTGTTCGAGTTCCTTCACGCAAAAATCCACCGTTTCCTCTTCGCCCCAGCCGTAGTGGTAGGCATTGGGCCAGGGGGCCATCACGATGCCTGAAGGCAGCGGCTGGTAACCGGCCCGCACCATCGGCCGTGAGCTGGTCATGGCCATGCACAAGTGGCTCCGGCCGTGGAAACCGCCCTGGAAGACGATGATATCCTTGCGGCCGGTAGCAAAGCGCGCCAGTTTGACGCAGGCTTCGGTAGCTTCCGTCCCGCTGTTGGCAAAAAAGAAGCGGTCGATCCCGGCAGGCATGACTTCTGTGAGTTTGGCTGCCAGCTCCACCGCACGCGGATTGACGATGCAATTGATCTGCCCGAACAACAGCCGGGTAGCCTGTTCCTGGATGGCCTGCACCACCCGGGGATGGCAATGGCCTGTACTGGTCACACCGATACCGGAGGTGAAATCGAGGTACTTGTTACCTTGTTCGTCATACAGATGAACGCCTTCGCCGTGCGTGGGCTGAAGGGTGGTAAGGTGGGTCCAGACGGAAGAAAGCAGATTAACGGATTGCTGTGTTGTGGTTGACATGATTCGTTCGTAAATGCCTGATAATTGGATCGTTCCTGGCAAATATCTGAAAAATGTGGCTTATTTCTTATCATCGGCGGGTTGCATTCTTTGCAAATCCTCCTCAGAGCACCCATTCGAAATAAATGAGCGGCGCTTTCCGGTAAACCACCCGCCCGCGTTCCTGCCATCCGCATTTCAGATAGAACCCGCCGGCGCCGGCGTCCGTATCATATGCGTCCAGCCGGATAGCCTGAGCCGGCCAGGCGCGGGCCGCTTTTTGGGCTTCTTCCAGCAATCGCCGCCCGACTCCTTTCCCCTGCATTTCCGGGATCACGGCCATATCAACCAGGTACAAGGGGCGTTTGCAGGGCGTAAAATAGGCCGGATCGATCGCCCAGGGCTTCTTTTGTACCAATCGCAGGACGCCGATAATTGTACCGTTTTGCTTCGCAGCCAGAAAGCGGGACGTGTTGCCGATCCCCGGCAGGACGCCTTTTTCAGATACGAGCCGGCTCCAATGGCCGAGACCGAATTTGCCGGAAAGGTGCTCAGCAGCAGCGTTCAACACATTCGCAATTTCAGCTGCTTCTTCCGGTTTTGCCAGTTCAAAAATCAATTCCATACGGTTCATTTAACAGGGATCCAAACCTCTTCTTCCGAATTGGGGTCAGCCGGCCCTTTATACCGGTCATCCATGCATTCAAAATGAGGCCGATGGTCCAGTTCATATCCCGATTGCGGCAGCCAGACGTCGTAAAAATAACGGGATGCCGCCAGAAATTCTGCCATACCGCCGCGATAGGTAAACACAGCATACGTCCCGCCGGGCAGTATATAGGTTGCCATCTCTTCGGGGGGACGGCCAAAATCGCTTACTTCAACAGCCGCCCACTTGTCGAACAGGGTATCCGGCGAAAAACTGTGGAATGCCGGAATGGAATCGAATACCTGAATGGAATAAAAATTCGCGTCAACCTTATCTCGGATCTCCTTTTGCCGGGATTTGAACTGCCGCCAAAGCGAGGAGGCGGCGTTTTCAGCCAGGCACGTTCGGATGCGCATACCGATCATTTTTCTGGATGGCATGCGCCGGATATCAGGTTGAACGGGTAAATTTGGATTCATGGTACCTGCATTAAAGGTTCTTGAAAAAATCCCAGATCACATCGCAGGCAACAATGTCTTTGCTGGTTTTCCCGATCAGGCCTTCGCCGAGGTATTGCCTGCCGCCCGGCCAGGTATGCCCTCCGCCATTGATCCGGTAAAAGACGAGCGCGCCTTGTCCGGCACATCCGCCGAATTCCTGTACAGTGACCGTGGTTCCGTCGTTTTCCTTATCAGGCAGGTTGACTGACGGCCTTTTTTGAGTGCAACCGTTCTTCTCTTGCCAGAATCGAATGTAGTCCCCGGTAGGCACAATTTCGCCTCTGGATTGGCCGAGTACTTTTACCTGCCCGCCTTCATACGGGACGATCTTGTCGGCAGTCCCGTTCATGATCATCACGGCGACGGGTTTGGAGGGGTTGCATTCCGGCAGGTATTCGGCTGAAAGCGTGGCCGTCAGAACGGCGCCACCCCGAAACAGATCGGCCCGGTCGCACAGCAACCTGGACGACATGAAGCCGCCGTTTGACATGCCTGAGGTAAAAATACGGTCGGCATCTACTGCATATCGCCCTTTTAATCCATCAATGATGGCGGCTATAAAACCAACATCGTCAATATGCTCACGCCAGGCGGTCACCTTATCCGATTGGCGCCCGTCGTTCCAGTTTTTGTCCACCGCCTCCGGATATACCACAATGAACCCGTCGCGGTCGGCCAGTTCATTGAATCGCCCGAAGGTCAGGCCGATATTTCCCAGGGCCGTACCGCCGCCACCGTGAATATTGAAAAGGACCGGAAGCGGCCGGTTCATTTTCTCCGCCGGCGGCAGATGTACCAGGTATAATCGCTCACGCCCCTCCCAGGTCATCTTAAATTCCGTTACCTGGGAATTGTATGCACTATTCCGGAGCGACTTGCACCCGGTCACTGCAATGCCTGTGACGGCTATCCCCAGCGCAATTCGGACCCAATTATTCTTTCTCATAAAGCGTTGCACCTTTTGGAGGCTTGAATTTAAAAAAATCTGACCCACCCTCTCACCCCCTCACCCTCTCACTCTCTCACCCCCTCACCCTCCAGCGCCTCCCAATACTCCACCGCCCGCCGGGTATGCGGAATGCAGATGGAACCGCCCACGAGATTGGCAATGGCAAATACTTCAAAGACTTCTGCCCGGGTGACCCCCAATTCGAAACAGGTGCCCAGGTGGTATCGGATGCAATCGTCGCAGCGCAACACCATTGAAGCGACCAGCCCCAGCAGTTCCTTGGTCTTTTTGTCCAGCGCACCGTCCTGATAAGCGTTGGTATCCAGATTGAAAAAACGTTTCAGGACCTTGTTGTCTTCCGACAGGATGCGCTCGTTCATGCGGGCGCGATATTCGTTAAAGGATTGAACGATAGACATGTTTTTTGATTCAAAGGTAGCTGATTTGAAGAGGAATTCGTTTCTTTATTGGAGGTTGGCGGATTGGGGGCGGTGATTTACCTCCTTCGCAGAAGCTCCGGCCTCCTGACGATGAAGCCGCATTCGGCGGCCGGAGTCGGCGGCCGGATGTTGATCCGTTGATCTGACGCCTTTACAGCAGTTATGGTTACCAATTGCCGTCATAATAAAATAATGGGAATAGCTTGCGCTTGTCTCCTGGCCGTTCTGGTTACCGGGCAGGTTACCGCGCAGGTTCCGTTGGCCTGCAACGGCGATTTTTATCTGGCACTGGGTGCGGGCAGCAGCGCTACCAGGATCTACGTCCTTGAGGTTGATGAAGCCGGCAATGCGGTCTTTAATCCGCTTTCCGACCATAATACGGGCCAGAGTCTGAACGGAATGGGGTACCGGGTCACGGATAATTTGTTGTACGCTGTGAAATCCCCTCCGCTGGAATTGTTCTATATCGACGCGACCGGGATTGCCAAAAGCCTGGGTTTGCCTGCGGGTTCGGGCGTTGAGCTGGCCCAATACGACTTTTATACCGGAGCGGTTACGCCCGATGGGAAGTACCTGATCGTTTTCGGCACCAAATACGATGTCAACAAAATAGTGGTTCGGATCGACCTTACTAAGGACACCCACCCGATCACGGTGGATAACCTGACCGGTCCGGAGGTAAACTGCGCCGATATCGCATTTGACCCCAATACCGGAACGGTTTATGGTTTTGACGCCATCAAAAACCGGTTGGTCAGGATCAACCTGGCTTATAACGAAGTCAGCGCTCCTTTCCCAGCCTATCCGGGTGCAGCCGTTATCGGTTCCTTGTTCTTTGACGCCTACGGCAACCTGTGGGGATACGGCCAGAAAACCGGCGAGAACAGCCAACGCACCCTGTACCGGTTTGATACCGAAACCGGCGCCGTAACGGAAGTCACGACAGGGCCGGAAGCCGCCAGGAGCGACGGGTGTTCCTGCCCGTTCACCATCAAATTGCGGGAATGGACGACCACGCCCAACGCGGCGCCCTGTACGCGGGTCCCTGTTTTCATTGAGATCGTCAATGCATCCGAGGTGGTCAGCTCCGGTTTGCGGTTGACGCATGATTTTCCCGAAACCACCCGGATCGTTTCCATCGATACTCCGCTGGACGGCATGCTAACGCAAGGCGGTCCCGGCTTTAATCATTTCACCCTTGAAGACCTGGATATCCCCCCCGGGGCCTGGCAGATCAGGTTGGAAATTGAATTGTTGCCGGATGCCGTTGGAGCTTATTCCCTGCAAAGCGAACTTGATTTGCTGCCTAAGTCACTGGGCGGAAGGACGGTTTCGGATAATCCGTTTACCATCCAAAGCGACGACCCGGCCATCATCAATGTCCTGCCGTTGCAGGTTGAATTCAGCCAATCCTCATCCGCCCTCTGTCCCGGTGAAGAAATCGTATTGGATCCGGGCATTCCGGGGGTAACCTATCAATGGAGTACGGGGTCGACAGCGCCGTTCATTACCATTTCGGAAGCGGGAGAATACACGGTAACCGTTACCAGCGGTTGCGATGAGGCCGTCGGTGCGATCGATGTGGAAAGTATTGAGCTGGCTGTAGAATTGGGTCCGGACCTGACCTTACAGCTCGGCGACAGTCTGGTTTTAAACCCGGTGATCCTTCCATCCGGGGAGACGCCTGGTTACCATTGGTCTTCTTCCAAAGGGAAAGGGTCGACATCCTGTACCGGGTGTAAAATTATCCGGGACCGGCCGTTTGAAGACGTTACCTACTTTCTGGACGTGGTCAACGACCTGGGCTGCCATGCCCTGGACAGCATCCATATCCGGGTGGATAAGACCCGTTTAGTGTATATGCCCAATGCATTCAGTCCGAACGATGACGGCATCAACGATCGTTTTTTCATCGGGAGCCAATCGCCGGAAGAGGTGGTCAGGTTCCTGGTTTTTGACCGGTGGGGGGCGCTTGTCTACCAGCGGGCCGGCGGCGTTACCGGAGACCCTTCCATAGGTTGGACCGGTCAAATAAACGGCCGTCCGGCAGCGGAAGGCGTTTATGTTTACCTGGCGGAACTCCGCTTTCTGGACGGCGCGGTTGAGCGTTTTTCGGGGAGTGTGGTGTTGGTCAGGTGAATGGAGGAATTGAGGAATTGAGGAACTGAGTAATCGAGTAATCGAGTAACTGAAAGCAAAACCAATCGACGGACGCCCCAATCGGAACAATCGAACAATCGAACAATCGGAACAATCATTTATTGAGGAACTGAGGAATTGAGGAACTGAAACCGCCGTTCCTTGATTTTTGCTAATATTCCATCTTGTCCCGCTTATTTTTCCAGGCTTCAAACACGCGCATGCCCTCCGCCCGCATGGCCTGAAAGACGGGAATTTGCCGTTCTGAAACCGGGGTTTCCAACTCGCGATAGATAAAATCGTCGTCAAATCCGATGGCAGCGGCGTCCTCGCGCGTGCAGGCATACACTACCCTGCCGGGGCGAGCCCAGTAAATAGCGCCCAGACACATGGGGCAGGGTTCGCAGGAAGCGTATATGGTGCAGCCGTCCAACTGGAAGGAGCCGATAAGGCGGCAGGCTTCACGGATGGCCTCTACTTCCGCGTGGGCAGTAGGGTCATTGGAAGAGGTTACCCGGTTGTAGCCGCTGCCGATGATTTGCCCGTCCCTGACAATAACCGCACCGAAGGGTCCGCCTGCGTTGCGATCTATCCCGGTTTGGGCCAGCTCGATGGCCAGTTGCAGGAATTTTTGGTCTTCTTTGGAGATCATAGGATCGATTGCGTGATTTCAGGTTGCAAAGATAAGAAGGATCGGCAAGCGGCCCGTCCGGTAGCCGGATTAAAGTAAAATGCCTATTTTAGCCGCAATCTAACCGGATGTACTGTATGAAGCAATACCTTTTACCCGCTTTGCTGACCTTCGCTCTCCTGACGGGTTGCGGTTTCCTCCACGCCAACACCGGCCGGCTCAAAGTCCGGGTAGTACCCGTTCGGGAGCTGGACGGCCTGACGGGCAACCACCAACGGATCACCCCGCTGAGTCAGGGGAACAAGTTCTTCCTCGACAAAACCGACGGCTTTATTCTGGAAATCCCGTCCAGCGCCTTGCCGGGCGATATCGCCGGGATGAAGGTTATTTCGGGGCCGGACACCTTCAATCTGACCACCTCAGGACCCATTGTCCTGGAAGGATTCGTACCGGGTGAACCGACCGTCAAGCTTATACCGGTTGACCTGAACGGGGCCGCGCTGAAGTTCAAGGCAAATTTTCCCGATAAGGTCAGTCTGAAACTGATCGGCAGGACGCCGGTGTTCAAAAATGACGCTATAGTACTGGGCATTCTCATTTTATTGCTTGCCCTGGTGTTCTGGACGGAGCGGCAGGCGGCATTCAGGGGGTTTTACAAATACGTCCCATCCTTGCTGTTGTGCTATTTTTTGCCCTCCATTTTCAATTCGCTCGGCATCATATCCGGGGAATACTCCGGGTTGTACACCATCACATCCCGTTACCTGTTGCCGGCCTGTTTGATCCTGTTGTGCATCAGCATTGACTTCAAGGGCATCCTCAACCTGGGTCCCAAGGCGCTGATCATGTTCCTGGTAGCAACCCTGGGGATCATTCTCGGCGGGCCGGTAGCCATTCTTGCGGTGAAGACCTTTGCACCCGGATTAATGGGCAACAATCCGCAGGATCTCTGGAAGGGCATGTCGACCATCGCCGGCAGCTGGATCGGCGGGGCAGCCAACCAGGCAGCAATGAAACAGATCCACAATGTGAGCGATAACCTGTTCGGCACCATGATCATCGTCGATGTGGTGGTGGCCAATATCTGGATGGGTTTCCTGCTGTACGGCGCCAAGATCTCCGGCAAGATCGACCGGTGGCTCAAGGCTGATAACTCGGCGGTGGAGGACCTGCGTCAAAAAGTGGAAAATTACCAGGCCAGCGTGGCGCGTATTCCCGGCACCACGGACTTGTTCATGATGTTGGCGGCGGCGTTCGGCGGCGTTGCGCTGGCCCATTGGGGCGCCTCGGGCGTTGCCAACTGGTTGGGCAGATATTTGCCGGAGCTGGAAAAACTCAGGTTGGAATCCTTTGCTTCCTCATTCCTTTGGCTGGTGGTCATTGCCACTACGCTGGGGCTGGTTTTTTCATTTATGCCCAGGATCCGGCAACTGGAGGGCGTGGGCGCCTCTAAATGGGGCAGCGTCTTCATTTACCTGCTGGTAGCGACCATCGGCATGAAGATGGACCTTGGGGAAGTCTACAAGAACCTCGGATTGTTTGCGATCGGGATCATCTGGATGGGCGTTCATGTCGGTGTATTACTGGTGGCAGCCAAGCTGATCCGCGCGCCATTCTTTTTTGTGGCGGTCGGCAGCCAGGCAAACGTAGGCGGGGCAGCTTCCGCACCGGTGGTGGCATCGGCCTTTAGTCCTGCGTTGGCGCCCGTCGGGGCATTGCTGGCGGTTTTGGGTTATGCGCTGGGGACTTATGGCGCGATTGTTTGCGCGTTGTTGATGAAGTGGGTTTCCTGAATGGTGAGGGCACTCAGGGCACTTAGGGTGGGTGTTGGGGGGGGGACCAC
>WBZL01001227.1_pt1 | contig 27340 bp, 26 predicted proteins | sample 5204291 | NCBI WGS metagenome assembly WBZL01 (sample SAMN12344345, study PRJNA552823) | activated sludge metagenome | biome: Activated sludge suspended growth; feature: Nitrification reactor; material: Wastewater; isolation source: activated sludge from nitrification reactor of wastewater...
ATTTCCGTAGCCTTAAGAGCGATAACTCAAATTTGCAGTAAATAACTAGTCTTTATTAGCAGCGCAGATTATTTGCGCTGCTATGAGAAATTTAATTAATTATCAAAGAAATAAATAACTATGTTCAAAAGAATCTATGTTGCGATTGATCAAAGTGAATTTTCCAAGCAAGCATTAATAGCCGCTACGAAAATTGCTCAAACTTTTAAGGCATCGTTATGTTTAGGTCACTGTATCACTGATGACACGCAATCTAATCAAGAATCAGCCCTAAAATTTTTAGAAGACACTAAATCACAAATTACTGATATAGGGGATATTGAAGTAAAAATTTCTGTTGCTGATGGGCAATATGGCTTGAATGGAATCAGTACTGCTATTGCTCAATCTGCAAATGATTGGCAATCGGATTTATTAGTGGTTGGTACTTCAAATCGAAAAGGGTTAGATCGCTTTTTTCTGGGTTCTGTTGCAGAAGAGTTAGTCAGCAAAATCAACTGTTCAGTAATGCTGTTCAGAATCAATTAGTCAGTTTGCTGTGACGTAATCAAAATATTTTTAATCTAAAGGAAATATAGCAATGGCAATCAATAAAACCTTATTAATAACTTTAATGACAATTCTGGCAACCTTACTAGGATTGTATATGGGTTCAATTTCAAATAATGGAATCATGATTGAAGCTAATGAAAACTCCGAAGTAACTGATTGTTTGTGGATAGGTGGTGCTTTATTTATTAATTACTTATTGTTGGTTTGTTATTTCGCACCAGAAACATCTCCCTTATTAAAAAGTAACTCGCGTATTTAACGTTCTGCTGGTTGCTAATATCAAGATAGATAATTGGTTAAATCACATAGGCAAGCAAGTCGTCGACATTACTTGCTAGGTTTAATCAATTATATTTTTCGTGATAGGAAGATTAGTTGAATGTTGCTCCCGGTGCTCTAAGCGCCATTTCCTCTCCCTAACTAGTCCCTGCTAGTTAGGGTCTTTTTTTATTTTTTGTCTGTAAACCATTTGGTTGCATAACGAATTAAATCGGCGGTATCTCTTAATTTTAATTTTGTGCGAATATTGTACCGATGGGTTTCAATCGTTTTAGTACTACGTGATAATAGATTTGATATTTCATGTGTGTTGTATCCTAGACTAATTAAGTGCAGTATTTCAAACTCGCTAGGTGTCAGAGCATTAATCGTAGCTTCAGCTCCATAACCTCGGATAACAATTCGTTTCAAAACTTGATCTTGTATATTTTTGCTTATAAAGATATTACCTTTTAGTACTTGTCGAATTGCATTGATTAATATAGTCCTGGGCTCTTGCTTCATAACAAAGCCGCGTGCGCCAGCTCTTAATGCACGTTCTGCATAAACTGATTCATCGTGCATTGAAATGAATAAAACTGGCAAAGAAGGGTATAGTGATAGAATGCTACTCATTAACTCAAGGCCAGATACTGTCTTGAGCGTAATATCTAACAGTACTAAATCGATCGGGAAATTTTTCTTTAGTACTTTGATAGCTTCTGGTCCATCATCTGCTTCACAAAGTACCTCTAAATCATTTTCCATGTTGATCAGCAGAGTCAGCCCGTGCCTTATCATAGCGTGATCATCAACCAACATGATTTTAGATTTATGATTTGTCACTTTCTAAAATTGGTACTATAAAATTAATTTCGATTCCACCGTCTTTGTGCTTAAGAATTGTTAATTTGCCATTCAATTGCTTTGCACGGTATTGCATGATTTTTATACCCATACCTGCAGAAGAATATATTGTTTCCTCATTAATGCCTTTACCATCATTCGAAATAGTAAGGTGTATAAATTTAGTCTTTAATTCATTGTTGGTTATTGATAGGGAAATAGATATATTTTTTGCTTTACCATGAAAAATAGCATTATTAATTGCTTCTTGAGCAACTCTATAAAGATTTAAACCAACGACATTATCGATATTACGATCATTTTTTAAGTGAGTAACGAACACGCAATTAATATTATAAGTTTCACTAATTTGAGTGGTGAGCGAGTAAAAAGCAGTAATTAAACCATTTGCTTCTAATTCAAAAGGTAATAAGATTTTTGATACTTGCTTAATACTTGTTACCATGCCCTGGGTCTGAGCAGCTATAGAGGCTGCTAGTTCTAGAATTGTTTCATGGGGTGTTTTATTTTCACGAATTTGCAATTCCAGAGCACTCGCTTGAAAAGAAACTGCAGCAATTTGCTGGCCTAAATTATCATGAAGCTCTTGACCAATTTTATGAACTTGATCATCTGCGACTGATATTAAGGTACTTTCTAATTTCCGTAGCGCAATCCATTTTTCTAAGTCCCTTGCAATAGCATCAATAAATATTTGTTCTTCAGTCAAGGAAGAAGGAACATTTTCTATATAATAAACGCGTAAATGTCCTTGATTTTCAATATCAATATAAATATTGGACTGAATATAAATATTAAAGATAGATTTTCTATTTGCTATTTTAGGTGTTTCTAGTATTTCAATATAGGAGGGAGTTTGTCCTATCTCAGTTTTAGATTCTTCATCCAGATCTTTTGAAGTAAAACGTTTATTATTAAAAATGATTTCTACAGTACTTGTTTTAGGAAATTGTAAAGCAGGCGGTAAAAGCTTAAGGATTTTATGGCAAACTTCGTCGATTGAGATTTCAAATTCCATTTCCCGACGTATTTCATAAAGGCAGGTAATTTCGTTTAGCTTCTTGCGTAAAACAGTTTCTTTTAAAGTTAATTCATCGGAGTATTCTTCAGCCTTACGTTTTGAGCTCTGAGCATTTTTCTCGGATGTTATAAGTTTTCCGATGAACCAATTTAGTAAGATAATTTCAGCGATAATTAAAATGATTAAGTAAAGGGCGCTATCTTTTAGTTTGTCATTGATTGGCATGAACAACTCTTCTTGATCCAACTTTAATGTCATTAAGAGCCCTAGACTCGGTAATGAAGTGTAGGCCTCAATGACAGGGATGCCACGGTAATCCAGGGTAGAAGTAACTCCACTTTTACCGATAAGGGCCATTCCTTTAGGAGTCGTATTTTGTTCTTTAGAACTAATATCTAGATATGCGTATCGAACAGAGGTAGGATTCCTAATAAGACAAGTAAGCACTAGTTGTTTTTCGGGCATTTTTGCACAGATTAAAAATTCAACACTTTTTCCACCAGATTGAATATCCATAAAACTTCGAGTTAGATTTGGAAGTTTTGTTTCTGTGACAATCTTACCAATTCTGTTGTTGTTATTAATAACATCAACTGCTACCCTTAAAATAAAGACGTTATCCCATATTAATTTAGAATTTCTTTCGGAAGTTAGTGTAATTACTGGATTCTCGTCCGAGCTAAAAGTACCAACCTGCGATAAAATGTTATTGTTTTTATCGTAGATAACTACAGCGCTAAACCCGATCTGAGTTAGCGAATTAACGTTACGGTCAAGGTTGTTGCTTGCCTCTCGGTTATTGATATTTTCACTGAGTTCCTGCATGAATTGGATAATAAAGGGTCGTAATGCTAATGCACGAGCATCCTCTATTCCTTTTCCAATCCTTGTTTCGAACAGTAAAGCTTTTCCATCTAACGATCCGGTGAGACCTCTGTCTAATACAGTTTCAATTTGTTGTCGCATTGCATTGTAAACAGTGAAGCCCGTCGTTAATGTTAGCCCTAATAAAAGTAGGCCGCCAATAATACTTATTTTGCGATCATCTTTTGTGATAGTCATGACATTTCCTACAATGACGGTCAAAAACAAAACAAATCATTTTCACATCTCGAGGGGTTAGCTTAGGAATAAAGGGGGGCTTTCTGAAATACATTATCTAGAAGGTAGACAAGGGAAAGGTGAGTTTAAATGTCGTTCCTCTCCCTGGTTTACTATCCACTTCAATACGCCACTCGTAGTAGTCACAAATACGCTTGACAATCGCAAGCCCAATACCCAGACCTCGTCCTTGAGTTGTTGCCCGGAAGAAGCGATCATATAGAAAAGGCATAGAAGCGGGTTCAATACCAATTCCTGAATCAATGATGGATAATTGGCGATCTCTAAATTCTACTGTAATGAATCCTTCTTCTGTGTATTGTACTGCATTGCGAATTAAGTTTATTAATACGATATTTAGGGCTTGTCGATTAAGTTTGAGTGTTGCATTGTTAGGAACATTGATTTGGAAGCGAAGCTGTTTCTGAGAAATTTCGTTTTGTAATGAGTCGACAATCTCTAATATACATTCAGTGATATTGACTAATTCAATTTCACCTAGATCTTGTTCTCTTGCTAAAAAGAGTAAGGCTTGAATATGCTCACCCATGCGAGCAGAAGCACCCTCAATCATTTTGATACGTCGGTAAGTTCGTTCAGGTAAGTTTGGTTCGGTGAGTAATAGCTCGCAACTGGTTTGAATGGTTGTGATGGGTGTTCGGAGCTCATGACTTAAGTTGGCTGTAAATTCTTGTTCGCGCCTCAGCATACGGGTAATTCGAACCTGATAATCATCGATTAGGCGAGCAAGTAATGCAATCTCATCATCTTGCCCAGGTTGTGAGAGTTTCTCGCCGTTTATATTACCAGGCGCTAAACGCCTAACACGATCTGCTAATTGAGTGACTTGTTTCACAACAAGACCTGCAAGCATGTGCCCCACAACAAAAACGACTGTGATCACAATAACCAAGGATATAACGAGGATTAGCCGTAATTCACGCTGGCGAACTTCATGTAGACCGATTCGATAAGCAACTAGAAATTTGATTTCGTTGATGTGTTTGACTGCTACCCGGATTTCTTCTTGCCGGAGAAATATGGTGTGATAGTCGAAATTAAGTCCTTGTAAATAGCTAGGAAGTTTCTTTTCATCGGCGATCGAAGTAATGATATAACCTTCAAGATTAGAGCCGATTTGTGGCCTTATGTCATGATGTTGCTCATAGCGGTAAATGAGATGCTCCATTTCCATTCTGAGAATTTGCTCGATATGATCTTCTTCGATATCGCCTGAAACGACATAAAGACTAATTCCAAAGATGCTGACAAAAAAGATACAAAATATTGCAAGCGCTAGTGCGACCCGTTGCCGTAGACCATGCCTTAATCGATGTTTACGCACGAGATATTAAGTGATAACCCAGTCCATGCACTGTTTCGATGGGATCATAGCCACCTGCTTGAGATAATGATCGTCTTAATACATGCATATGAGTGCGCAGGGTATCACTGGTTTCTTGAGTATTGCCCCATACTGCGGACTCAAGCTCTTTGCGTCCAAACACTCGGCCAGGTTCACTCATCATGAGCGCAAGCAAACGGATACACTTTGGCGGTAATTTGACAGCTGAGCCAGCAAAAGTAATGGACATGGTTTTAGGGTCAAATAATAAATCCCCGACGACCAGCGTACGACTCGTTACTTTGCCACTATGGCGTTTATGAAGTGCCACAATCCGCGCTTCTACTTCTTTGAGCGCAAAGGGTTTAACGATGTAATCATCAGCACCATGATCGAAGCCTTTCAATTTATCATCTAAGGTATCGCGCGCAGTCAACATTAAAATGGGTGTATCGATTTGTGATTCCTGGCGAAGTTTTTGACAGATCGTTAATCCATCTAACTTAGGCAACCCCAGATCTAGCAAGATTACATCAAAATGTTGGGTGACAGCTAAGCAATGTCCCGCAATTCCGTCATAGGCAACATCAACACCATATCCTCGCGATTCAAGATAATCATACAGGTTCGTTGCAATCGCAAAATCATCTTCAATAATCAAAATCTGCATTTCTAATTTCCAACTGGATCAATCATTTTCATTAGACATTAAGTCTTATTAAAAACTCAATTGTCCATTGATTATATTGTGTGTGCTACTTTAGGAGAATGATTTCAGATGCAAGAGGCTAGAAAATTCACAACTAGCCTCTTTGGCACCTATTTATGAATACAATAGCAAAAGATTGAGGTTTGAGCCAATAATCCAATAATTAGCCAATTGGTATGATGGGTAGAGATGAGTGCCCAAGAACAGATGCGGTCGCTACATTTTGTATGGTGATGGCTTTGGCGATTCGGTCAGCATCTTGTTTATTGCTTTCTAGTGCTAATTCCTGTGCGGCAGTTGCAAAAGTCCACGCGTCAACCACAAAAAGATCGTATTGAGGTCCGAAAGTTGTTCTAATCGCTTTACGATCTATCGTAGTACCTTGTCGCATATTGATTGCGATACCCAACTCATTATGCGCATCAACGAGTTCCTCATAATTCGCACCATGATCCTGACAGGCTTGTAGGATGGCTGACCGATCTTCATTAAAGAAGCTTGGGTGATCCAAACGATTTTTTGCTCTACCCACGATAGATGCTTTTTCAGTGTCGCTAATTATAATGCCGTAATTTCCAGTTAAACCCGCGATCGGATCGATTTTATCAGTAATGTGTTGATAAACTTTTTGTGCATGAGCACAGGCACCGCACCCACAGTTGCTATGATCATCACCATGCACTGCGGTTGTATACCCTTTTCCTTTGAGGGTATCCATGGTTTCAATGGTTAATTGCATTTCGGTTTTATCATTTAATGCGCCAGAGTCACCAAGATCTCGGCCATACACCATCGTTAAACTTCCACCTGCTGCAGAAGGCGCATTGATTCGTGAACCTTGTCGATTGGTTCGGCCATCAACACAAATTTCTGGTAAGGTCCCTGAAACAGGGATATTAAATTCGCCAGCTGCCACACGGCGGTACATTTCTTTTAATACGCTTTGGTCGATATCTGTCCGATTATCAGGTCCAATTTTACCGACACCCAAATTAAATTTGCCGAGTGTATAAAATGTTATATCTGTTGCTTGACTTGAATCTTCACTGCTACTTCCCATTAGCTGCTGTAACATCTTCTTTATACTATCAAGCATATTTCTTCCCCTATAAGTGATGTTATTTTTCAAATTTAACTGACGATAAAAAAACCTTATTCAGATGTCAAGAAAAATTATTCATTCACATTGCCCTAACGTTAATGTGAATGAAATAAATTACATGGCTAAGATTGTACGGTGTGATTTGTGAAGGAATCGTGATAAAGCTCATAGTTGATGCGAGCGAAATGAGCATTAATCAAATCGTAATGGATCCCGTTGTATCTTCTTCCCTTTGCTGCATCTCCCATAACTGAGCGTAAATTCCATTGGTAGCGAGGAGCTGTTGATGGTTTCCTTGTTCAATGATGCGCCCTTTATCCATCACTAAAATTTGATCAGCATCAATAACTGTTGAAAGGCGATGCGCTATGATAAGCGTAGTTCGATTTTTGGATAATTGTTTGAGCTCGTGCTGAATGTTTTTTTCAGTTCTAGAATCTAATGCTGATGTTGCCTCGTCAAAAATTAGAATCAATGGGTTCTTGAGGATTGCTCGGGCAATGGCGATACGTTGTTTTTCGCCACCTGATAGCTTTAATCCTCTTTCCCCGACTTGAGAGTCGTATTGATTGGGAAGGCTTTGAACAAAATCATGAATATGAGCTGATTTAGCGGCTGCTAGAATTTCTGCTTCTGATGCGTCGGGTCTTCCATAAGCGATATTGTAATAAATGCTTTCATTAAACAGCACGGTGTCTTGGGGAACGATACCAATCATCGAGCGTAAACTTTTTTGTGTGATCTGTTTGATGTCATGGCCATTGATTAAAATTGCACCGCTCGATGTATCGTAAAAACGAAACAATAAGCGTGCTAATGTGGATTTTCCAGAGCCACTATGACCGACGACGGCCAGTGTGCTACCGGAAGGAATACTAAAGTTGACATCAAAAAGAATTTGGCGGTTGGGTTCATAACTAAAATTGACATTTTTAAATGTGATTGAGGCGTGAGAAATATTTAATGCGATTGCATTGGGTTGATCTTGTATTTCTTCATTCTCAGCTAATAGCGTAAACATTCTTTCCATGTCAGCCAAAGAATGTTTGATTTCACGGTAAATAAACCCTAAGAAATGGAGGGGCATATAGAGTTGCAAGAGAAATGCGTTGACTAACACTAAATCACCTAAGGTCATTTCGCCAGAAACTACTTTACTCGCAGCCAACATCATGAGAAGAGTGACGCCGATTGCAATAATTGCGCTTTGACCCGTGTTGAGGGTGGCTAGCGAGGTTTGATTACGAACGGCGGCTTTTTCCCATTGTTGTAGGTGTTCATCGTAGCGCTGAGTTTCCCAAGCTTCGTTATTGAAGTATTTGACCGTTTCGTAATTCAACAGGCTATCAATCGCGCGGGTATTGGCTTTTGAGTCCATATCGTTCATGGTGCGGCGAAAAATCATCCGCCATTCGGTGACAAAAACAGTCAACGCGATGTAAGAAAGTAACGTTATAAAAGTTATGATAAAAAACCAAATATCATATTTAGAAATGAGTATGATCATGACCAGACTGATTTCAAGTAACGTCGGTAGAATATTGAAGAGCATGAAATTCAATAAAAACGAGATACCACGCGAACCACGTTCGATATCACGGGATACACCGCCCGTTTGTCTTGTTAAATGAAAACGAAGCGATAATGAATGTAAATGACTGAAGACTCGAATTGCGACACGTCGAATTGCGCGTTGTGTTACTTTCGCAAAAATGGCATCACGTAATTCGCCAAATAAGGTACTGCAGAATCGTAAGAGGCCATAAGTAATCAGTAAAAAAAGTGGTAGCGTTACCATCGTTTGTGCAGGGTCTAGCGCATCGATGATTTCTTTAAGGATCAGTGGTACGCTAACATTGGCAAGTTTTGCGAGTAGCAGTAACATTAAGGCAATGAGAACACGGCCTTTAAATTCCCATAAATAGGGTAATAGGGAACGGATTGTTTTCCAATCATTCCGATTGGCAGGAGGTTTATTTAGGCGAGTCGCGCGCATTAGATTTAATGTAAATGAATATAGGGAGAAAGAATGATGGATATTACTTGTTACCGTAGCCAAGAAATTAAACGTGAGGTGCGTCTTCTCCCCGCTACGACTTATAATTTAGCATGTCAGCTAATCACACGGTGTACCACGGATCATTTATTCGTGCCGATTCGCGCTATGCAGTATTTAGCTATCCTCGATAAGAAGGAATTTGTTTTTATCGATGGCGAGCGAAAATGTTGGGTTGACATTGCCTGGCAAAATTTCCAAACTCAAAATAGTACTTCCTTAGATCAACCAGTGGCTTATGAAGTTGTTTACTATCGAGAGAATCAAGAAGAACTGATGCTCCGGCTTCAAAAGGAATTTCCGAGTGCACTGCAAATTCTCGCAAATAAAGCGGCTATCAAATCGCCTGCACAAATCATTCCGTTTCCAGCGATCAATACTTAATGGTCGAGAGTGCGTAGATGAGATTGATTCTTAAGGTTAGTTGATATTAATCGTCTTCCCCAAGTTCTGCTGACCAGCCTTTACGTTTGGCAATCGTAATCGCTTGGCCATAAAGTTTTTCATGTCTTGCGCTTAATTCAGGTGGAAGGCGGCTAGGTAGGTGTGCAAAGGGTTCCCAAGCAGCATAGACTTCTTCATATAAGTTCTGCATTTGAGCATGACTCCAACCAGCACAGGTTTCTGTTTTGGGTAGAATACCAAAAACCCAGGCGTCTAAGACAATACGCCCTAAATGCGTAAGTCCTCCATTTTCATCTAAATCAATTCCTGCATAGACTTGTTGTGACATACTCGCAATGATTCCAAGGTTTAATTTCGTAGTGTGACTAATTATCGGGTAAGCCCGGCATACAGCAAAGGTAATTTTTCTGGAAGCCGCTCAACATGATCAACGACCATATAATTTTTAGCGCCAAAAATTCGCGAAACGTACTGATCGGCCCGAGGATCCAAACTCATACAGAAAGTAATGACACCCGATCTGCCTGCTTCTTCAACTGCTTTTTTGGTATCGTAGCGCAAATATTGGGGATCTCTAACATCGACATCAGCAGGTTCTCCATCAGTAATGATCAGTAGTAATTTTTTACTGGAGCGTTGTTGCTTTAGGTGGTGGCTCGCATGACGGATCGCGGCTCCCATTCTAGTCGATAGTTGGCCTGTCATGCCGGCCAATTTGGCTTTAGGCTGCTCGTCGTAGGGTTGATTGAAATCTTTGTAGCGAAAATATTCCACATCGTGCCGACCATCTGAGCAAAATCCATGGATAGCAAAGGGATCACCAATTTTATTAATTGCATCAGCTAACAGCACGGTTGCTTGTCGTGTCAGATCGAGCACCGAAAATTCCTGGCCTGAAACGGTTTCATTGGTTGATTCGGATAAATCAAGCAAGACAAGCACAGATATATCGCGTATCTTACGAACCGAGCGCATCATAATGCGCGGATCTGGCTGTTGCCCCATGCGGATATCGATAGTTGATGAAATCGCAGCATTAATGTCGATTTCATCCCCATCTTCGAGTTTCCGAATGCGTTGTACCCCTTGTGGTTGCATTGCGTCCAATAAAAATTTCATGCGAGAAATTTCACGTTTGTATTGTGTTGCAATGCTATCGACGAGCCCAATATCCCCTGCTTTTGCGCGTTTCTCCTGTACGGTGACCCAAGTGGGGCGCTCAAGCTGAATTTGGTAATCCCACTCAGCATAATGAAACGGCGGTGAAACGGGCTCTTTACCTTCCATTTCATTGAAAGAGACACCCATATCTTCATAGGGAAAGAATTCAGTGCCGACAACCCAAATTTCTTGGGCATCGTCACCCGCTGTTTCAACATCGATTTCGTTGGCAAGCTCCATCACATTAACGTATTTACGAATTTGTTTGGGCTCTTCGTATCCAGCTGTTTGCGAGCGTTCAAAATTGAATTCTTCAAATTCCCAGAAATAGCGATTATCGTCTAAGTAGGGTGCTGTCAGAACATCGGTTCGAGGGTTAAATGGAATCTTTTTACCCATAATTTTATGCGCAAGCTGCACACCAATTTCCCAGGAAAGTTGATTTTCGCTGAGGCGATCTTGCGCTTGCGCAAAGAGTAGTCGACCTTCGACGATCCACTCATCAGGATCTTGGTAATCAGGATCAAGCAGTGCTCGTGCTAAGCGATTCAGATAATCCCCAATCGTTGTTGCCATATCAGGGTTTGCATCATGGAGTTTAGCCCATATCTGACGCAGCCCAGGAAAACGCTTAATCGAGAGTGCCTCGACGCGAGCATCTTCGATAACCGAAATAACAGCCATTTGTAATGGATTAAGGCTTTCAGCAGAAATTGGGTATTTGGTCTCGACCAAATGAGCAGCAGCATGGGCTGCGGCTGCACGATAGACTTCACTTGCAGCAATTTCGCCATGCGCATCATAAGCATCGGGCAAATGAATCAAATAATTCTCGATATAAGGTCGATAACCTTGGCGCGTTTCAAAATCCCCAGAAGTGGGGCGCATAAAAAAATCACGTGCCCACAATGCACGTAAATAAATATTAATTCGACGTTGAATGTCGACAAATAAAGTTCCTTTCCGCTCTCTCTGAAGAACAGCGAGGGATTCTTTTGAACTCAAGCTGAAATAATTGATTTGCTCTTCGTAGTTAGTCCGATGGGCATGAGCCCCCCACAAGGCCCAACGTCTCAGACCACCTAGTGTGAGTTGACCAAATAGCACGTCCAATTTGTCGAGCATTGGACGAACACCACGTGGCGCCTGTGCCAAAAGTGTATTGAGGAATTGCAAGTAGTTACGAAATAAATCCGCATCACCTAATCGTTTGGCGGCTGTCGTCGATGTTGACATGATCAACTCGATAACGGCGCCCGATGTCTTAGAAGCGAGCATGAGTAGCGTAGTTGCTAAATCACCGATGACATCTTCACCAATTTCTTTAGCAACTTGCGGTGCTTCATCAATCCAGGCTTCGACAAGGGAGCGCCCTTTGCCCAATCCTTGCAACGCTGATGCACCTTTAATGTAATTATCAAGCCCTCGCGGCGAGAATACACGGGTTGCATCGTGCCAAGTGTTCTCCAATAACGCCATGGTTTCGGGCGGTAGCGACTCTAGCAGTTCTGTGTAATCACTAAGGTTAATGCTCATTTGATTTAACGATGATTGTTATCGATAAAAAATAATTTAGAAGAAAGTAGAAACCGCAGCATCGAGCGCATCACGCATATCGGGATCATCTGTGATAGGTCGTACTAGGGCGACTCGACACGCAGCATGCGCATCTACATTTTTTGCAATAAGACTTCCTGCGTAGATGAGCATACGAGTTGATATGCCTTCATCTAATCCGTGACCTTTTAGATTACGTGCCCGTTCTGCAATAGAAACGAGTTTATCCGCTATTTTTTTATCAATACCGGTTTCATGGGCAACAATCTCGGTTTCTGAATCATGATCGGGGTAGTTAAAGTCCAACGCACCAAAGCGCTGTTTGGTCGATTGTTTTAAATCTTTCATGAGGCTTTGATAGCCAGGGTTATAAGAGATGACAAGCTGGAAATCAGTGTGTGCTTGAATCAGTTCGCCTTTTTTCTCTAATGGCAGCACACGGCGGTTGTCGGTCAAAGGATGGATCACGACAGTGGTGTCCTGACGCGCTTCCACCACTTCATCCAGATAACAGATGGCGCCATGACGTGCTGCTGTCGTTAGCGGCCCATCTTGCCAACGCGTACCTTGTGCATCGAGTAAGAATCTCCCAACTAAATCGGAAGCGGTCATGTCCTCATTGCAAGCAACGGTAATCAGCGGTTTTTTCAGCTTCCATGCCATATATTCCACGAATCGGGTTTTACCACAACCCGTTGGTCCCTTGAGCATCATCGGCATCCTAACTGAGTAGGCAGCTTCATAGAGGGCCACTTCGTCTGCAACGGGGTGATAGTAAGGTTGATCTTTGATTAAATATTGCTTTATGGCTTCACTCATTTTTCTCTCCAACGGATAACGCTTGGTAAAATCGTACTAAATCATTTGAAACGAAATAAAAACCCCCGTTGCTTTGCAGCAAGCGGGGGTTGTAAGACGGATAATCCCGTGCTGCGTATTAAACTGTTTTTCCGCGATAAATCACCATGGATGTTCCTTGGCTTTGCGCAAAATTATCGTACCCAACGAGACGAATATGGTTATTTGGATTTGCTTTATGGCAAGCTTCTGCTTCTTTGAGAATTCGATCGACATCAGTTTCACCAAACATAGGCAGTTTCCACATATACCAATAATTACTCATCAAATATTCAGGTTCGGTATGTTCAACTGCAGGATTCCAGCCTTTGCTAACGATATATTGAACTTGTTTTTTAATTTGATCCTTGTCCATTGCAGGTAGATAGGAGAAGGTTTCAAATTTGCGACTAGCAGGATCGCTTAATCGACTTTTGTAATCAATCATTTCTGACATTCTTAAAACTCCTAGTATGGTTTGGTACTCCTCTGAATTTTAAAATTCAGAGGAATCAGTCAATGTTACTTATGAGCGACGTCTAACTTGTCAACGGTATCAAATTCAAACTTAATTTCTTTCCATGTTTCCATCGCGATTTTAAGTTCAGGGCTATGTTTAGCAGCATTGGTAAGGATAGTTTTTCCTTCTTTTTCAATTTGTACACCTTGGTTACGTGCTTCAACACACGCTTCCAACGCAACACGGTTAGCTGCGGCCCCTGCTGCATTACCCCAAGGATGGCCTAATGTACCACCACCGAATTGTAAGCATGCATCATCACCAAAAATTGCAACTAATGCAGGCATATGCCATACATGAATCCCACCTGATGCAACTGGGAATACGCCTGGCATTGAACCCCAATCTTGATCAAACATAATGCCACGACTGCGATCTTCCTTAATGAAGCTTTCGCGCATTAAGTCGATCCAACCGAGTGTTGCACCGCGATCACCTTCTAATTTACCAACTACGGTACCGGAGTGCAGATGATCGCCGCCAGATAGACGTAGAATCTTCGCCAGTACGCGGAAATGGATACCATGGTGCGGATTGCGGTCGATCACCGCGTGCATTGCACGATGGATATGGAGTAGGATACCGTTATCACGACACCAGTTTGCTAGCCCCGTATTGGCACAGAAACCGCCTGTGATGTAGTCATGCATAATGATCGGTGCGCCGATTTCTTTTGCGTATTCGGCACGTTTGTACATCTCTTCTGGAGTTGGTGCAGTTACATTTAGATAATGACCTTTCCGTTCCCCTGTTTCACGTTCTGCTTTGTGAATTGCTTCCATCACAAAGTCAAAACGTTGACGCCAGCGCATGAAGGGTTGGCTATTGACGTTTTCATCATCTTTAGTGAGATCAAGACCACCTCGTAAGCACTCATACACAGCACGACCATAGTTTTTAGCCGAGAGACCCAGTTTGGGTTTAATGGTACAGCCAAGCAATGCCCGACCATACTTATTGAGCATATCTCTTTCAACTTGAATACCATGCGGAGGGCCACCACAGGTTTTCACATAAGCGATAGGGAAGCGCACGTCTTCCAAGCGTAAGCCACGGATTGCTTTGAAGCCGAAAACATTACCAACGAGGGAGGTAAACACGTTGACAACGGAGCCTTCTTCGAACAAATCGATCGGATAGGCAATAAATGCATAGAAGCAAGTATCATCACCGGGTACATCTTCAATACGATAAGCACGACCTTTGTAGTAATCGAGATCGGTCAACAAATCAGTCCAAACGGTGGTCCATGTTCCAGTAGAAGACTCTGCTGCAACTGCTGCAGCGGCTTCTTCACGATCAACACCAGGTTGCGGGGTAATTTTGAAACATGCCAGAATATCGGTATCAAGCGGGGTATATTCAGGCATCCAATAGGTTTGCCGGTACTCTTTAACACCAGCGTTGTAGGTTTTTACTGCCATCGTAAAGTCTCCTTAGTGAGAATCCTGCCAAAGCTACAAAGAACTTGAGAAGGTATAGGGTGAAACGTTGTTAATGTTGAATTACATACAATTCAGGGATAACTATAGCGAGAGATAAGCATAAGAACAAATTAATAATTCTGATGGATATGATAAGATTTTACTTATACATAAACCGATCTTATCTCAGGATTTAGTCTATGTTGCATGTTACCTTGCGTCAATTAAAAGTATTCGAATCGGTTGCACGTCATCTGAGTTTCTCTAAGGCCGCAGAGGAGCTCTTTTTAACGCAGCCTGCCGTTTCATTACAAATCAAACAACTGGAAGAAGTTGTGTCGCTACCACTATTTGAGCAAATTGGGAAACGCATCCATTTGACTGAAGCAGGTCAAGAACTATATCAATATAGCCGTGCGATTGCTCAACAGTTGTCAGATATGGAGTTGGCGCTAGATGAATTGAAAGGATTGGAGCGCGGAAAATTAAATATCGCGGTGGTGAGTACAGCTAATTATTTTGCGCCAAACTTGTTAGCAAAATTTTGTCAGCGTTATAAAGGGGTAACGGTTAGTTTGCACGTATCTAACCGGGAAACAGTACTTAAGCATTTGGCTGATAATCTAACCGATCTGGCCATTATGGGGCAACCCCCGGATGGGATCGATATTACCGCCGAGTCCTTCATGGAAAACCCGCTCGTCATCGTGGCGCCACCACAGCATCCTTTATGTAGTCAACAAAATATCCCGGTTAAACGGCTTGAGGAAGAGGTTTTTCTTGTTAGAGAGTTGGGATCGGGAACACGCAATGCAATGGAACGTTTTTTTGTTGAACAAGGCATTAGAATTAATAAAGGCATGGAAGCTGATACCACTGAGGCGATCAAACAAGCAGTTCAAGCTGGTATGGGTCTGGGGGTAATGTCCTTGCATACCATACAGTTAGAGCTTGAAACTCATCGCCTCAAAATATTGAGTGTTGAGGGATTTCCCATCATTCGTCACTGGTATATTGTGCACCGTAAACACAAGCGGTTTTCTAACGTGGCAAAAACATTTAAAGCGTTTTTGCTGATTGAAGCTCCCGCATTGATGAGTTGATGGGAACTATTATTTGGATTTAACAGAAATTCATGATGGTTTGTTTAAGAATGGTGAGTTTTCCGTGAAAAAAATGTGCTGCATCCGGAATGACGGTGACTGCAATGCCTTGGGGGTTCGCCCAATCGATAACGGATTGCAGCGGTACGATATCATCGTGATCGCCATGGATGATTAAGGTTGCTCCGGCATAATCAGCCACTTGTGGTGTATTCATGCGTGCAACGGAAGGTGCAATTAGAATCAGTTTGTGCGGATTGAGCTGCTGTGCGGCAAAGGCTTGAATCGCACCACCAAATGAGAAGCCTGCTAAGACCAATAAAGCGTGATTGAGTGCTGCCCCGTAATTTTCTTGCATGAATCGGGTCACTGCTAATACATCGCTAATTTCCCCCACTCCTTCCGCATACTTTCCTTCACTTGCGCCAACGCCTCGAAAATTAAATTTAGCAGTGATGAATCCTTTCTCGATCAGCGCTTTATTGGTGATGTAAACCACCTTATTATCCATATTTCCCTGATACAGGGGATGCGGGTGTGCGATAATGGCGATGCCACTGGGTTTATGAATTGGAAACGTAATGATCGTTTCTATCTTGCCGGCTGGGCCGATAACAAATAATTTTTGCTCAACTGCGTTTTTCAAATTGGCTTGCGATCAAGTGGCTTTTTTGCAAACTAAATTTTGAGGCGATCGACGATACGGTCATTGATTAAATGTTCTTCAATGATTTCGTCAATATCTTCTTGATCGACATAGGTATACCAGACGTTATCAGGGTAGATGACGATGACAGGACCTTCATTACAGCGATCAAGACATCCCGCGTTATTGACACGAATTTTACCTTTTCCACTTAGTTTAAGCGTTTTTATACGGTCTTTCGCATAATCACGCATGGCTTGCGCATGATGATCGTTGCAACAACGCTCACTATTTTCACGTTGATTGACGCAAAAAAAGATATGTTTTTGATAATAACTCATTGGCGTGATAAAAATTAGGCAAAAGAATCGTTCTAGATTGCTAAAGTAGATAACTTATAAGTATATTTGTACCAGTAACAGTGCAGCAAGTAATGTGGCGAGCAAAGCTAATAAGCGGCTTTGCCTTTTTTCTTGTGCGACTAGGTCGGTGAGTCGATCCTCCAGTACTTGTGCCCTTTCTTGACTCAGGTGGTAATGAATGAGTCGGGGAAATTCAGGAAGAATTGTGGCCCAATTAGGGACTTCTTTTTGTAAATGGGTGAGCAGACCGCGCCAACCAATTTGCTCTGACATCCAGTTTTCCAAGAAAGGCTTGGCTGTTTTCCATAAATCAAGATCAGGATCAAGATCTCGCCCCAGACCTTCAATGTTGAGTAGTGTTTTTTGTAACAAAACGAGTTGAGGTTGAATTTCTACATTAAATTGGCGAGATGCCTGGAATAGGCGCAATAAGATTCTTCCAAAATAAATTTCTTTGAGTGGTTTGTCAAAAATAGGCTCACAGACAGCACGGATAGCAGCTTCGAAGTCGTCAACACGGGTATTCCTGGGGGCCCATCCGGCATCGACATGGGTTTGCGCAACCCGCCGATAGTCACGCTGAAAGAAGCCTAAGAAATTTTGCGCTAAGTAGTTTTTATCCTCATCGCTAAGTGATCCCATAATTCCAAAATCGATTGCAATATAACGCCCATCGGAACCTACAAAGATATTACCAGGGTGCATATCAGCATGGAAATAACCATCTCGGAATACTTGTGTAAAGAATATTTCAACGCCCATACGAGCAAGTTGAGGGATATCGATATTATGTTCACGCAAGGTATCAACATGACTAATTGGAATTCCTTTAACCCGTTCCATTACCATTACTTCAGGATAACAATAATCCCAATAGACTTCTGGAACGAATAATAAAGGTGAATCGAGAAAATTGCGACGAAGCTGACTACAGTTAGACGCTTCACGAACGAGATCAAGTTCATCTTCAAGGTGTCTTGCAAATTCCGATACGACTTCACGTAATTTTAGGCGTTTTCCATCTGGCCAAATCGATTCTAATAACCAAGCGGTTGTTTCCATCAAAGCAACATCATGTGAAATAATCGGTGCAATGGCAGGCCTTAGAATTTTTACTGCTACCTCGGTTCCATTGTGCAGAACGGCAAGGTGAACTTGAGCAACCGAAGCGCTAGCAATGGGTTGTCGTTCAAATTGTAAAAATACTTCATTGACAGGTTTTTCATAAACACGCTCTAATGTGGCGATTGCCAAATCAGAAGGAAAAGGAGGGACCTGATCTTGTAATTTAGCTAACTCATCAGCAAAATCTTGCGCTAAGAGATCACGCCGTGTTGAAAGCATTTGACCGAACTTGATGAAAATCGGCCCTAACTTCTCGAGTGCCAAACGAAGCCGTACGGCACGCGGTAATTTTAAACGTGTACGAAAAGGATTCAGCAGCGTAAGAGGTCTTAAAATCTTAAGTTTTGCATGGCTTAGTAAAATATCATCTAAGCCGAAGCGGAGGGCAATCAATAAGATTTTTAGGAGGCGTAGAAAACGCATTTATTTGTAATTAGGTTGGTAAATCACGAGTCATCGACTATTGCATTGCTGCCAATTTTAACTTGTTTCTGTGCAATTTGTCTGAAATGAAATTTTGTGATCATGGCGCATGACAAAAAAAGTACTGTTTGTTAGTAATGTGCTTTGATTGGTGCCGATGATTGGATGGTTATTCCAATCTGATTGGAAATACCGTTAAGAAGCACCTTTACTTTGAATTTTGCTCCAGAAACTGCAATAGCATTGACTCGGCAGCATCATTGAGCTCGATAAATTGTAAGCCAATCTTGAATCCTCCTTCTTTACCTGATAAGACACTATGCGCTACCCTCACTTTTGCTTCAAATAGAGGAGGAATATCTGTATGCAGTGGGAGCATAAATTGAATATTAAAAACAACGCCAGAGTTAGGATTACCATCCGCCACAATTGCCATGCCACCTAATGCAATATCAAGCGTACGAACTTTTATTGCTTTTCTGTCCGACAGAAGGATCGTTGCTTGAGTTCGCAGGGTTACTCTTTCGTGTGTGCGTTTCTCGGATTTATCTTGAGTGAAGATCATGCTTCATCGCTTACTAGCTGCATCTAGGATGTTTTATTTTTTGATGAAAGGAGTCCAGTGTATGTTTCTTTCTAAACGTAAAGTGCAGACGGGTCATTTTAAAAGTGGATCAATATGCATGAATGCGATTGATAAATGCTTATTGATCCACACTGATCGAGCCACTAATTAACCGTAGGTCGTTTCTTTATCAAAGTTTTCCCAAATGTATTTTGGACGAACGGTTGGAGGGGTTGGAATCAGAAAAGTCACAACATCCAATGCGCCGAATACAGTGCGGCCAACGCTATGCATAATGCCAGTGATAAGGCCAACGGTTAATCCGTAGGGTGCTCCATCGCGTTGACTGGTTAAGATAACGGTTTTAGGTAACTCTACAATCCCGGTTGCGATATTAACGACACCAGTCGCCAGTTTTTCGCCCGACATGGCGATGTAGCTTTGCCCTGTTCTACCCCCGCTGCCCATGGTTGAGTAACCCTGTGCCATTACCGCTTGAGATGAAAAAAAGAACAGTGATACTGTTAACCATAAAAATATTATAAAAGGCTTACTCATTACTTTCTCCTGTAAGTAAAAGGAATTAATAACAGCTTGGACTATTGCGTGAATTCTAATTCATATTAAGCTGAAAGATAGAATTGAATTAAGGATGCAATTTCGCTCATTTTATCTTAGAAGCCAGTGATCTATTTTGGCAATCGTTGCAAAAGCCTAATTTAAGGCCAAGTCGTGATACAATTGGCGATTATGTTGTTATTTTCATTTATATTGAGTCTAATTTCTTAAATGTGGCTTAATTCTACTCCTGCCTCACAAAATCCAAATCCTCGATTGCATCGCTCACCAGCCTGGGCGTTATTAATATTTGTGATCATTTTCATCATATACGGCTCACTTTTTCCATTTGACTTTCAGTCTATACCGCAGCCGTTTGAGAATTTATACGCAGAATTGAATCTTCTCAATCAACGTTCAGATGCAATCGATAATTTTCTGCTTTTTATACCGTTAGGGGCAGTGTCGTATTTCTGTTTCAATCGATTCCAAGAGCGAATGGCATTCGCCTTAGTAAGCTGGTTGCTGTTGGGTGTTTTGTTGCAAATTGCTCAACTCTATGTGCCTGGAAGGGTTGCATCGTTAGTGGACAGCTTCTGGAACGCATTCGGCCAAATCGCTGGAATGATCTTGGCGCATCAATTGATGCCTTGGCTGTCTCGACATGTCGGCCAGATGCAGCACGCGCGCGACCGGTTTGCACTTATTCTAGTATTTTCCTGGTTTTCTTATGAATCATTTCCATTTATACCCACCCTGGAAATTGCTGAACTGCGCAATCATGTAAAAGCTTTCGTTTATGCACCGCCATTTGAATGGATTCGCCTATGGCAGCACTTATTGGCCGCGTTACTCGGGACAATTGCATTGCTGCGCGCACAATTGTTGCAACGACGCATGTTTGCAGTAGGGATTGCAGGCATTTTTCTGATTATGCTCGAAATTTTCGTGGTGTATGGTGATTTACGCAGAGAAACTATGCTTGGCATAATTATTGGACTCTTTCTTGGAGAGCGTCTGGAGCACGGGTTGCGTACTCGGGTATGGTATGCAATCATGGTCATTGCACTTGCTGCATACATTACTACAGTTTTAACCCCGTTCCGGGGGCAGCCTATAGATGGTGCGTATACATTTACACCATTCTCATCTCTTTTATGGTTTGGGAATACCAAAATTGTGTCACCCGCTGCTTATGAAATATTAGCGATTGGTTCGTTGCTTTGGGCTGGCATGTTTGGTCAGCGTCTATTTATGGAGCATCGATGGGTTTGGCCAGTACTACTTGCCATGCTGCTTCTAATGCTGGAGAGCGTGCGTGTTCTTATTGTCGGTTTCCATGGTGATACAACACCATTGACTATCCTAGGGATCCTCATTCCCTTTGCTATCGTGTTAGGACGACAGATCAATCCGTCTAATCCAATTCATTTTGAAGAAACGACTGCGCATGAGCAGAAAACTTCGGCTAGTCCGGTGTCGTTAGCAGCGCCAGCTTCTGGAAGGCAGTCTGTTATTTGGTACAAGATCCTAGCGCTCATCGTTATAATTACGTTGAGTTTATGGACGCTAATTCAAATGCCTAACGTTCCCTATAATCTGCGCGAACTTTTTGGAACACATCAATTGTTTGGCAGTGTCGTTTTTGCAATTGTTTTATTATGGCTGGGTTTTGCGCCAGGTTGGATAGTACAACAAGCGGGAAAGCAAACATGGGCGGTGTTATGGTTGCCATTCTGGTTACTATTGACTGCCTGTATAAGTTTAGCGCTGCTTATGTTATCCGTCACTGCTGAAAGTCTTAATGATATTACTGGTTCGACTGATCTTTATCGCCGGATTGTGCAGGATAATTACTGGGGTAATGTCTGGCGAGATCGAATAGCTGATTGGCCTGCAGCCATGGTGAATCTTCTGGAGCGTACTGTAAGGTTTACTGCGCTTTATTGGCTGTTGCTAGTGCCATTGACAATTTGTGCACTAATTATCAATCCTCTTTGGCGCTTTCCGGCAGTAGTCGGTAGTTTTTTTATCCTTATCTCGTTATGGTGGTTAGCAAAATGGATTGTTGTCGATGAAGCCATTACGGATAATTTGGTCGAGCTTATTGCACCTAATGGCGAACCATACTTAGGGATGTTACTTTTTCTACTGGCATCGCATGCTACACTACTTTCGAAGTTAAATTACCGGAACGCCATTTTTATGGTAATTGTGAGCATATTTGCGCTAGCGGCTAGTTGGTGGTTAATGAATAATGGGCTCGAACAAGTTCTTTTCAAATATGGTAGCGTGTTTTCTGCACCCCAGTTTTTACTTGGTGCTAATCGTACTCAATGGCTGCCTGAAGAAGTATTGATGTTCCGCTGGTCTATTGTTTATCTGGGGATGGTAGGAGTGATCGCAATGGGAGCGCGTTATGTCAGACTGCTTGTATTAATTGAACGCTAGCCTGGCACTTTAATTTTTTTACTTCGTTGTTAAAACTGGTTTGATTTCCAAGTTGGGATACCAGCGAGGTTTTGTTTCATTTGTATAAGCACCAAAGCGTTGTTCACTGATCTCCCCATCAAAATCCACATTCCAGTCGAGGTGGTTTTTTAAATGATTGATATTGAGTTTGGGAGCCATTCTATCCTGAGAAATGAGATTTAAATTCATCTGGCCTGGCATTAAGTAAGGTTGGATGAGATAGTGTCCTGCTAATGGATAATCATAAACTAAGTTGTTTTTGGTCAGACTCGATGCAGTAGCCGATTTTCCAGTAAAAATGGCATTATGCGTTATCCAGTAGTTCGAATTTGATTTATTCTTGGGTTTAGCTAAAAAAATATCAATTTCGGAGGTCAGTATGGTGTTAAAGAATATACTGATATGATCGGATTGCGCTGAGCGGGGTTGTAACCGAATTGCATTGCCTTGATGGTTTACCAGTAGGTTATTATAGAAGGCGATTCTGCCCTCACCTTGGAATAATGATTCAGTAGCATTCTGATATAAGAAGTTCCCATAGATGAGATATTGATCATCTTTCCCATTGCCGTCAGTAGGCCAGTGACCAACCAGTAAATTAGGTCGCGCTGCTTTTCCCGTACTTGATTGATCAGCTTTGCTGAAAACATTATGTCGGATGATGGTGTGCTGTTTCTCGGTAGGAATATCAGGAATACTCGGGCGAGGGAGTTGATGTTTTATTTGGAGGCTATAGCCCATGGTATGGGTGATCAAATTGTATTCAATCAGACCAGCGATAAAAGGTGCTCTACCATCGGAATTTCCAAGATAAATTCCTGTTCCCGCGTTCTTAATAATATTATGGCGAATAATCCAATTCCAGGCGGGGCATTTAGTTGAGATTCCCACAATTTCTTGATTATGATCGTGGCCATAAATCTGTAAATTTTCCAAGGTAATGTGATGTGCCCAATTTGCATGACCTTCACACTTGATTCCATCAACGGGTAACCCAATTCCATCAATGACGAGATTACGAATGGTGATATGACTTGAGTCAATAATACTTACCGTATTATGTCCCGGTCGCCCTATAAAAATAGCCGATTGTTGACCGCTAGGCCCAGAAATTGTGATTGGCGCAAGACGATTGCCTGGTAAGTGATGAATAGGTAATCCTTTTCGGTAGATGCCTGGTTTTAGCTGCAAATGATCGCCAGGTTGTAATTGTTTCAATCGTGCGTAATAGCTATCTGGGTCTTCTAAGTAAGTATTACTCGCTATTACTGAAGTACCATAAAATAACAACAAGAAAGAGAGCAATCGGAAATTCAATTGTAAGCTACACCCGTTATAATCTTTATTTAAACCTTAGATTAAAAACATTATTGGGAAGAAAGTACAATGCTTTGGATAAAATCGTTTCATATCATTTTCATGGTCACCTGGTTTGCTGGATTATTCTACTTGCCACGCTTGTTTGTTTATCATGCTATGTGCACTGATCAGGCAGGTAATGATCGATTTAAAATCATGGAACGCAAGTTGTTCTATGGAATTATGACCCCGGGTGCTTTATTGACGATTGTTTTTGGAATGTGGCTATGGCTGGGGTACGGTTTCGCTGGCGCTTGGCTACACGCTAAACTTGCGCTGGTCGTAGTATTGATTGCCTATCATATCTATTGCAGAAAAATCTTACTGGATTTCAAACATGATCGGAATCAACACAGTCATGTCTATTATCGGTGGTTTAATGAAATTCCCGTTGTGATTCTAATCGCCGCTGTAATTCTCGTTGTAGTGAAACCTTGGTGATTGGGGTGATCAATTCGTTAGTCATCCATTATTTCCTGCCCTGGAAATAAGACATCTGTAAAGCCAAATTGTCTGAAATCTCTAATTCGCATCGGATATAAAATTCCAATGAGGTGATCACACTCGTGTTGCACTACTCGTGCATGAAAGCCTTCAACACTTCGGTCAATGGGATTTCCATGTTGATCAACACCTTGATAGCGTATTTTGGTATAGCGCGGAACTTTCCCGCGCATCCCAGGAACGCTTAAGCACCCTTCCCAATCTTCTTCCATTTTCTTGGATAGCGGCGTGATTTTTGGATTGATCAAAATCGTGTAGGGGACAGTTTCTGCATCAGGATAACGTGGATTATAGTCAACGCCAAAAATGACGACTTGCAAGCTGACCCCAATTTGAGGGGCAGCTAAGCCTGCACCATTGAGTGAAGCCATCGTATCATGCATGTCTTGCAAGAGGGTTTGCAATTCTGGAGTATCAAATTGCTCTACTTTCTTGGCAACTTGGAGTAATACCGGATCACCCATTCTTAAAACAGTTTTAATCGCCATGTTCAATTACCATATGTTCTAGAATATTACGGACACTAATCATTGCCTTTTCCAGTACAGCATAAACTTCTTCAAGGGGAATTGCACGCACACTGGTTCCGCGACCAGCGGCATGGTTTGCAACTGCAGCAATTGCAGCATAGGGTAGATCAAGTTCTTTGGCTAGAATGGCTTCAGGCATACCTGTCATACCAATCATATCAGCACCATCATTCTCTAGTCGATTGACCTCAGCGGCTGTTTCGAGGCGAGGACCTTGTGTGACTGCATAAACGCCCCCATCAATAAGGAGCTCACCCGATTTTTTAGCAGCTTCTAGTAAATGAGCGCGTGTTTCTTGGCAATAGGGATAAGTAAAATCCGTGTAGGTAATGGGGCGGTCCGTGTTATCAAAGAAGGTGAATTTGCGCCCATAGGTATAATCGATGATCTGATCAGGTACAACAATGCTGCCTGGTACTAAATCAGCGCGAATACCGCCTACAGATACTACTGCTACGACTCGCTGGGGGCTGAATTGATGCAGCGCCCATAAATTAGCACGATAATTTACAAGGTGTGGAGGAATCGTGTGGCCGTGTCCATGACGAGCCAGAAACACAATTTCGCAATCATTGATTTTTCCGAACATGAGCGGGCCCGATGGTTCGCCATAGGGTGTTCGCACAATTTGACGGCGCGATATCTCCAAGCAAGAAAGCTTGGTCATTCCACTGCCACCGATTATCGCAAGCATTGATTAATCCCTAATCGCATAAATTGCAGGTAAATTTCGCCACATTCCTTTGATGTCCATTCCAAAACCAAAAACAAATCGATTCGGTAATGTAATACCGACAAAATCAGCTTGAAGCGGTTTTTCTTTACCGATCGATTTATCAGCCAATACTGCACAATAAAATTGTTTTGCTCCCATTGCGAGTACGCGTTGGCGAATTGCGGTCATCGTATACCCTTCATCGAGAACATCATCCAAAACAAGGACTACTCGACCTGAGACTTGTTCTGGTGGTGCGATTTTCCAGTGCAAGGTTGAGCCTTGAAAAGCATGATTATAGCGACTTGCATGTACATAATCGAAATCGAGTGGAAAGTTAAGCAATGGTAATAGCTGTCCTGTAAAAACGATAGCACCCCCCATCACGCTGAGTACCAGTGGAAATTGTTTTGATAGTGCACCACTGATTTCTTTAGATAAACGTTCGATAGCCAAATTGAGCGATTGAGGTGGGCAGATTAGCTCCGCGTGGCTTAGAATCTGTTGTGCATTTTCCAGGGTTTCTTTCATAACATCATGAGGTTGGTTTTATCGTTTGAGTTTCTAGCAAATTAAGCAATGTAGCTTCATCAAGAATAGGGATATCTAACTCAATAGCTTTGTGGTATTTACTGCCAGGTTCAGCGCCAGCCACCACGTAATGGGTTTTGGTAGAAATACTGTTTGTAACTTTGCCACCGGATTGCTCAATCAAAGTTTTTGCTGCTTCGCGTGATAGGGTAGGGAGTGTGCCGGTGAGCACGAAAGTTTTACCTTGCACCTTGGAATTAGGTGAATATTCCAAGGCTTCTGGATTTTCATCCCAATGTACACCTGCGGCGCGGAGTTGTTCGATCACCTCACGATTATGAGGTTCGGTAAAAAAATCGACAATGCTTTCCGCAACGATAGGCCCTATATCGTGTACTTGCTGCAATTGTTCGACATTCATTGCCATTAATCGATCCAATTGTCCAACATAACGTGCTAAATCCTTGGCAGTTGTTTCGCCTACATGGCGAATACCCAGCGCATAGATAAATCGAGCCAGGGTCGTATGCTTGCTGTGTTCTATGGCCTGGAGCGTATTGTTCGCTGATTTTTCAGCCATACGCGCTAATTGGGCTAGTGCAGCGATACCCAGTTTGTAAAGATCAGCAGGAGTGCGAACAATGGCGTGATCAACTAATTGATCAACCAGCTTCTCACCTAAGCCTTCAATATTCATCGCACGGCGTGAAGCAAAATGCAGAATCGCTTGTTTGCGTTGCGCTGGGCAGAATAAACCACCCGTGCAGCGTATGATCGTTTCACCAGTCAGTCTTACTGCGCGTGATCCGCATGCTGGACAGTGGTCTGGCATGGTGAAAGCAGTTACATTAACTGACCGTTGTTCCGGAACGATTGCAACGACTTCTGGAATGACATCGCCGGCTCTTCGTACGATGACAAAATCACCGATCATGATTTGTTTACGTTTGATTTCATCTTCGTTATGCAATGTTGCATTGGTGACGGTTACTCCACCCACGAAAACAGGTGCTAGTCGGGCAACCGGAGTCAGCGTGCCTGTGCGACCCACTTGTACATCAATGCCCAGTAACTGAGTTACCGCTTCTTGTGCAGGAAATTTATGGGCGATTGCAAAGCGGGGTGCCCGAGAAACAAAACCAAGTTTGACTTGATCATTTAAGTCATTAACTTTATAAACGACACCATCGATGTCGTAAGGTAATCGCTCCCGTTGCGCCATCATCCACTGGTAATATTTTAGTAAACCGATTGTACCTTGTACGATTTGATGTTCTTTAGCAATTGGGAAGTGCAGTGAGGTCAAAAAAGTCATGACATCACTTTGTCGCTTAAGCGATTCAGATGGCGGCTCAAGGATACCGATCCCATATGCAAAAAAAGTGAGTCGGCGCTGAGCGGTTATGTTAGGGTCGAGTTGTCGGAGTGAACCAGCAGCGGCGTTACGTGAGTTGGCAAATAATTTTTCCCCTTTTTTTTCTTGTTGCTGATTGAGTTGTATAAAATCAGCTTTGAGAATCATGACTTCTCCC
>WBZL01001191.1_pt1 | contig 27338 bp, 19 predicted proteins | sample 5204291 | NCBI WGS metagenome assembly WBZL01 (sample SAMN12344345, study PRJNA552823) | activated sludge metagenome | biome: Activated sludge suspended growth; feature: Nitrification reactor; material: Wastewater; isolation source: activated sludge from nitrification reactor of wastewater...
GCAAAATGAACATCCCGGTGGAAAGCCTGAAAAAATACGTGGACCTGCGCAAAAAGATGACCCTGGAACTGTGGCGGGCAGGCGTGCCGCTGATGGCCGGTTCCGACTCGCCGGAGTGGTTTCAGGTACAGGGATTTTCCCTGCACGATGAACTGGAAATGTTTGTTGAATGCGGGCTGACGCCGTTCGCAGCCCTGCAGACCGCTACCGTCAACCCGGCAGGATACCTGGGGCTCCAAAACCGCAAAGGCAGCATAGAAAAAGGAAAAGCCGCCGAATTTATCCTGCTGGACAAGAATCCCCTGGAAAATATCCGCAACACCCGGTCCATCAGCGGCGTGATGAAGGGCGCCCGTTGGTACGATCAACAGGCGGTGGAACAGCTGCTTGAGGATGCAAAAATACTGGGCAGGTGACCTGTTTGAAGACCGGCAAGATCAGCGGAAACAAAAAAACAACATCAATGCACACCTCCGACAACAAATCAACGCACCCTGCGATCAAGGCTCCTTACGGCGTCATTTTCTTCCTTGTACTGGGGCTTTTGGCCCAAACGGAAGCCCAAACCCCTTTGCGAAAGGCCTGGCTGGGCGTGTTGAGCCACCCGGTTGACGCCGGGATTCAGGTTGATTCGGTGGTGAACGAAAGCACCTTTGCGGCCTTGTCCTTACAGAAAGGAGACATCATTGAGTCGATCAACGGCCGGCAGACAAGCACCCAGGAAGCCTATTACGAGGTTGCCGGGCAATTGCGGACGGGGGACGCCGTCAAGGTAGCGTACACGCGAAACGGAAAAGCCGCCGAATCGTCGGGAACGGCCGTGATGCGCCCTTTTGAATCCGCTCCGGACGCCTATGTGCTCTACGATTGGGTGAAATTCAGGAACGGCTATCTGCGGACCATGACCTGGCGGCCCAAGACCGGCGATCAGCTGCCCTGCATCCTCCTCATTCCCGGGTATGGTTGCGGCAGCATTGAAAATTACAGCGCGTCCTACAACGGCAAACTGATCGAGGAATGGGTAAAGAACGGCTACGCGGTTGTCGCCATCGAAAAATCCGGAGTAGGCGACAGCGACGGCTGCGCTCCCTGCAATGAAGTAGACCTCCGGACGGACATCGAAAGCTTCGATGCAGGGTATGAATTCATGGAGAAACTCCCCTTTGCGGACAAGGACCGCCTCTTTATCTGGGGGCATTCGATGGGCGGCACCATCGCACCGGAGGTGGCCCGCAGGCACAGCCCCCGGGGAGTGATGGTGTTCGCCTGCGTATTCCGGCCATGGAGCGAATTCCTGCTGGAGATGCACCGGGTGCAAAAGCCGCTGATGGAAAACCTGACCTACCGGCAAACCGAAGATTTTGTCCGCGGCATCCAGAAGATCTATTACGAATTCTTTCGGCTGAAAAAAACGCCGGCTCAATTGCATGAAATACCGGAATACCGCCCCCTGGTCGAATCCGAAATGGGCTATGCCGAAGGAAACGACCAGATGTGGGGCCGGCATTGGCGTTTCTGGCAGCAGCTTGATTCCGTCAACCTGGCTCAAAGCTGGCAGGAAGTGAACTGCCCGGTACTGGTGCTGCACGGCGGCGCCGACTACGAACAATGTTCCCTGGTGGAGCCGCTGATGATCCAGAAAACGGTCAATGAGGCCCACCCGGGCATGGCGACCTGGGTGACGATCCCCGACCTGGACCACTTCATGATGAAAAGCGCCGACTGGCAGGAGGCTTACGCCCATTTCCGGGATCGCCAATACCTGAAAGGCAATTTCAACGGCAGGATCGCGGAAGCCACGCTGTCCTGGTTGAGCGAATTTTTATGATCATAAGTCAGGTAGCCCGATCATTTTAGTCGGTTTTATCAAGCGGCTGCTCTCCGCCGCCGCTTGTTTCATCCTGTACGGCAACCTGCCGGGAACGAAGTTATTTTCATCCCAGATATTTCGCATTTCAAAAAATCCGCTTACCTTCACGGGGGTCAGATCAAGGCATGAAATAGTCCCTCCCCTTTAGTTATTCGAATTTTTTTCTTGAATCATAATTCAAAATCCGTATTTCATGACTGACAAAACACGTGAAACCCTGCTCACGCATCTCCAGACCGCCGTGGAGATCGAGCTGAGCACCATTCCCATTTACCTCTACACGTATTATTCCATCAACCGGGTTCCGGACTGCAGCGACAATTTCAAAAACGGGCAACAACTGGCCACTTTTGCCAATAGGGCCGGCGGGCTGATCATGAGCGTTGCCGTGGAAGAAATGCTGCACATGTCGCTGGCCTGCAACCTGCTGCGATCCCTTGGCGGGCAGCCTGCGCTGTATTGCAAATCCCCCGGCGCTTATCCGACCAATCTGCCGCACCACAAGGCCGGTTTTTCCGTCGGATTATCGAAGCTGACGGCCGACCAGCTCAACCTGTTCCTCGGTATCGAGGCGCCCGAAAAGAAAGGGGCTCCTCCCCAGGGAGACAATTGGGAAACCATCGGTCAGTTTTACGATTACATCAAGGAGGTGATCATCCATCATACCACGGATGCGGACTTCCGGCATGAAGACACCCAGATCGGCAAAAAAGGGTATTACGCATCCAATAACGTGGATACGGTTTATCCGAAGGATGCCTACTACATCAGGCAACCTGAAAACCCGCATGACCCCGTGGCGCGGGGCGCCAGCCAGGCGGTTTACCCGAACAATGACGACAGCGGCGAATTGATGATCGTCAACAACAAGGCGGCCGCCATCAAGGCCATTGAGATCATCTCTCACCAGGGCGAAGGGTACCCTTCCGACCCGGAACACGAAGCCGATGATCCGGAAAAGAACGAGGATTCCCACTGGTACAAATACAACGAACTTTATAAGCAGATCCAGACCCTGAGCAAAGGCGAGCTCGCCTGCATCGTGCATCCCTTTCCGGACAACCCGACCAGAGCGGGTTATCCGTCCCAATTCTATCCGTTGGTCGACCTGGCCAACGCCGTTTATTCCTATTTGTTCCTGCTCACCGAAACCAGCTTCAGACTCAGGGGCAACGCCCAGTACAGCATGTTCTATATCGGCATGCACAAGGGCATGATCTTTATTCTGGATAAAATACTCGGCGGCATGCGCTACCTGTACCTCAACAACAAGGACGGCCAGGTGCTGGCGCCCACCTTTGAAAATTATCAGTTCAACAGCCTGGCGACCGCCAAACAGGAATTGATCGCTTTGTGCGAGGCCGTACCCGCTTCCCTCCAGCTGAACCCGAACATCCTGCCCCGGATCAAGGATCTGCCGGATGTAAATGTCGGCGCCGACGGACATGTCCGTTTTTAGCGGCATCAGTGTTTATTAATGTTCAAATCGATTAACCATGAGTACACCTAATATTCCGCTCGAATTGCACGCTTGCATGGGCCTCAACGCCTGCAAAGGCCACGACAGGCTCGGCACCAATGACTGCGCCGGCACGGGCGCCTGCGCCACCGCCGCCCAGCATACCTGCCATACCCTCAACGACTGCCGCGGACAAGGCGGCTGCGGGCTCTACGGCACCGGTGAGGAGCAGAATCATCCCGGAGAAAACCCCTGCGCCTGGCAGGGATCCTGCGCCGTGCCGATCAATGCCGAGCGTTTCTCCACCGACGGGCCGAACCAGGGCAAAGGGGTCTGGCTGAGGGCCCGCGAGCTCTTCGAAAAAAGAATGACCAAAACAGGCCGCCAATTCGGGGCGTCCCCTTCGCCGGTCGGTCCTACGGCTGCCTGGCTCAAGGAGAACTATGACCCCGAGTATACCGCCTGCGGCGCCAGCGGCATGAGCGGGGGAGGGAGCTGCATATAATCCGTGCGATGTACACCAATGACAAATATGCTTCAGCCGTAACGGCCATGCCCAACCTGGGCTTGGGGCTGGGCCTGCGCTCCGTTCACTTCGACCATATCCTCGAAAACAGGCCGGAAATTGCCTGGTTTGAAGCCATTTCAGAGAACTTCATGTATTCTCAGGGGCGGCCCCGCTACGTATTGCGCCGGGTGGCCGAGCGTTATCCGGTCGTGTTGCACGGCGTTTCGCTGTCCATCGGCAGTACGGAAACCCTTAACCTGGAATACCTCCGGAAATTGAAAACCCTGGCCGGTGAGGTCGGCCCCCAATGGATCAGCGACCATCTGTGCTGGACCGGCGTGCTGGGCGCCAATACCCACGACCTGTTGCCGTTGCCTTTGACGGAAGAAGCCCTGCGCCATATAACGGGCCGGATCAAACAGGTGCAGGACTTCCTGGAACGCCCGCTGATCCTGGAAAACCCGAGCACCTATGTGAGCTTTGCGGGCTCCACCATTCCCGAACCGGAATTCCTGAACCTGCTGACCCGGGAAACCGGTTGCGGTTTGCTGCTGGACGTCAACAATTGCTACGTGACCTGTTTTAATTCGGGATATGATCCGGTGGCGTATATCGAATCGCTGCCGCATGACCGCATCGTACAGATCCACCTGGCCGGCCATCAGCATTGCGGTACGCATATCATCGATACCCATGACCGGCCGGTGGTGGCGGAGGTCTGGAAACTGTTCAGCCTTGCCTGGCAACGGACGGGCGGAGTGTCTACCTTGCTGGAGTGGGACAGCAATATTCCCGCTTTTGAGGACTGCCTGGATGAGCTGCATAAGGCAAAAGCTTTCATGACAGCGCATCCGGACCTGGCCCTCGATGAGGTGAGGCCGGAGGAAAGGGAACCCGCTTTGTCAACGCCGATCGATTTTCTGGTACCCGAAGTGCTGCTCAGCCACCGGGACGAATAATGGACATGAAAGAGAAAAACGGTTCGCTGGCGGACTTGCAGGCCTGGATGCAACACGCATTGGTTCACCCAGAGGATCTATCCGCCGCCGGGGATGCAGACCGGCTGGTATTGCCTTCCGGAGCCCTGTCGCCCCGCCAGCGCCTGGCCATTTATCAGCGCGGGTACTACGCCCGTTTGGTGCAATGCCTGGAAGGGCAGTTCAAAGTCCTGTGCAGCACCCTCGGGCCGCCGCTTTTCCGGGATTTTGCGGGCGCCTACCTGCGGGAATGCCCGTCTGTAAGCCCGACCCTTTCCGACCTCGGTGAGCGCTTTGCCGATTACCTTCAACAGACCCGGCCCGACAGGGATGCCGGCGAAAAAGAACCCTGGGTCGACTTTATGGTCGACCTGGCGCGATTCGAATGGGATCTATACCGGGTTTTTGATGCCCGGGGCCACGAAGGCAAGCCCTATGCCGCCTTTTCGGTTCCGGATGCTCGGATCGGTCTTCAACCCTGTATTTTCCTGCGGGAATACCGGTTTCCGGTCAGCGGCTACTATACGGCAGTGGCGCAGGGCAAGGAAGCCGATGTGCCGGCCCCGGACCGGCATTTTGTTGCCTTTTGCCGCAAGGATTACCGGATCGGCATTTTTACCTTGTTGGCGCCGCAGTTTTATTTTTTGTCCGTTTTACAGCAAGGAGCGGAAGTTTCCGTTGCCCTCGGCCTGACGGTTGAAAAATTTGGTGCGAACCCGGAAAAAGCCCGCTCGGCCTGGCATGAATGGAAGAATAAATGGATTGAAGCCGGTTTTTTTATTGATCGTGGCGCGCTATCCGATTGATTTTGAGTGCAAAAGGTTACCCGTTTTCTATGACGATTGTCATTGGATCCCGGGCGCAAAATGAGCTAATTTGCCGGTTCAACTGATATTAGCCAACCTAGCGCATGGGAAAAGAAACGAATATTCAGGCAGATGCCGGCTTTGATCTGCTCCAGCAACGGTTCGTCGATCATTTCCAGGATATATTTCTCAACGATCTGGCAGAGAAAACGGTCGTCATTATCCCAAGTCTTACGCTGGACAGCCGGATCCTGAAAACCCTCAAAGGGGCCATCCACTATGAAGAGCGATTGCTTTGCCTGTTGATGTTGCTGCGCATGCCGCGCACGCGGGTTATTTACGTCACCAGCATCCCCATTGACGATACCATCATTGATTACTACCTCCATCTGTTGCCCGGCATCACCGGATATCACGCCCGGCGGAGGCTCACCTTACTGAGCTGTTATGACGCCTCCAGCGTTAGCCTCACCGAGAAGATCCTGCAGCGGCCGCGGCTGATCAAAAGGATCAAAGACCATATCAGGAACCCGGATCTTACCCATATGGTCTGTTTCAATGAAACGGAGGCGGAAAAAGACCTGGCCATGCGGCTGGGTACGCCGGTTTACGGCTGCGATCCGAAGCTGGAGATCCTGGGCACCAAAACCGGCAGCCGGCAAATTTTCAGGCAACTGGGTTTGTTGTTGCCTCCGGGCGAAGAAGACCTGCATTCCGAGGAAGAAGTGGCCGATGCACTGGCCAGGCTGAAATCGGCCGATCCGGAATTGAGAAAGGCAGTGGTGAAAATGAACGACGGTTTTTCAGGAGAAGGCAATGCGGTTTACAAATACACCGGCAGCGAAACCATGTCGGATGATCCTGCGGCCGAGATCCTGAAGAACCTGCCCGACCGGTTGAATATCGTGGCAAAAGGCCTTTCCTACAAGGTCTTCATGGAGAAGTTTACACGGATGGGCGGAATTGTGGAGGCCTTCATTGATGGGAACACCAAGGAATCTCCCTCTGTGCAGTGCAGGATCAATCCTTTGGGCGGTTGTGAAGTGATCTCCACCCACGATCAATTGTTGGGCGGCGACGACGGTCAGGTCTTTATCGGCGCCACATTTCCCGCCAATCCGGAATACCACCGCGAAATCGCCGGTATCGGCATGCAGGTGGCCCGGGAATTATGCAAATACGGGGTCCTGGGCCGGTTCGGCATTGATTTCATCTCCGTCCGGGACGAACAGGGGTGGAACCATTACGCCATTGAGATCAACCTGAGAAAAGGCGGCACCACCCACCCTTTCCTGATGCTCCAGTTTCTGACCGGCGGTGAGTTCAACGGCGAGGAGGGCGTGTATAAAATGCCCAACGGCCAGACGAGGTGCTATATCGCCTCCGACAATGTGGAAGACCCCAAATACAAAGGGCTTGCTCCCTGCGACCTGATCGATATCGCCATGTATCACCGCATCCAATACGACGGCGCTACCCAGTGCGGGGTTACCTTCCACATGATCGGAGCCCTGTCCCAATACGGCAAGCTCGGCATGGTGTGCATCGGCCGAACCCAGGAAGAAGCGCGGTCCTATTTCATCCGCACCCTTCAGATCCTGGATGAGGAATGCAGCAATGACGGGGCCCGCTAAAATTATTTTGCCGTCAGCAACGCAAACGCCTGGACGTTGGGATTCGTGGGCGGCGGCGCTCCGCAGCACGTGCTCAGGCTGGAGGTAAAAGAGGTGTAGAGATTGTGCCGGTCATAGACCAGGTAACCGTCAAGACCGAAGATAACCGGTACGCAGGAGACGATCTTTTTATCCTTGAAGGTGGAAACGCCTACCTTGAACTGATCTACCTTGCCGATATAATCGCCGGTAAAGGTCAGACTGCCGTCCCAGACCAGGCAATTTTCCTGTTTCAGGGTTTTGACCGGAGATTGGGTGAGCCGCAGGGAGTCTGAGCCGTAAAAATAGAGCAGGGAACTGCTCTGCCGGGTCTCGGGCGCCATTTCCAGCATATCCTTGCTCCATTTGGCGCCGAATTTCAGCGGCTCCAGTCTTGCGCTGTTGGAGCCCGGAGTGAAATCCTCCTCAAAGAACAGGCTGTCACTTTTGATTTCCGCAATCCTGAGGACGAGGGTATCGCCGGTAAGGGTCACGTTGCCGCACTGGCCGGTATAACCCAGGTAATAATTGGTCTGCCCCACCGTTGGGTTTTGGAAATCGATCAACGTGGGATCGTAATTGTCGTCGGGTCGGCTGATTTCTTTTTCACAGCCGGCGAAAGCCAGCACGGCGATCAGCAGGAACAAATTGGAAATCTTTTGCATGGAATCCTTCTTTTTTTACTGGAAGACGGGATTCCGGGTAGAAAGGGTTGGTTCCGGGCTCCGGTAATCGGGTCAATGGAAGATCTCGACGAGCGCCCGGTCTGTCAGGTCCGTTATCCGATCCATTTGAAGATGAGTGATCCCAAGGGAGGCAAAAGGTGCATAGCTTTGATCGTAGTTGGTCTGAATTTTCACCCTATCCCTCGATAAAAACGTGCAATATGCCGATCCGGAGCAATAATAGGCCCCCGATTTCCTTTATTTTTGTAATAACCCCGGTAACAAAACGACTCCGGCCCGGATTTGAACTTAAACCCGTTTAATTGATGAACCTTAAATTGTATAAAAGAGAAGGCAAAGCCGCCCTTCCCGAATTTGAGCTCAATCCTTTCCTCAACAACCCGGAACGGTACGTTCCTTCCCAGCCCCTCGTCGATGCCGTCAATGTGGCCATGATGATGGGCCAACCCCTGCTCGTGACAGGAGAACCCGGAACCGGCAAAACCCAATTGGCCTATCATTTGGCCTGCTTCTTTGATCTGGGCCAACCCCTTGTATTCAATGCCCAGACCTCTTCCACCGCTACGGACCTGTTTTACAAATACGATGCCCTGGGGCATTTCCAGTACAACCAGAACAACAGCAAGCAACTCGCTCCGGAAGAACTGGAGGAAAAATTCATAACATACAGCGCACTGGGCGAGGCCATCCGGAGGAACAGGCGCACGGTCGTCCTGATCGATGAGATCGACAAAGCGCCGAGGGATTTGCCCAACGATATCCTCTTTGCCATCGAACACCTGACCTTTCGCGTGCCGGAGATCAACCGGACATTCCAGGCGGATTCCGAATCGAGGCCGATCATCATTATGACCAGCAATTCGGAAAAAAACCTTCCGGACGCTTTCATGCGCAGAGTGGTTTATTTCCATATCCCGTTCCCGACGCCGGATGAACTCCTGTATATCCTGACCCGGAAAACCGACCAGATGAACGTCTCGGACCTGCGAAAGGTAATCGAACATTTCCACAAGATACGCGAATTGAAACTCAAAAAACTGCCGTCCACCGCGGAATTGATCTATTGGACCTTGCTGCTGCACAAGCTGAATTTCCCGATCCGGAAACTGGACGGCCCGCTTTCCTCCGAAGAACGCCTCCTTTTGTTGACTTCATACTCCGTACTGGCGAAAAACAAGGAAGACCTGGATCTCTTGAAATATCTTTAGCAACCGCAGGGCGGCAGGGACATAAGCGATTGAGCATGATCGCATCCCGGCTAAAGAATTGAAACAGGACCGGGGATTTGATTTTTGACCAACGCTTAAAATGGTTAACAACGTGGCAAACCGCATTCAGAACAGCCGTCCCGACCGGGAACTTTTCATTGCCTCCCTCCTTACTGGCTGGCAGGCAAAAGGGCATGAGCTGGGGGTCGACCAATACCTTCTGTTGGAAAATATGATCCGGCAATTGCCGCCGGAAACCGACCTCCGGGATTTGAAAACCCTGTTGGCGCCCCTGCTGGTAAGCGATCCGCAAAGCCAGCACGATTTCTACCGCATTTTTGATGAGACCCTGGCAAGGATTACCCGCCACCATGCCGATCACCTGCACAGGGTGGCAGACCTGCAACGGAAGGAGTCGCGCAGTAGGCGCAGGATGGAAAACAGAGAGCCGTTCCTGGCGCTGAATGATTGGTGGCATAGCCTGACCGGCTTCCGGCAAAATATAGTCCTTTGGATTGTTTTGCCGCTCTTCCTGGGCGCCGCAGGTTATGCCGGCTTTCAATACTTTCAGGGCGGGAGCCGTCACCCGCAGGTAGAGGAAAATCAGATCCTCTTCATTCCCGTGGAAATTACTGCCGACGATCCGGCACAAGCCTGTTTTACCGTGGCCCGGGAATGGGGCGATCCCAACAAGATCCGGATCGTAAACCGGTCTTCCGGCCTGGTGAAGGTTGAGCGTCAAATCACGTCCGACGGACTGATCTGCCTGAACTACCGTGCCGAAACCCCAGGGCGGGAAACGGTCGACTTTGAAGTCTGCAATTCTTCCGGAAAATGTTTCACTTTTAAAGCCGTCTTCCGGGCCGAGCATTATAACAAAACGGCGCCGGAGATCTATGCCGGCGGCGAGGATATGAAAATCCTGCCATCTGCAAAGGATTTACCGGCAACGGGGGCCGACACCGCGCATTTTGAACCGATTCCCGTTGAGGGCATTACAGCCCTGGATACCACCGCCGGTCCGTTTGCCGGCAGCGGCCTGAAGAACTCGCCGGGCAGGTATGTTTCCCGGATCTCTTCCGCCTGGCGGGTGGAAACGGGGCATGCCTATTTTTCGCCGGCTAAAGGCGCATTGGTCGGAATCGTATTGATCAGCCTGCTGTTGGTGGGCTGGTGGTTCAAAATGAAACGGAAAAAACTGATCCTGGAACATTTTCCGGGCACCCAACCGCCTTATGGATGGACCATCCGGATTCCTTATATCCGTACGGTGACCATGAACGACGGGTTTCAGGTGGCGGTAAATGAAATGCGGCGAAGAGATGAGTCGAATCACCGGCGCCTGGATGTCCCGCGTACGGTTAGGGCGATCGCCGGAAAGGGAGGGATGGTTGATTTCCAGTATGCTCCCATGCTCAGGAACAAGGAATTCCTCTTTTTGCTTGATGACACTTTCCCGGATAACCTCCGGATCGGATTATTTGATTTGCTGATCAGTAATTTCAGGGAGAATGAGATCCAGATTGATCGCTTCTTCTTTGACCGGGAGGGCCGCAAGTTTTGGAACGACCGATTCCCGCAGGGAATGCCCCTCCGGGACCTGGCGCATAAATATGCCAACCGTTACCTGATCGTGGTGAGCCCCGGGTATCCCTGGATGGCGGGATCCGGCACGCAGGATTCCCGCGCGGATGTCTTTGAAGCCTGGCGGCAACGAGCCCTTCTTTCGACGGTATCGCCGGTGAATTGGGGCAAACGGGAAGCTGAACTGGCCGGGAAATTCAGCATCCTGCCCGCAACGCCGGCCGGCCTGGCCCAGGTGATGGAAACCCTGGAATCGGTTGAACCGGCGGACTACCGGCGGTGGATCGAAGCATCCCCTGAACAGATGCCCCCGGTTGTGATCGGCGAAAACGACCGGGCAGCGGACGCATTGGCTCAATTGAAGGCAAATTTCATCCTGACCGAAAACGGCGAATCGGACGACCGGCTTTTGCAATGGATTGCCGCTTGCGCCCTATCGCCCGTACTGTTCTGGGATTGGACCCTTTACATCGGACAACTGTTGTCGCATCCCGATGATCCGTTCCTGACCGCCGATCACCTGTTCAATATGACCCGGTTGAATTGGTTCGAGGAAGGGAAGATCCCGGAAAAATTTCGGGGCGCCCTCTTGGATTGGCTGGAGGAAAACCATCCTCACCTGGATATGAAAGTCCGCTATGAATGGCAAAAAATCCTGGAACTGGAAGAAAACCTGCCCCCTGTGGGCAGTATTGCCTGGAACGGACATCGCGTCCAGGTCGTCCTGAACGAGCTCTTGCAGAAACCGGGCTGGCAACGCCGCCGAAACCTGGAAACGGAACTGGACAGCCTGTTGCTGGCCGGACAAACCCGGGATGCGCTCCTGGTCAAATACCGGGAAAACCGCAAATCGCGGCTGGATCGCCTGCTATCGGACCGCATCCGGAATGTTGTACAGACCAGGCGGGCCGTATCGTGGAAATGGCGCAACTGGACCTGGCAGGTGTCGCTGACAGCGCTGGTTTTTCTGCTTTCCCTGTTTGTCCATTATACCGAACCCGTAAGGTCCTTTTACTTCGATGATTATGTGACTTCCGTCGCGTTTAGCCCCGACGGCCGTTCCTTCCTTGCCGCTTCAGGGTATGGCGGACTTGGTTATTGCCGGACAACCGGCGAGTGGGTGAACGGGATCAAAGATCACAGGGAAATGATCGTGGGAACCGGTTTTGCTCAGGACGGCAGCACGATCCTCTCCGGGAGTGCCGACGGTGTCCTGAAATGCTGGGATGCATCCGGGGCGCCGCTCTATGCCGTTAAGTCGGGGGATGACCTGGTGACCTCCATCCGGTTTTCGCCGGACTATACCACCGCATTGATCGGTTATTACAACGGCCGCGCGGTCTTGTGGAGTATAGCCGAAAACAGGGTCCTCCAAACCTTTACAGGGCACAAGGACGCCATAAAGGATGTTGATTTTTCGCCCGGTGGAGACCTCGTTCTGACGTGCAGCAGGGATCATACAGCCAGGGTTTGGAACCTGAAGGGCGAAACCCTGGCCGTACTGGCGGGGCATTCCGCGACGGTCAATGCCGGCTGCTTTTCGCCGGACGGCCGGAGGGTGCTCACCGGCTGCCGCGACGGGAAGTCCATCCTCTGGGCGGCGGACGGCCGGCAGGTTTCGACCCTGGAAGCCCATGACGGTGAAGTCTTTGATGTCGGCTTCACTCCGGACGGATCGGGGTTGTTTACGGCCGGAAGCGATAAGAAGGCCCGGCTTTGGTCTGAATCCGGCCGGTTGTTGCGCACTTTTGAAGGCCACCGCGATGCCGTTCATACCCTGGATGTCTCTCCGGACGGATCGATGCTGCTGACCGGCAGCTATGATCATACCGTCAGGCTCTGGCGGTTGAAATAATCCGGGGTTTCCAAATGTTTGCTGTATATTGACACTTGAATAACGGCCGGTAATGAAAAGACGGCCGGCATGCTGATTCGAAAACCAACTGTGTCAATATGAAAACACTGGGAATCCTCCTGATCGCCTGCTTTTTACCGTTTTCTGAACCGGCATATGCACAGGGCGCTTCCGGCCCGGCCGCCCCGCTTCGGGTCGGTGTTGTCGGATTGACCCATGCCCACGTACACTGGATCCTGGGCCGGGAAAAACGCGGCGATATCGAAATTGTTGGCATAGCCGAACCCAACCGGGAGCTGGCCGAACGGTTCGCCGAACAACACGGTTTTGACATGTCGCTGGTATACCCTTCCCTGGAGGAAATGGTGGAAAAGACCAAACCGGAGGCCGTGACCGCGTTCAATTCCATTTTTGACCACCTTAAAACCGTGGAATATTGCGCGCCGAGAGGCATACACGTCATGGTGGAAAAACCGCTGGCCGTGAGTTATGATCACGCTGAAAAGATGATCAGGTTGGCCCGCGAGAACGGCATTTACCTGCTGACCAACTACGAAACGACCTGGTACGGCAGCAATGCAAAAGCCTACCGTTTGGTCCATGAGGATCAGGCCATCGGCGAAATCCGGAAGATGGTCTTCCACCACGGCCACCAGGGGCCGATCGAGATCGGCTGCAACCCGGAATTCCTCGAATTCCTGACGGACCCTGTCCTGAACGGCGGCGGCGCCCTGACCGATTTCGGCTGCTACGGCGCCAACCTGGCCACCTGGTTCCTGCAAGGGCAGGAGCCCGAATCCGTCACCTGCCTCACCCGGCAGATCAAACCGGACCTTTATCCGAAAGTGGAGGACGAAGCCACCATCCTGTTGAATTATCCCAAGGCCCAGGTGGTCATACAGGCCTCCTGGAACTGGCCCTTCGGGCGAAAGGACGCCGAAATCTACGGCACCACCGGCTACGTCTTTTGCCGCGACGGCCGCCAGATGTCCATTATGGAAAATGAGAAAACCGGCCCGTGGCCCCTGAGAGCGGACCCCCTCCCAAAGTCGGTCGATGACCCCTTCGCTTACCTGGAGCAGGTCGTCCGCGGCAAGGTCAAAGTCCGGCCATTCGACCTGTCCTCACCCGAAAACAACGAGATTGTGGTGAAAATCCTGGAAGCAGCCAGGCATGCGGCCAAAACAGGTAAAACGGTGGAGTGGAAGAGGTTTTTTAAATGAGGAATTGGGGAACTGAGGAACTGAGGAATCAAGGAATCGAGGAACTGAGGAATCGAGGAACTGAGGAATCGAGGAATCGAGGAATCGAGGAATCGAGGAACTGAGGAATCGAGGAACTGAGGAATCGAGGAATTGAGCCGCTATTCTCGGTCCTTTTCCAGAAAATACCGGACCAGGTCTTCCCATTCCGTTTCAATGGAAACAGCCGGCACCGGCTTTCCGGCCTGGCGGTACCAGTATCCGGCGTTCCAGTTGTCGCCTTCGTCGCGATGGAGGAATGCGTGAAGCCAGGCGCCTTCGGGGGTGTTCATATCCTGTGCGATTTCATGGGAACGATCCCACCGGCCTTTTTTTTGGTACCAAAGAACTTGCAGCGCCAAACTAAATTGATTCGGGATTTCGTTCCCATTAAGGCTGCTGACAAAGTTTTCATAGGTCATATCCCGGATCAGATTTGGATTCCTGACAATAATACAATAATTTTGGCCATGGTTGAGAATTCAGCCACAAAATTGTAGAGAGATTGTTATTGCGGTGTGACCTTCAGGTTAAATTTCGTCTGAAAGCTTGAACCATATGCGTTCTTTCAACCACGAAACATCCTTATTAAATATTTAAACTATTAACCATGGGAAAATTTGTAATCTCCAAGAGAACGAACGGAGAATTTCAATTTAATCTGAAAGCAGGCAACGGTCAGGTGATCCTTGCCAGCGAAGGTTATTCCTCAAAAGCCAGCTGCAAGAACGGAATCGAATCTGTTCGCAAAAATTCGGCAGTCGAAAGCCGGTTTGAGTTGAAAACTTCCAAAAACGGCAAATTTTTCTTCAACCTGAAAGCCACCAACGGCCAGGTGATCGGCACCAGCGAAATGTACGAATCCGAAGCAAGCCGCAAAAACGGCGTCGAATCCGTACAGAAGAACGCGCCCGACGCCACGGTAGACGATACCACGCTGGCTTAAGGACTGCGCAAAGATCCTTTGCTAACAAAGAAAAGGGCATTCCCGCTGTTTTACGCTGGGATTGCCCCTTTTTTATTTCTTGATTTTTACCTTATCAGCAATGCATTATCGGAAATTAGGCAAAACCGGATTCATGATCTCCGAAGTCAGCCTCGGCGCCTGGCAGATCGGCGGAAAATGGGGCGACGACTTCAGCTATGAAACAGCCTCCGCAACGCTGAACGCAGCCGTCGACCGCGGGGTCAACTTCATCGATACAGCCGACGTGTACAGCGACGGAGAAAGTGAAAAAGCGGTCGGCCACCTGCTTCGCTCCAGGAGCGAAAGGATCTACGTAGCCACCAAATGCGGCCGCAGGATCAACCCCCATGTCAATGCGGGGTATACGCCGGAAGCGCTTCGGGCCTTCGTTGAAGGCAGCCTGAACCGCCTGGGGATCGATTGCCTGGACCTCATCCAACTGCATTGCCCGCCTACCGAAGTCTATTACCGGCCGGAGATTTTTGAGCTGTTCGACCGGCTCAGGGAGGAAGGCAAAATCCTGAACCTGGGCGTCAGCGTCGAAAAAGTGGAGGAAGCCCTGAAGGCCGTTGAATATCCGAATGTTGCAACCGTCCAGATCATTTTCAATATGTTTCGCCAACGTCCTTCCGAATTGTTTTTCCGGGAGGCCCAAAAACGGGATATCGGCATCATCGCCAGGGTCCCGCTGGCCAGCGGATTGCTCAGCGGCCGCTACGCCCGCGATACGGTCTTTACCTCGGGCGATCACCGGCATTTCAATCGCGACGGGAGCGCTTTCGACAAGGGAGAAACCTTCTCCGGCGTCAACTATGAAACGGGATTGAAGGCTGTTGAGGTGCTGAAAGACCATTTCGCCGGAACAGACCTGGCGGCATTGGCCCTGAAATGGATCCTGATGTCGGAGGCGGTGAGTTGCGTCATTCCGGGCGCTTCACAACCTGCACAGCTGGAAGCCAACGTGAAAGCCGCGGACCAACCGGGCCTGACGGCTGATGATATGTCCTTTATCCGGAAGGTTTACGACGATCATATCCGCAACCCGGTGCACTTTCTCTGGTGATCAGCCGGCCTTGAGTTTCTCTTTCAGGAATTTGCCGGTGTAGGAATCCTTTACCTTCAGCAATCCTTCGGGCGGGCCCTCGTACAGCAGATTGCCGCCGTCCTTGCCGCCTTCAGGTCCCAGATCGATCACCCAGTCGGCTGACTTGATCACTTCCATGTTGTGCTCGACGATCAGCACGGAATGGCCTTTGTCAACCAGTGCGTTAAAAGCCGTCAACAGCTTGTTGATGTCGTGGAAATGAAGCCCGGTAGTGGGTTCGTCGAATATGAACAGGATATGATCGGAGGAGCGTTCCTTGGTCAGGAAACTGGCCAGTTTGATCCGTTGGGCTTCCCCGCCGGACAGGGTACTGGAGGATTGGCCGAGCTTGACATAACCCAAACCTACGTCGTACAGCGGTTGAAGTTTGTTGACGACCTCCCGGGCATCCCGGAAGAACGCCAAAGCTTCCTCGACGCTGAGCTCCAGGATCTCAAATATATTTTTGCCTTTGTATTGAACGTCCAGCACTTCAGGCTTGAAGCGCTTCCCGCCGCATTCTTCGCATTCCAGGCGCACGTCGGCCAGGAACTGCATTTCGACCACCTGTTCGCCTTCGCCCTTGCAGGTGTCGCACCGCCCGCCGTCCACATTGAAGCTGAAAAAGCCGGCCGTGAACCCCCGGATTTTGGACAGCTGCTGGTTGGCCATCAGGCTCCGGATGGCGTCATAGGCCTTGACGTAGGTGACCGGGTTGGACCTGGAAGATTTCCCGATCGGATTCTGGTTGACCATTTCGACGCTGGTCAGCAACTTCAGATCGCCGCCCAGCGATTTGTAATAGCCGGGTGATGAGGTCGATTCGCCGAAATGCCGCAGCAGGGCAGGGTAGAGGATCTGCTTGACCAGGGTGGTTTTGCCCGACCCCGAAACGCCGGTAACCACCGTAACGGTATTGAGCGGTATCTTGACATCAATCCCCTTGAGGTTGTGCTGGCGGGCGCCCTGCAGTTGCAGGGAACGGACGCTCTTCCGGCGCACATCCGGCAGGGGGATGACCTTCCGGCCGCTCATATAAAGCGTGGTCAGGCTGGTGGCCGCCTCGTCGAAGATCTGTTCGTACGGGCCTGCAAACACGACTTCGCCGCCGTGCACCCCGGCTTCCGGTCCGATGTCCACCAGGTAGTCCGCATTTTTGATCACGTCCTCTTCGTGCTCCACCACCACTACGGTGTTGCCGAGGTCCCGCAGGGATTTCAGCACTTCAACCAGCCGGTTGGTATCCCGGGGGTGGAGCCCGACGCTGGGTTCGTCCAGGATGTACATCGAGCTGGTCAGGTTGCTGCCCAGGGTCCGGGTCAGGTTGATGCGCTGGGTTTCACCCCCGCTCAGGGTGGAGGAGATGCGCCCCAGGTTGAGGTAGGTCAGGCCGAGATCGCACATGAACCGGAGCCGGTTGCGGATCTCCAGGAGCAGGCGTTTGCCGATCTTCTGGTCGAAATCGGATAATTCCAGGGATTCGAAATAGTCCCTTAACTCGTCAATCGGCACGTGTACCAGGTCGCTGATGGATTTATCGCCGATCTTCACAAAACCGGCTTCCTTGCGCAGGCGGCCGCCCTCGCAGGTCGGGCAGACGGTACGGCCGCGGTACCGGGCCAGGGTAACCCGGTTCTGTATCTTGTAGGTCTTTTCCTCCAGTTCGGTAAAAAAGGCATTGATGCCGTAGAAATGCTCGTTGCCGGTCCACAACAGTCGCTTTTCGGTCTTGGTCAGTTCCTGGTAGGGCGTGTGAACGGGGAACTGGAACTTATGGGCCACTTTCAGGAATTCTTCCAGCCAAAGGCCGTATTTTTCACCTTTCCAGCAGGCAACGGCGCCTTCATATACCGACAGGCCCGGATCCGGGATGACCTTGTTCTCATCAATCCCCATCACCATGCTGAACCCTTCGCAATGCGGGCAGGCGCCGTAGGGGTTGTTGAAGTTGAACAACTGCGGGGTCGGCTCCAGGAAGGACATGCCGTCGAGCTCGAACCGGTTGTTGAACACCTTGGGTTCGTGGTTTTCAACGGCTACCAGGCAGTCGCCTTCGCTCTCGTAAAAGGCCGTCTGCACCGAATCGGCGATCCGGCGGGTATTGGCCTCATCGTCAGGCTCAACGCTGAACCGGTCGATGAGGATCAGCAGGTTTTTATCCTGGATATCCTGCAGTTTTTTGGCGATGAGCTCCTTTTCCTGTTCGAGGAAATCCTCGATGCGGATCAGCTCGTCTCCCGACTGAAGGCGGGTATACCCCTTTTGCAGCAGCAATTTGAGCTCCTGGCCCAATTCGCGATCCTTGTATTTGTAGGGCAGCCCGATGAACAATTGGACCCTGGAGCCGGCGGGAAACGACAAGATATGATCGACGACATCCGCGACCTCGTGTTTTTTGACCTGTTCGCCGGAGATGGGCGAAAAGGTCTTGCCGACGCGGGCATACAGCAAGCGGAGGAAATCGTAGATCTCGGTGAGGGTTCCTACCGTGGAGCGGGCATTGGCCGTACTGACCTTTTGTTCGATGGCGATGGCCGGACAGATGCCTTTTATGTAGTCGACATCCGGCTTTTTCATGCGCATGAGGAACTGTCGGGCGTATGCGGAAAGGCTCTCCACATAGCGCCGCTGCCCTTCGGCGAAGAGCGTGTCCATGGTGATGGATGATTTCCCTGATCCCGATACGCCGGTAACGACCACCAGCTGGTTTTTGGGGATCTTGAGGTCGACATTTTTCAGATTATTAGCCCGCGCGCCTTTGATGAAAATGGCATTGCGCAACTCGGCATTCCCAGGTTGCTCGTTCGGCATCCCGTTATTTTGCATATTCATTGTTTATCCGGCAAAAGGGCCAAGATAGGTGTTTTTCGGTTAGCTGAAAAGTGAATTGAACCGATGTGACGGGACGGCAGAAAATCAAAGGCCGTTTTCCTCTACTTCCAGGATGGCCGCTACGTGCGCGTCGGCGATTTTCTGGCGAACTGCGTCCTTGTTCAATTCCGCTGCTTCCTTTTTGTTGTTGTAAAAACCATTCTCGGTCAGGATTGCCGTCATTTTGGTTTTACGTATAACATAAAACTGGCCATCCGGTTTAGACTTGAGGTGCCGGTTTTTGAACCCCGTATTGTCCACCAGGTGCTGCTGGAAAATGGAAGCCAGTTTTTGTCCGCGTTGGCTGCCGTGAAAAAACCAGGTTTCGATCCCGCTGATGCTGTCGGCCGCCCAACTGTTGGAGGTTGCGGCCGGGGCGGCATTGGAGTGAATGGAGACAAAGATCTTCGGCAGGTCCGATTGCAGGGCATTGGCCCTGTTGACGCGTCCTTCCAGGAAATCGTCGATGTCGACTTCCGGAACCGTGATGAAGTATTTGACGCCTTTTTTGTCGAGTTGTTCCTTGATCCTGCGGACGATATCGCGGTTGAATTCGTATTCGAACAGCTGCGTGGCGCCGTCGTCAAAGATGGGCGACCGTTTGCCGGGGGTTTTCTTACCGTGGCCGTTGTCCAGGCACCACATGAACCGGCCTTTTGGTTTCGGCGTTTCCGTGTGGGGCGGCTCTACAACAACCGGCGGCTCAACTACGGGCGGTTCCACAACCGGCGTTTCCGGCGTAACGGGCGTTTCGGGTTGATCAAAGATATCGTGCTCGAATTCGACGTCCGGAGCGTTGGGCTTGACATCCACATGATCCAGCTCATTGGCGATCAGGACAATGGTGTCGGGCTTGATTTCCGAACCATCCTCCGGGATGTTTTCTATGGGTGCCGGTGTCGGCTTTACAGTCGGCTTGGGCGCGGGTTTGGATTTCCTTCCGAAAATGGAAGCGAAAAGCTCGGCAATGGCATCCAATATATTTTTGAACATAGGTCTGATATTTTTTAGCCTTAAATGTAAAGAAAATCCAAACAATCGCCTGTGTAAGCCGGTGCAGGATATCCTGGGGTGAAATTCGCAAAAATTCGCGTATTCGATTTCATCTGATGCGATTTTTCTGAAAAACCGTATGTTTGGACATCAGATTTCAAGCTAAAACGAAAAACCGGCAGAATGAGATATATCCTCCCCGTCTGGGGATTACTGCTTTTATGGTCTTGCCAGCATAATCAGCAACCGACCCGGTATGTCAGGAGCGCGAAAACCGTGCTGGTTTTCCAAACCCCGGTTGACAGTACGCGCTTGCGGGATGAAGCGGCTCTTTCAGCCATCAAGGCCCTCTCGCGGGATACGGCCTACCAGATCGAAATCCTGGACGATTATACCTGGCTGGATGAGGATACCCTTGCCAAGGTCAGCGCCGTGGTTTTTCTGGATGTGCTGGAGGACAGCGTCAAAACCTGGCAGCGTACCGCTCTGGAGCGATATCTCGAAGCCGGCGGCGGCATGCTGGTCATTGACGATCACAAGGTGACGCCTTACCTTTGGCATTGGTACGACCGGATGCTGAACGACACCATCCGGCCGGACTCGGTCCTGGGCCCGCTTGAACTCCTCCAATACGGCGGCGGAAGGGTGGCCCGGAATGACTCCACCGCGGTCGATTCACTCACCGATTGGCAGGCGCCTATTGCCGGCGCACTTGATTTTGTCATCGGTGAAAATGCCTTTGATCCGGCGCTGAAGGCATCCCCCATGGCGCCGGAATGGAATCGTTTTACCCGCACCGTGCTGGATGATGACATTTACGAGCCCATGGAAATGGTGATCCTGCCGTTCGGGGAGGTCCTTTTCCTGGAACGCCGGGGAAAGATCAAACTCTATGACCCCGCGCTGGGGGCCACTCAGGTGGTAGCGGAGATGCCGGTTTGCACCGAAGGCAACTACGAGGACGGTTTGCACGGCCTGGCGCTCGACCCCAACTACGGTCGCGACAACCATTACCTCTACCTGTATTACTCGCCGCCTTGCGATACGCCCTACCAATACCTTTCGCGGTTCGTATTCGAGAACAAGGTCCTGGAGCTCGATTCAGAGATCGTTATGCTGAAGGTGAAAGTCCAGCGGGAAACCTGTTGCCACTCGGGCGGGTCTGTCGAATTCGGACCTGACGGATTGTTGTACTTGTCCACTGGCGACAATACCAGCTCAAAAGCCTCCGACGGCTATACGCCCATCGACGAGCGACCGGGCAGGGGGCCTTACGACGCCCAGAAATCGAGCGCCAACACCCACGACCTGAGGGGCAAGGTACTCCGCATCAAACCCGAACCCGACGGCAGTTATTCCATTCCCGACGGCAATTTGTTTCCGAAAGACGGCTCCAGCGGCCGCCCCGAGATCTATACCATGGGTTGCAGAAATCCCTTCAGGATCACCATCGACCAGCGCCACAACATCCTTTATTGGGGGGATGTGGGGCCCGACGTCGGAGCCGACGGACGCTATGGCCCGCAAAGCTACGACGAATGGAACCAGGCGCGGGCCGCAGGGTATTTCGGCTGGCCTTATTTTGTAGGGGACAACCAGGCCTACCCTGACCGGAACTTCGAAACCGATAGCGTCGGATTGCCGCAGGACCCGCTGCACCCCGTCAACGACTCGCCGAATAACTACGGCTCCCGGGTATTGCCGCCGGCCCAACCGGCCATGATCTGGTATCCGTACGGCATTTCCAGGGAGTTTCCCTTGCTCGGGCAAGGCAGCCGGGCAGCCATGGCGGGTCCGTTTTACTACACCGACGACCTGATGCCCCTGTCCAGCATCAAATTCCCCGATTACTACGTCGGCAAGTGGTTCATCTACGAATGGGCCAGGAGCTGGATCAAGGTCATTACCTTCAATGAGGACCAGCAACCGGTCCAGATCGAGGATTTCATGCCGGATATGCCCCTGAGCAAACCCATCGAAATGAAATTCGGACCCGACGGCGCCATGTATTTGCTGGAGTACGGCAATATGTACTTCATGAACAATCCGGACGCCAGACTGGTCAAGATCGAATTTGCCAAAAACAACCGGCCGCCGGTCGCCCGGGCCAAAGCTGACCGGTTAGCCGGCGCGCCGCCGCTCAAAGTCCGGTTCTCCGCCGAAGAGTCAACCGACCTGGACAAAGGCGATTCCCTGACCTACGCCTGGTATTTTGAAGGGCAAAAGCAACCGGTTGCGGGCCCGGTCGTCGACTATACCTTTTTCGAAAACGGCGCGTATAAACCCAGACTGGTGGTGACGGACCTGAAGGGCGCCAAATCGGAAACTTCCCTTTCCATAGAGGTCGGCAACACGCCGCCGGCAATCACGCTGACGAGCCCGCTGAACCAGACCTTCTATTTCGAAGAGGCCGAGGTCTGGCCCTACCAGATCCGGATTGCCGACCCCGAGGACGAACTCGCCGGCGGCATTGCGCCTGAGCGCGCTTTTGTCCATTTTGCCTACGTATCCGACCCGAATTACCTGCAAAGCCTCATCAGCGGGGAAGCTGAATTGCCGGACGGCCCGCTCCGGTATGTCGAAGGCGCCCGGTTGATTCAAAACAGCGATTGCTACACCTGTCACCACCTGGAAAAGGAGAATGTCGGACCGGCTTATATCGATGTGGCCAAAAAATACGGCGACGACGCACAAACCGTCGAACGACTGGCCGTCAAGGTCCAGCAAGGCGGCGGGGGCGTCTGGGGCGACCGGCTGATGTCGGCTCACCCGCAACTCGACCTGGAGACGACCCGCTCGATGGTTCGCTATATCCTGTCGCTGGACCAGGCGGATAACCGGCCGCTGTCCGGGCAGTTTGCCTTGCAGGAGCATGTAACGGACCTTCAAACCATGATACCGGCCGGCGAAGGCATGGTGCGCAAACGTCCCGGCGGTTATGTGCTGAGCGCGGCCTACAAAGACCTCGGCAACCGGCTGGCCAAACCGCAGACGGGGCGGCTTGTGAATATCCTCAGGTTCCCGTTCATTCAGGCTGAAACAGCCTCGGAGATCTATTCGGGGTACATACCCTCGGGCAGCGCGGGAGGCGCCCAAAATCAGGTCAACCTCAAGGCAAACGGATATATTCGCCTGAATCAAATCGACCTCACCGGCATTCGGCTGTTAAAGCTGCGCATGCGAAATGATGCGACCTCGGTGGTGACAGTGCACCTGGACCGCCCGAATGCGGAGCCGGTTGCCTTGAAGGCCCTCGATGATCCCTCCGGGGGCTGGAATGAGGTGGTCCTGCCGGTTGCAGTTGCCGGCAAACACGACCTATTCCTGCTTTTTCAGGCGGAACAGACCTACGAGATCAACCATGGCGGCGCTCACATTCCGAATGACCTGTTTTATGTCGACTGGCTGAAATTTGAACGATAACTTCAATTGCGCCCTGGTCCTGACCTCAATTTTTCAGGATCAGGTCGACCCTTTTTTGGCCTTCGATTTCAATTTCCAGACCATAGGTTCCCTGCGGTAACCCTTCCATCGGGATATAGCCAGGCGCAGTCAATTCGCCCTGTTGTACCGTTGCGCCCAGTAGGTTGATCAACCTGTACCGGAAAGGCGCCGGGTTGCCCGATTTCAGGTCGACATTTACACCGCTGTCAGTTGGGTTGGGAAAGAGAACGAGCTCCTGCAAAACGGGGGCCTGTACGCCGGTCGATTGCAGCAAAACGCTGTGGGTGACCGAAACCCCGCAGCCTGGGTTCTGCGCGTTGAGCGTGACGTCGTAAATGCCGGGCTGGGCATAGGTATGCACGGGATTGCTGTCAAAACTGTTCTGGCCGTCGCCGAATATCCAGCTGAAGGCTGTGGCGTTTGAAGACTGATTTTCAAAACTGACCGTCAGGCCGGCTGAACTCCATTGGAAATCGGGCAGGGGAGGGGCCGCTACTTCGATAAAGTCTTCATGGGTGGAAGTGCTTTCCCCCAAAGGCCCGCTAAGGGTCAGGCTTACATCATAACTGCCCGGCTCAGCATAGGTAACCGTTGGATTCTCTTCGGCGGATGAATTGGGGGCGCCGCCCGGGAATTCCCATAGGATCTGGTCATAAGCGCCCGTGGATTGGTTCTGGAACTGAACGGTCAACGGCGCGCAACCCGTTCCGGGGCCTGACAGGACGAAGGACGCTTTCGGATTTTGTCCCAGCGCGATCGTCTGTACGAATTGATCGGATCCGCAGGCATTGGTCGCGGTCAGTTCCACTTCATAGACCCCGGAAGCGGCGAAAGTGTATGTCGGATCGGGGTCTGTGCTGGCGAAACCCGGCGCTTGCGGGCTGGACCAGGAATAGGTCAAACCGTTCTGGGAGGTATTATTGAACTGGACCGTCAAGCCGTTTACGGTGAAATCAAATCCGGCTGCCGGCTGGGGGGCTGCGGTCACGGTTGCAGGTTCGGTGGTGATGTATCCGAAACAATCATTGCCCAGTACGAGCCGGAATGCGGCGGTCTGACCCGGCAGGTTGTTGATCTGGAGTGCGGCTGAATGGACGCCGGAAAAATCCGGCCCGGAAGCGAGGTCCTGGAATCCTCCGCCGGCGACCTGGATCTGCCATTGATAAGCAAGGCCCTGTCCGGTTGTGTTTACCGTCAATACCAGGGGCGAGCCGGTACAAAATGACGTATCGGCAGGCTGGCCGGCGATTGCAGGCGCCGGAGACGCTTCACTTTGGTTGAGTTCAGCCACTGTTATGGATTGACCCGCGCTCCCGGCTTCAGCGCCGTTGGGGCCTTCGGGGCAGGAGCTCGAATTGGTGGAAAGCCCGGCGGCGCCGCCTGCGAGGTTGGCTGATACGGATTGGCTGGAAACCAATCTGCCGCCGCTGCCGCCGCCGCCGGGGCCCTGGCAGCGATCGTCGCCGGAATTATCGACATTTCCGCCGTTTCCGCCTTTTGCTTCAATGGACGGCGTACCGGAGAATGATCCGACCCCAAGGGCAATGCTGCCGCCGCCGCCGCCGCCGCCGCCGCCGTCACCGATGACGGTCTGGGCGGAAATTCCATTGCTTTGGATCGAACCGCCGGAAAAGACAACCGTACCCGCTTGAAGGACAATGATGCCGCCTCCGTTGCCGCCTGCCGACGGGGCATTGTTGTTCTGATGGCCCGCACCGCCGCCGCCGCCCATGATCAGGGCGGTATTGGTCAGTGAAGGCCCTTTGCCGCCCTTTCCGGGATAAAATCCGTCGCAACCGCCGAAGGAGGGTTCGTCGTTTTCACCGCCTTGCCCGCCGCCGGCGACATTTGCGCCGCCGCCGCCGCCGGAATTGTGGTCATTGCCGCCGCCGCCGCCGTTGGCCTGGGCGCCCCTGCCGAGTTCTTTCCCGGAAATGACGGGGGCAATGCCTTCTCCCTTGGGCGCGCCCCGCCAGTTGCCCGACTCGTAGTAATAGCGATTGGCAGCGGTCAGGAAGGTACAATTGGAGTTGACCGTAATGCTGGCGCCGCCGCGAAACCCGGCGCCGGATGCGTTCAGGCCGGCATCCAGCCACAGGGTCCCCGATACGTTGAGGGCGATCACGCCGCCGGTTTGCCCGTTCCAGGGCATGGCCGTTACCGGCCCGGCGACCCGCACGTCGTCGTATTCCGGAACCCGGACGACCTGTGTGTTTCCGCCGGTTGAATAGGGCCCGAGCAGGTTCTTTTCCAGCACCAACTCGTTTCCGTTGACAGCAAAGACCCGGTTGATCTCGTAATTGCCGGCGCCGCCGAGATTGGTTACGTTTCCGAAACCGGAATCGTTGTCCTCTTCAATGGAGGCGCCTTGCATCTGGATGATGAGGAGCGCTGAGCCCTCTGGGAAAAACGCCGGCTGGTCGACCAGTATGGAATTCGGACAAGAACCGGTGCCTTGATAACGTGCATATTGATTGATCACGCCTGAAATTTCAGGCTGGCAGATCAGTTTTCCGGAAAGGAGCAAACCGAAAAACAGGAAGAAGCGTGCAGACATTTTTCAATCGTTTTTGGGATTGTTGACCTAATATGGGCCCAATTTACTGTTTTTTGAAGTAAAGGGAAGTTAAGAAAAGGACTTTAACCAACCGGCGAACGGCCGATCCCGGAAATTGCCAGCAGCCGACCGATGTCTTCCGCGGTTTTTTCCAGGTTCCGTTCGGTGCCCGACAGGGCTTCTTCCAGGCTTATGGGGCCCGGCGCGATGGAAAAAGCAGCTGTCAACCCGGCTGCGGCCTGCTTTTCGGCGGTGAGCCGCAGGTCGCCGCAAAGGGCGACAACGGGGATTTGATGCAGGCCCGCCTTCCGGCACAGCGTTCCGATCAGCTTGCCGTTCAGGGTCTGGTCGTCCAGCCTTCCTTCGCCGGTGATGAGCAGGTCGGCGGTTTGCAAAGCCGAATCAAATCTGCAAAGCTCAAGGATGGTCTCAGCGCCTGGCTGAAGGACGGCATCCAGGAAAAAGACCGCGCCTGCACCCAATCCGCCTGCTGCACCGGACCCGGGCATTGCTGCAATTGACTTTCCGGACGCCCGGTCAAAAAGGTCGCCGATATGCCGCAATCCTTCATCCAGGACGCGGACTTGTTCCGGATCCGCGCCTTTTTGCGGCGCATAAACAAAAGCGGCGCCGGCCGGACCGAAAAGCGGGTTGGAGACGTCGCACAGCACCTCAACGCGCAAATTCCCCGCAAGGGGCGCTTTGGGCGGCACTATGGTCCGGATGCGGATCAGGTTTTTGCCCGAAGGCTCAAGCGCCTGGCCTGTTTTGTCCAGGAATGCGTACCCGAGCGCGGCAGCCATGCCGGTTCCCGCATCGTTGGTGGCGCTGCCGCCGATGGCCAGCAGGATGCGTTCAGCGCCGCTTTCAACGGCATCCCGGATCAGTTCGCCTACCCCCCAGGTCGTGGTTTCCAGCGGGTTTCGCTCTGCGGGCTTCAGCAGGTCGAGGCCCGCCGCCTGCGCCATTTCGATGAAGGCGACCTGTTTGTCCCGGCTGAGGAGGTATCTTGCGGTATGGGGCCGGTACAACGGATCTTTGACGGTCAATTCCCGCGTTTGCCCGTCCAGATGGTGCGCCAGGATCTCCGCTGTGCCTTCGCCGCCGTCGGCCAGCGGGAATAATTGCGTTGAAAATCCATGCCCGGCCTTTTTCAATCCCCTGCCGATGGCCCGGCATACCCGTGTGGCGGATAAGGCGTCCTTGAAGGAATCGGAAGCGATCAGGATTCTCATATTTTCAGTAGGATGTCCGGATAAATATAGGCAATTCTGCTGCCCCGAAGGCAGGCTTCTTTGAAAACTGTCCTATATTCGCGCCAAAGCCTGTAAGATGCGAAAGATTTCTGCGGATCTGGTTTGCCCTGTCGCCGCTCCCCCGGTAGCGGAAGGCGTCGTCATTATTGACGAGGCCGGTAAAATCCTGGCAATTGAAAGCCGCCGGCAGCACGATCCGGCTACCCTCGAAATGCACAAAGGCGTACTGACGCCGGGGTTCATCAACACCCACTGCCACCTCGAATTGTCCCATATGAAAGGCAGGGCCGATACCGGTACCGGGTTGCTGCCTTTCCTCC
>WBZL01001229.1_pt1 | contig 27324 bp, 25 predicted proteins | sample 5204291 | NCBI WGS metagenome assembly WBZL01 (sample SAMN12344345, study PRJNA552823) | activated sludge metagenome | biome: Activated sludge suspended growth; feature: Nitrification reactor; material: Wastewater; isolation source: activated sludge from nitrification reactor of wastewater...
ATGTGATGGGACGCAAATACATTGACTGGCTCGGCGGCTTCGGCATGTTGGACTTGGGTTGGTGTCATCCCGAAGTTGTCGAAGCGGTCATCGCGCAAGTGAAGCGCGCGCCCATGCCTTCGCAGGAATTGCTCGATCCCTTGCGCGGCGCGCTCGGCAAACTCATGGCAGACATCACGCCAGGCGACTTGAAATATTCCTGGTTCGCGGCGAGCGGCACCGAAGCCATCGAAGCGGCGATCAAGATCGCAAAACTCTACACGGGCAAGTCCGCGTTCATCGTGGCGGTCAAGGCGTTTCATGGCAAGACGATGGGTTCGCTTTCGATGATGGGCAAAGCGGATTATCGTCAGGCGATGGGCTTGCTCTACGGCGGGCAAATTTATCACGTCCCGTTCGGCGATGCGGACGCGCTCGAACGTCAACTCGACATTTGCGCCAACGTTGGCATCGGCGTGGCAGGCGTTTTGTTCGAGCCGATCCAAGGCGAAGCGGGAGCCATCGTCCCGCCCGACGATTTCTGGTCCCGCGTCCGCGCCGCGACGAAAAAACATAACGTCCTGCTCATTGCGGATGAAGTGCAAACGGGTCTCGGTCGGACGGGGAGGCTGTGGGGCGTTGACCATTGGGACGTCGCCCCCGATATCCTCGCCACGGCGAAATCCCTCGGCGGCGGCGTGATGCCCGTCAGCGCGGTGACGACCACCGAAGAAATCTTCAAGCCGATGATGTATCCGAATCCGTTCATGCACACGACGACGACAGGCGGGAACGCGCTCGCCTGCGCCGCGGCGATAGCGACGATCAACATCACGCTTCGTGACCGACTTTGGGAGGGCGCGGCGACGAAGGGCAGTTATCTCATCGAAAAAGTGACCGAACTCGCCGACGAGTTTCCGCAGTTGTACAAAAAAGTCACAGGCAAGGGACTGCTCATCGGTCAACACTTCCAGACTCCCGAACTCGGCTACAAGGTCGCGGCAGAATTATTCAAACGCGGAGTGCTAGTCGCTGGCACACTCACCAGCGCCCAAACCATCCGCATCGAACCGCCGCTCATCATCGAACAGAGTGAAATAGATGAAGGACTGAATCGCTTGCGAGACGCGGTTGATGTTGTGGTGAAAGGTTTATAATTTAGAAGTTGCATCCGTAACGCGACATTTGTGTCGCTCTTGCGCAAGGACAACCTTACCGCGTAACGGTGAATTACAGAGTTGGAAGGAGAGAATAATGCACAAACGGTTACTGGCAATATCGTTATTGTTCGTCGTTGTAGGCGGCGCGCTTGTTGCGTGCGCGCCCAAGGCTCCCGAAGTCACCTCCACAGAATTGAATCTGTATGGATTCACAGAATACGTTCCTGAAGAAGTGATCGCGGGCTTTGAGAAGCAAACGGGGGTTAAGGTGAATTATGAAACCTATTCCTCCAACGAGGAAATGCTTGCGGGGTTGAAAGATAAGCCTGGCAAGTACGATCTGATCCTTCCCAGTGATTATGCGGTGGAACAACTCATCAATCAAAATGCCCTGCTCGCGTTGGATTTGGAAACCATCCCAAATTACACCAACATTGACTCTGCCTTTTTGCATCCGTACTTTGACCCGCGCGGTGGCAACAGCCGCCGACCTGGGGTGAAAAACGATAAATTCAGCCTGCCCTATTTGTGGGGGACAACTGGCATTGTGTACGACTCGACGAAAGTTTCGGAGCCGATCACCAGTTGGAGCGATCTCTGGCGGCCCGAACTGGCTGGTCACATTGTTGTTTTGGATGACGCCCGCGAGATGATGGGTATCGCCTTGTTGTCGTTGGGATATAACAAGAACGAAACCGATCCAAAAAGGCTTGCCGCCGCCCGCGATACATTGATCGAGCTCGCGCCAGGCATCGTCGCGTTCGACGCGGACGCTCCCGAGGATTACTTGCTGTCGGGCGACGCGTGGGTGGGCGTGATGTACAACGGCAATGCCGCGCTGGCGGAAATCGCAAACCCGAATCTGGTCTATGTCCTGCCTGAGGAAGGCGCGGGTATCTGGTTCGATAACATGGCGATTCCCGCCGACGCGCCTCATGCTGATGCCGCCATAGCCTTTATGAATTACGTGCTCGAGCCAGCGAACGCGGCGCTCATCATTCAAGCATACCCGTATTCCACTCCCAACGCCGCCGCCCTCGATTATTTGAGGGAAAACAACGCGGCGTTTTACGATGGATACATTGCCAGCCTTGCTTCGAATCCTCCGCAAGATGCCTTGCTGGGAGCCACGCTGGTTAAAAATCTGAACCCGACCGCCGCGCAGTTATATGAAGAGTATTGGCTCGCGGTGAAGTCCAGCCGTTAGGAGAGAGACACCATGACAACCACAGCAGATATTTCTACTGGCAACATCCCCATCCGAGTCATACAACGGCGGCTGACGCTCCTGCCGTTGGTGATGATCATGTTTTTCAGCGTGAGCGGCGGCGCGTATGGGCTTGAAGATTTGGTCGGCTATTCGGGTCCTGGCATGGCGTTGTTGCTCATCCTGCTTACGCCGCTGATCTGGAGCCTGCCCACCGCGCTGATGGTGGCGGAACTTTCAACCGCCATGCCTGTTCAAGGCGGCTATTACGCGTGGGTGAAGAAAGCGCTCGGCCCGTTCTGGGGATTTCAAGAAGGTTGGTGGAGTTGGGTCACCTCGTTTGTAGACATGGCGATCTACCCTGTGCTGTTTGCCGATTACCTGTCCACGTTGCTTGTCCAACAATTCAACGTCCATGCGCTGGAAAACGAATGGATCCACTGGGGCGTCACCCTGGTCGTGATCTGGGTGTTTACTGCGATTAATATCCGCGGATCAAAAGGCGTCGGGGATTCTTCCAACTGGTTCGGCATCTTCATCCTTGCCCCGTTTGCGGTCATGTCCGTCATCGGGCTGTTTCGCCTCTTTCAGAATCCTGTCCGCGTGTGGGAGCCGTTCATCCCGCCCGACTCCACCTTCCTCGGCGCATTCGGCGTAGGCTTGTTCGTAGTCATGTGGAATTACCTCGGCTGGGATGGCGTGTCCACGGTCAGCGAAGAGATTGACAATCCGCGCCGCAATTACCCGCGCGCGCTGGCGTGGACAATTCCGCTGGTGACCATCGCCTATCTGTTGCCTGTGCTTGCGGGTCTGGCAGTCGCCTCCGATTGGAGCGGTTGGACGGCGGGATACTTCCCCGAAATTGCGGCGCAGATCGGAGGTCAATGGTTGGGGGCGTGGCTGGCAATCGGCGGCTTGGTTAGCGCGGTGGGTTTGTTCAACGCGTTATTGCTTTCCATTTCGCGCCTGCCTTTTGTGATGGCGGAAGATGGATACTTGCCGAAAGCGATTACGAAAGTACACCCAAAGTTCGAGACTCCCTGGGTGGCAATCATCGTGTGCGCCACGATCTATTCGTTCTTCACGTTGAGCGCGTTCGCCAGTCTCGTCGTAGTGGATGTGATCGTCTATTCGGCGGCGTTGCTGTTGGAGTTTGCCGCGTTGATCGCGTTCCGCGTCAAATACCCGAAGATGAAGCGTCCGTATCGCGTGCCTGGAGGCTGGCTCGGGATATTCTTGATCACCATCTTCCCTGTCGGCGTCCTTGCGCTGGCTGTGGTCAGCACCATTCAGGAGGAGGGTATCAGCGCGTTATATTTGTCCATTGCGGCGATAGCCACGGGTCCTATTTTGTATCCGATCCTGAAAAAGTTCGTGAAGAAGGACCAGCCCGATGTGGAAGTTCCGATTGAGGAAGATTAACAGAGGAGAACCCCATGATCAAAAAAATCTTATTACCAACCGACGGCTCGGAACACGCGGCGAAAACGGTGAAGTACGCCAGCGATCTGGCGAAGACCTTGAATGCCAGCGTGGAAGTGATGTATGCCTACCAATCGTCTGTTGTGTTGCGCAAACGCGCCGCCGCCATGATGGAAGAATATAAGCAAGCCCTCTCGGAAGACGCGAAAGAGATTGTCGAAGAAGTGGCTGAAAAACTCAAGGCGGATGGCATCGCAGTCTCTGCCGTTGTGGTGGAGGGTCCCGCGGCGGAGGCCATCCTGCGCGCCGCGGAAGAGTCACAGCCAGATTTGATCGTGATGGGCTCGCGCGGCGCAGGCGGCTTCGCCAACATGCTGTTAGGCGGCGTCGCGGAGCATGTGATGCGTTATTCCACAACGCCTGTGCTGGTTGTGAAATAGCTGAAATCACGCACCGTCCCGCAGGGTCTGCGGACTGAGCCGCGTCGCGCGAGGCAACCCTTCGATGAACTCAGGACAAGTCTGCGGGACGTTTTGTGTAGAGCAAGTAAAGAAATTAGGACTGACGCAGTTGAACCTGTTGCGCCGCAGTTGCACTGCGGCGGCGGCAGTGTAACTGCCCGCTAACTGCGTAAGTCCTGCAAATTATTGTACAATCAGCAAATCCTGCTCTGAGGAGAAGAGTATTATGACAGCCGAGTTTGCAGTGGAATTGCAAGATGTCGTAAAGAAGTTCATCACGCCGGAGGGAAACGAACTGAATGCCGTTGATCACGTCACCATGCAGATCAAGAACGGCGAATTTTTCTCGATGCTCGGGTCGTCGGGGTGCGGCAAGACCACCTCGCTGAGAATGATCGCCGGGTTCGAGTGGCCCACCGAGGGGGAGGTGTATATCGAAGGAAAGGCGATGGGGCGCACGCCGCCTTTCCAAAGAAAGGTCAACACCGTATTCCAAAGCTATGCTCTCTTCCAGCATTTGACCGTTTTCCAGAACATTGCCTTCGGTCTGGAGATGGAAGGCGCGCAAAAGGATGAGATCGAGAAGCGCGTCAAGCATGTGTTGGAGATGGTCCAACTGACCGGCATGGAACGCCGCAAGCCCAAACAACTCTCCGGCGGTCAGCAACAGCGCATCGCGGTGGCGCGCGCGCTGGTCAAAGTGCCGGACGTGTTACTGCTCGATGAGCCGCTCGGCGCGTTGGATTTGAAACTGCGCAAAGACATGCAACTCGAACTCAAAGCGTTGCAACAGCAACTGGGCATCACCTTCGTCTACGTGACTCACGATCAGGAAGAAGCCATGACCATGTCCGACCGCATCGCCGTGATGAGCAAGGGCAAGGTCCAGCAGATGGGGACACCGGTGGAAATTTACGAACGCCCGGCGAACAAGTTCGTGGCAGACTTTATCGGGGAGTCGAACTTCTTCGATGGGCGAATCAAGTCGCTGTCGAAAGAGGAAGCGGTGGTTTCTATCCCCGAATTGAACGCCGAGGTGACCGGCATCCCCGTCTCACCGGGTTTGGTTAACGGAGAGGAAATCACAGTTTCGATCCGCCCGGAGAAAGTGCTGATCTCGGAGAAGCCGATGAATCAAAATACGTTCAAGGGCAAAGTGACGAACACGGTGTATATCGGCACCGACACGCACGTGTATGTGGACTTGATGGGGAAGCGCGTGAAAGTGTTCGAGCAGAATCGCATTTCGCGGCTCGACCCCGGCTCGTTCTACACGGTCGGGCAGGACGTGACGCTGGTGATGATGCCCGAAAATGTTCTCGTGTTGAAAAAGGAGTAGCGCCATGTTGAAACGATTGCGTGAGAATAAATCGGCGCAAGGCACGCTGTTGGCAAGCCCAACCATGTTGTGGATGATCGGCTTGTTGATCATCCCGCTGTTGCTTACTTTGGTTGTTTCTTTCGGGCAACGCAGCCCCGACGGCGATGTGATCTATTCGTTCTCGCTGGATAATTACATTCGCCTGCTCGGCTACAGCACGGATTGCGACAATGGACAGGCTTCATGCTTCGACCCATTGTATCTGCAGATTCTTTGGCGTTCGCTGTCGCTGGCGTTCAACACAACGGCGCTGGTGATCCTTTTGGCTTACCCGCTGGCGTATTTTATCGCGCGCGCACATCCCTTGCGTCGGAACACCTTTTTGTTCATGGTCTTGATTCCGCTGTGGACGAACTTCGTCATCCGCGTGTATGCGTGGATGATGTTACTGCGCACGCAAGGCGTGATCAATTTGGGTTTGGGCTGGCTGGCGGGCTTGTTCAACATCCCTTTCACGCCGTTGGAAATGTTGTACACGCCGGGCGCTGTGTTGGTGGGCATGGTCTACGAATTTCTGCCGTTCATGATCCTGCCGATCTACACTTCCCTTGAAAAAATTGACAACTCCTTATATGAAGCCGCGGCCGATCTCGGCGCGAACGGACTCAAAACCTTTGCGCGGGTCACGCTTCCGCTCTCGATGCCGGGCGTGGTGGCTGGCACCATTTTGGTTTTCATCCCGGTGATGGGCACCTTCATCGTCTCCGATATTCTCGGCGGAAGGCAGGTGATTCTGGTGGGCAACCTGATCCAACGTCAATTTCTCGACGCGCGCGACCCAACCTTCGGCAGCGCCGCTTCGTTGATCCTGATGATCATGACCCTGATCGTGACGTATTTCTACACGCGCAAATTCGGCTTCGGAGAGGAGATCGTTGCGGCATGAACCCCCATCGTCGTCACCCCTTTATCTTTTCTACGGCAATGTTGGTGTATGTGTTTTTATATGCGCCGATCATTGTGCTGATTCTGTTCTCGTTCAACGCGTCGCGGGCGAACGTCACGTTTGAAGGATTCGTTCCGACCTTTAGCGACAAAACCGTGATGGACGGCAGTCTGGTCATTGCCAGCCCGTGCGGACCGTTCCACTGGTTTTGCGAACTTGCAAAAGACAAGGATGTCGCCGAGGCGGCGGGGAATACCCTCACGATTGCCATCGTCTCCACCCTGATTTCCTCGGTCATCGGCACCATGGCGGCGTTAGCGCTTCAACGCTACGAGTTTAAACTTAAACCCTTCTCGCAACTTTCGCTATACATCCCCATCGTCATACCAGAGATCGTGATGGGTATCGGCATCCTGACGCTCTTCAGTCAGTTGTTCGGCGTCATCAACGGTTCGCTCGGCTTGACGGGCGATTCAAGACTCAGCATGGGGCTGGGCACCGTCATCGTCAGCCATATCGCCTTTAGCGTTCCGTTCGTGACTCTCGTTGTGCAGGCGCGTTTGCAGGGCTTCGACAAATCCTACGAAGAAGCCGCCATGGATTTAGGCGCGAACGAGTGGACAACATTCCGCCGCGTCACCTTCCCCATGATCCTGCCCGGCGTTCTTTCCGGCGCGTTGCTGGCGTTCACCCTGTCGCTCGACGATTTCGTCATCACCTTCTTCACGAACGGGCCGGGCTCAACAACATTGCCAATTTATGTCTACGGCCTGCTTCGCAGGATCATCACGCCGCAGGTCAACGCCCTGTCCACTGTTTGGATTCTGACAGTCTTTTCCGTGGTGTTGATTTTGCAATGGCTCCAAAACCGCGAGGCGAAACAGCATTAAATGAAAGTCTCGTCATGCGAACTTCAGTTCGCGCGACTTCAGGTATTTCGCGGAGTCTCCGCGTTGCCAATGTAACAAAATCTTTTTAGAAGGAGAGAGAAATGAATCACAAAAGCACCATGAAGTGGCTGGGATTGGTCATGGCAATCAGCCTGATCCTCACAGCCTGCGGCGGCGGAGGCGAACAACCTTCGGAGCCTCAAACAACAGACGGCGCAAAGGTTACCTCCAGCGGCTTTACATGCCCGGAGCCAAGCCCGCGCGTAGAAGTGACCTCGACCGAGTTGAACGTCTTCGTGTGGACGGAATACTTCCCGCAAGACATGCTCGATTGCTTCGAACTCGTCTACGGTATTAAGTTGAACCGCGATGAATATTCCAGCAACGAAGAAATGTACGCCAAGGTCTCTGCGGGCGGCACGGCGTACGATCTCGTCCAGCCGACCGACTACATCGTCCCATTGATGATCCGCCAGGGCTTGTTGCAAGAGTACGATCAAGCCAAACTGCCCAACTTGAAGAACATCGACACGGGCTGGTTGGACAAAAGCTTCGACCCGGGCAACAAATATAGCGTCCCCTACCTTGCCGGCACCGATGCGATCGTGGTGAATACCGACGCGGTTGATAACGTGCCCCAATCGTGGGCAGACCTGTGGAAACCGGAGTACGCCGGGAAGATGGTCTTCATTGACGATTCGCGCGCGGTCATCGGTATCACCCTCCTCACGCTTGGGTACGATGTCAACACCACCGACCCCGCTCAACTCGATGAAGCCAAGGCAAAACTGGCTGAACTCGTCGCCAATATCAAAGTGTTCGATAGCGATAGCCCCAAGACCGCGCTAATCGCCGGCGACGCGGACCTCGGCATGGTCTGGACCGGCGAGGCATATATCGCCAACCAGGAGAATCCAGCCATCCAATACATTTACCCGACCGAAGGTCCCATCCTTTGGCAGGATAACTTTGTGATGCTAAAAGACGCCGCTCACGCCGATGCGGCTTATGCCTGGCTGAACTACATGATGCAAGGCGATATCTTCTGGCTCACCATGCGCGATTTCCAATACACGAACCCGAACAAAGCCGCGTTGGAATACGCCAAAGCGAATCAACCGGAAGTGTATAGCGCCTACGCCGATTCGCCGATCACCAACCCGCCCGCCGAAGTCGTGGCGAACGGACACGGCATCGAAGATGTCGGCGACGCCACGCCGCTCTACGATGATATTTGGGTGGAAGTAAAAGGCAGCAACTAGATTTAAAGAAGAGAGATTGGAGACTGGAGACTTAACCTCCAGCCTCCAATCTTTATCCACCCCCGCTTCAATCGCCGGGGACGGCTGATTCGGTTTCGTCGATTTTATTCAAACCTGACAACGTAGTATCGACTTCAGTCGTTTCCATATCTGAACGACTGAAGTCATTACTACCGCTACACAAACTTGTCCGCCCCCGATACCGTACCGCAAAGTTCACTTTGCGCTCGCAAGTTGCTAGATCAATTTAGGAACGTACAAAAGCCAGTTCAACACAAACTTGTCCGCCCCCGCGCATAGATGGGACGCGGAGCCAACCGAAAGGATTTTATGCGAGTCTTACTCGTAGGGGTTGGGGGAGTGGGGGAGTCCATTGCCGCCATTGCAAAACCACGTGAGTGGATGAAGTTAATGGTGCTTGCCGATTACAACATCAAACGCGCCGAGGAGGTGCAAAAGAAATTGGGGGATGCGGAACGATTCCCGATCGAAGCGATTGACGCCAGCAAACAGGAAAGCATCGAAGCGCTGGCGAAGAAATACAACGTTGACCTCATTATGAACGCGGTGGACCCCGTATTCAACAAACAAATTTTCGACGCGGCGTACAATGTTGGCGCGAACTACATGGATATGGCGATGACCCTCTCCGAGCCGCATCCGACCGACCCATTCAATAAGGTTGGAGTCAAACTCGGCGATTATCAGTTCGATAAAGCGAAGGATTGGGAGAAAAAAGGTTTGCTCGCCCTCGTTGGTTTCGGCGTGGAGCCTGGCATGGCGGATGTGTTCGCACGTTATGCGGCGGATCATCTCTTCGACGAGATTGACGAGATCGGCGTGCGCGACGGCGGCGACCTGTATGTGGAAGGCTACAAATTCGCGCCGACATTTTCAATTTGGACGACGATCGAAGAATGTTTGAATCCGCCCGTTGTGTACGAGGAAGGCAAAGGCTGGTTTACCACCGCACCGTTCTCCGAACCCGAAATGTTCGACTTCCCCGAAGGCATCGGCAAAGTGGAAGTGGTCAACGTGGAGCATGAGGAAGTCCTGCTTGTGCCGCGTGGAATCAAGAATGTCAAACGCGTCACATTCAAATATGGTCTCGGCGACGAGTTTACCGATGTGTTGCGTACGCTTCATAAGTTGAATTTAGATAACAAGCACAAGATCAAAGTCAAGGGAGTCGAGGTTTCTCCGCGCGATGTGGTCGCCGCGTGTCTGCCCGATCCCGCGCACCTCGGCGACAAGATGCACGGCAAAACCTGCGCAGGGACGTGGGTGAAAGGCACGAAAGATGGAAAGCAGAAAGAAGTTTACCTTTATCAAGTCGCCGATAATCAGGAGTGCATGAGCAAGTGGGACTGTCAGGCGGTCGTCGCGCAGACCGCGTTCACGCCCGTCATCGCGATGGAGTTACTCGAAAAAGGAATCTGGAAGGGCGCGGGCGTGCTGGGACCCGAAGCGTTCGATCCCATCCCGTTTATGGAGCGGATGGCGGAGTATGGATTTCCGTATGGGGTGAGGGAAGGATAGGATGAGAACTCTGGTTTTATAAATAACCAGAGTTTCCTTTTACTTTAGAGATGTTACGATGTTTTGCTTCGGTAGCAAACCATCCACGAATAAAAACCACGAATTCACGAATGGCAACCTACCAATTCGTTTACGTATGCCCGTCAGGGTTTTCGTGCAAATTCTTGGACGGTAACGACAACCGCGAAAGAAATTCTCTCCGCCAAAAATAATCTTGCGTAGCGCGACTTACTTTAATCCCGCTCGGCGAAAACGTTCCATGAGCGCGACACTTTTTCCAAATTTCTCAACGATCAGGTTGAAGCGTTTAGCAAAATGAACTTCCCTTCGCTTGTATTTTGCCATATCTTTTAATTCCGCTAAAAGACTCGTGGCTTCATCGTAGGCTTTTGCGCGTTTCTCGATCAGCAGGCGTTCAACATGTGCCCAAAACGAATCCTCCTCGCGGGCAAGATTTTCGAGCCGTAGGATTCTCTTACGTTCAGCTTCCTCGCGTGCCTTACGCTCTTCATCCTGTTGAATTCTTTGGGCTTGCCTGAACAATTCGTCTGTGGTGCGGGCTGGTTGCGCGCGCGAAACTGTCTTTGCGCCCGTCAGTTCGATCAGCCGTTTTTTCAGGGATAAAACTGCGCCCGCCTCGCCTCGCAGGATTTGCAAAAGATGGGCATCGCGTTCGTCCGCGCTCAATTTCTGAATAGCGGATTCAAGATCAGGCTGAGGCGCGGCTTTGGCTTTTTCGCTGGCATCAGCCGCGGCAGAGATCAGATGTGGGTCGATCTCGAAAAAATCTGCAAGCGCTTGCAGGCTGGCATTCAGTTTTTTCAACCCAGCGGGTAGAGGCGGTTCGAGTTCCGCGTCTTCAGGGCGGTCTATGGCGATAACCTTGAGCCAGATTAGGTAAAGCGCCCGCATATCGCCTTCCAGAAGTTGTTCGCGTAATGGAGTTAATTGACCGAGAATGCCCTCCGATTCCACCCATTCGAAGAAATCTGCATCGTCGTTGATTTGGAGTTCCAGTGTGAAGTACTTCCCGTGTTCCTCAAGAATGATGCGATCTTCTAGCAGATAGGGCTGGAACATCGGAACGTCCACGATGTTTTTTGGCAGACGGAAGATGAGTCTGCGCCAGCCGAAATTCGAGTCGTAGAGAAAGGCATCGAAATAGTCAAGCAAGACTTCCTGTGGGTCGTGTTTAAAATCGCCCCACGAGTAGGTGACGATTGCTTGTGTGGATGTAACCGTATCCATGTGGCTGGACAGCCCGTTGACTTCCGATTGTTCGCGCGGGGTGAGAGGGCGGTTAATTGTCTGCCATTCGTAATATTGATATTCGCTCATGCCTTTCTCCGAACTAAAACCGATATCCCATCGCGACCCAATAATGCCAATCGGCGATGGCTTCATTCGTTTCTGCGTCAGCTTTTATGGCAAGAATCTGTGCAAGCGGGACGCCCATTTCACGTCCCTGCCATTTGATCTGAACGAAGATTTCATGCGCGCAGTCGTCTTCGTTGCACATCCCGATGACTTCTACCTGTTCGCCCTTTTGTAAAGGCGAGATGCCGCGCTTTTCGACGCACTCACCCGTGAATGGAAATGTGATCTTTTCTTCGATGTAGTAGTACCAGCCCAAGGCGCGTTCATCCTCGCCATAAGCGTCTACGACAATGCTGTATTGGATACGTTCCTCGCGCTTTTTGTCTTCTTTTTGTTTCGTCACGGGTGTACTATACAAGAAATTCTCTGAACCGACAAGGCGATTGTCTCTTTCGGAATAACCATATTGTCAACAGTTCATCGTCCCTGTATAATTTCAAAGTCAAGCGTAAGCCATGTTCCTAAAATTCTCATGAGGAGAAAAGATGGACTATAAACTTTGGATTGACGGCAAGTGGGTGGATTCGCAAGGCGGCGAGAAGATGCAGATCGAAAATCCCGCGACGGGCGAAAGGATCGCGGAGGCGCAGGGCGCGTCGCGGGCGGATGTGGATAGGGCTGTGCAAGCCGCGAAGTCCGCGTTCTACGATGGGCGCTGGTCGCGCAAGACGCCGAGCGACCGCTCGAAGGCGATCTGGAAACTGGCGGACTTGCTCGAAGCCAACTCGGAAGAATTTGCGCGCGTCGAAAGTGAGAACACGGGCAAGCCGTATAAATTTTTGAGCCTTGCGAGCGATGTCCCATTCACTGTTGACAACTTGAGATTTTTCGCCACCGCCGCGCGCGACACGCACGGATCTCACGCGGGCGAGTTCATGGCGGGCTACACGTCCATCTATCGGCGCGAGCCTGTCGGCGTGATCGGTCAAATCACGCCGTGGAATTATCCGCTCAACATGGCGGGCTGGAAGATCGGTCCCGCGCTCGCGGCAGGTTGCACGATCGTGTTGAAACCCGCGCCTGGGACTCCGCTCACAACGTTGATGCTTGCGGAATTAATTAAAGAGGCGGGGATTCCCGACGGCGTGGTCAACATCATCGCGGGCGGCAACGACGCGGGTCAGGCATTGACGGAACATCCCGACGTGCGGATGATCTGTGTGACGGGATCCTCTGGCACGGGCAAAAAAGTGATGAAGACCGCGGCGGACACGTTGAAGCGCGTCCATCTTGAACTGGGAGGCAAAGCGCCGTTCATCGTGTTCGACGACTCGGATCCCGAACTCGTGGCGGCGAAAGCATCCTTTGCGGCGACGGCGAACACGGGACAGGATTGCACCGCCGCGACGCGCATCTACGTGGAAAAAGGTCGCGCCAAAGATATGCGCGAAGCGGTCGTTGAAGCGATGAGGAATGTGAAGGTGGGCTTGCCTTTTGAAGACGATGTTGTGATGGGTCCGTTGATCTCTGGCATCCAGCGCGAGCGCGTCAGCGGATTTGTTGACCGCGCAAAATCACAAGGCGCGAAAATTCTCACAGGCGGCGGCGTGCCGAAAGATTTGCAGAAAGGCTATTACTACGAGCCGACGGTCATCTCGGATGTGCATCAGGATTGGGAGATCGTGCAAAGCGAAGTGTTTGGTCCCGTGATCACGGTGCAGGAATTTGACAACGAAGAACAGGCGTTGCATTTCGGCAACGATGTGTTGTACGGCTTGGCGGCGTCCGTGTTCACCAAAGACGTCGGTCGCGCCATGCGACTCACGAGTCAATTGGAGTTTGGCACGGTCTGGGTCAACGACCATTTGCCGATCACCTCCGAAACTCCGCATGGCGGGTTCAAGCAATCGGGCTTCGGCAAGGATCTATCGGCGGAGGCGGTCGGCGATTATCAAATTACGAAGCACGTGATGATTGCGCACTAAACAAGATGTCGCTGCGAGCCACGCTCTTGTTCTTTGTGGCGAAGCAATCTCCTCGCAAAACAAAGAGACTGGAGACTAGAGATTGGAGATTAGGGTTGTGTCACCCTCCCGAAGAACATCAGGACGAGGTGAGCGATAGCGAAAGGTCTCGGTCTAGCGGTAACAGAGGTAACCATGTGCCAAAAGAGATTCTTCGTCGCTTCGCTCCTCAGAATGACATGATTCCGAATCTTTGCAAAGTTTTTGAAAGTATCATCGCGTACACTAATAACCATGCGTTACGCAAATAAATTACTTGGAGAACGAAATGGAATACAAATTGTTGATTGACGGTCAATGGGGCGGGAGCGGGACTCCGCTGGAGGTGAAGAATAAATACAGCGGCGAAACTGTTGGTGTGGTTCAAACCGCCACCAAAGAAGATTTGAATAAAGCCATAGATGCCGCCGAACGCGCTGAAGATACGATGGCAGACATGCCCGCGCACAAACGCGCCGACATTCTGTTGCGCGTGGCGAGTCTGATCCGCGAACGATCCGAGGATTTGTCAAAGACCATCGCCGCGGAGGCGGGCAAGGCGCTCAAGTTTGCGCGCGCCGAAGTGGATCGCGCCCAAAGCACGTTTACGATCGCCGCTGAGGAAGCGAAACGATTACACGGCGAGACGATCCCGCTGGATGCAGTTCCAAGCGGCGAAGGATTCTTCGGATTCTGGACCCGCCGTCCCGTCGGTGTGATCGCGGCGATCAGTCCGTTCAATTTTCCCCTCAACCTGGTCGCGCATAAAGTGGCTCCCGCGCTCGCTGCGGGCAACACGGTGGTGTTGAAGCCCGCCACGACGACTCCGCTCGCGGCGGTGAAGTTGTGCCAAATTTTGCATGAGGCGGGAGTCCCTGCTGGGGCGATCAATCTCGTGGTCGGCGGCGGCGGGACGGTGGGCGAGTGGCTCATCACCGACGAGCGCGTGGACAAGATCACGTTCACGGGTTCGCCCGAAATCGGACGACACATTCTGGCTGTGGCTGGAATCAAAAAAGTGACTCTCGAACTCGGCAACACATCGCCTGTCGTCGTCGCGCCCGATGCGGATTTGGATTTTGTCGCCAAGCGTTGTGCGGTCGGCGCGTATTACAACTCGGGGCAGGTGTGCATTTCTGTGCAACGCATTTACAGCGAGAAGAAAGTGTTCGAGCCGTTCTCGGAGAAATTCGTCAAAGCGACAGAGGCGATGGTGGTGGGCGATCCGCTCGATGAGCGCGTGGATGTGGGACCGATGATCGACGCGAAGGAAGTAGATCGAATCGAAAGTTGGGTCAACGAGGCGCAGGGATCGGGCGCGAAAGTGTTGACGGGCGCGAAGCGCGAAGGCACAGTGTATTATCCGACCATCCTCACCAACGTTGAATCGGATATGAAAGTTGTGGCGGAGGAAACGTTCGGTCCTGTGGCATCCGTGATTTCGAGCGATGATTTTGAATCGGCGTTGAAGCAAGCAAATGATTCAAAATTTGGTTTGCAAGTCGGCGTTTTCACCAACGATGTGAACCGCGTGCTCAAAGCGGTAAAACGATTGAACTTCGGCGGTGTTATCGTCAATGACACGCCGAACTTCCGCGCCGATCACATGCCCTACGGCGGCAATCGCCAAAGCGGACTCGGGCGTGAAGGTTTGAAGTTTGCGATGGAAGATATGACGAATATTCAATTGGTGGCGATACGGTTGGGTGCGTAAATCACCCTCACCCTAACCCTCTCCCGTTGGAGAGGGGACTCCCTTCTCCCTTTGGGAGAAGGGTTGGGGATGAGGGAATACAAGGAGAAACCATGAACTACAAACTTTGGATTGACGGCAAGTGGGAGGATTCCAAGGGTGGGAAGATGATGTCGATTGAAGACCCTGCGACGGGGAAGAATATCGCAGAGGTGGTGGACGCCAGCCGCGAGGATGTGGATCGCGCGGTGCAAGCCGCGAAGACCGCGTTCTATGATGGTCGCTGGTCGAAGAAGACTCCGAGTGAGCGTTCAAAAATTATTTGGAAACTCGCCGACTTGATGGAAGCCAACGCGGAAAAATTGGCGAAGGTCGAATCGGAGAACACGGGCAAGCCGTACGAGTTCGTGAGTCTCGGCGGCGATATTCCGTTTGCAGTAGATAATCTCCGCTTCTTTGCAGGCGCGGCGCGTGATACGCACGGCTCGCACGCGGGCGAATTCATGACGGGCTACACGTCCATTTATCGGCGCGAGCCTGTCGGCGTGGTCGGGCAGATCGCGCCGTGGAATTATCCCGTGATGATGGCGGCGTGGAAGATCGGTCCCGCGCTCGCGGCGGGATGCACCATCGTGTTGAAGCCCGCGCCTGGCACGCCGCTCACCACGTTGATGCTCGGTGAAATTATCAAAGAGGCAGGCATCCCCGATGGCGTCGTCAACATCATCTCTGGCGGCAACGACGCGGGTCAAGCCATCGTCGAGCATCCCGATGTGCGCATGGTGAGTCTCACGGGCTCCACTGGCACGGGCAAGAAAATTATGAAGACTGCCGCAGACACACTCAAGCGCGTGCATCTCGAACTCGGCGGCAAGGCTCCGTTCATCGTGTTCGATGATTCCGATCCCGAACTTGTCGCGGCGAAGGCTTCGATGGCGGCGACGCTCAACACGGGGCAGGATTGCACAGCGGCGACCAGACTCTACGTCGAGCGAGGCAAGTCGAAGGTCATGCAAGAAGCGGTTGTCGAGGCGATGAAGAATGTCAAAGTGGGGCTTCCGTTTGAAGATGGAGTCCAGATGGGTCCGTTGATCTCCAAAGTCCAGCGCGAGCGCGTGTCTGGATTCGTGGATCGCGCGAAATCCGCTGGCGCGAAAATTCTCACGGGCGGCGGCGTGCCGAAGGGATTTGATAACGGCTATTACTACGAGCCGACGGTGATCGCAAACGTGCAACAGGATTCTGAAATCGTGCAACAGGAAGTGTTCGGACCCGTTGTGACCGTGCAGGAATTTTCGGATGAAGCAGATGCGCTGAGCAAGGGCAACGATGTGTTGTATGGACTCGCCGCCTCGATCTTCACCCGCGACATCGGACGCGCGATGCGCCTCTCTTCGCAACTGGAATTTGGTACAGTTTGGGTCAACGATCATCTCCCCTTGACCTCCGAAACCCCGCACGGCGGATTCAAGCAATCGGGCTTCGGCAAGGATTTGTCTGCGGAAGCGATCGGCGATTATCAGATCACGAAACATGTGATGGTGGCGCAGAGTTAAGAGAGAATTGGAGGATTGGAGAATTGGTTTTGGTAATTGGTAAATAGTAATTGAGGATGAGACGATCAACGTCTCATCCTCAATTCTCCTAATTCTCTAATCCTCGTTTGTTTTTACTTTGTGCCCACAGGTTCAGGTTTTACGCTCGAAGCAACTTTGTCTTTCTTGCCTCTGTGTAAAAATTGGGAAAGCGTTTCCCATTTTTGTTTCAACGTCGTGCCGTAGACGACGCCCATGATCGCCACGCCGAGATCGTAGTTGCCGAGTTTGCGCATGATGGTGGCGACGTCCCATTTGGGAGGAGCGCCGCCGATGGCGTAACTGTACGGACGAGTGAACTCTAACAATCCCTCGCGCCCGTGCGTTGTGCCAATCCCAGAATCTTTTACGCCGCCTAAAGGAAGCATGGGTATTCCATATTGAGCAAGACTGTCGTTGATAATAATAGAAGAGGCTTCAAGTTTTTCTGCTACTCGTGTTGCGCGCGCTTGATCTCTGCTATACACCGAAGCGGCAAGCCCAAGCGAATTGTCATTAGCAAGGCGGATGGCTTCCTCTTCATCCCGCACCTTCATAATCGGCATGATCGGACCAAAGGTTTCCTCTTGCATCAATTTCATGGAATGGTTCACATCCACCATCACCATGGGTTTGTAAAAAGCGCCAGATTCTTTGCCGCCGCAAAGCACGCGCGCGCCTTTGTCAACGGCGTCTTTTACATGCTCATCAATGATTTGAATTTGGCGCGGGTCAGTGATGGGACCAAATTGATACGGACTGTTTTCGTCTAAGGTAAATCCGCTATTGATCTCTTTTGTGTATTGAACGGAGCGTTTCACAAACTCATCATACTTGGACTCAACCACATACACGCGCTCCACAGACATACATGCCTGCCCCGCGTTAAAGTATGCGCCCCAGGTTCCCCAGTGAGCGGCGGCGTCAAGGTCTGCATCCTCTAAGACGATCATCGCATCTTTACCGCCCAATTCAAGCGTGACTGGAATGAAACTATCGGCGGCGGCTTGCATGATCTTTTTTCCAGTAGCGGTAGAGCCTGTTACAAAAATATAATCTGGTCTGCTGTTGGTCAAAGCCGCGCCGACTCTCCCGTCTCCATGCACCACGCGCACGTAAAGAGCGAGTTCGGGAATTGTTTTGAACAATGTTTCGAGTAATACGCCAACAGCAGGCGTTATTTCCGAAGTTTTTAGCACAACAGTGTTTCCTGCCAATAACGCTGAAAGCATTGGCGTTAATGAGATCATCAATGGATAATTCCATGGAGAAATCACCGCCACCACGCCGTGCGGACGATGTTCAATAATACACTTCTTCATAAAATACAAGCCCGATGAAACGCGCCGTTTCTTCAACCACTTCGCGGCGTTGGCGCAATTCTGTGCGAGCATGTCCACAGTGACGAATAATTCGATTAAACTATCCTGGCGGCTTTTGCCCGTGTCCTGACTCACCACACTGGAGATTTCGTTGCGCTGGTCGATCAACAGGTTTTGAAATTTTCTCAGGATGCGCACTCGCTCTTTGACAGATTTTCCGCTCCATGCAGGAAAGGACGCGCGCATCTCGTCCACAGCCTGCTTCACCTCCTCAGGCGTGGACATCGTCACCTCGCCAAACTGGTTTCCTGTGGCAGGGTTAATGAATGCAAGTTTTTCTCGGTCCATGGATTGCTCCTCGGTGTTCAAACGAGTATGATGGAATGAATGATGCAATTATAAGCCTGATGGACTTACCTAGCCATTCGCAATGAGCGGGGCTGAAGCCGCCTGCTCAGTGCATGGAAGCCCCTTCGGGGCTGGCGCCAAGAGTCCGCTTGAGCGGACTTTCATGAACTGAGGCAGGATGCTGCGCGACCCGCCGAAACAGCCTGATAGCCAATACCCAGAAAAGGATTATTTATGACCAGCCAACTTTATCAAGACAACTTCCATCACATGACCCCCGCGTGGAGTCGTATCTTCAACTTCGTCGCCGACCGCGCTGAGGGATCGTACATCTACACCGACGACGGGCGCAAACTGCTCGACTTCACCTGCGGCATCGGCGTGGCGAACACGGGTCACTGCCACCCGAAAGTTGTCGAAGCGATTCGTGAGCAGGCGGGCAACTTCATCCACGCGCAGGCGAACATCGTCATCCACAAGCCGATGCTAGAACTCATCGAAGAACTGCGGAAAATTTCTCCACCCTCGATTGATTCGTTTTACTTCGCCAACTCAGGCGCGGAGGCGCTGGAGAACTCGGTCAAGATCGCGAAAGTCGTCACGGGCAGACCGAACGTGATCGTCTTCAACGGCTCGTTTCATGGACGCACACACGCCACGATGTCGCTCACCACCTCCAAGACGATTTACCGCGCGGGTTTCGCTCCGCTGATGGCGGGAGTGTACGTCGCGCCGTTTCCGTACGCGTACGCGATGAACATGACCGAAGAACAGGCGAGTCAATATTGCCTTGAACAACTCGAATATCTGCTCGCCTCGCAGACCGCGCCGAAAGAGACTGCCGCGATTCTCATCGAGTCCGTTTTGGGAGAGGGCGGATACGTTGTCCCGCCGACATCCTTCATGAAAGGACTGCGCGAGATCTGCGACAAGCACGGCATCATGCTCATCTTCGACGAAGTCCAATCGGGATTCGGCAGAACAGGGAAGTGGTTCGCGCTCGAACACTTCGACGTTGTCCCCGACATCATCACCGCCGCCAAGGGAATCGCCTCAGGTATGCCGCTCTCAGGCGTCTTCACGCGGACCGACATCATGAAAAAAGTGGACACTGGCTCCATAGGCGGCACGTACGGCGGAAACGCCATCGCCTGCGCGGCGGGAGTCGCCACCATCCGCGCGATGCGTGATGAAATGATGCTGGAGAACGCCGCAGATAAAGGAATCCAATTGATGACGGGACTCCGCAAACTGCAGGAGGAATATCCGCAGATCGGCGATGTGCGCGGCAAGGGACTGATGATCGGCACGGAATTTACCGCGAACGGCAACCGCGCCAAAGAAAAGCAGATGGTGAAAGATGTCATCCACGCCGCCGAAGAAAAAGGAATGTTGCTCCTCTCGTGCGGAACGTACGACAACACCCTCCGCTGGATCCCGCCGTTGAATGTGACGAGCGAGCAGGTCAACGATGGGTTGAAGATATTTGGGGAAGCGTTGAAGGATGTGATTAAGTAGACACGGAAACTCGTACACAGGAAAACGGGCGAATCCACTACGGAAAAGAAGTTCATCCTTGAGTGATGTATAATGCCTTCAGCAATGAACGTCCGCTTTCATCATCACGCACTTGAAAGGCTGGCGGAACGCGGCGCAACTGAGGAAGAAGCCCGCGCGACGGTCGAACTGGGCGAGCGATTTCCCGCAAAGTTCGGACGTGTTGGTTTTCGTCGAAATTTTCCCTTCAACGATCAATGGCGAGGCCGCGCATACTCGACAAAACAAGTTGAAGTTTTTGCTGTTGAAGAGAATGTCGAAGATTGGCTCATCATTACCGTGATCACCCGTTTTTTCTAGGAGTCTTGCGATGAAATTTACTTATGACCCTCGTTACAACATTGCTTACATCCGTTTTCAAGAAAAAGTCGCGGAGGTGGAAGCAATTCGCCTGAGCGATGAGCTGGTTGTTGACATTGCCCCCGACGGCACGATTTATGGCATCGAATTGCTCAACGCCAACGAACAAGTGGGGCGCGAAGACGCGGGCGAATTGATCGTCGTCAACGAAGCGACGGGGAAACGCGCAGAAGTTTCGTTGACATAATCATGTGACCACACTTGATGGGATGTGACTCATGGTAATGAATCAAACGATCCAAAACTATATTGAAAAACTCCCCGCTTCCTATCAGGAAACGGTGGTTGATTTTCTCGAGTTCCTTCTCTCCAAAGCGGAGCGCCAGGAGGAACTGGAATGGTCGCGATTTTCGCTCGCCTCCGCCATGCGCGGCATGGAAGACGAGCCATCCGAATACACGCTTGACGATTTGAAGGTTAGATATTAATGAGGCAGGCATGACCCTCCATACACTCGAAACCAGCGCCAAACGACTTTTTCCAAACCGCAAACCTGAACAGGCGATGGCGGAATTGTTGCTTGAAAAAGCGCAGAAAAACCTCATCAAATATCAAAGCATGACGCGGCAGTTCCATGAAAAATATGCCGTATCGTTCGACGCGTTCCGAAAGAAGGCGCTGGCGGCTAAATTGGATTCCAAAGCCGAGCAGGATTACTTTGATTGGGAATTGGCCGTAACTGCCATCGAAGACATGCAGGCTGAAATCAAAAAACTCAAATCCTTGAGTGGAAAAGCATGAATGTCTCTGGCATCGCGTCTGATTTGCTGAGGGAATATAAACACCGCAAGTATTTTGTGGATCTGGAAATCCTAGAACAAACGCGAAACCTGATAAAAGCGCGTCTATCCATTTCGGCGGATTTGTTCGTGCAGGTCTATCGCAACGATCCCTACCAAACCACAAGCCTGGCTTTAATTCACAACGGGATCAGGTTATATGCGCGTGATGAAGTGGACGGGCGATGGCACAGGCACATTACAACAGCGCCCGACGAGCACGACTTTAGCAAAGAAGGACAGAGAGCAGTCAAACTGTCTGAATTTTTGGATGAGGTGGAAAAAACATTGTCAGAATTAGATTTACCCTAACACAGATGAATAGCATCATGCCCCCAAGCCTCAACCGCTCCCGCCTCGCCCAACTCCTCCAAACCGAAGAACAGCTCTTCCATCAGAAACACCCCAAATCACACGAACTCTACCAACGCGCGCGCAAGTCATTGCATGGTGGCGTGCCGATGTTGTGGATGATCCGCTGGGCGGGATCGTTTCCTGTTTTCGTCAAATCGGCAAAGGGCGCGCGTTTCACAGACGTGGACGGCAACGAATACATTGACTTCTGTCTCGGCGACACGGGCGCGATGACGGGTCACTCGCCCGACGCGACAGTCAATGCCGTCACCGAGCAAATTCAAAATGGCATCACGCTCATGCTTCCGTATGAAGATGTGATCTGGGTTGGCGAAGAACTTCAAAGAAGATTCAAACTTCCCTATTGGCAATTCGCCCTCACCGCCACCGACGCGAATCGATTCGCCCTCCGCATGGCGCGTCTCATCACGGGTCGCCCGAAAATTCTCGTCTTCAATTATTGCTATCACGGCTCGGTGGACGAAACCTTCATCACGCTCGACGAAGAAGGCACGCCGATTTCGCGCCCCAACAACATGGGTCCGCAAGTGGACCCGCGCGAAACGACGAAGGTCATCGAGTTCAACGACATCGCCGCGCTCGAAACCGCCCTCTCTGCCCGCGACGTTGCCGCCGTCCTTGCCGAACCTGTGATGACCAACATCGGCATCATCCATCCCGACGCGGGCTATCACGATGCCCTGCGCGCGATCACAAAAAAATACGGGACGTATCTCATCATTGACGAGACTCACACCATCTGTACGAGTCCAGGCGGATACACCGCTTCATTCGCCCTTCAACCTGACTTCCTCACCCTAGGCAAACCTCTCGCTGGAGGAGTGCCCGCCGCAGTCTACGGCTTCACTGAAGAAGTGAGTAAACAATTCTCCGCGCGCCTCAACACAGACGACGCGGATGTCGGCGGAATTGGCGGGACATTGGCAGGCAATGCTTTATCAATTGCCGCGATGAAAGCGACGTTACAAAATGTTTTAACAGAAGATTTTTATGCAAAAGCAATTGCCCTGCAAGAGAAATTCACCGCAGGCGTTGAATCGGTCATCGAAGAATTCGAACTGCCATGGATCGTCAAACGTCTCGGCAACCGCTCCGAATACTGGTTCCGCCCCAAGCCTCCCCGCAACGGGGGAGAGGCTCACGCCGCCATTGACCCCGAACTGGACCGCTACATGCACCTCTTCGCCCTCAACCGCGGCATCTTGCTGACTCCCTTTCACAACATGGCATTGATCTCGCCCGAAATCACCGAAGAGGATGTAAATTACCATACGAAGGTATTCCATGATGCGGTACGAAGTCTGTTTTCGTGATGTATAATGTGATGTATAGTCACAGGAGCACCAAATGAAAAAGATGGTTCGCAAGCAGATCTACATCCAAAAGAGTCAAGAAGAACGGCTAAAACGAGTTGCCGAAACAAGAGGCGTCAGCGAAGCTGAGATCATTCGCCGCGCCCTCGACAATGAGTTGAAACGCGCTGGTTATCGTTTGGCTTACGACAACGATGCGATGCAGCGTCTTTACAAAATGATGCGCGATCAGGACAAAAAACATCCTGTCCCTCGAAAAAAGCGTGACTGGATGCGCGAAGATCTTTATGAAGACCGAATGAAGCGATATGACCGTCGTTCTTCTTGACACCAATGTGCTGGTGTACGCGTTTGATCGCGGAGAACCCGAAAAGCGCGAGCGGGCAATGCAACTGGTGCTTGATCTGCAACAGAATGCAGTTGGTTGTTTGAGCGTGCAATCGCTTTCTGAGTTTTTCCATGCAGTGACGCGCGGATCAAAGCCCAAACTCTTTTTAGATGAGGCATTGGGTAAGGTGGTAGAGCGATGAACTTCCTAGAGAGCGTTGGTCTCCTTGCTATCCTGATAGTGGTCTATATCGGGTATCTCTCGCAAAACAAAGTAAGGCTCCCCTCCAGGCTTGAAGGCGCGCTCATTCTCCTCGTACTGTTCGCGGCGTACATGATTATCGCAAACACGTGGAGCGCGGCTGTGAGTTTCTTTTCTCCCTCTTCAACCAACACACCTACCCCAACTTCAACCAACACACCTACCCCAACTTCAACCAACACACCTACTCCAACTTCAACCCCTTCTTGTTTATTGTGGTCAAAGGTCACGCCTTCAATGGAGGGTCAAACAGTTTGTGTTCATGGTGTTATCAAGGAATACAAAGAGAAGGTTGGAAACTTCTACTTCAATTTCTATTTTGGAACGAATGAACAATTTTATCTCGTAAGCAACAACCTTTCATCTATTCCATTGAAGGGTTCTTGTATGTCGTCAACGGGGCGAGTTCAGCTCACCGCAGAGCATATCCCCTTTATGGAAATTACATCCTTCCAATTTTGCTAATAAGGTCTTATGCTAGTTGACAAAACGTCTTCGAATAAAACAAGACCTCCGAGTTCTTCAAGAACTCGGAGGTCTTTATTGAGCCACCGACGAGAGTCGAACTCGTGACCTAGCGATTACGAATCGCTCGCTCTGCCAACTGAGCTACGGTGGCGAATGTAACGCAAAATTAATTTTGCGTTACAGCGGCGGGATTATAAAGGAAACCAAATAAACCCGCAAGTTTTCAACCCCACGCATCGTCTGTGTCGTGAGAAAATAAACCCATGCTTCGCATCGCAATGCTTTCCTATCACACCTGTCCGCTTGCCACGCTGGGCGGCAAAGACACGGGCGGGATGAACGTCTACGTCCGCGAGCTCACGCGCCAACTCGGCAAAATGGATATCCATGTAGATGTCTTTACTCGCTCGCAAGACGATCACGTGCCGCACGTCTTGCACGAACTCGGCTACGGCAACCGCGTCGTCCACATCCCTGCGGGACCCGAACACCCCATGCCGAAACAGGAACTTGCAAATTACATCCCGCAATTTGTGGATGGAATCAGAGCCTTCGCATGTGATAAAAAGATTCACTACGACATCATCCACAGCCATTACTGGATGTCTGGGATTGCCGCCGCGTCTCTTTCCGACGGGTGGGCTGGTTCGCCCATCGTCCACATGTTCCACACCCTCGGCGAGATGAAGAACCGCATCGCGCGCGCGGACGAGGAGCGCGAAGGGGCGTACCGAATCGAGGGTGAGAAGCAGGTCCTCCGTCGAGTTGACCGGGTGATCGTCGCCACAATCGCCGAGTTGACGCAACTCCGCTTCCTGTACAAGGCAGACGCGAAGAAACTTGTAGTCATCCCGCCCGGTGTGGATGTCAGCCACTTCTATCCCATCCCCGCCGATGAGGCGCGGTCGTACATTGGCTTGAAGCCTGAAGATCGGATGATCCTGTTCGTGGGGCGCATCGAGCCGCTCAAAGGCGTGGACACTCTGCTCGAGGCGATGTCTTGTTTGCAAATGAAAGAGTCGCGCCCGGTGCATCTTGCCATCATCGGCGGCGATCCCGCGGCAAGCCCAGAGATGATGAATGCTGAAATGGCGCGCTTAAAAAATTTGTGCGAGGTTCTTGGTTTGGACCAGTCGGTGGTGTTCCTGGGCGTGCGCGATCAGGATAAACTACCGTATTATTATTCGGCGGCGGAGGTGGTGGTGATGCCGTCGCATTACGAGTCGTTCGGCATGGTCGCGCTCGAGGCGATGGCGTGCGGCGCGCCTGTAATCGCCTCCGAAGTGGGCGGGCTTGCCTATCTCGTGCGTGATGGCGAGACAGGATTCACGATTCCCGCGGAAGAACCCGAAACGCTGTGCGAGAAATTATCGTGGCTGTTGAACGATGACGAGTTGCACGCGAAGATGAGCGCCCAAGCCGCCGCGTACGCGCAAGATTACGCATGGGAGAAAATTGCGAAACAGATCGTGGATGTGTACGAGGAATTGAAGAAATGATGCGTTCGTATTATCCTCTTCTCGCTTGGATCATTTATTCGGCGCGCATTTCTATTTATGTTTTATTCTCGCCTCGTGGAAGGAAAATTCGCATGCCGTCTTGCTCGTCAACAATATAAGCATGTTTAGGATAGCGAAGCGCTATGGCGGTTATCCATAAATCGCCAATCGCTGCGCCGCCGTTGATCGTCGCACAAATTGCCCATAACCAGACGCTGGGCGAGCCGGCTTGTATAAGAATACCCAGGCATGCTGCGAGGCTTATAGCCGCGAGGGGCGCCAGAACGATAACAAGGTATTGGTTGCGTTGGAATGCATACCCCGGAGCGGTCGCGTAGAGCATCAATCCTTTCCAGTTGATCCCATATTTCGGGCGCGCACCAAAGATTTGCATTGTCATGCCGTGTATCAGCTCGTGTATTATGATCGTCAGCAGCAGGGCGAAGAGAAGGGTTGTCGCAGCGCTCCCAAAAAAGAATCCGGTTGATTTACCGAAGACGCGCGCGATTGTAAAGAAAACAATTCCGAAGACAAAGGCGAGCGGGATTGACAATAAATTTATGATAAGAATGCGGCTGGTCTTTTCGGCGATTTTCCAATACAACGCTTCCGCATAGCCGAGCGGCGGTTCTCCTGAAGTCGTTTCTAAATTTGGCATGCGTATTGATTCCCTTCATGAAGGCGCAGACATCGCTTTCAAAAATTAAACGGCTGAAAAAGCGTGTGCCAAATTTCCGACGAGAATACCTTCAGATTCGCCGCCTGAGCTTGAAAATGCCTTTAGGAACAAATTCTTTATTTCCGCGGATTGATCTGGCGCGTATGGCGTTAGATGCATTAATAAAAGCCAAGCGTTGCGCTGCCGAAGGTTAAAATTCCTATTCCTTCATCCTCACATAAAAAATCTGCTGGCCTTCCATATCTTTCGTGCGCATTTCGAAGCGGTCTTTCGGGCTGGAGATCATCTTCGAGAACTGTTCAATTTTATCATCGCTCTCAACCTCATCAGCCCGCGGACGGCGATCTTCGTGCCAGCCTTTCGTCAGCGCGCGCTTTGTTGTGCGGCTTTGACCTTGCAATCACCTTATCTTGGAATGATGTTATGAGTAGGCTGCCAGTCTAGAATTGATTTTGCAAGTTGATTGCTGCAACGCCATGAGGGAGGACAGGCTGAATTCGTATCTCGCTGAGGTTTGTCTGCTCCGATTGAAATAGCCAAACGATCGCTATACTCATGTTGCCGCAAGGGTTCGTCAACAATATTGAAAATCGAGCCAGCAGGGGCGTGATTGAGCGCCGCAACCGTTGCGGTTGCCATATCTGCAACATGAATTAGCGAGATAAAGTTTCTTCCATCACAAGGAATAATTTCTTTACCTGCGCGTATGTTTTCAATAACCTTGTCTTGAAAAGTGCCATGACCGACGAACGAACCTCCGCGAAGGATGCTCCAATGCAAATGGCGAGTCGGGATATTTCGTATCATTTCTTCCATTGCGATGACAGGAGCGCAAGGCGATGCGCGTTCTGGCGAGGTATCAAGGGAGATATCTTCAGAAATCCAGTTTTCGCCGCAATCAGGATAAGCCATTGTGATGCTTTGTTGAATATATTTTTTTATTCCGACTTCAGCAGATGCCTTAAGTAACAATCTTACTACCTCTGTGCGCAAGCGGGTATTAGCGTCCCATGCGTTAGGTAGGGTAAAGTTTTGAGGTATGGATGTGGCTAGATGCAATATTGCTTCGCAGCCTCGAATAGTTGATGCTATCGTTTCGCTGATGCGGGGCGATAACAAATCGCACTCCACTATCTCAACACGTTGAGGGAGTACATTTTTGGCTTTTTCCGCTGAACGCGCCAAGGCACGCGCTTCATGTCCCTGTTGTAAAAGCAAGGGTATGACGGCGCGTCCGAGAACTCCTGTTGAACCTGCTATG
>WBZL01001230.1_pt1 | contig 27321 bp, 27 predicted proteins | sample 5204291 | NCBI WGS metagenome assembly WBZL01 (sample SAMN12344345, study PRJNA552823) | activated sludge metagenome | biome: Activated sludge suspended growth; feature: Nitrification reactor; material: Wastewater; isolation source: activated sludge from nitrification reactor of wastewater...
GCAAAAAAGCTGTGAGGCCCAGGGCTTCCTCCGGGTTTCTGATGGTCAAGCAGACAAAAAATAAATGAAGATAGCCCAAGTTTGCACAGGGAGATAAAGCCCACCCCTTTACATTTTGGAAGCAAATGTCCGTGCTGTGGAACCCTCAACGCCCAACTTGACCGGAATGACCGATTTCCCTTTGTAAAACCGCCAAATACGCCTCCACCGCCTCATCCTCCTCTTTCCCCTTCAAAACCCCCGTGGTCGACTCCCCTCCCAACATGTCCTGATCGAGGATCCCATTCTCCAACAAATCGTTGACCGCCGCCGCCCGCGCCTGCATCTGACCCACGCGGGTCGCAGTTTCCTCGAGCGTGAGACCCATCCCCGAAAACGTACCCGCCACCCCGGAGAGGGATTCGGTTAATCGTACGTTGGCCTCCGCCGCACTGTATTGCGCCGCAAGCACCTGCTGACGGGTTTGCAGGGCATCCATTTGGGCTTCCACCCGTTGTTTGACGAGCAGTAACCGGGTTTCTTCCTGCTGGGTAGCCTGAATCTGCTCGGTGATCCCGGCGATTTCGGTCAGGATCGCCTGTCGTCGTTGCAGGATCATGCGGGCGAGCGCCTCTCGCCCGGCGGCGAGTGGTTCGCCTTGGGTACGGAGGGCTTCGCGAGCTTCCTTTTCCAGTTCGGCCACGCGATTTTGCAAAACGGTTTGGCGTCCGGTCATCTGCTGGAGAAGGGTTTGCGTCTGCGTCAGTGCGTGGGAAACTTGTTGGAGTAGGTGGCGGGGTTGATGCTGGGGGTCCGTAAACTTTTCGCGGGGGTCCTCCGCGGGAGCCAGGAGCGCATCCGCACTTTTTTTGATTAAGGTGGTAAATCGGTTGAGCAGACTCATGGGGAACTCCGGTGGAAATCAGCAAATCGGCAAAGGGCAAATGTGTGGTCACAAAAGCTTGTAGTGGCGATTTCAATCGCTCCGCTTCACGACTGAAGTCGTCACTACAAACGTGTGATCAGCGTTCCTAAAGACTGAACTATTCCGCCTGGACTGTTACCGGACTCAAGTTCACTGGCATGATAGGCTGTTCGCTCCCCCGTTTCTGGAGGGTGCGGCGACGTTCGCGTTGGGTGCGGTAGTAGTACGTGCCCAATCCGGTCATTGCGGTGAGGGTGATCATCCGCATGACGAACTGTTTGACATCGGCAGATTGGGTGATGAACTGCGGGTCAACGATGAAACAGGCCACTGCGTACGCCGCCAGGGAGAGGATCGTGTACCCCATCGCGAGACGGGGATTGAACACGAGGGCGAAGGCGAAAAACAACGGATAAAAGAAGATGAAGAACGGGCTGGCCAGGCCCCCGTCCGGCCCCCAAAAGGCGATGACGAAGGTGATCATCGTCAGGTCTACAAGCGTGGTCATCAGGGTAAGCAGTTGGTTGGCGGGTTTATCGGACAAATACCGCCCGTGGATGAAGAAGTTGACCGACATCAGCGCGGCGATCAATAGCACACCCAGCGTCATCTCGCTGGTGGTTTCGGACGTCCACAGCACCAAAATGGCCGCCGCGGCAATGAAAAACCACCGCGCCCAAACAATGGCAATCTGCCCGAAGAAGATGTCCTCGGCGGACTCTTGTGAGGCGGAGACCGCGTGTTGGCGTTTTTGTTCCATGCGACGGTACAGATTCCCGATGACGGCGACCGCCAGCATCATGAGCACACGGGTCATCAGCGTTTGGAAATTGCCCTCGTTGAGGGGCATCGAAAACAGGCTCAGCATACCGTAAATCGTCACCGCGCCCCCCGTGAAGGCGAACATTTCGAGCGTGGGAAAGGCGACGGAGATGGCGAGAATGGCCGGGTAGTAGAAGATGTACGTGGGCGAAGAAAAGCCATTTTCCGTGATGATGATCAGGCTGATGACGCCCAGATCGGCCAGACTGGCACCGTATACGACCAGATCCATTGTGCCTTTTTTGCGAAGAATTTGTGTCCCCAGGAAGAAGTTCCCGGCGGAGAGCAACAGCAAAAACAAAATTTTGAACCGCATGTCGTCAAGCGGCCCTGGATTCCACAAAACCAGGGACAGGCCCGCGACGACAAGAACCCAACGGGCGATGACGAGAAGCATCTGCCCGCTTGCGCGGATGGCGTGGGTGGGAGCGGATTTGGGGGTAGGGGGTTGGGGGGACATGGGGGACTCCTTAATGGTCAATTGTGAATTGTGAATTGTTAATGATTAATGGGTTAATTTGTAGCACCCTGAGCGGAGCGGGGAGTGCCCCGACCTCTGAAGTGATCTTATTCCAGCGCAGTCGAAGGGTGCGGGGCCTGGCTGGAACCGCTTGATTTCGATACCGCCGATGCGTACATCGGACACTCAATCAGCGCTTTCAACTGAACGAGCCATCGCCTTCATCGCGGCCAGTTCATCGTCCACCGCGCGGCTCGCGGACAATTCCTGCAACTCGCGTTCGACCGAGTCATCGCCACCGATGGGGGTCAGCGCCCCATTCTCGATGAGCGCGTCCAACGCGGTCGCACGGGCTTGCATCCGGGAGATTTTGTCTTCGGCCCGTTCGAGTGCCATGCCTAACTCCGCCGCTTCGCCGGAGACACTGCCGAGCGCCTCGCTGATACGAACCTGCGCTTCCGCCGCGGTGTACTGCGCGGACATCGCTTCGCGCCGGGTGCGGAAGGAATCGACCCGTTGGGCAAATTGCTGTTCCGCCAAGGTGAGTTTGCGCTCTTCTTCGGCGACATCGGCGAGTTGTTTTTCCAGCCGCGCCAGTTCCGCGAGCGTGGTTTGTTTGCGTTGGAGGGCCATGCGGGCCAGATCTTCCCGCCCCGCTTCGAGGGCGCGTTTGGCTTGCGTTTCGAGTTCGGGAACGCGGTCGCGGAGTTTTTTTGCCTGGGCGTCCAACTGCCGTCGAGACGTGGCGACTTCGATCAGGCCGAGTTTGACCTTGCGAAGCAGGTCTTGTTGACGGGCATACCCCTCCGCCATGGTTTCGCGTGGGTCTTCGACCGCGTCGAGGGCGGCGTTGGTTTTGGCGCTGATCAGTGTGCGGATACGGGTGAAAACGTTCATGGGGGGCCTCCGGGGGTAATAGTGCGTATTGCGTATTCCGTATTACTAAAAAATTCTCGCAGTATCTTTACGCAATACGCAATACGATTAAGTGTTTTTAGAATGATCTAACTTCATCAACACCATAATCTTAAATAAAAAGAGCCTTGTTCGATACAAGGCTCTTCCCTCAATTCGTTTGGGGGTTTACCCCTCAATGGGAGTGGGGGATCACTCCCTTCCCCCCAACCACCCCCACACCCTCGTCCCCCTCCCCACCTCCGACTCCAGCCCGAACCCACCTCCCAACGCCGTAATCCGCGCCTGCATCGAAGTCACCCCAAAACTGCCTCGCTCCACCGCCAGCGCGCGCCCCTCCACCGACGACCCCACCCCGTCATCCACCACCGAAAAATTCAGCAGACCCTCCGCCATGCTCAACGACACCTGCACGTGGGAGGCCTGCGCATGCGCGGCCACGTTGTCCAACGCCTGCTGAACCACCCGGTACAACGCGTGTCGCGCCCCCACGGTCAGGGCGGTATCCACTTCCGGGGACGCGTCCATCGTCGCCGCCACCCCCGTCCGGGTCCGAAAATGCTCTACCAGCGTCTCCAAAGGCCGGATCAGCCCCACTTCCAACTGCAACGGCGCGAGATTGTTCCGAATCTGCCGCACCGTCTGCGCCGCCCCCTCCACCTCTGCCAGACACCGCGCCAGCACCGCCTCTGCCTCTGCCGGGTTTGCCCGCACCCCCGTCCGTGCCAGTTCCAGATAAAACGGCAGGCTCCCCAAAAACTGCTGGATCGTATCGTGCAGTTCCTGTGCAATCTTAAACCGCTCCCGCTCTTGTGCGTCCGCGATTTGCGTCGGGACCCGCCGTAACTGCGCCACCTGTTGCGCCGTCAACAAAAACAGCGCCGCCTGCTGACCAATCAACTCCACCACCCCCAAATCCCGCGCCTCAAAAATCTCCTCATCCCACCGCTTGCCCAGCCCCAACAGCCCCACCTCCCCCAACGGCGTCACCACCTCAATGCCTGCGCCTTGTAAGGGGGATAACCACGAGGGGAGATCACCACCCTCTGACAGAATCCTGATCGAACCGGGCAGGGGTGGCCACGCGTGGGGGCGTAACCGGTCCGGCAACGCGACCCTGTTTTGACGGGGGGACGGGTATTCCCCAGCCAGGGCGGCCAACTCGAACGTTTTCCCCTCATCCTCCCAGAGCCAGACCGCGGCCAGTTCCAGTTCAAAATTTTTCACCAACGCCGTCGCCATCGTCCCCGGCAGAACGGACAAATCAAGCTCGCTGGCAGTTTGTTGGGCGAACTGCTGGACGGCCTCATAACTCCGTTGTTCCCACCCAAACACCCGGCGAAACGTCCCAAACCAGGCACTTTGCGTACTCCAAAACAGCCCGGAGAGAAACGCCGCCAAAAAAATCGGCACGAACGGCGTCCAGTTCAGCAGATTGGCCCACTCGGGTTCGGCCAAACGGATGAGCCATGCCCCAAAACTCGCGATGAGCGCACTACTCCCCAGCATAAACACCCCCACCAGCACCGGGCGCGGGCTTTGAAACGTCTGGTACCGCAAAATGACAAACGCAAACGAGAGCGGCACCGCCAGGACGAGATACCGCAAATCCAGCCCATTTGTAAAATAACTGGCCGTTGTCTGCGAGATGACTCGGAGCACGACGACCAAAATGAACGGCACAGCAAAAATAATGCCCAAAAACAACAGATTGACCTGCCGCCGTTCGCGCCGGTTGATCGTGCGGCGGATCATCAAAAGACCCAACCGTGCCAGAAATACGACCACGCCCAGCCCCAGCGTCCCGATCACCAGCGTATTCCCCACCGCGCCGAGCAGGTTCGAAAGGTCAGGGGCAAGTCCCCACCAGCGCAACACCATCGAAATCACAAACCCGCCCGCGATCATCGCCATCACCAGATACAACCCCATCACCCACCCTGCCCCCAACCGCCGAACCTTCACCGGAAACAACCAACTCAGATGGATGAACGAGGCCCCTACAAACGCCGACGTGATCACCCACATCATCGCATGGAACCGCGACATCGGATCGGATTCGGGAAACAGCGTCGGGATGGAGAGCCAGAGGGACGCCGCCGACAGACTGGTCGCAATCGCAAACAGCCGGTTGACCGGGTCGCGGGGCCGCGCGCGGTACACAACCACGGCTAGCCACCAGAACCCCAACCCGCTCAGAAAATCAGGCAGTTTGATGTCGAGAAAGGTGCTGAGGGTGATGTGTTGGAGGGGGACAGCGAGAGTCTGTGTCTCCCCCGCGCGTCGCACGGTGATCTGCACGGTCTTCTGCCCCCGCGCGTCGGCAGATGTGTAGGCTTCCCGCGCGGAGATGTCGTACACCTGCCCTTCAATCGTCAGCAATACATCATCGTAGTGCACCGGCGTCCGTGCCAACCACCACGGCGGGGTGGACGCCTCCACCTGCCAGACTTTCCGCGCGTGATTCCGGTGCGCGTAAAACCCACCAAACGGCTGACCGATCTCGAAGATCACCTCCAGCGCAACCTGTACGCCAAGCACGAGCACAAGCGCTATGAGAGCGGGAATCCAGTAGTTTCGCCAGTTGAATTTCATTGGGAATGGTACACAGAGCGCACTGAGAAGGCACGGAGTTTCACAGAGAATTTTTGAAAATACTCCGTGTTTCTCAGAGTATTTCTCTGTGGTTCTCTGTGTTAAATATTTTCACTTTCGCCGTAATCGCCTTTCGCAACGTTGCGACCTCCTACCTCCGTTTCAACCACGAGTCGTGCTGTTTGGATTGCTTCCAAATAAAACTGCCGCCGGACTTCGCGGGGCTGTTGGCGGATGGCAATAATATCTTGGACCCCAATGCGTTGATTGGATTCTGTGTTCACCTTCTGTGTTACCACTGCGCCTCTAACACCTTGAATCGCATCTTCGATTCGTTTTTCGTGGCCCAAGGACAAATCTTCGGGAATGGCATCAAATGAGAAAAAACGCACGTCAATCGTCTCACCGGGTTGAGGCCGGATACTCCCGCCCATCACTTTCGCCGTGAATAATACGGCGTGATTATCAAAGAGACCAATCCGAGAATATACCCCAACCAGACCCGTCAATTCCACGTCCAATCCGGTTTCTTCTTTCGTTTCCCGGATCGCCGCTTGTGCAACCGATTCCCCTTCTTCAACCCCGCCACTAGGTAAAATCCAGGTTTCAAAATCATCGCGTTGGGTGAGGAGAATTTGATTTTCGTGAATGACAGCGACATTGACCGTGATAGAGGGCATAAATCTTCCTTATAATTCATACTTCACGCTGGTGCAAATGACACCAGGGCTTCCAAATTTCGGAAGTCTTTGGGATACGGTTTGAGCAGGAACCCTTTTGCAAATGGGAGGATGAATGGTTTTAACTTCGCTTGGAGACTTCCGAAATTTGGGTTATGGGCAAGCACTGATAAAAAATGCTTTGTGATCTTGGTGAAAAACTTTGTGGTAAGGCGGTACTCCGCCTCCTTCGCGTTTTAAAAAAGGAAATTACAAACGCAAATCGTGAATCATGCACACCTTCGCCAGCAAAATCGCCTTCCGCAATCCCGCCGCTTCGGTCGTGTCTGATAAACCGAGTTTGTCGTAGATGCGGCCAATGTAGTTTTCGACCGTTTTGGGGGTGATGATGAGAGCGTCGGCGATGGCCTGGGTGTTGTGGGCGGCGGCGAGACGTTCGGCGATTTCTTTTTCGCGCGGGGTCAGATCATCGAAGGATTTGAGGGCGTATTGGACCCAGGTTCGTTCTTCGGGGGAGAGGCGGTTGAGCAGTTCGTCCGCGAGGGCGGGGCGATTGGCGTGGACTTCGGGGTCGATCACCACCCGTCCGGCGATAACGTCCTGGATCGCTTGCAGGAGCGCGTCCGGGCGAGCGCCTTTGAGTTTGTACGCTACCCCGCGCGTTCCCTCCCGCACCATGTCCAGCACTTCCGCGCCCCGATCTTCGTAGGCGGAAAACAAAACGATGCCCATCGCGGGGAAGCGTGCTTTCATTTTTTGTGCCAACCGGATGCCCAAACTGTGTTCCGAACGAACGGGGGTCTGGGCGTCGGGGGGGATGGAGATGTCCACCACCGCCGCGGCGAACGGGGTCGTCTGGGCGAGCGACTTGGTAACAAGTTCCCACGCGTGGGCTTCGTCACCCGCTTCGTGGACGGTGTACCCCTGTCCGGTCAGGTACAGGCGCACTCCTTCCCGATGGAAAATGTGATCATCAACGAGCAGAAGATCGGTCATGGCGTGTGATCCCCAGGCATGTTCGGCGGCACGAGCAAGAAGCTTGAAAACACTCCCACAACCCCCGCCAGCACAATCCCCCCACCCCAGGTGTGGATGCGCCAGTGCAAATCCTGGGTCACATACAAAGTGAGAAAATAAAATCCAAACAGGATAACGGGAACTAAGAGGGCAAACCAACGAAGACGGTCAGGAGATTTCACGCCCGGACGGAGCAAGGCGTACAAGGCATCGGCGATGATCCCTGCCGCGAACCACGCGTAAATGAGTTCATAGCGGTCTTGCAGAACGCTCATCAACGCGGTGTTGAACGTAAAGATCAGCGTGAAACTGCCGGGTTTGAACGTCCACCGGCGCATCGCGAAGAGCACAAACCCCATCGTTAGCCCCGTCGTCAGCATGATCGCCGTTACCATCTCGGTCCCGTTGAAATAAACATCCACAATTGGGTTGGCGTAACTGGTCATAAATGTCAACCCGGTGAGGGTGAGAGCCAGCGACAGGATTGCCGCGTACGGTGCGTGAGTCTCGCGGCGACGCCACGCGGCGCGCAGGGGGCCGCTCATCATCAAAAACATCCCCGCGGCGAGAAGCAAATGGCTGGGGCTGAGGAGCGCTTCGGTGGCCTGTTCGATGCCGAACGCGGTGTGCCACGCCATGTCCGCGACCCCGCCCGCGGCGAAGATCACCGTCCCGGTCAGGGTGAGGTCGTACCCGGCGGGGAGGGTGGCGCGCCCGGTGTGGCCGCGTGCCCGGTTGATCATCATCGTCAGGATCAGAAAACCCGCGCACAGCACAAACCCGCCATAAAACACGGCGTGCCAGGGGGTGAAGAAAGAGTCGTCCACTTTGCCGTGGAAGTGCGCCCAGCCATCGACAAACAAACCGCCGAGGAAAAGGGTCTGTAACCCGGCTTGCGCCCAGTCGTAAGCGGTTCCTTGAAGGGCAGGGATTTTTTCAGCGCGAGAGAGAGTGTGTGTTGTCATGTTGGGTTTAAAACTCGGGGAGTTTTCTGTGAGAATAAAACAAAGATGAGCGGTCTGTCATTCCGAGCGTAGCGAGGAATCCCTGCGAGACCCCTATTACTCGAACGTCAAGGGGATTTCTCCCTGCGGTCGAAATGACAGAACTTTCGCATTGTTGGAGACTTCCATCGTTTGGGAATGATGAAATTTATACCATTCTTTTTGCCATCTCCAAAATATCCTCCACGCCGGGCAACGTCTGTTCTTCCAATGTGCGCGCGGCGGGGATCGGTTCCTCGCGGGCGGCCACGCGGCGCGCGAGCTTCAAACCCGGCCCCAACGCCTCCGCCGTCCGGGCGACGATCTCCGCGCCCCACCCGAGGGTGAACGTCCCCTCTTCAACGGCTAATAACCGTCCCGTGCGGCGTACCGAGGCCAGAATCGGCTCCATCTCAAACGGGGACAGTTGGGTCGGCACCACCAGTTCGGCGAAAATTTCTTCATCGTAAGCGAGTTTGAGCATCGCTTCCCGCACGAGTTCAGCCATGTATCCGTACGCGGCGATGGTCAGCGCGGGAGGTGGCGCGTTGCGGATGGCCAGGGTGTAGGTGGGGGAGGACGTTAATTGTGAATGGTGAATGGTCAATTCAGAATGATGAATGGGGGTGAGGGTGAAATCGGGGAGGGTTTCGGGGGTGTGAAGTTTGGCGAGGTAGAGGAGTTTGTTTTCGATGAACAGCACCGGATCGGGGTCGTGCAAAATGGCGTGTTCGAGCAATGCGCCGGGGTCGCCGAGGGCGGTCGGGGCGAGGACGCGCAGACCGGGCGCGCCGAGGAAATGTTTCTCCAGCGTCTGACTGTGCGTGGCCCCGTACCCGCGTCGGCCCCCCATCGGGGTACGGACCACGAGCGGGACCCGCACTTGATCGTTGTACATCCCCCGGAATTTGGCCGCATGGTTGATCAGTTGGTCGGCAATCAGCGTGGTGAAATCCCCAAACATGATCTCGACCACGGGCAAAAGGCCCCGCAACGCCATCCCCGTCGCCACCCCCACCATCCCCGCTTCCGAGATCGGGCTGGTATGCACCCGATCCGGGAATTGCGTGGACAGCCCCCGCGTGACCTTAAACGCGCCGCCGTAGGGGTCGAGAATATCTTCCCCGATCAGGTGGACGCGGGGGTCGGCGAAGGTGCGGTGGAGGGCGGTGTTGAGGGATTCTAGAACGGTGGTCATGACGCGGTTCTGGGGGCGTGGGGAAGGGGTTCATCACCCTGTTTGCATTTTACTTCATCAACCCCGCGTTTTCCAACCGTGTATGAATCTCGATAAACGCGTCCGCCTGGGCTTGCGTGATCGCCTCTGAGGCGACAAGACCGGCGAGAATCTCGGTCGCATTTCCAGCCGTCGCCATCCCCCCGCCCATGTCCTGGCCTCCCCCGCCCATCCCCTGCATGTCGCCCATGCCGTTGCCCATGCCCATCCCCCCGGCATTGACCGCGTCCATCGCGCTGTGAACGGTCTCGAACAATTCCGCTTCATCCTGCGTGATCACTTTTTGATCCACAGCTTGGGTCAGCATTTCTGCGCGTAGGGTCGCTTCCGCTTGCATATTGCCCATCCCCGCGCCCCCCGCGGTCTGCCCGTTTCCGAGCGAACGGACGTAGTTGATCACATCCCACCGCGCTTGGTCATCTAGAATCCCGCCGAACTGGATCATCGCGGTCCCAAACGGGACGCCGCCTTCGGTCACCCGCCAAAACAGATAGGCATCACTCATCATCTGACTGGTGTGGGCAATGGCCACGGGCTGGGGATCGAGATTGACCGCCGAAGGGCCATCGCCCATCCCGCTTTCCCCGTGACAGACCACACAGTGGGTGGTGAAAATTTCCTGCCCCCGTGCGAGGGAGGCTTCATCCGCCGCGACCGGGCTGGTCAACCCCGCAAATTCTTCCGGGATCGGGGCGGAGTGGCGAGTCATCATCCCGTTGTTGCCCATTCCCATTCCCATCCCCATCCCCGTTCCCCCGCCAGTCTCACTGGTTTGTGGGGAAGTTTGGCACGCTGTTAAGATCAGGATCGAGCCTGACAGGAGCGTTAAAGTTAAGATAAAAAGTCGTTTTGAAATCATGTTTTCCTCAGAGGGTACCCTACGGGGTGACCACAATTTTGCCAGTCATCCCCTGTTGAAAATGCGAACCGCTATCCAAAAAACAAGCCATTTCCCATTCGCCCACCATGTCTTCGGTGACGACGAAGGTGAGCGTAGCCTCCCCAGTATTTTCGGGGACTGTCACCATAAACTGGCCGCCCGCATGATCGTGGCTGGCATCATGCTCCATTTCATCCCCGATGGTCACGGTGGGTTCCACTCCGGCGAACATATCTTCCACAAACCCGGTTGCGATGCCGTTGTCCGTGGTGACTTCATGCCCGACCATTAATTCATGTTTGAGCGCCCCCATATTCTTCAAGTGCAGGGTCACTTCTTGCCCGACTTTGAGTTCCAGGGTGTTAGGGGTAAAGGCAAAATCTGTCATTTCGATGGTGTATTCGACTTTTTCCGGGCCAGAAGCACAGCCAGCGGCGACCAATGCCAGGAGGATGAAAACGAAAGCGAAGGTAAAACGAAAAGAGCGCATGTTATTTCTCCAGATCAAATTTGATTTGTTCATATTCTTCACGGGTGATCTCGCCTTTTGCATAGCGACGATCTAAAATTTCCCGTGCAGTGATATCTTGTTGCGACGGGGGAAACGTACTTTTGGGTGCGCTTGGAAACAGTACGCGGATTAACCCAACCGCCAAGGCAATCAACGCACCCCAAAAAACGAACATCATCACCACCCCCCAAAAGTTAAAGCCAATATTGTGCATCATGAGAATATCTCCTGTATCAATTTCGTTGTCATGACTCACCCAGAAAAGTTCCGCAAAAAAGGATGGATGGGGGGATGTACATCCCCCCATCCATCCTTTTTTGCGGGGACTCTCTCCATAAGCTGTAAGTCATTACATTTCGTTGGATCATTCAACGATGCCCGACAGTATACCTACCCACTTTGAAGGCTTCATAAAGCTACTTTAAAGATTGTGTAAAGAAACTAAGCATGATGTTTTCTCTCCGGTGTGGTCTGTGGAGATGAATAAGCATTCGGTGGGTCGGTTTAAATTTAAATCGAGAGGAATAAGCATTCGGCGGGTCAGTTTAAATTTAAACCGAGAGGAATAAGCATTCGGCGGGTCAGTTTAAATTTAAACCGAGAGGAATAAGCATTCGGCGGGTCGGTTTAAATTTAAATCGAGAGGAATGAGCATTCGGCAGGTCAGTTTGAATTTAAACCGAGAGGAATAAGTATTTGGCGGGTCGGTTTGAATTCAAATCGAGAGGAATGATCATTCTGCGGGCAGAGTGAAAGTAAACGTACTTCCTTTTCCTGCCCCCGCACTTTCCGCGCGGATCCGGCCCCCGTGCGCTTCCACAAAATAGCGCGCAATCGTCAACCCGATCCCACTGCCCCCACCCACGCGGGAACGGGACTTGTCCACCCGATAAAAGCGGTCGAAAATGTGGGGCAGGTCCTCCGCCGGAATCCCGATCCCGTCATCTTTCACCGTGACGCGGACTTCCTGCCCGTGAGGGGTCGCCGCGACCGTGACGTGGCCCCCGCGCGGGGTGTATTGAAGCGCGTTCCCGATCAGGTTGGTTAACACCTGATTGATCCGGTCTTCATCCGCCTTAATGTTGGGCAAATCCGCGGGGATATGGGTCGTGATCGTCACGCCTTTTTCGGAAAATTGATGGGCCAACCTGCCCGAAACGGTCGCGCAAAGGGTGGACAGGGTCAGAGGCTGTAAGTTCAACGGCACCGCGCGGGCTTCCACCCGGCTGAGTTCCTGCAAATCGGCCACGAGCCGTTGCATCCGGTCCGCTTCCCGATAAATTTCCTGAAACGTTTCCGCTTCGGGAGGAAGCACGCCGTCAATCAGCCCCTCCACCGTGCCTTTGATCGTGGTGAGTGGGGTACGGAGTTCGTGGGCGACATCCCCGATCAACTGGCGACGGATGGTTTCGGTTTGTTCGAGGTGGGCGGCCATTTGATTGAAACTAATCGCCAACTGTTCCAACTCGTCGGCATCGCGTGGTGAATTGACGCCGGGTAACGCCACCCGTTCGCTGTAATGCCCGTCCGCGATCCGTTGACTGGCTGTTTGCACCGCCCGAATTGGCCCCGTGACCTGGCGGCTGATCAACAAACTGACGACGATCGCGCACAGGGTCGCCGCCACGGTCGCGACCACAAGCGATTCGTTTACCGCCCGCCGAAAATTCTCAAACAGATCATTTTCCATCGCCTCCGCCCGTGCGCCCATCACATGCACCATCGCGGACAAATGCCGGTCGAAAGCATTGGGCACGGTAAATTCCACGGCAGTAGCCAGCACGATGATGCCTAAAACGACGACAATCAAATAGGACAGAAATAATTTAATCCCCAATTGACGGCGGATCAAGTGCCAGAGTTTCATGCGGTTTCTCCTTCAAAGCGGTATCCCACCCCCCGCACAGTGACGATGAACTTCCCGTCCAGCTTGCGGCGCACGCTTCCGATGTGAACGTCCACGACGCGCTCCTCGCCGTAGTACGTGCCCCAGACTTTTTCGAGCAGTTGTTCGCGGCTCAAGACCATGTGTGGATGTTCGGCGAGGGTGTGCAGGAGTTGGAATTCTGTGAGGGTCAAGTCCACAAGTTGATCGTCGAGCCACACCTGATGACTGCCCGGATCGATCCGCAGGCGGGGAAAATGGAGCATGGTTTCGGGAGGCGTCTGCGCGCCGGCCTGGATGCGCCGGAGGGCGGCTTTAATGCGGGCTACCAACTCGCGCGGGCTGAAGGGTTTGGTCACATAATCATCCGCCCCGAGCGAAAGCCCCACGATTTTGTCCGTTTCTTCGGTTTTGGCAGTCAGGAGAATGATGTACACGTTGGACTCGCGCCGGAGTTGGGTGAGCACTTCCAGCCCGTCCAGTTTGGGGAGCATAATGTCGAGCACGACCAAATCCGGGCGAAGGGCGCGGGCCGCTTTTAACCCACTCAGGCCATCTGTGGCGGTGGTCACTTCGTAATTTTCCTGGCGCAAGTAAGCGGAGACCAGGTGGATGATCGAAGGTTCATCTTCGATGAGGAGGATTTTAAATTGGGTCATAGGGAAGGTATTGAGATGTTGCCGAAAAAGGGAAACAGGGAGATGTACATCTCCCTGTTTCCCTTTTTTCGGTGTTCTTCCTACTTTATATCGGTTGGCGGCCCGCGTAGCCCGCCTCGATCTCGTGCCAAAATTCGATGTTTTCTTCCCCAAATTTCCAGCATAAGTACACTTCCCGCCCGTTTTTTAGATGTGGAAAATCCAGCAAGCCGATGTTGATGTCTTTGAGAATCACACCCATATCCTGGACCTGATGCACGAGCGCATCCAGCCGCCCGAACTCCAACGCCAGTTTGCTCGCCGTCTGACTACCCCCATTCCCGGCGGCGCGCTGGATGACCGGCCAGACCTCCTCTTGCCGGTTCAGAATTTGCTGGCGGAGGGTTAAAATCTCCTCGATGAGCGGTTTGATCACGGCGAGGGTAGCGTTGGCTTCTTGAAGGGTAAAGTAGCGGGGCATCCTTACACCTTCGTTCTTCTCAATCGCAAACTATTACTCACCACAAACACACTGCTGAAAGCCATCGCCCCCGCGGCCAGCATCGGATTCAACAAGCCCAACGCCGCGGCGGGGATCAGGATCACGTTGTAGAAAAACGCCCAAAACAGATTTTGTTTGATCGTGCCCAACGTCTTGCGAGACAGGGCAATCGCCCGCGCCACCCCGCGCAGGTCACCGCTGATGAGCACGACGGGGGCCGCGGCCATCGCCACGTCCGTGCCTGTGCCAATCGCAATCCCGACTTCGGCCTGGGCGAGCGCGGGCGCGTCATTGATCCCATCCCCCACCATCGCCACCACCTCGCCCGCTGATTGCAGTTTTTTGACTTCCGCCGCTTTGTCGCCGGGCAGGACTTCGGCCAGCACCGTGTCCACGCCGACCTCGCGGGCAATCGCTTCGGCGGTTTGGCGGTTGTCGCCGGTGATCATCGCCACGCGCAGGCCCATCGCGTGCAGGTTCGCAATCGCTTCCCGCGACCCGTCTTTGACCGTGTCCGCGACCGCGATCACGCCCGCAACCTGATCGTCAACGGCGACCAGCATCGCGGTTTTTGCTTCCGCTTGCAGACGTTCAATTTCCGCTTGCAGACCGTTCAAGTTCAGCCCGCCTGCCGTCATCATCCGTAAATTGCCAACCCGGATCATGTGCCCGTCCACTTGCGCCATCACGCCATGCCCGACCTCGGCCTTAAAACCTTCGGGGGCGGATAATGTCAGCCCACGGTTCCCCGCTTCGGCCACAATCGCCTCTCCGAGGGGGTGTTCACTGCCTTTTTCGACGGAGGCGGCGAGGCGAAGAAGTTCGTCAGGGTTCAGCGACCAGTGTTCAGCATTCACTGCAGACGGATTACTGGATACTGAATACTGGTTACTGACTCCTGAATACTGACTACTGGATACTGAATACTGACTACTGACCACCACATCCGTCACCGCCGGTTGCCCTTTCGTGATCGTGCCGGTTTTATCGAGGACGACGGTGGTGATGCGGCCCGCGCGCTCCAGCGCTTCGCCGGATTTGAGCAGGATCCCGAGTTCCGCGCCTTTGCCGGTCCCCACCATCACCGCGGTCGGGGTGGCGAGACCCATCGCGCAGGGGCAAGCGATCACCAGCACGGCGACCGCGTGGATCAGCGCCCGGGTGAAGGTCGTTAATTCCGCGCCGGGAAGGGAGGGGATGAAAAGCCAAACGATGAAGGTCAGGGTGGCGATCCCGATCACGACGGGAACGAATACGGCAGAGACTTTATCGGCCAGCGCCTGGATCGGGGCTTTGCTCCCCTGCGCTTCTTCTACGAGCCGGACGATTTGCGCGAGGGCGGTTTCCCGTCCGACTTTGGTGGCTTCAAATTTGATCATGCCCAGTTTGTTCAGCGTGGCGCCGATGACGGGTGCGCCAGGGCCTTTTTCGACGGGCAGGGATTCGCCGGTGAGCATGGATTCGTCCACGGAGGAGCGGCCTTCGACGACAACGCCGTCCACGGGGATTTTTTCGCCAGGGCGGACGAGCACGAGGTCGCCGACCAGCACTTCATCGGTGGGGATTTCCATTTCTTGCCCCGCGCGGACGATGCGGGCGGTTTTGGCGCGCAGGCCGAGGAGTTTTTTGAGGGCGTCGCTGGTGCGGCCTTTGGCGCGGGCTTCCAAAAATTTACCCAGCCGGATCAGGGTGATGATGACGGCGGCGGTTTCAAAGTAGACGTGCCCCGGCAGGAAGCCGAGCATGACGGGGATGGAGTACAGAAAGGCAACGGACGATCCCATCGCAATCAGCACATCCATGTTCGCAGAGCCGTTGCCGAGTGCTTTGTACGCCCCGACATAATATTGCCATCCGACATAAAACTGCACGGGCGTGGCGAACGCGAACATGAGCCAGTTGACCCACGCGGCGTGCGCCCAATGTCCGACCAGGCCGAAGTCCCGCGCCATCGAGAAGAGGAACAGCGGCACGGTGAAGATCAGCCCGACGATCAGCAGGCGTTTTTGTTCGGCGATTTCGCGGTCGCGGGCGAGGCGTTCGGCATCTTCCGTTTCCCCGCCCGATTCGACCGCGGTAAATCCCGCGGCGGTGACGGCGCGGCGCAGGTCGGCCTGGCTGATCATGGTAGGAATGTATTGGACGCGGGCGCGCTCGGTGGTGAAGGTGACGCTGGCGGAGAGGACACCTTCGAGGGCGGATAAGGCTTTTTCGAGGCGGCGGGCGTCGTTGTCATCGGACATGCGTTGGATGAGGAGGTCGGCAGTGCCGGTGGCGATGCCGTACCCCGCGCGGGTGATGCGCCCGATCAGGTCATCCAACCCCGCGCGGGTCGGGTCGAAGTCCACGGTGGCACGTTCGGAGGAGAGGTTGACCGAGGCCGTTTCCACGCCGGTTACCTTTTTTAGGTTGCGTTCGACAGTGGCGACGCAGTTGGCGCAGGTCATGCCGGTGATGGGCAACGTGAGTTGCTTAAGGGTGTCTTGTTTGGTCATGGGGGGAAGATAGGGTAAATAAAGTAAATAGGGTAGATAAGGTAAATAGCGTATTTACCTTATCTACCCTATTTACTCTATCTACTTTATGTACTTATTTAGTTGAGTTGAATCAAATTCTGTCCGGCGGGGGCGTCTCCGGGGGCGTAGCCGATCTCTTTGAGGAGGGCGATGATGCCGTCTTCGGTGGCGGGGGTGTCGAAGGTGATGACGGTTTGTTTGCTGTCCTGGTTGGCGACGACGGAGGTGACGCCTGCGAGTTCGCTCACTTCGTTTTGGATGGTGTGGACGCAGTGTCCGCAGGAAATGGCGGGGATGTTGTAGGTTACGGTGGTCATGGGGGAGAACTCCTTGAGATATAGGGATTTGAAGTATTCAGTAATCAAAGTATTCAGTAATCAGTGGTTAGTATTCTGTCTGAAAACTGGCTACTGATTACTGAACACTGGTGATTACAGTTCGTTGGCTGTGCTAAAGATGCTGGTGATCTCGTTGACGACGCGTTCGCGTTCGGCGAGGTCGTCGCCGCGGATGGCGGTGGTGACGCAGGCGTTGAGGTGGCCTTCGAGAATCTTGTTGCTGACTTTATTGAGGGCGGCTTGCACGGCCTGGATTTGGCGGATGACGTCAATGCAGTATTTGTCGTCTTCCAACATGCGCTGGATGCCGCGAATGTGGCCTTCGATGTATTTGAGGCGTTGGAGGGCGTCTTCGTGGTGCATAGGGTTCCTGGAGGGGGCAGGGGCTTTACCCTACCCCCCTGGGGGGGGTGAGTTAAATATAATTAAGCTTGAGCGAAATGTCAAGATGGAGGTTTATAGTTTAATAAAAAAAGAGCGATGGGACTTTTGATGTAGCGAGTATAATTTTGGAATATTCTGTCCCCGGGAGGCACGATGACTTTTCCCAATACCCCATTTCTGCCAAAAACCCCATCCCAATCGGATGGATCGTCCCAGGCTCCTACAGGTGCTCCCTCTGAGGCCCCTGCCTCAAACCCATTGCGGAGCGTCTACACTTCCAGCATGTCTGCCCTTCTCCGTCAGTTCGACATATCGCTGGTCGTCTCTACTTATCAGGCCGGAAAGGTGATCCTCATTCGGCACGATAACGGGGTTGTCAACACCCACTTTCGCAACTTTCACAAACCGATGGGCATCGCCGCGGATAACCGCCGCCTCACCATTGGGGGCGCCAATACCGTCTGGTATTACCACAACATGCCCGCCGTTGCCCCCAAAGTTGAACCGCAAGGCAAACACGATGCCTGTTACCTCCCGCGCGAGATTCACGTCACCGGGGATATTGATATTCACGAGATGGCCTACGATGCCGATGACCAGTTATGGGTAGTCAACACAAAATTCTGCGCGCTCTGCACGCTTGATCCCGAACATAGCTTTAACCCAGTCTGGCGTCCGCCCTTTGTCAGTGCGCTGGCCCCCCAGGACCGCTGTCACCTGAATGGGTTGGCGATGGTGAACGGGCGCCCCAAATATGTCACCACGTTGGGGGAAACGGATACCGCTGGGGGGTGGCGGGAGAATAAAAAGAGCGGTGGGCTGTTGATGGACGTGGAAACCAACGAAATCCTCCTCCGCGGGCTTTCGATGCCCCATTCGCCGCGTTGGTACAACGACCGGTTATGGGTGCTGGAATCGGGGCAGGGGAGCCTCGCGTGGGTGGATTTGGCATCCCGAACGTGGCACCCCGTCTGCCAGTTGCCCGGGTTCACGCGGGGGATCAGTTTCCTCGGGCCGTTTGCCTTCATCGGCCTGTCGCAGGTGCGGGAGTCGGCGGTGTTTTCAGGGATTCCCCTGGTCGAACGGCTGGAAGAGCGCACATGTGGCGTTTGGGTTGTCAACATCCAGACCGGGCAGACGGTGGCGTTTCTGCGCTTTGAGGAGGGGGTACAGGAGATTTTCGCGGTCCAGATTCTCCCTTCCCGTTTCCCTGAAATGCTGGAATGGCAGGATCAACTGTTGATGAATTCGTATGTGGTGCCGGATGCGGCGTTGAAGGAGGTGCCAGGTTTGAGTTTTAAATGATAAGCAATGCAGTGATTTCTCTTTTTCGTTTTTACTTTCAATACGGAGAAAGCTATGGATACTCAATCGAACACATCCCTCAAACATAAATGGCAGGCTCAAATTCGCCAGGTCGCGGCACGGAATCCGCATCTGGCCCGGGAGTTGTGGCAGAATCGGCGGGTATATTTTGCCCGATTCGTCCATTATTTCCATCAACTTGCGAACCTGCCGCGCAGACTGCGTCACAAGTTCATAAAACGGTTTGCTACGACCGTGACCGGTGCGGCCCTTCTCCTCGCGTTGGGACAAGCTGTTCCTGCACAGGCGGCGGTAATTACAATAGATGGCGTGGTCTGTACGCTGGCGGAGGCGCTTGATTCAGCGAATAATGACAACGCGGCTGGCAATGGCTGTGTGGATGGCAGTGGGGCTGATACCATCCAACTACAAACCGATGTCACCCTTTCTGCTCCATTACCATATATTGTGAGCGAAGTCATCCTGAATGGCAACGGGCATACGATTGATGGCAATCATTTGGGAAGTGTGCTTCAAGTGACCAGTTCCGGAAATCTGACGTTGAATGATGCTACGATTACGGGGGGGGATGCTATTGGTGGCGGCGGCGTTTATAACTATGGAGGGACTGTAGCCATAAACGATAGCACAATTACTGGAAACATTGCCGATTCAGGAGGGGGAATCGCCAATCGCTATCATGGGATTATGACGTTAACAAATAGTGTTATTGATGGGAATACAGCAGACAGTTGGGGAGGGGGGATTGAAAACGGGTGGAGTACAACACTGACGGTGAATAACAGTGTGGTGAGTGGGAATAGTGCTTCTGTCGGAGGGGGGGTTCGTAATTATGGGGATGCAATCTTGAACAACACAACGATTAGCGGAAATGATGCCGGGTTAGGAGGGGGATTTTATAGTTATTTATCATCAACACTCACCATGAACAATTGCACCATCAGTGGAAATTCAGCTAGTTCAGGAGGGGGATTTGCCTTTCTGTATGGGACAGGAACGATCAACAATAGTACCATCAGCGGAAATATGGCAACGGGTCAGGGAGGAGGAATCTGGGGCTTTTATGAGAATGTTACGATCAACAATGCAACCATCACGGACAACACAGCACCTCGCGGAGGTGGAATATTCCGTTATTTCCCGACGAATGGCATGGTGCTGAATCGCAGTATCATTTCAGGAAATCACGCTTCTTCAGGGGGGCCAGAAGTGTATGCTCAAAACGGGCCATGGAATATCAATAATTACAATGTGATTGGTTATGGAGGTTCTACCAGCTCATATAGTCTGAACATTGGATCATCCGATGTAATCCCAAGTGGCGCTTTGAATACTGTATTGAATCCTACTCTTTCAAGCAACGGTGGCCCGACTCTCACTCACGCGCTTGTCTCAGGCAGTGTCGCGATGGATTTAGCCCCCACCACAGCCTGTACAAATGCGCCAATTAGCGGACTCGACCAACGGGGCGCTGTCCGGGTTTTTGATGGCGATGGTACGCCTTCTTCCAATGAATGTGATAGCGGGGCCGTAGAAATGAGGGAAACGATCACCGTCGGGACTTGTGGGGGGACGGCGTTGAGTGGCAGTTACGATTTTACTTTCTTAACAGGCAATACCATCACCATCGATATTTTGAATGGAAATGGGCTTACATGCTTGAGCATCGAAGAAACGGGGCCAGGCGTAAACCATCCGCTGGCTACCGGACCAGGACCTAGTGGGGTTGGGTTACTGACGGGGAACTGGTGGCACATTCGCGGGGATGTCAACACGGGGTTGGATGTCGAAATCACCCTGCCTTACGCCTTCGCGGATGCGGATAGTCGCGTTTGCAAGTGGCCGGGAGGGTTAGGCGGGGCGGGCTGGGACTGTGGGCCGCTAGATGGAACAGGAACCACATTCATTGGCAATACCTCGGTCACCCGAAGCGGCTTAACCGGTTTCTCCGATTGGGCTGTCGGATCGAAAGTGGGACCAACCGCGGTTTCTCTTCAACAGGTCACGGCCTCAGCGCAGAAAGGGGGCGGATTCTTGGCTGGATTGGTCAGTGTCATGGGACTCGCCCTTTATACACTTTCGGTACGGCGAAAGAAATAAACCTCAAATCACAAGTTCCCGAATCAAAAGCCGGACTGACCTCAGCCCGGCTTTTTGTTTACACATTTTCAATGCCGATTAATTCAATGCGTCATCAAACTTCGCTCGCAAGTCGGCTTCAGGCACAAACCCGCTCCACTGATACAGGACATTCCCCTCCGCGTCGAGCAACACATAATAGGGTCGCCCGACATACACCAACTCTTCCATCCACGCTTTCGTGTCGGGATCATCAATATCGAGGAAAGTAAACACCATTTGATCGCCGTATTCGTTTTTTAACCCATGCACGATGGGAGCCATTTTTTGGCAGGTCGTTCACCAATAGGCGAAAAATTCGATGAGTTGCACCTTTCCGGCGGCGAGTTGAACCGTGCCGGGGTCGGTGGCGACCAGTTGATCGAGCGTGAAAGGTATCTCTTGTGCGGTGTCGGCCCCGTTGTTGGGTTCGACACTGTCCGCTCCACTGCCACACGCGGTCAGAAACGCCAAAACTGTAAGGAAAAAGAATAACCAGGTTCGTTTCATCATTGTGTCGCCTTCACCAACGCCGCCTCTAACTCTGCGGGCTGAACATATCCGATCCACTGTTGAAGAATATTCCCCTCCGCATCCAAGAGAAACAGATGGGGCTGGTAATAATATTCGAGCGCGTCTTTGAATTTTTGGGTATTATCGTCATCAATATCCAAATAAACAAAATTGATTTGCCCTTTGTACTTGTCTTCTAACCCATGCACGATGGGAGCCATTGAACGGCAGACCGGTCACCAAAAGGCAAAAAATTCCACCAACTGCACCTTGCCAGACGCAAGATTAACATTGGTCGGGTCCGTCGCATGAAGCTCGGGACTTCCCAAAGGTGTAGTTTCAGTCGGCGCTACCGGGGGAGGAACGGTGAGCGTATCTGAAATCCCCTCGGTTGGGGTGAGGGGAACCTCGGTCGAAGCGCCCACCGCGGGGGAGTTCGTGGGCGCGATTTCCTCCGTAGCAGGCATCGTCCCGGCCTCCTCTTCGATGACCTCCGTGGGTGGCTCGGGCAATTCCACAACCTGCTCCACCTGTGTCGGGGTTGGGGTGGACAATTCGGAGACTTGAACGGTGGGGAAAACCTGCATACATCCAGCCAGGGCGAGTAACCCCAATGCACCAAAAATACGGATTGCGAATTTCATGCAACCTCCTTAAAGGGAAGAATATTCTTGATCGTACCGTCTGAATATTACCAAAAAATGAGAGTCTTCCCACCCCTTTCTTGACACACCCCCTCCTCCTCCGTACACTTCCCTGAGTTCCTCTCCATGCCTTTTTTCGCCACCCCCCCCTTTCGCTTTCTCGCCCTCCTCGCCCTCACCTTCGGCGTGGTTTGGATTGGCTTGTCCGCGGCCCCGCCAGGGACCACGACGGGCGGAAATATTTCTTCACCCCGCGCGGGGTTCACCGCCCCGGACTTTACGCTCTCTACCCCGGACGGGGAACCCATCACCCTGGCGGATTTACGCGGACACCCGATCATCCTCAACCTCTGGGCGAGTTGGTGTGGCCCCTGCCGTGCCGAAATGCCCGCCCTCCAACGGGTACATGAAGCCTATCAGGACACCGGCCTCGTGCTTCTCGCCGTTAACGCTACCCACCAGGACAGCCAATCCGCCGCGCTCGCCTTCGCCGCCGAATATGGCCTGACCTTTCCCGTTCTCCTCGATCTGGATGGGCAAGTGTCTCACCTGTACGAACTCCGTGCCCTGCCCAGCACCTACTTCATCCGCCCCGATGGCCTCATCGAAGAAGTCGTCATCGGCGGCCCCATGGCCGAAGCCCTCCTCAGAACCCGCGTCGAACGGCTATTGGAATTAAGTGATTAGGTGCTTGCATAATTGCTGATTTGAGATTTGCAGACTCGTTAAATCGCTGAATCATTGAATTGCTGACTCGCTGAATCGCCCCCCATGCTCCCTATCCTCCAACTCGGCCCCCTCGCGATCCAAACCCCCGGCCTGATTCTCCTGCTCGGTTTGTGGTTAAGCCTCACCCTCGCGGAGAAACACGCGCACCGGCATGGCATCCCCTCCGAATGGCTGTACAACCTCGCTTTTACCGCTCTGCTTGCGGGCATTGTCGGCGCGCGGTTCGCGTATGCGGCGCGGTACACGTCCGCGTTTGTGGCCAGTCCGGTCAGCCTGATCTCGCTCAATCCCGGATTGCTCGACCCGGTGGGTGGAGTCGCCATCGGGGTGATTGCCGCACTCATCTACGGGCAACGGAAACAGTTACCCCTTTGGCCAACGCTGGATGCGCTGACTCCCATCTTCATGGGATTAGCCGTGGCGTTGTCGCTCGCAAATCTCGCCTCCGGGAATGGGTTTGGGGCGGAAACGCATTTGCCGTGGGGGATCGATCTGTGGGGGGCAAAACGGCACCCCGCGCAAATATACGAAACGTTCGCCGCGTTGCTGATCCTGATTTTCCTTTGGCCGAACAGGGGCGCACTCGCCCGGCGCGTCACCATCCCTGGCACGATCTTCGTCCTTTTTTTTACCCTGAGCGCCGCCGCCCGCGTCTTCCTCGAAGCTTTTCGCGGAGACAGCGCGACCCTGCCAAACGGCTGGCGTATCGCCCAGGTATTGGCCTGGATCGTTTTCGCGGTGGGGTTGTGGGGGCTGAGAAAACTCACGCAATCACCCCAAGCAATCACTCAATCACCCCCATAGAAGGATCATTCATGGACAAAGTTATTATTCGCGACCTCCTGGCCCGTGGCATCATCGGCATCAATGACGATGAACGCATCAAGCCCCAGGACATCATCATCAACATCGAACTGACAGCGGACCTCCGCCGCGCAGGGGAAACCGACGACATTGCCGATTGCGTAAACTATCGCACCGTCGCGAAAAAAGCCCTCACCCATGCCGAAACGGCCCGACGTTTCACCGTGGAAGCCCTGGCCGCGGACCTCGCCAAGCTTTGTCTGGAGGAGCCAGGAGTCCACGCGGTGCGCGTGCGGGTGGAAAAACCCGGCGCGGTCCGGTTTGCCAAAGCGGTGGGGGTGGAGATCGAACGGTTCAAAGACTAAAAGTTTCCTCCCCCTTCTCCGCACAGGGAGAGGGGCTGGGGGTGAGGTGTCCGATTCAAAACCGTTACCATTGTACGTGGTGGTGTAAGTCTGAGGGGTGATGCGTTTGGAGTTTCAGAACCCCCCATGCTATAATCACAAGTGTATGATAACGGACGTTTTTCCCCTGTTGGCCTCTGAAACGGGCATTCTGTTTTACCATCTCGTCCTGGTCTTTTCGATTTTAGCCGCTTTAATGTCTGCGATTGGACATTGGCGCACTCGTCAAGAACCTATCGCCGGACGCGCGATGGTGGGCCTGTTACTGCTTCTCGCCACGCGTCTGTTTCTGACCATTTTGGCGGGACTTGCTCTTACCGGGTTATTCTCTGTCGAACTCATTTTGCCGCCCGCCGACCGGGCGATGACCGCTTTGGGCGTCATCCTCATTATCTGGCTGTGGAGTTTCCCGGATTTCACCCGCGGGGGTGATATTGGTACCATCTTGACGGTGATGCTCACCACCACGTTGGGCGTGTTGGGCATGATTATCTGGTCGCAAACCACGGGGATGCCTTTCAACACGTTCTGGCTGAGTTGGGGGTGGGAGGTATTCACGGGGGTTTTGTTGGTGATCGGGATCATTCTCCTCTTGTTCCGCCGCCCGATGTTGTGGGGAATGGGGTTGAGTATGTTGGTGATCTTATTGGTGGGACACGCCCTGGAAGCCGTTTTCGCCGATCCCAACGCCGCTTACCCCTCCTGGGTGCGTTTATCGCAATTGGTCGCCTTTCCGCTCTTGTTTGTGATGAGTATCCGCATGTTTCCCACCGAACCTCCTCCGCACGAAGACCTGCTGGAAACACCCGCCTCCCACGAAATGCCACTTCCCACCGTTGCGCCGCCCCCCGCCCGCCTCCCCGCTGATCCTGCCCTATTTGCCGATTTATATACAATCGCCACCGAACGTGGCGCGGCCCTGTACCCCGCCATTGCCCGCGCAACAGCCCGCGCGTTTCAGGCGGATATTTGTTTGATCTTGCTTCCGCCCACCCCGATGGGGGACATGACCCTCCGCGCGGGGTACAACTCCGTTCGCAAAGAGGATCTTCCCGAGGGCAGTGTAAAGGCGAATGACGTACCGCGTCTGGCCTCGGCCATCCGACAGGGGCAGGTCATTCGGTTGTTATTGCAGAATACCTCCGTGGACCTCTTAAATTTAAGTTCCATTTTGAATACCTCTCGCACAGGCAATGTCCTGGCCGCGCCGATCCAATTACCGGATGCGCGCGCGGGCGTGGTGTTGTTCAGCCCCTATAGCGAATATGCCTGGAAGGAAGCGGACGAGAAAGCGTTGGCGCAGGCGGCGGAAGCTATTTCCAACTTGATTCAGGGCGGACACCAACACGAGTCCACCAGCGAATTGGCCGAACAACTCCAAGTCGAACTCAGCATGACGCTTGCCGAACGGGAAACCATTCTGCGTGAGAAAGAAGCCCTCGCCAAAGAACTCTCCACCCTGCGTGCGGCCCCCAAACCCACTCCCGCGGAGGTGGAAGCGCTCGCTCAACTCAAAGCCGCTCAGGAGCAAGCGACCACCCGCATTGCCGCGTTGGAGACCGTAAAAACCCAGTTGACCCAAAACCTGACAGACTTGGTCGCCCGACAGGATGAACTCACTGCCGAGCGGGACACAATCCGGGCGTTAAATGCGAAACTGAGCGCCGATCTCGATCAATTACGCATTGTGCCCATTCCCGTCCCGAGTCCCAATGGGCAGGAATTGCTGAACCAATTAGAGCAAGAAAACGAGAACTTGCGTCAGGAATTGAAGCGCGTGGAAGTGCAGTTGCACGCGGCCAGCCTGAAACCTTCCGTGCCGGAAAGTCAATTGGAAACCGAACTGCATAGTTCCCTCAAAGAGAACGCCCGCCTGCAAAAAATGCTGGGCGAGTTTGAAGTCAAAGTCTTTCAAATGGAGCGACAGATTCAAGCTGTCAAAGCCAGCGACCGATGGGAAACCATCGTCACGATTGCTCAGGAAATGCGCCAGCCCATGTCCTCCGTTGTCGGGTATTCCGATTTTCTATTGAGCGAGTCGGTGGGGATTTTGGGCGCGTTGCAACGCAAATTTCTGGAACGTGTCAAGGTTTCGACGGAGCGCATGATTTCCATGATCGAAGAACTGGTGCAAATCGCCTCCGTAGAAGCGGGTCATACGAAACTCAACCTCGGCAGTTTCGATCTCATGCGGGCCATTGACACCTCGATTTCGGACACCAGCCCGGCCATTCGGGAGAAGAACATCTCCCTCCGCATGAACATTCCCGATAAACTGCCGAAGATTCAAGGCGACTACGAAGCCGTGAAACTCATCCTGACCAACCTGTTACAGAATGCAGGCATCGTGACGCCTATTGAAGGCGAGATCACAATCAGCGTCGGGTACGAAAGTTACGGCGACGGACAGGATTACGTCCTCGTGCAGATTACCGACTCCGGAGGTGGGATTCCTGCTGAGGACATCCAACGGGTGTTCGGCGACCCCAACGAACGGGCGGGAAAAACCGGCACCATTCGCGGGTTGGGCGGTTCACCGTTGAGTTTAGCTTTCACCAAAAGTCTGGTGGAAGCCCATGGTGGGCGAATTTGGGTCGAGGCGGACTATGGAAAAGGCTCAACGTTTAGCGTGTTGATGCCTTTGTCCAATGAAATCCCGGCGACCGTGCTTGCCAACTGGAGGAGCTAACCCATGTCCAATGTACGCCAGGTCCTGGCAGGGATACTGGCCGGGTTGATTTCTCTGGTCATCATCATCGGCGGCCTCACGCTAGCCCTCGCCGAAGGGTCAACGGGGGTTGCCATTCTCCCCGCCACGATCACAGAAACCCCAACCCCTCTCCCCACCGTTCCGCCCGGTGCGCCGACTTTTACGCCCTCCCCCATTCCGCTGGATACCGCGACCCTGACGACTACCCCGACCCAAACCTGTCCCATCCCCCCAGGCTGGGAACCAATTACCCTGAACGATGGGGATGAACTGGCCGTGATCGCCCAGGCGCGCGGGATTTTTCTCGAAGAATTGTTAGCCCAAAATTGTATGACCTCGGAAGCCTTTGTTCCCGATACCATCCTCTACGTTCCGCCTGTCACCGCGACCGCTCCGGTCACAAGCACGGTCGCCGTGACCCCGTCCATTACCCCTACCCCGACGACCGCACCGACCAATCCTGGCGTGCCCGCCTGTGTCCCCACCCGTCCGAATGGGTGGATAACCTATTCGGTTCAAGTGGGAGATACGCTCTTTGCGATTAGTCAGGCCTATTACACGACTGTTTTTGCTTTGCAACAAGCCAATTGTATATCCGGGACGATCATTCACCCTAACCAGGTTTTGTTTGTGCCGAACGTGTCCACCCGCACCCCCTTCCCCACGAGCACCGCTACCGTGACCCTGACCCCAACCGCCACCCTCCCGCTCCCCACCGATTCCCCAACAATCACCTTCACGCCCACTTCCACCCCTACGTTCACGGACACGCCCACCGAAACCCCGCCGCCCCCCTCGCCCACGGA
>WBZL01001231.1_pt1 | contig 27319 bp, 25 predicted proteins | sample 5204291 | NCBI WGS metagenome assembly WBZL01 (sample SAMN12344345, study PRJNA552823) | activated sludge metagenome | biome: Activated sludge suspended growth; feature: Nitrification reactor; material: Wastewater; isolation source: activated sludge from nitrification reactor of wastewater...
GGCGCCTGCCAGGCTACTTCACCATCTTGATCGAGCGGTCGAGGAACTCGTTGGTGTAGACCGACTTGACGTCGAAGGGCTTGTCGACGCCGATGTACTCGCGCACGAGGTCGTAGTCGGCCTTCATGCGGTTGTCCTCGTGGATGCCGAGTGCCATCTCGCGCGAGAACTTGTCGCTCATCAGCTTCTCGACCAGCCCCCAGTTCTCGAGCTCGTTGTCGAACTTGAGCGCGCCGTTGGCGTCCACCAGCGCCTGCACGCAGGGCTTGGGGTCGGCGACGCAGGTGGCGAAGGCACGCTGGGTGACCTTGACGAACTTGTCGACGAGCGGCCTGTTGGCCTCCAGGTACTTGGCGTTGACGATCACCGAGTTGCCGTAGGGGTTGAGGCCGGCGTCGCGCCAGGCCAGGAAGCCCATGTCGTCGCCCAGCTCGCGCTGGAAAATGTGGTGGATGTTGAAAAACGACGTCGTGACATCGATCGACTTGGCCTTCAGCGAGGCCAGCTTCGCGTTGGCGTCGATGTTGACCCAGGTGACGCTCTTGGGGTCGATGCCATTGGCCTTGGCCAGCGCCGGCCACATGACGCGCGCGCCGTCGGCCGCCGGGTTGCCGATCTTCTTGCCGACGAAGTCCTTGACGCCCTTGATGCCCGAGCTCTTGAGCCAGTACATGCCCTGCGGCGAGTTGGCGTAGACGTTGAACACCGCCACCGTGTCGGCGCCCTTGCCCTTGGCGACCAGCACGCCGCCCATGTCGGCCAGGCCGATCGGCGTGGCGCCGGCGCCGACGCGCTGCGTGGCCAATGCCGATCCCTTGCCGGGCTCGATGTTGAGGTCGATGCCGGCCTGCGTGTACCAGCCCATCTTCTTGGCGTAGTAGTAGGGCGCATGGTCGCCGCCGGGCACCCAGTTGAGGACGAAGTCGACCTTGGTCTGGGCCATCGCGGGGGCGACGGCGAGGGCGGCTGCGGTCAGCGTGGCGCCGAGTGCGAGTCTGGGGAACATGCGATCTCCTTGCGGTAGGGGGCCTGGGCTGGGTATGGCCTCGTCGACGTGCTCGTTGACGCGTTCCAGGCCCTGGGCTACAGTAAATTCACCAATCGGTGATTTGTAGATTCAGTATAGAGGTGATGGTGCCGATTGCGGCCACCGCCGATCATCCCGTCGATCCAGACTTTCCCCAATGCAGATGCACCGCTCCGAACTGCCCGCCGACGTGAGCGCGCTGCTTCGGCGCGGCACCGTGATCCCGGCGCATCCGCTGGCGCTGGATGCCTCGCGGCGGCTCGACACACGGCGCCAGCGCGCGCTGACGCGCTACTACATCGACGCCGGCGCCGGCGGGCTGGCAGTGGGCGTGCACGCCACGCAGTTCGCGATCCGCGAGGTCGGCCTGTACGAGCCGGTGCTGGAACTGGCCGCGCGCAGCGCGCGCGAGTGGACCGCCCGCCCGCTGGTCATGATCGCCGGCCTGTCGGGACGCACCGAACAGGCGCTGGCCGAGGCGCAGGTGGCGCTGGCCCATGGCTACCACGCCGGCATGCTGTCGCTGGCCCCGATGAAGGGGGCCTCGATCGACGAGCTGGTGGCGCACTGCGCGGCGGTGGCCGCGACGATTCCGCTGGTCGGCTTCTACCTGCAGACCGCGGTCGGCGGCATTGCGCTGCCGGCGGACTTCTGGACCCGCTTCGCTGCCATCGACAACGTGGTGGCCATCAAGATGGCACCGTTCGACCGCTACCGCACGCTCGACGTGGTGCGTGGTGTCGCCGCGGCGCGGGCCGAGGATCGCGTGGCCCTGTACACCGGCAACGACGACCACATCGTGCTCGACCTGCTGCAGCCCTTCGTCGTGCAGCGCGACGGCGGGCCGGTCGAGCTGCGCATCCGCGGCGGCTTGCTGGGTCACTGGAGCGTGTGGACGCAGGGCGCGGTGCGCCTCTTCGAACGCCTGCACCGGGCCGCCGAGGCCGCCGCGGTCGACCGCTCGCTGCTGGCGCTGGACTCGCGCGTGACCGACTGCAATGCCGCGTTTTTCGACGTGGCCAACGGATTTGCCGGCTGCATCCCCGGCTGCCACGAGGTGCTGCGACGGCAGGGCCTGCTCGATGGCATCTGGTGCCTGGACCCGAACGAAACGCTGTCGCCCGGCCAGGCCGAGCTCATCGACCGCGTGTGCCGCGAGCATGCCGACCTGGCCGACGACGACTTCGTCGCGGCCAACCTGGCACGCTGGCTGGACTGAGCGCCGTGGACCGCAGCGATTCGAAACTCGGGCAGTACACGCTGGGCGTGGTGGCCCACCTGCTGCTGCTGCTGGCCTGGTATCTGTTCGTGCGCCTGGGCGACGTGCCCAAGTTCGTGATGCCCTCGCCTGGCGATACGCTGGCGGCGCTGTTCGTGCCCAACTACGACTGGTGGGCCAACGTCGGCGTCACCGCCACCGAGATCTTCGGCGGCTACGCGCTGGCGCTGGTGGTCGGGGTGGCGCTGGCCCTGGTGTTCACCTGGTCGAAGACGCTCGAGGCGCTGGTGCTGCCCCTGCTGGTGACGCTCAACATGATCCCCAAGGTGGCGCTCGGGCCGCTGATCATCGTGTGGTTCAAGTACGGCGTGTTCCCCAACACGATGATGGCCTTCTCGATCGCGGTCTTCCCGATCCTGCTGACCACGGCGCGCGGGCTGCGCGAGATCGAGCCCGACCTGCTGGACCTGGTGCGCTCGCTGCGCGGCTCGCGCTGGCAGCTGTTCACCAAGATCCAGCTGCCGGGCGCGCTGCCGTACATCTTCGCCGGCATGAAGGTGGCGGCCATCCTGGCGGTGGCCGGCGCGATCGTCGGCGAGTTCCTCGGCTCCGACCGTGGCCTGGGCTACCTGATGCTGCAGGTGCAGGTGACGCTGGACACGCCGGCCATGTTCATGGCGGTCATCCTCATCACCTTGCTGGGCATGCTGCTGTACGGCTGCGTGCTGCTGCTCGAGCGGCTGTTCGTGGCCAAGGATGCGCGCGTGTCATGAGCGGCCCCATGAGCAGCCCCGAGCCCTTCATCCACCTGGTCGGCGTCAGCAAGACGTACACCACGGGCCGCAAGCAGCACCTGGCCATCTCGGACGCCACGTTCGACGTCATGCCCGGCGAGCTGGTCGCGCTGGTCGGTCCGTCGGGCTGCGGCAAGTCGACGCTGCTGAAGATCCTGGCCGGCTTGCACCCGCACGACGGGGGCGAGCTGCGCATGGGCTCGGCCACCCATCCCTTCGACCCGGCGCGCGACATCGGCATGGTGTTCCAGGCCCCGCTGCTGCTGAAGTGGCGGCGCATCCTGGACAACGTGCTGCTGCCGGCCGAGCTGCTGGGTCTGCCGATGCGCGAGGCGCGCGAGCGCGGTCGCGAGCTGATGGCCATGGTGGGCCTGGCCGGCCAGGAGGAGAAATATCCGTACGAGCTCTCCGGCGGCATGCAGCAGCGCGCCGCGATCGCCCGCGCGCTGGTGCACGACCCCAAGCTGGTGCTGATGGACGAGCCCTTCGGGGCGCTCGATGCGCTGACGCGCGAGAAGATGAACCTCGAGCTGCTGCGCATCTGGAAGGAGTCCGGCAAGACCATCGTCTTCGTGACCCACGGCATCTCGGAGGCCGTGTTCCTGGGCACCCGGGTGATGGTCTTCACCGCCGGGCCGGCGCGCATGGCCGACAACTTCGCGATCGAGCTGCCGCATCCGCGCATGCTCGACATGAAGACGCAGGAAGCCTTCGGCGTCTACACCCGCCGCATCTACCGCCTGCTGGGCATGGATTAGGGCGGCGCTCAGCCGTCGGGCGTGAAATCGCCCGCCGGCCTGCGCAAGGCGCACGGCCCCTTCCGGGCCCGTGCGTCCTTGCTCAGTCCCGGACCAGGAAGCCCAGCACCAGGTCGGTCATGTGCGACAGCCGCTCGACCTTGGCCTTGGCACCCAGCAGGTCGCGGTCGAAGATCGTCGACAGCGTGTGGCTGTTGCCCAGGTAGAAATAGGGCAGTGCCGCGATCGAGATGTACAGCTGCACCGGGTCGACGCCGGCGCGGAACACGCCGCTCCGGCGGCCGCGCTCCAGCACGTCGGCCAGCGTGGCCACCAGCGGTGAATGCATGCTGCGCACCTTGGCCGACTGCTTCAGGTGGCGCGCGCGGTGCAGGTTCTCGGTGTTCAGCAGCGTCAGGAACTCCGGGTGCTCGAGGTAGTAGTTCCAGGTGAATCCGATCAGGCGGCGGATCGCCTCGATCGGCTCGACCTGCGTCAGGTTGAGCTTCTGCTCCTCGCCGCGGATGCCCTCGTAGGTGCGTTCGAGCACCGCCAGGAACAGCCGTTCCTTGCTCTCGAAGTAGTAGTAGATCAGCCGCTTGTTGACGCCGGCGCGTTCGGCGATGCGGTCCATGCGGGCGCCGCCCAGGCCATGACTGGCGAACTCGTCCATCGCGGCATCGAGGATCGCCTTCTGCGAGCGATCGGCGTCGCGCGGCCGCGGCTCCGCCGGCGCGGGGGAGGGCGCCGGCGGGGGCGGTGGAGCGGTCGTGCGGCGGGCCATGGGGTTCAATTCACCGGACGTTGAAGTATCGGGGCTGGCCCGCCCCGGCGGCAAGCGCCGGGATAATCAATCGCTTTTGCGCCACCGAGCCCGTGCCATGTCGACCCGTCCCGCAGGCCATGCCTTGATCGAAGCCTTGGTCGCCCAAGGTGTCCACACCGTCTTCGGCGTGCCCGGCGAGAGCTTCCTGGCCGCGCTGGATGGCTTCCACGAGCACCGCGACCGCATCCGCTTCATCGCCTGCCGGCAGGAGGGAGGTGCGGCCTTCATGGCCGACGCCCAGGGCAAGCTCAGCGGCCGTCCCGGCATCTGCTTCGTCACGCGCGGGCCGGGTGCCACCAACGCGTCGATCGGCGTGCACACGGCGTTCCAGGACTCGACGCCGATGGTCGTGTTCGTCGGCCAGGTGGCCAGCGACCAGCGCGATCGCGAGGCCTTCCAGGAGCTCGACTACCGCCAGTTCTTCGGTCCGGGCACGCTGGGCATGGCCAAGTGGGCGGCCGAAGTGCAGGACGCCGACCGCCTGCCCGAGTACGTGGCGCGGGCGTTCCATGTCGCGATGCAAGGCCGGCCCGGGCCGGTGGTGCTGGCGCTGCCGGAGGACATGTTGACGCGGCCCACTGCCGCGCCGGTGCTGCCGCGCGTCGAGCCGGTGCAGGCCTGGCCGGCGCCGGGCGCGCTGCGCGAGGTGCGTGCGATGCTGCTGCAGGCCAGCCGGCCGATCGTCATCGCCGGCGGCAGCGGCTGGGACGCCGAGGCCGCCTCGGCGCTGCAGCGCTTCGCCGAGAACTGGCAGTTGCCGGTGGGCAACGGCTTCCGCTTCCAGGACACCTTCGACAACCGCCACCCGCAGTACGCCGGCGACGTGGGCATCGGCATCAATCCCAAGCTGGCGGCCCGCATCCGCGACGCCGATCTGGTGCTGGCCCTCGGGGTGCGGCTGGGCGAGATGACGACCAGCGGCTACACGCTGCTGGACGTGCCGCGCCCGACGCAGAAGCTGATCCACGTGCACGCCGGCGCCGAGGAACTCGGCCGCGTGTATGCCGCCGATCTGCTGCTGCAGGCCTCGATGGGGTGTGCCGCCAAGGCGCTGGAGACGCTGGCCGCGCCGGCCGACCTGCCCTGGGCCGCGCACACCGCGGCGGCGCACGCCGACTACCTGGCCAACCTCGAGTCGCCGGCGGTGCAGCCGCTCGACATGGCCGAGGTCGTGCGCACACTGACGCGCCTGTGCCCCGAGGGCACGGTGTTCACCAACGGCGCCGGCAACTTCAGCGGCTGGCTGCATCGCTACCACCGACATCCCGGCCTGCAGCACCACGGCCGCACGCAGCTGGCCTGCACCTCCGGGGCCATGGGCTACGGCCTGCCCGCCGCGGTGGCGGCGGCCCTGCTCGAGCCGCAGCGCACCGTGGTCAACGTCGCCGGCGACGGCGACTTCCTGATGACCGGGCAGGAACTGGCCACCGCCACCGGCTACGGGGCCGGCACCGGCACGGGCAGGCTGATCAGCGTGGTGGTCGACAACGGCACCTACGGCACGATCCGCATGCACCAGGAGCGCGAGTACCCCGGGCGCGTCAGCGGCAGCGACCTGTTCAACCCCGACTTCGCGGCGCTGGCGCGGGCCTACGGCTGGCACGCCGAGCACGTCGACCGCACCGAGGCCTTCGAGCCCGCGCTGCGTCGTGCGCTGGACGCGGGCCGTCCCGCGCTGCTGCACCTCCAGCTCGACACCGACGTCAGCACCACGCGCACCACGCTCAGCGCGATCCGCCGCGCCGCCGAGTCGCGGCGCGGCTGACCGGATCGCACGCCGCCTCGTTGGCGCAGCCCGTCGGGCGGGACGGGTGCCGAATCCGGCAAGGCGGCCGGCAAGGCGACCGGCCAAGCGGCTCGTCCGGACGACACCGCGACGATCCGCCTCGCGCCGGTCACCCTAGCGCTGCCAGATCCGCCTGCCCCCGCTGCCCTCGGTGACCAGGTATGCGCCGGCGAAGCGGTAGGCACCGGCCGGCTGGTACGCGCCCTGGCCCTCGGCGCGCACCCAGATCTGGTTGCCGCGCACCTGCCAGGTGCCGCTGAACTCCAGCTGGCGTCCGCCCTGGGCGCTCCAGTGGCCGCCGCCACCCGCCGAGCGCACGGTCTGCTGCACGCGCCCGTCGGCACCGAACTCCAGCGCGCGCTCGGTGGTGAACGACGCGAAGCCGCCGGCACCACGCGGGCTGTTGATCATCGACTGGTGCACCCAGCGGCCGACCAGGCGCGGGTCGAGCGTTCCGGCCGCGCCGCCGGGTCCGGCGTCGGCGCGTGCATCGCCGCCCGCCGTGCGCGCCGGGGCGGCCGCCCCGACCGGCACGAAGCGCAGCCGCGCCGCTTCGGCGCCGGGCAGCAACGGGGTCACCGTGGCGTCCAGGTGCGTGTCGTGGACGCGCGCGCTCAGCTGGGCCAGGGCCAACCCGGTGGTCGGCTCGCGCAGCGTCAGCTCCAGCTGGCGATCGAGCGTGCGTCCGTCGACGGCCAGACGCAGGCCCGGCTCCTCGGCCTGGCCGATGACCCGCGTGCCGTCGATCTGCAAGCTCAGCCGTGTCGTCACGCCGTCTTGCCGGGCTTCGAACTGCAGTGCGGCGGGCGCGGCGGCGGCCGCCGATGCGGCGAACGGCGTGCACAGGGCCCCCAGGGTGGCGACCAGCGCGGACAGGCAGATCAGGCGGCGTTGCATCGGTGGCTCCGACGGGTTGCGATGCCGGATGACGCGCGCCGGCCGCACCTGGATGCAGCGGCGTGAATACTGCCGCCACCCCAGCTCCTGCGGGCCAGGGCCCTGCGGCGCGGGCCGGCGCGTCGGGCTGGCCGCACGACGGTGGGTGGGCCCGCACGCCCGACCCGCGACGCCCGCGTTCAGCGCCGTCCGGCCAGCAGCAGCACCACGCCGGCCAGCACCACCACGGCGGCCGCCCACTCGCCAACCGCCACCGCCTCACCCCCCAGCGTGGCGCCCAGCAGGAGCCCGATCACCGGGTTGACGTACGAGTAGCTCGACGCCAGCGCCGTGCCGATGCGCTGCAGCAGCACCATGTAGGCCGAGAAGCCCAGCACCGAGCCGGCCAGCACCAGGTAGACCCAGCTGGCTGCGGCGCGCGGATCGGGCGGCCAGGCCGGCGACTCGCCGGTGGCCCAGGCCATGCCGAGCAGCACCAGCCCGCCCAGCAGCATCTGGCTGGCGTAACCGGCGGCGCCCGGCGCCAGGTCGACGCGCCGGCCACCGGGCAATCCGTGGCGCGCCCACACGCTGCCGACCGAGAAGCTCAGGCAGGCGACGACGATGGCCAGCAGGCCCGCCGGCGAGGCCGTGAAGCCCTGGCCGGCCGCCAGCCCCAGCACGCCGGCCAGGCCGAGCGCGATGCCGAGGGCCTCGGTGCGCGAGGGACGCTGGCCATACGGCCATTGCAGCAGCGCCAGCAGGGCCGGCGCCACCGCGATGAAGGCCACCACCAGGCCCGACGCCACGCCGACTTCGGCCAGCGCCGTGAACCCGTAGCCGCCACCCAGCATCAGGGTGCCCAGCACGAGCGCCGCGAACCACTGGGCCCGGCTCGGCCACGGCGCGCCACGCCAGCGCGCATAGACGCCCAGCAGCAGGCCGGCGGCGACGAAGCGCGTGCCCATCTGGAAGAACGGCGGCAGGCTCACCAACGCCCACTTGATGGCCAGGTAGGTCGATCCCCAGATCAGCCAGGTGGCAGCCAGGCAGGCCACGATGACCGGCGGCAGCGCGGCGCGGAAAGGTCCGGCAGGCAGCGCCGGGACAGAACTCGACATGGTGGCGGATGCTACGGTTCGGCGGCTCGCCCTTCCATGGGCGACTCAAGGTCTGTTGCATGATCGCCCTTGACGATGAAGGACATGCGCCGCAGAGTCCTGCAATGTCTGCCGCATTCGACTTCGACGCCTACGACACCCGCATCCTGGCCGAGTTGCAGGACGACGCCCGCATTACGATGGCCGAACTGGGCCGCCGCGTGCACCTGAGCCAGCCGGCGGTGACCGAGCGGGTCCGCAAGCTCGAGGCGGCCGGCGTCATCAGCGGCTACCGGGCGGTGGTGAACCTGGCGGCGCTGGGCTTCGGCATCCGGGCGCTGGTGCGCGTGGGCCGCACCGACTACGCCCGCATGCTGCGCCACATCGACGCCACGCCCGAGGTCGTCAAGGCCTGGAACATCACCGGCGAGGACAGCTGGGCGCTGGAGATCGCGGTGGCCGACGTGGCCCACCTCGACCGCGTGGTGAGTGGCTTCTGCCTGCTGGCAGAGACCTCGACGTCTATCATCCTCAAGGCCCCGCGCGAGCACCGTGCGATGCTGCCGGTGCCACCCAGCCCCGAACCCGACCGCCCGATACCACCATGACCGATTTCGCCACCTGCGATCTGTGCGACGTGCACAAGGGCGACCACAGCGGCGCCTTCCGCGTGATGCCGCCGGTGTTTCGCGACTTCGGCGGACGGGCCAAGTTCAGCGGCCCGGTGGTCACCGTCAAGTGCCTGGAGGACAACTCGCTGGTCAAGGCGGCGCTCGAATCGCCGGGCAACGGCCAGGTGCTGGTGGTGGACGGTGGCGGCTCGCTGCGCCACGCGCTGGTGGGCGGCAACATCGGCGCCGCGGCGGCGCGCAACGGCTGGGCCGGCATCGTCGTCAACGGGGCGGTGCGCGACGTGGCCGAGCTGGCCGCCTGCGACGTGGGCATCAAGGCGCTGGCCGCGATGCCGCTGCCGACCGACCGGCGCAACCAGGGCCTGCGCGACGTGCCGGTCACGGTGCAGGGCGTGGCCGTGCGGCCGGGCGAGTGGCTGTATGCCGACGCCGACGGCGTCGTCGTGATGCCGCAGCCGGCCTGAGCGGGCTGACGGCCGGACCATCGAAGGATCGATCACGGGCCGGCCGGACCTCGCCGATCACTGGATCACAGGACCCCTGAAGGACCACGGACCATGAGTGCCGCCACGAGCGTCGAGTGGGAAGTGCTGCCGCCGGCTGGCGCCGACAACCTGCAAGCCATCGCCGAGCGCTGCCGCCGCCGTGTGCGGCGCCGCGCGCTGCTGGCCGCCGGCGTGGCGATGGTGCCGGTGCCCGGCGTCGACTGGCTCACCGACGTCGGTGTGCTGGTGACGCTGCTGCCCGAGATCAACGCCGCCTTCGGGCTGACGCCGCAGCAGATCGAGCGCCTGGCACCCGACCGCCGCGTGGTGGTCTACAAGGCCATCAGCGCCGGCGGCGGCATGCTCATCGGCCGCATCGTCACGCGCGACCTGGTGCTCAAGCTGCTGTCGATGGTGGGCGTGCGCCTGACCACGCAGCAGGCCGCCAAGTACGTGCCCATCGCCGGTCAGGCGGTGTCCGCGGCCTTGACCTACAGCGCGCTGCGCTACGTGTGCGAGCAGCACATCCGCCAGTGTCTGGACGTGGCGCGCCAGTTGCAGCTGCCTGCGCCGTCGAAGGCGGCTCCGGCGTCGTCCTGACCACCCCCCGTACAATCGTGCGCTTCGGGGTGTAGCGCAGCCTGGTAGCGCAACTGCTTTGGGAGCAGTGGGTCGCATGTTCGAATCATGTCACCCCGACCACATCTCTTCCGACGGCCCCGCTGCCGTCTGCGGGGTTCGCCGACGCCGCTCAGCCCTTGCGCCGGGCGCGCTCCTGCTCCACCAGCACGCGCCGCAGGATCTTGCCGGTGGGCGAGCGCGGCAGCTGAGGGACGATCTCGATCGCGCGCACCTTCTTGTGCGGCGCCACGCGCTCGGCCACGAACTGCATCAGCTCGTCCTCGGTGGCCGCGCCCTTGAGCACGACAAAGGCCTTGGGGATCTCGCCGGCCTCGTCGTCGGGGCTGGGGATGACCGCGGCGTCGGCCACCGCCGGATGCGCCAGCAGCAGGCCTTCGAGTTGCGACGGCGCCACCTGCATGCCCTTGTACTTGATAAGCTCCTTGACGCGGTCGACCACGTAGAAGAAACCGTCGTCGTCGATGTGGCCGATGTCGCCGGTGTGCAGCCAGCCCTCGGCGTCGAGCGTCTGCGCCGTCGCGGCCGGGTTGCCGAGGTAGCCGCGCATGACGTTGGGGCCGCGCACCCAGATCTCGCCGTCCTGGTTGGGGCCCAGCAGCGCGCCACTGGCGGTGTCGATGATCCGGGCCTGCATGTTGGGCAGCAGCAGCCCCGAGGCGCCGGGGCGGCCCTGGCCCGGGCCTTCGGGTGTGGTGGCGATGGCCAGGCTGGTTTCGGTCATGCCGTAACCCTGGGCCACCTGCGCGTGCAGCTTCTCGCTCACGGCGGTCTGCACGCCTTCGTCCAGCGGCGCGGCGCCCGAGTTGATGAAGCGCACCGAGGACAGGTCGTACTGGGCCACCAGCGGATGCTTGGCCAGCGCGATGACGATCGGCGGCACCAGGTACAGGTGCGTGACGCGGTGGGTCTGGATGGCCTGCAGGAAGGGCTCGAGGTCGAAGCGGGGCAGCGTGACGCAACTCGACCGCAGGTAGAGCGGAAAGTTCATCAGCACGACCATGCCGTAGATGTGGAAGAAGGGCAGCACCGCCAGCGAGCGCGTCTGCTCGCCGAGCGAGACCTGGCGCATCGCGTCGACCTGCGCGGTCACCGCGACGAGGTTGCGGTGCGTGAGCATCACGCCCTTGGGCCGGCCCGACGTGCCGCTGGAATAGGGCAGCACCGCCAGATCGTTGGCCGGGTCGATGGTCACCTCGGGCGGCGCGCCCTCGTCGGCCAGCAGTTCGGCGAACGGCGTGGCACCGGGAGCCTCGCCGAGCACGAAGACCTCCTGCAGCCCGGCCTTCGTGGCAGCGGCTCCCACCTTGTCCAGGAACATCGGCACCGTGAGCACGTAGCGCGCCCGCGCGTCGGCGAACTGGTGCGCCAGCTCGTCGGCGGTATAGAGCGGATTGGCCGTCGTCACCACGCCGCCGCACATCAGCACGCCGTGGAACGCCAGCGCGTACTCGGGCAGGTTGGGCAGCACGATGGCGAACACCTCGCCCTTGCCGAAGCCGCGCCGGGCCAGCGCTGCGGCCACGCGGCGCGCCCCGCCGGCCACCTGGCCGTAGGTGACCTGGCGGCCCGTGCTGCCTTCGATGAAGGCCACCTGGTCGGGCACCTCGGCCGCGTGGCGCAGCACCAGCGTGTGATACGGCGTGCTCGGGATCTCGACGTCGGGCAGGCGGCTGGTGAAGATCATCGTGGCTCTCGGCGCAGGGGGTGGCGGGGCAGTCTAGCCAGAATGCAGGGGCAGGGAAACCGGCTCCGTCCGCGGCTGACAGCCTCATGATCTGCGGTACCTGCTTCAACACCGGGGCCTCGCTGCGCTTCACGCTCGACGCGCTTGCCGACTCGATCGGTGGGACCACCAGCGGTCCCACGGCTTCGGCCGGGGCGGCCCGCCCAAGTTGCAGGGCATTTCCGGCGCCGTGGCACTCGCGCCGGGCGTGGCGGCCTGTTGGGACTCAGCCTGCGTCGTCGTCCGCTACATCCGGACTTGCAACGGCGGCTCAGGGTCCGCGGTTTCATCGCCCAGCAACTCCTTTCCGCGACCAGCGGTCTGCTGCCGATGCTGCAGCGCCAGACGCCGGCGCACCCGTCGATGCCGGGCCTGCACCCCGCGCCGTGATCGCCATGGTGGTCACCGTGCCGTGCAGCACGTTCGCCCAAGGCGTCTTCCGTGCCGCCGCGCCGCTGAAGCCTGCGATCGAGCGCCGACGCCCCGGTGGTACGGACCTGGCGGTGGATTGATTCGCAGCCGTCGCGCCGTTCCGGCGGCAATGCCGGTTGCACATCAATCGATCTGAATATTGCAATTCCGTGTCTTGTCGGGCCGGCCGACACTTCAAGCACATGAATCGCCATGTGCCACGCGCCAGTGGGTGCCGACATGACACAGGAACGCGAGCTCGCCGACTGGATCGGCCGCACCGAGACGGTGGCCGACCGCATCGGCCCGACGCCCGTCAAGGCCTTGAATGCCACGCTGGATCATCCGGCGATCGACGTGCCGGACGGCGCGCCGCTGCCCCCGCTGTGGCACTGGCTGTACTTCCTGCCCTTGCACCGGCAAAGCGAGATCGGCCCGGATGGTCACGCCCGGCGTGGGGGTTTCCTGCCGCCCGTGCCGCTGCCGCGTCGCATGTGGGCGGGCAGCCAGTTCGAGTTCCGATCGCCGGTCCGGGTCGGCGATGCGGTCGAACGCGTGTCGACCATCGACAACGTCACCAGCAAGGCGGGTCGCACCGGCCCGCTGGTATTCGTCAAGGTGCGACACGAACTGCGCTGCAACGGCGCCCGTGATCCGGCGCTGGTCGAATTCCACGACATCGTCTACCGCGAAGCCCGGCGGCCGGACGATGTCGAGCCTGCACCGCAGAAGGCCGCGCCCGATGCCGCCTGGCGGCGAGACATCGTGCCGGACGATGTGCTGCTGTTCCGCTATTCCGCGCTGACCTTCAACGGCCACCGGATCCACTACGACCGCCGGTACGTCACGGAGGTCGAGGGCTACCCCGGCCTGATCGTGCATGGCCCGCTGATCGCGACGCTGTTGATGGACCTCCTGCGCCGCCAGGCTCCTGGCGCCGAGGTGGCGAGCTTCAGCTTCAAGGCGGTGCGTCCGACCTTCGATCTGCATCCGTTCCGGGTCCACGGCCAGCCATCTTCCGACGGCACGAGCGTCAAGCTGTGGGCACAGGACCACGACGGCTGGCTGACCATGGATGCCGTGGCCACGCTCAGGGCCTGATCGCCATGCAACCCCTCGAAGGTCTCACCGTCGTCACCCTCGAACATGCGATCGCCGCGCCCTTCGCGACGCGCCAGCTCGCCGACCTCGGCGCCCGGGTCATCAAGATCGAGCGGCCCGGAACCGGCGACTTCGCACGCAGCTACGATTCGCGCGTCAAGGGACTGGCCTCGCATTTCGTCTGGACCAACCGGTCGAAGGAGAGCGTGACGCTCGACGTCAAGCACCCCGACGCCGCCGCGGCGCTCGAGAGGCTGGTGCTCGACAAGGCCGACGTCGTCGTCCAGAACCTCGCCCCTGGCGCCGCCGCGCGGCTCGGCCTGGGATACGAGCGGCTGGCCGCCCTGAAGCCCGGCATCATCGTCTGCGACATCTCGGGTTACGGTGCCGACGGTCCCTATCGCGACAAGAAGGCCTACGACCTGCTGATCCAGAGCGAGGCCGGCTTCGTCTCCGTCACCGGCACGGCCGACGAACCCTGCAAGGCCGGCCCGTCGATCGCCGACATTGCCGCGGGCATGTATGCCTACTCCAGCATCCTGGCGGCGCTGATGCAGCGTGCGCAGTCCGGCAGGGGCCAGCACATCGACATCTCGATGCTCGAGTCGCTGGCCGAATGGACCAGCTACCCGCTGTACTACGCGTTCGAAGGCGCGCCGCCGCCGCCACGCACCGGCGCTGCCCACGCCACGATCTATCCCTACGGGCCGTTTCCGGCCGGTGACGGCGGCACCGTGATGATGGGCCTGCAGAACGAGCGCGAATGGGCCCAGTTCTGCGGCATCGTGCTGCAGCAGCCGACGCTCGCGCAGGATCCGCGCTTCGCCGGCAACGCCCAGCGCGTGGCCGCGCGTGACGCCTTGCGCGCGTTGATCGTCGAGGCCTTCAGCGGCCTGAGCACGGCGCAGGTCGTCGCGCGGCTCGAGGCGGCCCAGATCGCCAACGCCCGCGTCAACACGATGCACGAGGTCTGGGCGCATCCGCAGCTGCAGGCGCGCAACCGGTGGCGCGAAGTCGGCACTCCGGCGGGGCCGATCCCGGCCCTGCTGCCGCCCGGTCGCTGGGACACGGGCCCCCGCATGGACCCCGTGCCCGCGCTGGGCGAACACACCGAAGCCGTGCTGGCGGAGATCGGGATCGATGCGGCAGGCCTTCGCGCGCTGCGCGCGGCCGGGGCGATCTGAATGCAGGCCGATTGCAGGCAGCAGGCGGCGGCCCTCGGCGAGCCCTTCACGACGGATCGACCTGCCCGGCCTCGTGCAGGGCCGCACCGCACCCGGCATCCGGCCGCACACGACTCCTCCGCCCCCGAGGGCCACTGACATGGACCGGGCTCGCACCTACCTCTTCGTGCCCGGCAACCGGCCGGAGCGCTTCGGCAAGGCGCTGGCCAGCGCCGCCGACGCGATCGTCATGGACCTCGAGGACGCCGTGGCCGCCGATGCCAAGGCATTCGCGCGCAACGCCATCGCGGACTGGTCCGCGACCGCCGGCGCCGATGCGCGGCGACGCGTCATCGTTCGCATCAACGACGCCGGCCACGCCGGCTTCTTCGAAGACCTTCGCCTGCTGCGCGAGGCCGGCCTCGGCGCGGCGATGCTGCCCAAGGCCGAGCGGCCGGAGCACATCGAGGCCCTGCGCTCGGTGCTGCCGACTGCCGACGTGCTGGCCTTGATCGAGAGCGCGCAGGGAATCGCGCAGGCCGAGGCGGTCGGCGCCGCTGCGGGGGTGAAGCGTCTGGTGTTCGGGACGCTCGACTTCGCGTTCGACCTGGATCTCGACATCGCCGAGAGCTCCGAAGCGCTGGTCTACGCAGCAGGCCGCCTGGTGGTGGCGTCGCGCGTGGCCGGCCTGGCGTCGCCGGTGGCGGGTGTCACGCCTCAGATCGACGACGAGCGGCGCCTGCTGGCCGACTGGGCCTGGGCCCGTCGCCTGGGCTTCGGCGCGAAGCTGTGCATTCATCCCCGTCAGGTGCCCGCCGTCCACGCGGCGATGGCCCCGGCCCCGCGGGCGCTCGAGTGGGCGCGCCGTGTGCTGGCGGCCGAGGCGGCATCACCGGGTGCCGCACGCGTCGATGGCCGGATGGTCGATCGCCCCGTCGTGCTGCAGGCCCAACGCCTGCTGCAGCGCGCCGGCGGCTGACGCACCTGCCTGCCGAATCCCTTTCCAGTTCCTCAGCGGAGAACCTTCCATGGCTTCCACCCTCATCGACTCGTCGATCTTCCAAGGCATCTTCAGCAGCGACGAGACCCGTCACGTCTGGTCGGACGAGAACCGCACCGCGAAGTACATCGAGATCGAGCGCGCGCTGGCCATCGTGCAGGCGCGACTGGGCTTGATCCCGCAGGTGGCGGCGGATGAAATCGTCTCCCATTGCCACCTCGATCAGATCGACATGGTCCAGCTGCGCGCGCAGACCGAGCGCATCGGCTACCCGATCCTGGGCGTCGTGTCGCAGCTGAACCTGCTGTGCCGCGACAAGCTCGGCGAGTACGTCCACTGGGGCGCGACGACGCAGGACATCACCGACACCGCCACCTCGCTGCAGATCCGCGAAGGCCTGGACATCATCGAGCGCGAGCTGGCCGCGATCTCGTCCGCGCTGGCCAAGCTGGCGCGCGAGCACCGCGACACGCCGATGATCGGGCGCAGCAACCTGCAGCAAGCCATCCCGATCACCTTCGGCTTCAAGATGGCCAGCCTGCTGGCGGCCATCGAACGCCACCGCGAACGGCTGACCCAGCTGCGTGCGCGCGTGCAGGTCGGCGAGTTCGCGGGCGCCGCCGGCACACTGGCCTCGCTCGACAAGGGCGCGATGGAGACCCAGGCGGCACTGTGCGCCGAACTCGGGCTGGACCAGCCGCTGATCGCCTGGCACACGGTGCGCGACAACATCGCCGAAGTCGGTGCCTTCATCGGGATCGTCGGCGGCACGCTCGGCAAACTGAGCATGGACATCAAGCTGATGATGCAGACCGAAGTGGCGGAGGTGGCCGAGCCCTACTACCACGGCCGCGGCAGCAGCAGCACGATGCCGCAGAAGCGCAATCCCATCAGCAGCGCGTACATCCATGGCGCCATCAGCGTGCTGCGTCAGCATGCCGCGGCACTGATGGATGCGATGGTCGCCGACCACGAGCGGTCCACGGGGCCGTGGCAGATCGAATGGATCGTCCTGCCGGAAGCCTTCTGCCTGCTGGCCGGCGCGCTCAAGCAGGCGCGCGTGATCGTCGAGGGCCTGGAGGTCGACGCGCAGGCGATGCGCCGCAACATCGACCTCACGCACGGCCTGGTGATGAGCGAGGCGGTGATGATGGGCCTGGGCCCCTACATCGGCCGCGAGTATGCGCACGACCTTGTCTACGACATCTGCCGCGAGGCCGTGAAGCAGCGACGCCCGCTGCTCGACCTGCTGGCCGATCACCCCGAGATCAACCAGCACCTGGATCGGGCTGCCCTGGCCAGGCTTTGCGATCCCGCTCACTACCTGGGCCAGTCCGGCGTGATGGTCGATCGGGTGCTGGCCAGCCTGCGCTAAGGGCGCTCGACGAAAGGGGGCCCGCGTGGCGGCGGCCCCCATCCCCTCCGGGCGGGCCTGCCGGTCCCGTCCACGCGGCCGCCGGCGTCAGAACCGGTGGATCAAGCCGGCTTCGTAGCCGGTCGAAGAGCCGCCGCCGGCCAGGCCGGATGCCCCACCGGGGATGCTGTAGCGGGCACCGCCGTCGTTCGAGATGCGCGCCAGGCTGGCATACCAGCCGGTGCGCTTGGACAGGTTGTACGCGTAACCCAGGCCCCACTTGTCGGCGTCGTTGGCGGCGACCTGGGTCGTCCCCACGCTGCCTTCCATGTCCACGCGGTTGTAGGACGCCTTGATCACGTGCAGCCCGTAGCGGGCCACGACGCCGAGCAGCACGTTGGTCTGCTTGACGGCGTCGTACTTCAACTGGCGCCACGCGGCGCTTAGTTCCACATGGCCGAGCCTGACCTGCGCGCCGATCGCGCTGTCCTTGAACTTGCCAGCCGTGGTGCGGCTGTTCTCGGAGGTGCTGGTGGCTGCCGACACGCCATAGGTCTTCGTCGCATAGCCCAGCCGCATGCCGATCAGCTTGGCCCTGCCGGCCGTGACGTCGCCGCCTTCACCGGGGGCAACCATCAGTTCGCCTTCGATCCCGCCCATCCGGGGCAGCAGGTACTGCACCGCGTTGTCGGCACGCACGGTCGTGTTGTCGTTGCGGGCAAAGGCCGCGTTGATCGGCCCGACGGGCGTGTTGGACAGGAGGTCGGCCGAGCGGGCGACACCCACGTATGCGAACGGGTCGTAGCGGCTCCAGTTGCGGTAGGTCGGAACGAAGTCCCGGCCCAGGCGAAGTTCGCCGAATCGCCGGCTGATCAGGCTGACCGTCGATCGGCGGTCCCAGAACCGCGTGCCGCCACTGGGCGTGCCGGTGTCGGCGGTGAATCCGTGCTCGAGATTGAACCCTGCACTGAGGCCGCCGCCCAGATCCTCGACGCCGCGCACTCCGACGCGGCTGGTCGCGGAGGATCCGCTGACCATGCTCGTGACCGATGACAGGCCGGAGTTGCTGACCTGTCGGGCCGCGAGGTCGAGCACGCCATAGAGCGTGACGGCGCCATGGGTCGGGGCGGCAGCCGTAAGGAGAAGGCCGGTCATGCCGGCAGCGACGATCTGGGGTTTCACCGGGAGGTCTCCTGCGTGGTGGGCGTCGAATGGACGCGGGCCAACCGGTCGTCGGTGGTCCGGCCGTTCAGGTCAGGATCATTTCCCTCTATGTTTTCCTTGTGAATTGCATGATTTCGATCGATTGATCGACCGAACGCATGAAGCCGGCGGCGATCTCGGCGCCGTCCAGGCTCCTGGACCGCCGGCCGAACTCAGGCCGTGCTGGACCTTGACTTCGCCTTCGACGCCTTCCGGGCGGATCGACCCAGACTGCGCCCCTCCATCGCGACGCACAGGTCGTAGATCTTCTGGGCGGCCGGCGTCAAGGGGCGGCCACGGCGCTGGATCAGCCCGACCTTGCGGGTGACCTGGGGGTCGACCAAGGACACGCTGACGAGCAGCGGGTGATCGCGGCCCGGCATCGCCATCGCCGGCACCACCGCCACCCCGATGCCCGCTTCGACGAGGCCCAGCATGGTCGTGACATGCTGCGTCTCGCAGATGCTCTTCGGTTGCCTCGCGACGCCGGCCAGGGCCTGGTCGAGGAGCAGCCGATTGCCCGACGACTTGGAGACCGCGACGAAGTCGTAGCCGGCCAGCTCCTCCCAGCGCACCTGCTGCCTGCGCGCCAGCGGATGGTCGCGGCGACAGGCGGCCACGAAGCGCTCTTCGATCAGGGTCCTGAACTCGATGTCGCCCTCCATCGCCCCCATGAAGTTCAGGCCGAAGTCGGCCTCGCCTCGGGAAACGGCCGACAGCACGGCATTGGCACTCGCGTCGATGACCTTGACCCGCACGCTGGCGTCCTGCGCCCGGCCGCGCGCGATCACGTGCGACAGGAAGTAGTTGACCGCCGAAGGCACGCACGCGATGGTGACCTCGCTCATGCGCACGCTCTTGTCGCCGCGGATACCGGTCAGCGTCGTGTCCAGGTCGTCCAGCAGCTGTCGCACCTTGCGCTCGAACTCGCGTCCCACGGCGGTCAGCTCGACCTGGCGCGTCGTCCGGTTGAGCAGGCGCACACCCAGCGCCTGCTCGAGCTTCTCGATGCGGCGGCTGAAAGCCGGCTGGGAGATGTGCACCACCTCGGCGGCCTTGCGGAAGTTGCCCACCTCGGCCACGGCGCGAAAGGCCATCAGGTCGTTGAGATCGAAGTCGATCGCCATGGGCGTGTCCTGTCGGTGTAGTTGATGCACATTGTGGATCAATCGATCTCAACTATGCAATTCACAAGCAGGGCACGTCTGTCGATCATCGCCGCATGAACCGAACCGTGCCCTGCGTGCTGATGCGAGCCGGAACATCGCGCGGCCCGTTCTTCCTGCGCGAATGGCTGCCGCAGGACCCCGCGCGGCGCGACGAGGCGCTGATCGGCGCGATCGGGGCCTCGGATGTTCTTCAGCTCGACGGCGTCGGCGGCGGCAGCAGCCTGAACAGCAAGGTCGCCATCGTGTCCCGCTCGTCCGAGCCGGGTTGCGATGTCGACTACCTGTTCGCGCAGGTCGGCGTCGGCGAGCGCTCGGTGGACACCCGACCCAACTGCGGCAACATGCTGTCCGGCGTCGCGCCGTTCGCCATCGAGCAAGGCCTGGTCGAAGCGGCCGACGGCGAGACCACGGTCCGGGTCTTCAATGTCAACACGCGCACGCGGATCGACGTGACCGTGCTGACCCCGCAGCGTCGGGTCACCTACGCCGGCGACACCTGCATCGATGGGGTCGCGGGCACCGCGGCGCCGATCCGCCTGAACTTCCTGGATGCCGCCGGCGCCGTCACCGGCGCCCTGTTCCCGACCGGCCGGCGCATCGACACCATCGATGGCATCGAGGTCACCTGCATCGACTCGGCGATGCCGATGATGATCGTGCGAGCCCGCGACCTCGGTGTCGGCGGCGGCGAGTCGCCGCACGAGTTGGACGCCGCGCCGGGCCTGCTCGAGCGCCTCGACGCGATGCGCCGCCAGGCCGGCGCGATGATGGGGCTGGGCGATGTCAGCCACAGCGTGGTGCCCAAGCCGGTGCTGGTCAGCGCCGGGGATGGCGTCGACAGCCTGACCTCCCGGTACTTCACCCCCCGGCGTTGCCATGCCTCGCATGCGGTGACCGGCGCGGTGGGCATCGCCACGGCCTTCGCACTGCCGGGGACGGTGGCCAGCTCGAGCGTGGCGACGAGCGGACGCCGTCGCATCGCCGTGCTGCACCCGCAAGGCCGCATCGAGGTCGATGTCGAGATCGCGGGTGAAGGGGGTGCTGCGCGGGTCACGCAGGCGGCGCTGGTGCGCACGGCACGCAAGATCCTGCAGGGTGAACTCCATCTGCCGGACTACGTCTTCCCGAACCCGGGCGTCGGGCCGCAGGCCGGGCTCGGCGAGCGCGCCGGCATCACCATCGTCGTGCCGACGGCGGCGGGCGGTGGAAACGATGCGATGGCGCGCGCCATCGCCGCCGGCCTGGCGCCGCGCCTCGGCCAATCGGTGGTCGTCGACAACCGCCCGGGTGCCAATGGCTCGATCGCCTGCGAGTATGTCGCGCGATCGGCCGCCGACGGCACCACGCTGATGCTCGGCTACATCGGCACCCACGCCCTGAACCCCTCGCTGCACGAGCTCGACTACGACCCGCGGCGCGACTTCGAGCCGATCGGCCTGGTGGCGACCTCGCCGACCCTGCTGGTCGTGCACGTGCACACGCCGGTGCGCGATGTGGCCGACCTGCTGCGCCAGCTGCGCGAGCACCCCGACCGCTATCGCTACGCCTCGGCCGGCAGCGGCACGGCACCGCGCTTCGCCGCCGAACAGTTCATGCAGGGCAGCGGCACATCGATGTTCGGCGTGCCCTATGCGGGCGCGGCGCCCGCGCTCGACGACACCATCGTCGGCCGCACCCAGGTCATGTTTCCCAGCCTCTTCAGCGCCTGGCCGCATCTGCGTGCGGGCCGCCTGCGCGCCCTGGCCGTCGCCGGACCCCACCGCATCGCCGCGCTTCCCGACCTGCCCACGCTGGCCGAGTCCGGCGTGGTGGGCGTCGACGTGACGCAGTGGTACGGCCTGTTCGCGCCCGCGGGGACCTCACCCGAGGTCGTCGCCCGGATCAACCGCGCGATGAACGACGTGCTGACCGAGCCGAGCACGATGCGGCACATCGAGAGCCACGGCGCAACGGTCCGCGCCGGAACACCCGACGAGCTGCGCCGGCTGGTCGATGCCGAGCTGGTGAAGTGGCGGCGCGTGGTGTAGCGGTCCAAGGCCTCGCCCGGGCCCGCCTCGTCACCAACCCCACACCCGCTTTCCTTCCACCCCTGATCCGGAAGGCCCCGGACTCGAAACTCACAGGAGACAAACCGTGAAGACCCTCATCATGATCTCGGCACTGGTCGGCATCGCCCTCTCGCCGGCCGCACGCGCCCAGGCGCCGATCGTCATCAAGTTCTCGCACGTGGCGGCCGCGGACACGCCCAAGGGCCAGGCCGCCGACTTCTTCAAGAAGCGCGCCGAGGAACTCACCAAGGGCAAGGTCAAGGTCGAGATCTACGCCAACAGCACCTTGTACAAGGACAAGGAGGAGCTCGAGGCCCTGCAGCTGGGTGCGGTGCAGATGCTCGCACCGGTGGCCGGCAAGTTCGGCCCGGCGGGCGTCAAGGAGTTCGAGGTCTTCGACATGCCCTACATCTTTCCGGACACCGAAGCGCTGCACCGGGTGACGCGCGGTCCGATCGGCGGGTCGCTGCTGAAGAAGCTCGAGGCGCGCAACATGGTGGGCCTGTCCTACTGGGACGCCGGCTTTCGGGTGCTGAGCTCGAACAAGCCGATCCGCACGCCGGATGAGGCCAAGGGCCAGAAGATCCGCATCAATTCGTCCAAGGTCAACCAGGCCATCATGCGTTCGATCGGCGCACTGCCGCAGACCATGGCCTTCTCCGAGGTCTACACGGCGCTTCAGACCGGCGTGGTCGACGGTGCGGACGGCAACCTGCCGAATCTGTACACCCAGAAGCAGTACGAGGTGCAGAAGCACGTCACGATGACCGATCACACCTACAGCGGCTACGTGGTCGTCGTCAACAAGCCCTTCTGGGACAAGCTGCCTGCCGACGTCCGCAGTCAGTTGCAGGAGGCCATGAAGGCGGCCACCGCGTTCAACGACAAGGTGACGGAAGAGGACAACGCCAAGGCCATGGCCGCCATCAAGGCCTCCGGCAAGACCGAGATCCACGTGCCGACGCCGGCCGAGCGGGCGCTGTGGATGAAGGCAATGTCGCCGGTGCAGGACGACCTCGCGTCGCGCGTCGGTAAGGACCTGGTGGCCGCGATCCGCAAGGAAACCGCCGCGAAGTAAGACGTCCGGGCTGGCCCGAACCCGCCGGGCGACCTCGTCCGGCGGCCGTGCCGCGCGCGGCGCCTCCTGCCTGGAGACCGTCATGAAACTGCTCGATGCACTCGAGGAGTGGCTCGTCACGCTGCTGATCGGCGCGGCGACACTGATCACGTTCGCCGCGGTGCTGCACCGCTACCTGTCCGCGCACGCCATACCCGGCGTGCAGGACTGGCTGCTGTCCGTCGACATGGCCTGGGCCCAGGAGCTGACGATCATCCTGTTCGTCTGGATGGCCAAGTTCGGCGCCGCCTACGGCGTGCGCACGGGCATCCACGTCGGCGTCGACGTGCTGATCAACAAGCTCGAGCCGCCGCTGCGTTTCAAGTTCGTCGTCTTCGGGCTGCTGGCCGGCGCACTGTTCACCGGGATCATCTCGGCGCTGGGCGGCCGCTTCGTCTGGGAGAACGGCGCCCACTTCGGCTTCTTCAGCCTGTTCGGCCTGAGCACCGAGGGCGTGCTGCCGGGACCGACCACGGTCGACCTCGAACTGCCCACCTGGATCGTCTACTCGGCCATTCCGCTGGGCAGTGCGCTGATGTGCTTCCGCTTCCTGCAGGTCTGCACCGCCTTCATCCGCACCGGCGAACTGCCGCACCACGACGAAGGGCGCGTCGAGGGCATCGACGACGGATCCGACGGACCCGTCGAGTTTCCCGACCCGAGCCCCGTCTACCCGAAGGACCTGCGCGGCGAGGACAGCGGCAAGCCAGGAGACCGCTCATGAATCCAGCCATCATCTTCGTGCTGCTGGCGGCCTTGATGGTCACCGGCATGCCGATCTCCATCTCGCTCGGCCTGACGGTTCTGACCTTCTTTGCCGCCTTCACGACCGTTCCGGTCGAGAGCGTCGCCCTGAAGCTGTTCACGGGCATCGAGAAGTTCGAGATCATGGCGATCCCGTTCTTCATCCTGGCGGGCAACTTCCTGACCCACGGCGGCGTGGCGCGGCGGATGATCAACTTCGCCACGTCGATGGTCGGCCACTTGCCCGGCGGTCTGGGGCTGAGCGCGGTCGTCGCCTGTTCGCTGTTCGCCGCCGTATCGGGGTCGAGTCCGGCCACCGTGGTGGCCATCGGCTCGATCCTGCTGCCGGCGATGGTGAAGGCGGGCTATCCGACCCGCTTCGGGGCCGGAGTCGTCGCCTCGGCCGGAGGACTGGGCATCCTGATTCCGCCGTCGATCGCGATGGTGATGTACGCGGTGTCGACCAACAGCTCCATCGGCGCGCTGTTCATGGCCGGCGTGATGCCCGGCCTGGTGCTGGCGACGATGCTGATGCTGACGACGTTCTGGATCGCCAAGCGGGGCAACTACCCGAAGGCCCAGAAGGCCAGCTGGGCGCAACGCGGCAAGGCCTTTCGCGACTCGATCTGGGGCCTGCTGCTGATCGTGATCGTGATGGGCGGCATCTACACCGGCATCTTCACGGCCACCGAGGCCGCGGCGATGAGCGCGGTCTACGCCTTCTTCATCGCGACCTTCGTCTACAAGGACCTCAAGCTGACGGACCTGAAGCGGGTGCTGCTGTCGTCGGCCAACCTCAGCGCGATGCTGCTGTACATCATCACCAACGCGACGCTGTTCTCGTTCCTGCTGACCAGCGAACAGGTGCCGCAGGGCATGTCCGACTGGATGATCCGTGCCGGCCTCGGCCCCGTCGGATTTCTCCTGCTGGCCAACGTGATCCTGCTGATCGCCGGCAACTTCATGGAACCGGCGTCGATCATCCTGATCTTTGCGCCGATCCTGTTTCCGATTGCCAGCAGCCTGGGCATCGACCCGGTGCACTTCGGGATCATCATCACCGTGAACATGGAGATCGGCATGATCACGCCGCCGGTGGGCTTGAATCTCTACGTCGCCAGCGGCATCAGCAAGCTCGGTCTGACCGACATGAGCAAGGCCGTCGGGCCCTGGTTGTTGACGATGCTGGTGTTCCTGATGATCGTCACCTACTGGTCACCGCTGTCGCTGTGGCTGCCGAGGACCCTGGGCATGATGTGACGCGAGGACCCGTGGCCTTGCGGGGTCGGGCCGGGTCGGCTGGCGGACCTGATCGACCCCCCATCGGGTGACCCCAGCCCGGTGAAGCCGGGGCCGCCGCGGCCAGCCGGTGTGACCGGCTCAGGCCCATGGACTCGGCGCGTGTCGAGGGCGCGCCGACTCCGTTCGATGGCGGCGCGGCCCTGCAGCCGCGGTGTCAGGACGCCCCGTCCGACGTGCCCGGTGTCGTCGCCACCGAATGGTCGTTGGCCTGGCCGGGCAGCGGCATCTGGGTGCTCTGCTGCTGCTCGGTCATCGGTGGGTTGCGCGGCCCCTCGGCCAGTGCCGCCGAGGCCGGGGGCTGCGGCACCGCGGCAGCGGCGGCGGCACTCAACGCCGCCTGGGCGTCGGGCACCGACGGGTCACCCTCCGGGCCGGGGATCGAAGCCTGCAGCGCGGCCCGCTCGGTGGCGTTGGCGTTGACGGGGGTCGGATCCATCTCCGGCGCGCGTTGGCAAGCCGCCAGGCCCAGGGCCAGCAGCGCGGCAGCGGCACCGGCCACGAGCGAGCGAGGGCGGCCCGCCGTGCGGACGGTTGCGATCGAAGGGCGTTGCGTCATTGTCTCTCCTGGCGTGGATGGCATGGGCTCGATGCTGCGCCGCCCGGCGCCTGCGGGCTGCCCGCACAGGCCGCGTCGGCGCGTCGGCATCGTCCGACATGCGGGTCTGCCAGCGACGGGGCCCGGCGCGTTCAGGCGCGGCGGACCGGTGGCCGAGGCGGTGCGTGGGTCGATGCGTGGGGCGGTGGGTTGATCGCCGCGCGGTTCGGCGGGCGCCGGGGCGGCCGCGCCGGCTCGTCGTCGGCGCCGGGCTCACGCTCGAAGCCGACGCAGCCGCGGTCGGGCTGGGCACGGATGCGCGGACCCACCGGGGCCGCGCATCGGGCCGCATCACCCGGCGCCCAGCCGGCAAAGTGGTGGCAATGGGCGCAGGGCGTAGACTCGACGGACCAGGGCGTGAAGTGCAGGGCAGGCATGGCCTCCGACGATGCCCGCGGCCAGGCTCACCGGCTGAGCCAGCCGCCGGGCCCGCACTCGGGGCGCGACCGGCTGCGGATGGTCGGCGGACCTCAGCGGTCCGCCAGCAGACCGCCTGCAGACCGTCGACAGACCGTCTGCGCGAGAATGTCGCCATGACCACCGACGTTGCGCTGCTGCTGGGGGCGGCGGCCTTTGCGGCGCACAAGCATCGCGACCAGCGTCGCAAGGACCCCGGCGCCTCGCCCTACATCAACCACCCGCTCCAGCTGGCCTGCGTGCTGGCCAACGACGGCGGCGTCACCGACACGGTGACCCTCTGCGCCGCCTTGCTGCACGACACGGTGGAAGACACCGACACCACCCTGGCCGAGCTGCAGCAGGCCTTCGGCACCGAGGTGGCCGCCGTGGTGGCCGAGGTCACCGACGACAAGCGCCTACCCAAGGCCGAGCGCAAGCGCGCGCAGGTCGAGCACGCCGCGCACATCAGTGCCCGCGCGCAGCGGGTCAAGCTGGCCGACAAGATCTGCAACCTGCGCGACGTGGCCACCGCGCCGCCGCCGGACTGGTCGCTGCAGCGCCGCCGCGAGTACTTCGACTGGGCGCGCGAGGTGATCGATCGCCTGCGCGGTGTCGATGCCCGGCTGGAGGCGGTGTTCGACGCGGCGTATGCGGCGCGGCCGTGAGCCGAAGGTCCAGGGGTGTGATGGCGGAAGCGGTGTCCCCCTCCGTCGAACTTCAGGCCGTCTCAGGCCGATGCAGTAAGCCGCCTGATGCCCAGTACTGGCGAGGATTTCACACTTCAAGCCATTGCACCGCGTATCATCCGATTGCACCATCGTTGATGGGTTGTTGGACCGGAGAACGCGATGCCGAAGCTGGCGAAGGAATTGGGGGCGCTGCAGGTCAAGGGCCTGGTCGCGCCGGGCCTGCACTTCGTCGGCGGCGTGCCGGGCCTGGCGCTGCAGGTGACACCCAATGGTGCCCGCGCCTGGACGCTGCGGGCGACGATCGGCGGCCGGCGGCGCGACATGGGGCTTGGCGCCTATCCGTCCGTCACGCTGGCCATGGCACGCGACAAGGCCCGCGAGGCCCGTGAGTCCATCCGGAAGGGCATCGATCCAATAGAGCGCCAGCGCGCCGCGCAAAGCGCCCTCCGCGCCGCTGTGGCGTCGGCCCTGACGTTCAAGGAAACCGCCAAGGCCTACATGGCCACCCATGAAGCCGGGTGGAAGAACGCCAAGCACGCCCAGCAGTGGCGCAACACCTTGGAGGTTTATGCCTATCCGGCAATGGGCGACCTGCTGGTGCGCGACGTGCAAAAGGAGCATGTGCTGGCGGTGCTGAGGCCGATCTGGGCGACGAAGAACGAAACCGCCTCCCGCCTGCGCGGACGTATCGAGCTGATCCTTTCCTATGCCATGCAGGCCGGCTACCGGCCCGAGGGATTGAACCCGGCCCGGTGGAAGGGCGGACTCGACAAGCTACTGGCGGCGCCCGGCAAGGTGGCCAAGGGTGAACATCACCCGGCCCTGCCGGTCGCCAAGGTGGGTGAGTTCATGGTGCAACTTCGCGCCGCGCAAGGGATTGGCGCGCGGGCGCTGGAATTCGCCATTCTTACGGCGGCGCGGTCCGGCGAGGTTCGCGGTGCGATGTGGTCGGAAATCGACCTGGACGGCAAAGTCTGGACGGTGCCGGCGGCGCGCATGAAGGCCGGGAACGAGCATCGGGTGCCACTGTCCGAAATCGCCGTCGAGTTGCTATTGAGCTTTCCGTAAATGACGACACTACCAGAGCTCAGCCTGCATCCAGCAGGCGGCGATGATCGAAGGGCGGCGCTGGGCGCTCTTGAGCTTGCTGCGGGCGGTGGTGTTGAGTTCGTTCATG
>WBZL01001233.1_pt1 | contig 27306 bp, 16 predicted proteins | sample 5204291 | NCBI WGS metagenome assembly WBZL01 (sample SAMN12344345, study PRJNA552823) | activated sludge metagenome | biome: Activated sludge suspended growth; feature: Nitrification reactor; material: Wastewater; isolation source: activated sludge from nitrification reactor of wastewater...
CCGCGGAGGTGTCCGACGACGTGGTCATGGGCGCCGTCGCCGTCGAGCTCGTTCACCTCGGCTCGCTGTACCACGACGACGTCATGGACGAGGCCACCACCCGGCGCACCGTCGAGAGCGTGAACGCCAAGTGGGGTAACCTCCAGGCCATCCTCGCCGGTGACTTCCTGCTGGCCCGGGCCTCCGAGATCGCGGCGTCGCTCGGCGTCGAGGTGGCCGCCCTGCTGGCCTCCACCATCGGCCGGCTCTGCGAGGGCCAGGTGCGCGAGCTGCGCGACACCTACAACGTGGGCCGCACCGAGACCGACTACCTGTCCTCGATCGAGGGCAAGACCGCCTCCCTCTTCGCCACCGCCTGCCGGGTCGGTGCCATCGTCGGCGACCTCCCCCGCGACGAGGTCGACGCCCTCACCGAGTTCGGCCTGCGCTTCGGCATGGCCTTCCAGATCGTGGACGACATCCTCGACGTCACCGCCACCGACGAGCAGCTGGGCAAGCCCTCGGGCCACGACCTCGTCGAGGGCGTCTACACCCTGCCCGTCATCCGCACGATGGCGGCGGGCACCGCCCCCGACCTCGCCGGCCTGCTCGGCGGCCCCCTGGAGAGCGAGCCGCTCGACCGGGCCCGGGCCATGGTCCGGGCCGACGGCGCCGTCGCCTCGTCGCTCGAGACCGCAGCGGCCTACGCGCAGTCGGCCATCGAGAGCCTGCACCCCCTCCCCCACGCCACCGCCGCCCTCCGCCTCGGCGAGGCCGCGCAGCACCTCCTCGCCGGCGTCCGCGCCGCCGCCTGAGCCCCGGCGCCCGGCCCGTCCCCGTCCCGCGGCGCTCGCCGACGCGTAGCGTCGGCCGCGTGGAGGACGCCCGGGGGTCGTCGCTGACGCGGGGGATGCTCACGGGCGTCACCGCGTACCGGTGGGCGGCATGGGTGTGGATGGCGGTCGTGGTGGTGGTCGACCGGGACGAGCTGGAGCGGCCGGGCGTGGCCCTCGTGCTGGTCGCCGCCGCGCTGGCGGTCACCGTGGCCGACACGCTGCTGCTGCGCTCGGACCCCGAGCGCCTACTGCGCCCGGCGGTGGTCGGCACGGAGCTCGTCGTCGCCGTCGGGCTCTCGGTGGCCGACCCCATCGCCTACGCCGACGGGCACTCCCAGTCGCTCGGCTCCGCGTGGCCGCTCGCCGGGATCCTGTCCGCCGGCATCGCCGGGGGGTCGCTGGCGGGCGCCGCCAGCGGCGTCGCCGTCGGTCTCGCCCGCCTCGCGGGCGACCTCGTGGCCGGCGGCGCCTGGTCGGACGCCCGCACCCTCTCGGCCGTCTCCACCGTGGTGCTCTACGCGCTCGCCGGCGGCGCCGCCGGGTTCGCCGCCGCCCGCCTGCGGGCCGCCGAGCGCGACATCGCCCTCGCCGAGGCCCGGGCGGAGGTGGCCGCCACCCTCCACGACGGCGTGCTGCAGACCCTCGCCGTGGTGCAGCGGCGCACGGACGACCCCGACCTGGCCCGGCTGGCCCACGACCAGGAGCGCGAGCTCCGGGACTTCCTCGCCGGTCGCGACGCCACGCCCGAGGGGCTCGGCGTCGCGCTGCGGGTGGCCGCGGCCCGCTACGAGGACCGCTACGGGGGTCGGGCCGAGGTCGTGGTCGCCGACGACCTCGAGGAGCCCGCGCCGGCCGTGGTCGCGGCGCTCGCCGGCGCGGTGGGCGAGGCCCTGGCCAACGCGGGTCGCCACGGCGGCGCCGGCCGCGTCGTCGTCTACGCCGAGCCGACCGACGGCACGGGGGGCGACGGCGTGTTCTGCTCGGTGAAGGACGACGGCGCCGGCTTCGACCCCGCCACCACCGTCGAGGGCACCGGCATCACCCGGTCGATCCGGGCCCGCCTCGCCGACGTGGGCGGACGGGTCGAGGTGGACGGCCGCCCCGGGCGCGGCACCGAGGTGCGCCTCTGGGCACCCACCGGACGCTGAGGGCTGGTTCAATCGGGGCCATGGCCGAGCCCGTCGCGGAGTCCGACCGCCAGGGCGCGTTGGGTCCGGTCCGGGTCGTCGTCGCCGACGACCACCCCATCTGGCGCACCGGGCTGCGGGCGGACCTGGGCGAGAACTTCCACGTCGTGGGCGAGGCCGGCGACGCCGCCGAGGCCGTGACCGTGATCCGCGAGGAGCGGCCCGACCTCGTGCTCTGCGACCTGCACATGGGCGCCGGCGGCGGCCTCCACGTGGCGCGGACCTGCGGCGAGGAGGCCCGCATCGTCATGCTCACGGTGTCGGAGGCCGAGCGCGACCTGCTCGACGCCGTGGCCGCCGGGGCGGTGGGCTACCTGGTGAAGTCGACGCCGCCCGACGAGCTGCGCCGGGCCCTGTGGCGGGCCGCCCAGGGCGAGCCGGTGTTCTCGCCCCAGCTGGCCTCGCTCGTGCTCGGCGAGTTCCGGCGCCTCTCCAAGGCCAGCGGGCCGACCGAGGCGCTGTCCGAGCGAGAGCGCGAGGTGCTCCAGCACGTCGCCCGGGGCCACACCTACAAAGAGATCGGCGAGGAGCTCCACATCTCGCCGAAGACCGTCGAGAACCACGTGCGCAACATCCTCGACAAGCTGCACCTCAACCGTCGCCAGGAGCTCGTGCGCTTCGCCGTCGAGCACGGCATCGACTGACACCGAGCTGCCCGGCGGTGGGCCCCGCACGGTGGCCCCCACGCGAGTTTGGGGGGTTCCCCCGATGGTCGTCGCCGCCGGCGGGGCGCACCCTCGGGGCATGGCCGCTCCCACCCTGCCCCCGCCGCCCGCTCCCACCCCGCCGCCGGCTTCGCCGCCGCCACCCACGAGCCGGGACGGTGGCGGCCGGGCCGGGGCGCTGCTCGTCGCGGGGACCGGCGCGTTCCTGCTCTTCGCCGCCGCCGTCGTCTTCGTGGCCGTGCGCTGGGGCCAGCTGCCCGAGAGCGCCAAGGTGGCGATCATCGGCGGGTTCACGGCGGTGCTCCTCGCCGCCGGCCGCCTCGGCCGCCGGGCGGTGCCGTCGACCGCCACGGCGCTGTTCCACCTGGGCGCCTACCTCGTCCCGGTGGACGTGGCCGCCCTGCTCGTGCGCGGCGGCGCCTCCACCGCGCTCCTGCTGAGCGTCACCGGGGCGGTGGCCGCGGCGGTGCTCGGCGGCGGCGCCCGCCTCGAGCACTCGCCGGTGCTCGGGGCCGGCGCCATCGCGGGCACGGTCGTGCTGGCCACCGGGCTCGGGGCGTTCGCCGACGGGTGGGTGCTCCTACTCGTGCTGCCCGGCGCCGTGCTCACGGGGTGGTGCACGCTGGGGGCGATCCGGGCGAGCCGCCACGCCGGCTGGGTGGTGGAGGCGACCCTGCCCCTCGCCCTCCTGGCCGTGCTGGTGCCGGCCGCCGTCGGGGCGATCGTGTCGATCGACGTCGGCACCCGGGTCACCCTCACGGTGCTGTTGGCGACCGCCTGGTCGCTCGGCGTGGCCCTCGACCGCACCCGGTCGGCGCACATCACCGGACTGGGGGCCCTCCCGCGAGGTGCCTCGGTCGTGCTGCTGTACCCGGCCCTCGGCCTCGTGACGGACCAGCCGGGGTTCACCGCGTCGTTCGCCACCGCCCTCGCCCTGCTGGCGGCACTCGAGTCGGCGCGGCTCCGCCAGCCGGCACTGGCCGGGATCGTGGCGGTCGCCGCACCGTTCGCCGTCGCGACGGCGGCGCTCACCGCCGGCCTCACCGTGGAGACCGCCGGACTGGTGGCGCTCGGCGCCGCCCTCGTGCCGCTCCTCGCCGCCGTGCGCCTGCCCACCCCCTGGGCCGTGCCCGCCACTGCGACCGCCGCCGCGCTGGCCACGGCCGGCGTCGTGCTCGCCGCCGGCGAGCCGTCGACGGGCGCCACCGCCCTCCTCGTGCTCGGTGGCCTGCTCGCACTGGGCGGCGTGATCTGGGGCGCCGTGCCGGTCACCCTCGCGGGCGGCGCGACGGTGGCCGTCGGCTACTGGTGGCACCTCGACCAGGCCGGCATCGAGGCGACCGACGCCCTCGTGGCGCCGGTCGTCGTCGCCCTCGCGGTCGCCGGGGTGATCGCCGAGCGGCACCGCTCGGCGTCCTCGTGGTTCACCCTCACCCCGCCGCTCGCCCTCCTCGGCGCGGCCGCCCTGAGCGAGCGGGTCGGGGGCGGCGCGCCCGTGCACGGCCTCGTGGCCGGGGCGGTCGCCGTGGTGGCGGTCGTCGTCGGCGGGCACCAGCGGGCGCTCGGGCCGCTCGTCACCGGCACCGCCCTGCTCGTCGCCCTCACCGCCTACGAGACGGTCGCCGTCACCGCCGGCGTGCCCACGTGGGGCTGGCTGGCCCTCGGCGGTGCGGTGCTCCTCGGCGCAGGCCTCGCCCTCGACCGCACGGAGACCGGGCCCGTCGAGGCCGGCCGCCACCTCCGCGACGTGGTCGACGCGACGTTCCACTGAGCCGCCCGGCCGGCGGAGGCCCGTGTCCCCGTCGTCCGCCGCCGCCCCGCCCCTCCGGCCCCGACGCGTGCAAGGCTCTGGCCATGACGGATCGGGGCGGGGCGCCGGCGGGCGACCCGATCGTGAAGGGCGAGCGCCGGGCACCCGTCGTGCTCACCATCCTCGTGGCCATCGCGCTGCCGCTGCTCATGCCCCCGGCGGTGAGCCACGGCGAGCGCTGGATCGTCGCCGGCGCCGAAGCGGTCCTGCTCGTCGTGATGCTCGTCCTCGACCCGGGCCGCATCGACGAGGCCTCCCCGACGGCGCACCGTGTCCGGCTCGCGCTCGTCGCCGTCCTCGCCGTCGGCGCCGCCGTGGCCTCGGTCCGCCTCGTGGGCGTCATCCTCGACGGCGGGGCGGGCTCGAACGACGCCCGCGACCTCTTCCGGGCCGGCGGTCTCGTGTGGCTGAACGTGATCATCGCCTTCGGCTTCGCCTACTGGGAGCTCGATGGCGGCGGTCCCGGGCGGCGGGTGCGCGCGCCCCGTCTGCATCCCGACTTCCAGTTCGCCCAGGACGCCAACCCCGCCCTGGCGCCGGCGGGCTGGCGCCCGCACTTCGTCGACTACCTCTACGTGTCGTTCTGCGCCGCCATGTGCTTCGGCCCCGCCGACACGCTGCCGCTCGCCCGCTGGGCGAAGCTCACCCTGGCCGTCGAGTCGATGTCCTCGCTGTTCATCCTCGGCCTCGTGCTCGCCCGAGGGGTGAACATCCTCTCCTGAGCCCAGGCGGGCGCCGGGTCGTTCGACCGCGGCCCGGCCCGTCAGCGGCGAGGCGCCCCGGGCGGCGTCGCGCCACGGCGGAAGTAGAGGCGCCGCGCCCGTGGCGCCGCCACGTCGGCCTCGGCCGTCCCGTCGGCCCCGGCACCGTCGACCGGCGTGCGGGCGGCGGCCCGACGGACGTAGGCGCGGCCGCCCGGGCCGGCGGTGAGGCCGTGCAGGACGACGCTCGCCAGGACCGTCACCACGATGGCCCCGATGGCCCGATCGGTCACCGCGCTGCCCTCGCCCAGCTCCTCGAGGGCGAGGACCGCGAACACGACGGACGCGAGGCCGCGCGGCCCGAACCAGGCCAGGAACACCACGCTGTCCCGGTCGAGCCCGGAGCGCACCAGGGCGACGGCCACCGGGACCATGCGCACGACGGTGAGGCTGGCGAGCGCGTAGAGCACCACCGTCGCGTCGATCGAGGCGATCGCCACCGGCACGAGGGCGGCCCCGAACAGGAACCACACCACGAGGCCGAGCAGCTCGCCCCCGAGCTCGGGGAGCTCGGCGGACTGCTCGAGGTCGGTCCGGCTGCGGTCGAGGGTGGCGCCGTACGCGAGGCCGGCCACGAACGCGGCGATGAAGCCGTTGCCCTCGACGGCGCGGGCGAGCGTGAACGCGGCCACGGCCAGCCCGAACGCGGCCAGGCGCCGGCCGCCCGGGGCGATCCAGTCCCGCCGGGCGGCGGCGTTGATGGCGAAGGCGCCGAGCACGCCGACGCCGAGCCCGATGACCGCCCCCAGGCCGAGCTCACGCAGGGCCGACGCGACCTGGGCGCCCTCGGACCGGGTGGCGCCGACGAGGGCGGCGGAGGCCGCGGCCAGGCCGACGCTCACGAGGGGGGTGGCGATGCCGTCGTTGAGGCCGCTCTCGACGTTGAGCGCCCGCCGCAGGCGCAGCGGGATGCGCCCGTCCTCGATCACCGCGGCGCTGAGGGCGGCGTCGGTCGGCGCCAGCGACGCACCGACGAGCAGCGCGACCCCGCCGGCCAGCCCGCCGAACACGACGCCGGCGAGCAGCGTGCCCGCCAGGATGGTCAGCGGGAGCCCGACGGCGAGCAGCCGCACGGGCGGTCCCAGGTCACGCCGCAGCTCGCCACCGTTCACCCGGGCGGCGTCGGAGAACAGGACCAGGGCGAGCGTCGCCTCGGCGACCCCGTGGATCACCGAGGTGTCCACGTCGATGGTGAGGACGCCCCAGTCGGTGTTGCCGAGCAGGTACCCGGCCGCGGTGAACACGAGCGGGCCGGTCACGTTGTGGCGGGCGAGGGCGCCCGACAGGACCGCCCACCCGAACAGCAGCAGCCCGAGCGCGGCGACGGTGGCGGCGGTCACGACGAGATCATGTCGTGCCCGCCGGCACCGACCCGACCGCCGGGACCATCAGTCGATCAGGAACCAGCCACGGACGGTCGCCTCGTGGTCGAGGTAGCGCTCTCCCGAGACGTCGACGACGACCTTGTCGATCGTGCCCCCCGTGAACGGGAACGGCGCCGCGTAGTTGGGCGAGACGGCCGAGCCGCTGTCGCGTCCGATCGAGATGCCGTCGCCGGTGAGGCAGAAGTAGCCCGGTTGGGTGACGATCGCGCCCTGGCCGACCGCCTCGTCGTCGACGTACAGGGTCAGCGTGCCCCTGGCCCCCGGCTGGGCCGGATCGTCGTTCGGTCCCTCGGCCTGGAACTCGGCCACCACGGTGTGGGCTCCCACCGGGAGCGGGGTCGTCGCGACGACGTCCTGCTGGTAGGTGCCGACCCAGTTGAACGTGTAGTGCAGCAGGCCGTCCTTGACGTAGAGCGCGTGGCCGCCCGGGACGCCCCCGTGGGCGAAGATCACCCCTTCGGCGCCGTCGGCGACCTCGACGCCGGCCGCCACGGCGTACGAGCGGCCCGGGATCATCGGCCCCGCGGACTCGGGCACGTCGGAGGTACCGGGGTAGAAGGCGTACTGCGCCCGGTCGGGTGAACCGTGGGGCCGCTCGGCCAGCACCTGCTCGATGGCACTGCGGTCGTCGAGGGGCAGCCCGTTGTAGATGCCGGCGTAGTAGAACCACAGCCCCTTCATCAGCTCGAGCCGGTCGGGGTGGTCGGCGGCCACGTTCCGGGACTGCGACCGGTCGTTCGCCAGGTCGAACAACTCCCACTCGTCGGCCATGAAGTCGCCCCAGCCCGACAGCGGCGGGTGCACCGTCGTGGCCAGCCAGCCCTCGTGGTACAGCGCCCGCTGGCCGAGCATCGCGTAGAACTGCGTCCGCTTGCCCGGCGCGGTGTTGTCGGTGAGCGCGGCGGCGAAGCTCTCGCCTTCGATGGGGAGCTGGACGTGCCCCTTCAGCACCTCCGGCGGCTCGATGCCGAGGAGCTCGTAGACGGTGGGCACCACGTCGACCGCGTGCACGTACTGGTGACGGATCTCGGTCGACGGCTCGATCCGGGCCGGCCACGACACCACGAGCATGTCGGCGGTGCCGCCCTCCTCGCCCGCCCAGCGCTTCCAGTAGGGGAAGGGGGTGTCGAGCGCCCACGCCCAGCCGGTGTTGTAGTGGTTGTTCGAGGCCGGGGTCCCCAGCTCGTCGAGGTGCGGCATCGTCGTCTCGGCGGTGTCGGCCACGCCGTTGAAGAAGCGCCACTCGTTGAACGAACCGTTGGGGCCGCCCTCGCCGCTGGCGCCGTTGTCGGAGCAGACGATGATCAGCGTGTCGTCGATCTGGCCCGACTCCTCGAGGTAGTCGAGCACCCGGCCGAGGCGGTCGTCGTAGTACGAGATGTAGCCGGCGAAGACCTCGGCCATGCGGGTGAACATGCGCCGCTCGTCGTCGGTGAGGGTGTCCCAGGGGCGGACGGTGTCGAGCAGCGGCCAGGGCTGGCCGTCGGGGCCGGTGCGCCCCGGCTCACCGTGGGGGTTGATGGGCGAGAGCTCGGTGCCCTCGGGCAGCAGGCCCAGCTCGACCTGCCGGGCGAGGATGCCCTCGCGGATGGCCTCGTACCCCTCGTCGAACACGCCCCGGTAGCGGTCGGCCCACTCGAGCGGCACCAGGTGGGGGGCGTGACCCGCCTGGGGCGCCAGGTACAGGAAGAAGGGCTTGTCCGGGTCGATGACCTTGGCGTCGCGGATGAACTGCACCGCGGTGTCGGCCAGGTCGTCGGCGAGGTGGTAGCCGTCCTCCGGGCGAGCCGGGGCCTCCACCTGGTGGTTGTCGCTGACGAGGTCGGGGTAGTACGAGTTGGTCTCGCCGCCGAGCCAGCCGTAGAAGCGCTCGAAGCCGCGACCGAGGGGCCAGCGGCCCTTGAACGCGGCGGCGTTGACCTCCTCGCCGGGGGTGAGGTGCCACTTGCCGACGCAGTAGGTGTTGTAGCCCTGCTCGGCGAGCACCTCGGAGAGGAAGCCGGACTCGAACGGGATGCGGGTGGAGATCCCCGGGAAGCCCGACGCGAACTCGGCGATGGTCGCCATGCCGTTGGTGGTGGCGTTGCGCCCGGTCAGCAGCGACGCCCGGGTGGGCGAGCACAGCGCGGTGGTGTGGAAGTTGGAGAAGACCACGCCCCGCTCCGCGATCCGACGCATGTTCGGGCACTGGACCGGGCCGCCGTAGATGTCCATGGTGGCGAACCCGAGGTCGTCCCAGGTCAGCAGGAGCACGTTGGGTGCGCCCTCGGGTGCCTTGGGGGCGAGGTAGGGGGCCCAGTCGGGCTCGGAGTCGCGGATGTCGAGCTCGATCCGACCGTTGAAGTGGGGAGACATGGGGGGTCCTTCCTTCGGGCGCGACTCGGCGAGCGGCGTCGCGTCCAGGGTGCGCCGACCGGCCGGCGCGGACGTCACCCGGATCGGGTGGTCGTCACCCCCGGGTCATCGTCGTCGAGCAGGCCGAGCGCCCGGGCCCGGTCGACGGCCGCGCTCCGGCTGGACACCCCGAGCTTGCGGTAGATCGACACCGCGTGGGTCTTGACGGTGTTCCGCGAGATGTAGAGCTCGCGGCCGATCTCGCCGAGCGGGTGGTGCGTCGGCAACAGCGCCAGGACGCGACGCTCGGCCTCGGTGAGCTGGTAGCGGGACGCGGCCCCCTCCCGGCGGCGTCGCTCGGCGAGGCGCTCGCGCAGGCGGTCGACCCAGTCCCAGAGCACGACCGCGTCGGGCTCGGCCGCGAGGAACGGTTCGGCGGCGCCGACGAGCTCGCGCGCCTGGCCGACCGCGCCGAGCAGGAGCGCCCCCTCGGCGAGGACGAGGCGGATCTGGCACTGCGACCGGGGGACCGCGCCGGCCAGGCTCGCCGCGAGCTCGAGGGTCCGCTCGGCGGCCGCGTCGTAGTCGCCCCGGCGACCCTGGCGCGCCGCCGCGTACGCCGCCATCGCGTGGACGTGGACCGTGAGGTTGTAGCGCTCGAGGTGGTGCGCCCGGAGCTCGGCCGAGGCCGCCGAGGCCGCCTCGAACCCCCCGGCCTCGTCACCGGCCTGGAACCGGTGCCACGCCAGGTGCGACCGGCAGACGGCGTGCGTGGCGGCGTGGCCCCGTGCGGCGAACTCGGCGTCCTCGTAGAGGGCGACGCCGTCGGCGTCGCGGTCGCTGAGCGCCGCGGCGTGGGCCTCGAACATGCACGCCGTGCTCCACCACGGGCTGGCCGCCGGTCCGGCCTCACGCACGAGACGGGCGTCCCGCCTGGTCTGCTTCACCCCGTCTCCCGAGAAGAGCATCGCCAGGCTGGCCCGGGCCACGGCGAGGGACGGCGTGCCGTCCGGCAGCGGCCCGTCGACGTGCGCCTCCGCCGCCAGCGCCAGCCACCGCCGCACGTCGTCGACTCGGCCGAGCCCGAGGTCGGCCCACCCGTTGAGCAGCAGGAGCAGCGGGTCGCGACGGGCCTCGTCCGGGGAGAAGCCGCGCCGCCACCGGTCGATGGTCCCCAGTGACCCCGCCTGCATCTCCGCGTGGGCGTGGCGATAGGCGATCGTCGCGGCGAGGGCCGGGTCGCCGGCGGCGAGGGCCTGGGTCACCGCCGCGTCCGGATCGCCGTGGGCGTCGAGCCAGCCCGCCGCTCGTCGCCGGAGCACCGGTTCGAGCTCGGGGCGGTCGGCGCGCAGATCCGCGAGGAGCAGGTCCGCGAAGAGGCGGTGGTACCGGAGCGACTCGGGATCGTCGTCGTGGACGACCACGAACAGGTTCTCGGACTCCGCCAGCGACCGGAGGACCGCGCCGGAGCCGCGCCGGTCGAGCACGGCGTCGCAGAGCGCCGGCGAGAGCCGGTCGAGCACCGCCGTCTGCACGAGGAACGCGCGTAGGTCCGGGGCGAGGCGGTGCAGCACCCCTCGTGCACGTAACCGCCGAGGTCCTCGGCCCGGTGGGGCAGGTCGGCCAGCACCGCCGCCGGGTCGGGCGCCGCTCTCGCGGCCAGCAGGGAGAGCTGGAGGCCGGCGGGCCAGCCCTCCGTCCGCTCGTGCAGCGCGTCGACCTGGCCGTCGTCGAGCGTGACCGGGGCGGCGTCCACCACCGCCCGGTGCTCGCGGTCGTCGAAGGCGAGGTCGTCGCGACGCAGGACCACGGCGTCGTCGCCGGCCAGGTGGTGGGCCAGACGCACCGAGGGGAGGGACCGGCCCACGAGGGCCAGCGTCGAGCCCACGGGCAGGGATGCGCCCAGCCAGACGACGAGATCGGCGACGGTGCCGTCCTCGACCACCTGCACGTCGTCGAGCACGAGGATCAGGGGGGGCTGCCCGACCAGGGCGGTGGCGAACGCCGCGAGCACGTCCGACGCCTGTGGTGGTTCCACGAGGAGCAGGGACTCAGCCCGAGGGACGGGCACGATTCCGTCGACCGCCCGCACGACGTGGCGGAGGAACCGGACCGGGTCGTTGTCGGCCCCGTCCAGGCTCAGCCAGGCCGAGAGGCGAGGATCGGCCTCGATCCACTGCCGCACGGTGGTGGTCTTGCCGTACCCCGCGGGCGCGTGCACGGCCACGACGGGGACGGTCGCGGCGCACAGCGCGGCCACCAGGTGGTCCCGGTGCAGCTCGCCCGCCCGCAGGCGTGGGGGTCGCAGCTTCGCCTCGACCACCGGGGAACGGCGCTGGTCGGCGGGGTCCACGTCCTCGACCTCCGCGACCGTCGACACCCCACCAGTATGGGGGGTGCCAGGAACCCGCCGCAGACCGCCCGACCCGTGGTTGAATCTGCGGGTGCCGGTGCCCGATCGCATCCGCGACCTCGACACCCGCCGGGCCTGGGCCCGGGCCCGGGCGCCGCTCTGGTTCGTGCTGGGCACCGCCATGGTGGCGCTGTTCAATGCCAGCCTCGTGCTCCTCGCGCTGGCCGCCGCCGCCCGCTTCTGGTCCTGGGCCAGCGGCGACGGCTTCCTCGACTCGCCGCTCTGGGAGCTCCTCGGCCCTGGCGCGGCCCTGATGGTCGTCGGTGCCTTCGTCCTCTCCCTCGCCTACCTGCTGGTGCACGTGGTGTCGGCCGCGCCGGGGCGCGTCCTCGCGGACGTCGGCGCCCAGCAGCTGAACCGGGGGATCCTCACCCAGGTCGACAACGTCCTGGACGGCCTCACCATCGGCCTCGGCCAGCCGGCCCCGCCCGAGCTGTGGCTGATCGACGACCCCGCACCGAACGCGCTCTCGCTCCGCAGCCGCAAGCGCAAGGTGCTCGCCATCACCACGGGGCTCACCACGTTCCCGCGCGACGAGCTCGAGGCGGTCTGCGCCCACGAGATGGCCCACCTGCACGCGTCGGATGCGCAGTGGGTGACGGCGGCGGGCTCGTCCGTGCAGCGGGCCCGCCGCTACGCCAAGACGGTGCTGGCCGCCGGCGTCCTGATCATCGTGGTCCAGTTCAAGATCGGGTTCCTGCCCTCGGCGTTCGCCTTCGCTGCGGCCCTCGCGGCGCTCGGCGGCCTCGCGGCGTTCCTGCTCGGCCACATGAGCCGGCGCATCCGGAGCGACGCCGACGACGTCGCCGACGTCGCCGCCGTCCACCTTTCCAAGAACCCGATCGGGTTGGGCCGGGCCCTCGACCGCATCGGCGCCGACCCGCGCCGGGTGGTCCACAACACCTGGCGGAGCGAGCTCCTCTGGTTCGAGACCACCGAGGAGGAGGTCTCGGCCGCCGGCGCCGTCCGGGGTGGGCGCGAGATCGACCGGCGGGCGGAGGCCGCCTACGCCACCGCCAACGAGCAGCGCCCGGCCGAGGCCGCGGCCGCGATCGCCGCCGCGTCGGCCCTCGGCGCGATCCCGCCGATGCCCACCGGCACCGGGACCACCGTGGTGCACCCCGGGACCCCCTCGACCACCGTCGTCCACGGGACCGTGGACCCGACCGAGGGCGGGACGTCCTCCGGTCCCCCGCCCGGCGCCACGCCGTTCTGACCCACGGGGCCACCCGGACCGGGAGTCGAGTACCACGGGTGTCCCCCAGGCTTCGGGATTGGCCGCGTGGCCAGGCGGTTGCATGCTCGGTTCTGGACGGGGGGCCGGAGGGGTAGGCACCCGGTTGCACTCACTGTCGACCCTTGGTGTGAGGATGATGCCCAGCAGCGCGACCGCCCGAACCCTGTCCGCCGTGCCCGACAACGACGCCGACCGGCCCCGACCGGTCGGACGCGCCGAGGTCATGGAGGCGGTCCGCGACAGCGCCATGGTGCTGTTCGCCGAGCGCGGCCCCGACGCGGTGACGGTCCGCGAGGTCGCCGACCGGGCCGGCGTGAACCACGCCCTGATCCACCGCCACTACGGCACCAAGGAGGAACTCCTCCGCGTCGTGCTGTCGGAGGCCATCGAGCGCATGGCCGGGGTCGCCCGCGAGACCTCGAACACGGGTGACGACATCCGCGGGGTGATCGCCGCCACCCGCCGCGAGGAGCCCGCCGTGCGCCTCCTGGCCTGGGCGCTGCTGGCCGGCTACCCCATCGAGGAGGTCTGGCCCGAGTACCCCGCCTTCCAGCGGGTGCAGACGGTGCTCACCGACGAGCAGGCCGCCGCAGGGGCCGGTGACCGTGAGGACCCCCGCATGGCGGTGGCGGCGGGCACCGCGCTCCTGTTCGGCTGGATCCTGTTCACCCCGTTCCTCGACCGTGCCGCCGGCCTCCGCGAGATCCCGGGCCTCGACGACGAGCAGGTGCTCTTCGACGCGGCCCAGGCCATCCTGGGGCGCGCCCGGTAGGGGACACCGGGGTCGCCCCCGGCCACGCCCTAGCGTGGCGCCATGACCGACGACGAGGGGGCGGCTCCCGCCACGAACCAGGCGGCCCGGGCGGTGCTCGTCACCCTGGCCACCGCCCAGTTCGTGATGGTGCTCGACCAGGCCGTCATGAACGTGTCCATCAGCCAACTGGTGGCCGACTTCGACACCGAGGTCACCACCATCCAGGGCGTCATCACCCTCTACAGCCTGGTCATGGCCGCCCTGATGATCACCGGCGGCAAGCTCGGTGATCGATGGGGCCGCAAGCGTGCCTTCCGCATCGGCCTCGTCGTCTACGCCTGCGGGTCCGCGCTCACTGCGGTGTCGTGGTCGGTCGGCGCCCTCGCCCTCGGCTGGTCCGTCCTCGAGGGCATCGGTGCCGCGCTGGTCATGCCGGCGCTGGCGGCACTCGTCGCCGGGAACTTCCAGGGCAAGGCCCGGGCCGGTGCCTACGCGGTGCTGGGCGGGGTGGGCGGCGCCGGCATCGCCGTGGGCCCCATCCTGGGCGGCTGGGTGACGACGAACCTGACCTGGCGGCTCGTCTTCGCCGGTGAGGTCGTCCTCGTGGCGTTCATCCTCGTCATGTTGCGCAAGCTCGACGACGCGCCCCGGATGGGCGCGCCGCCCCAGCTCGACTGGGTCGGCTCGGTCCTCTCCGCGTCCGGGCTCACGCTGGTCGTGCTGGGCACCCTCCAGTCCGGGACCTGGGGCTGGGTCCAGCCCCGCAACGCCCCGGTCGAGCCCCTCGGCTTCTCCCCCACCCTCTTCGTCATCGCCGCCGGCGGCGCGCTCCTCTACGCCTTCACCCGCTGGCAGCGCCACCGCGAGCGCGTCGGCCGTGATCCACTCGTGCGCCTGGACCGGCTGCGCATCCCGCCGCTGCGGTCGGGGCTGGTCATGTTCCTCGCGCAGAACACGATCCTGCTCGGCCTCTTCTTCATCATGCCGCTGTACCTGCAGATCGTGCAGGGCTACGACGCCTTCGAGACGGGCCTGCGGATGCTCCCCGTGTCGGTGACCATGTTCGCCACGTCACTCCTCGGCCCGCGGTTCGCGGGACGGGCCGGGCCTCGCCGGGTCGTGCGCGTGGGCCTGGTCGTCATCGTCCTGAGCTGCCTGGGCCTGCTCCAGGTGCTCGAGCCCGAGATCGACACCACGGCCTTCCTGGTGGTGATGGGCGTGCTCGGCGTGGGCATGGGCCTCATCGTCAGCCAGCTCGGCAACGTGGTGCAGTCGAGCGTCGACGAGGAGGGCCGCAGCAAGGCCGGCGGGCTCCAGAACACGGCCCTGCAGCTCGGGGCCGCCCTCGGCACCGCGCTGATCGGCGCCGTGGTGATCGGCGGCCTCGCCAGCACGTTCCTCAGCCAGGTCCAGGACAACCCCGCCGTGAGCGACGCCACCCAGGAGCAGGTCGGCGTGCAGCTCGAGGCCGGCATCTCGTTCATCTCCGAGCCCCAGGCCCAGGCCGCGGTCGACGCCGCGAACCTGCCCCCCGAGGAGGGTGCCGCCCTCCTCGACGAGTACGGCAGCGCCCAGCTCGCCGCGCTCAAGGGCGGCGTCCTGCTCGCCGCCGCCATCGCGCTGCTCTCGTTCGCGGGCACCACGAACCTGCCCGGCGCCGAGCGCGACGAGACCGGCGCCGAGGCCCCCGTCGGCGACGCCGGCGACGGCCCCCGCCCGGCGTTCACCTGAACGTTCGGACCGTCCTGACACAAGCCGAACGGTTCGGCCAAGTGCCGGTGCAGTCGTTGCGTCCTAGCATCGGCCGCCATCGACGCGGCCGGTGAAGGGGACATGACGGTGGGGCGCACGAGCGGCAACGAGCCGGGACGACACGAGCTGAGTGCTCGCCAACGGGAGAAGCTCACCTTCATCTGGTCGGTGAAGGAGATCCTGCGCGACCACTACAAGCGCCACCAGTACCAAGACGTGATCCTGCCGTTGTGCGTGCTGCGCCGCCTCGACTGCGTCCTCGAGGAAACCAAGGACGCCGTCGTGGCCAAGGCCGACGAACTCGGGTCGGACAAGTGGGATGCCGCCACCGACGTACTCGCCCACGTCGCCAAGCAGCCGTTCTGGAACGCGTCGAAGTTCACCTTCGCGAACCTGCTGGCGGATCAGCACAACATTCGCCGCAACGTCCACGCCTTCGTGCGCGGCTTCTCACCGAACGCCAGGGACGCCCTCGTCCGGTTCGGGCTACCGAACCAGATCGACAAGATGGCCGAGGCCCAGATCCTCTACGTGGTCGTCAAACAGTTCGCCGAGATCGACCTGCACCCCGACGTCGTCTCGAACCTCGAGATGGGCTACATCTACGAGGAGCTCATCCGGGTCACGGCGGACCTCTCCAACGAGGAGGCCGGCGAGCACTTCACGCCCCGTGAGGTGATCGAGCTGATGGTGAACGTCCTGTTCGCCGGCGACGACCGGCTGCACGAGCCGTCGAAGATCTTCAAGATCTACGACCCCGCCTGCGGGACCGGGGGCATGCTCACCGTGGCCGAGGAGCACGTCCGCCGGGTCAACCCGACCGCCCGGCTGCATCTCTTCGGCCAGGAGCTCCAGCCCGAGTCGTACGCGGTCTGCCGCACGGACATGTTGCTGAAGGGACAAAACGCCGCCGGCATCGTGTTCGGCGACTCCTTCACCCAGGACGGCCACAAGGGCAAGACGTTCGACTACCAGCTCGCCAACCCGCCGTACGGCAAGGACTGGAAGACGATCGAGAAGGCCATCAAGGCCGAACACGCCGACGAGGGCTTCGACGGCCGCTTCGGCGCCGGCCTGCCCGCCACCTCCGACGGACAAATCCTGTTCCTCCAGCAGATGATCGCCAAGATGCCCCCCGTCGAGGACGGCGGCGGGCGCATCGCCGTGGTCTTCAACGGCTCGCCCCTCTTCTCGGGCGACGCCGGCTCGGGCATGAGCGAGATCCGCCGCTGGATCATCGAGAACGACTGGCTCGACGCCATCATCGGCCTGCCCGACCAGCTCTTCTACAACACGGGGATCAGCACCTACATCTGGGTGGTCACGAACCGGAAGCGCCAGGAGCGCCGAGGTCGGGTGCAGCTCATCGACGCCCGCGAGCTGTTCGCCAAGATGCGCAAGAGCCTCGGCAACAAGCGCAACGAGCTGACCGCCGACCACATCGCCGAGATCACCGCGCTCTACGAGGACTTCGCCGAGGGCGACCGCTCGAAGATCCTCCCCAACTCGGCCTTCGGCTACCGCAAGGTCACCGTGGAGCGACCGCTCCAGGTGCGCTACGAGATCAACGAGGAGACGCTCGCCGCCGTCCTGACCAGCAGGACGATGCCGAAGCTCGACGACGACACCCAGAAGGTGATCGAGTTCGTGCTGACGAACCTCGTCGGCACCACGGCACCGACGGTCGACGTGTTCGAGGCGATCGTGGTGCCCGAGGCGGTGACGGTGTGGGCCGACCACGGTTGGGAGACGCCCGAAGGCGAGACCGGCGACCTGGCCTGGGCCCTCGGCATCACCAAGGCACAGGCCAAGGCGATCCTGGCCGACCTGACGGTGCACGACCCCGCCGCCGATCCGGTCACCGACCGCAAGGGCGTCGTGCAGCCCGATCCCAAGCGGCGGGACACCGAGAACATCCCCCTCGACGAGGACGTCGACGCCTTCATCGCCCGCGAGGTGCTCCCCTTCGCCCCCGACGCCTGGGTCGACGAGTCCAAGACCAAGGTCGGCTACGAGATCCCCTTCACCCGCCACTTCTACCGGTACGTGCCACCCCGCCCCCTGGCCGAGATCGACGCCGACATCAAGGCCAGCCAGCAGCGCATCCTGGCGCTGCTCGCCGAGGTCACGGAGTGACGCGGCTCAAGGACGTTGCGATCATCAACCGGTCGGCGTTGTCAGAGTCGACCGATCCGGACCACACGTTCCGCTACCTCGACATCGGGTCCGTCGATGGTGACGGTCGAGTGGGGCTGCTGGAGGAGCTGCGCTTCTCGGATGCTCCGAGCCGCGCCAGGAGGTTGGTGCGGCCAGGCGACACGATCGTCTCAACGGTTCGCACGTACCTGAAGGCGATCGCCGAGATCGGTGGCGACGCGCCGAATCTCGTGGTCTCGACCGGATTCGCCACGCTCACTCCGAGACCAGGAGTCCACCCTCGTTACCTGACCTGGGCAATTCGCTCGAACACCCTCATCGACGATGTCGTTGCTCGCTCAGTTGGAGTGAGCTATCCAGCCATCACCGCAACGGAACTCGGGACGGTCCCGGTGGCCCTACCGTCGAGCGAGAGTCAAGAGCGCATCGCCGCGTACCTGGACGCCGAGACTGCCCACCTCGACGACCTCGTGGCCGAGCTCACCACCATGAAGTCGCTGATCAACGAGCAGAGCATCGAACACCAAGCGTCACTCGCTCTTGGCGGTGCGTCACCTCGCACGGAGCACCCCCGGGGCCAGTCCTGGATTCGCCAGATTCCGAGGCACTGGCCGATCGCCCGGCTGAAGTACGAGGCTCGGCTCGAGAGTGGCCACACGCCGTCACGCTCGAATCCGGAACTCTGGCAGGACTGCACGATCCCTTGGGTGAGCTTGAACGACGTGACGGCGATGGTCGCGATCGAGTTCATCGAATCCACCGTGAATCTGATCAGCGAGGCGGGGCTCGCCGCATCATCCGCGCGCATTTTGCCCGCCGGGACCGTCGTGCTGTCGCGCGACGCAACGATCGGGAGGACGGCGATCCTCGCGACGCCGATGGCCACGTCCCAGCACTTCGCCGACTGGATCTGCGGCCCGAACCTCGATCCCCGGTACCTCTGGCTCCTCTTCCGGACCGCGATGCAGCCACACTTCGACTCGCTGACGGACGGTGCGACGCTTCGCACAATCGGCATGCCGGACTTGCGCCAGCTCATCGTTCCGATCCCACCGGTCGACGAGCAACTCCAGATCGTCACCGCTGCAGAATCAGTCAGAACCCGGGAGCGGAAGGCGCAATGTGAGGTCGACAATCAGATCGCGCTTCTGCGGCAGCGCCGGCAGGCGCTCATCACCCATGCGGTGACCCACGGGATCGAGGGGCTGCCCGGAGTGGCGTGACCCGAGCCCAGCGCTGGCTGGCAGCCACGCAATCGCAGATCTCTCGACCGGTGCATGAAGAGCGGCCTCCCTGAGAGAGGGGAGGCCGTCGGGCCAACGGTGGTGAACCGCTGGCGGGGTTGGATAGAAACGGCACCTCAGATCCGCCGTCTGCTGCCCGGGGAGCAGCATCGACTGGCGGACCTACTTCAGTGCGGTGCGGAACCGGCTCGACAGCATCCGGCGCCAGCAGAATTTCTAGAACGCGCTGGCCGTCCCGGTGCCCCGTCGTGCGGTGCACCGAGGCCGCTTCCGAGGAGACGACGGTGAGCTCCCCGGGCTGTCGGACAAGGTGGCCCACGTTCTAGGAGAAGGAGACGGACGCCGGCATCGCCGTTGTGCTTGTTGAGGACGCAGCGCAACGGGCATTCGACACTGCGCTGATCGTCTCTGCTGACAGCGACCTGTGTCCTGCCGTCCGAGCGGCGCGCCAACTACACCTGAGCGCTCGAATCGTGGCTGAATTCCAACCCGCTCGGCGATCGGGTCAGCTGGGTGCCGCCGTCGATGTAGACAACGTTGCTGATGTGCGGCCTGTCCTCTCGTCGGGTCGATGCGAGCTTCACCATCGTCCGCACCACGCTGGCCGGCACCCTTCTCCCCGGGCAGGTCCACGGGCACGGCCAAACCTACGGCTGACCCGGTTCTTGGCGCTAGCCAAGAAGAGAGCAACGGACGGGGATAGGGCTATCCAATCTGCGCCCCTCATATCGCTCATCCCAGGGTCCGCCTACAGCACTGCACCGCCCCTATCGTCGGCTTACCTGGAGTCGGGATGATCTACCGTATTGTGGACACCGACTGCACCACCAGAACCATCTAGTTGCCTAGCCAGCGAGCGTCACAACGCGAAGATGAGCGCCGAGCCGCGCGACGGCGTCGTCCGTAGACAGCAGCAGGTGATCAAGCCTGCGCAAGCGTTGTCGCTCGTCGTGTAGCCCGCCTGATGAAGCCGCCCGCGCCCGCCGGAGCATAGCCTCAGTCACGTGTGGCTGCATGACGTTCACGGTCACACCCAAGCTCGCGCGCGGAAGTCGGAGAGCCGCCACCATGCCCGCGATGTTGGCCGAGGGTGCACCGTCGTACCACAATGGGCCAACTGCGCCAGATGCTTTCCTCACCTCGAGCTCATCAGCGAGTCGTCGAGGCGAAAGCGAAGGCATGTTCTTAACAGCCTGAGCGCAGACCTGCTCATACGGAACGGCGGCGACTTGACGCGCGTCGCCGGACTTGCACGCCTTCACATGCCAGATCTCGAGAAGACCACGATCCTCGTCAAGAAACACGAAGTCACAGAGCTCGTCGGCACCATCGTCGCAGTAGAGCCAGCCGTGACCCCGGTTTCGAATCACCCATCCGAACAGAGAGTCGTCGTCAGTAGAGCCCCCGTGCTTGCGAATCGCACTCCAGGAACTGTCTCCAGGCTTCTCGTTGCTGATCTGGACCCCATCAAGGGTTTCGAACTGCCACCCTCCGAATGGGACATCGGAGAAGTATTCGGACACGACCCCGTGACGTGTCACGGTGTGGCCGGATTCGTAGTACATAGTCGGCTGGAGGCAGTCGAATGCGCTCGTGAAGCGCCGAGCTAGGTCATCGTCGCCTGCTGCCCGTGCAACGCCAAACGTGATCCCACCTGCTTCTGAGCGCTCGGGCCTTACCGTCACTGTCGCAGTGTCACCCGAGTCTCCGGCGACTGTGACGCGTGCTGTTCGTCTGCCCGTCGCCTCAATCTTGACGAGATGACTCTGAAACCAGTCGTACAGATCCGCATGCTCCTCTGTAGGGATCAAACCCGGCATACTGTCTGGCGGCGACAACGTAATGTCGTATACCCGCTCGATTGCATCGAGATCGTCTACATACCTCGCGAATACGACGAATCGCTCTCGCCCGCCGCCCGCACGAAGCACGTGTGCGATTGCCTGCAACATTCGATCAACCGTCTGAGTGAAATCCGCTATGTCGTTTGACCGCACATACCACGCGCTCGAAGACCCAAGGTTGGTCCCAACCACCCCCTCCTGACCAGGACCGAGAAGATCCTCGCCAGCACGCGCACGGGCACCGGAGAGCGTGTGGCGCTGGTCCCCGATCGCGTCGATCGTATTCTCGAGCCGTTCGCCGTAGGTTGTCTTGCTTCGCGGCCCGCGCTGATCCCTCCGACCACCGCCCTCGCCCATCCAAAAGGTGGCGATCTCACCCGAGAGGAAGGCCTCCTCGAGAGCTGGCCGATCGAGGAGTCCGACTCCTCCGAGCTCTAGCTTGGCCTGCTTGCGGAGAAGGTGGTCCTTAACTCTGTTCTCTGTCGCATGAACGGCTAATAGATCACCTGACTGGACAACAAGCGCCAGATGGTTAACCCGATCACCGTGCTCCGCGCCGACGTTGACACTGAGCCCACCCCACGGTGGCCGACGGTGAGTAACGTACGCAAGCGCGAACACGATCTCAGCCCCGCCCTCCTGGACTTTCGGAGAATGATTGAGCCCACTGGCTTGGACGGTGGAGCGCTCGTCCCCTTCGATGAAGCGCTGGATTTCCCGGCAGACGATGTCGACCGAACCTTGCTCCTTTGGTTGAACTAGTACAAGGAAGGAGACATACGGCTTCAGCAGGCGGGCATCCAACGTCGGAAGTGGCATGGGACGTCAGGCGCCTCAATCTCTGTAAACGTCAACGGCCAGATTTCGGACCAGCATTGAACGCACTCCCCTGTCGGATGACCCACGCCGAGCGGTGGTGAAGGTAACCTGGCTGTCGTCTCGTGCAGGAGGGACGGCCGTCGCGCTCTTACTCGCCCTACACAGAATACACAGGGCGGCACCACTCGCACGGATAGCGGCCTACGGTGGCAAGCAGTTGCGGCCCGATCGCAGCATCCATCGGCGAAATGAACGTGGAGGTTCGATGCCGGCGCACGTGTCCGAGCAGCAGTTCGAGACCGATGTCGTCGACGCCCTCACCACCGAGGGTGGCTACACGCTCGGCACGAACTCGCACTACGACGTCGGCCAGGGGCTCGACACCGCAGAGCTCCTCTCCTTCATCGGCGCCACCCAGGCCGAGCGCTGGGAAGAGCTGAAGATCCGTCACGGCGGCGACCCCGACGAGGCGCAGATGCGCTTCAAGCTGCGCCTCGTCGACGAACTGGACCGCCGCGGCACGCTCGACCTGCTGCGCAAGGGCGTCGACGACCAGGGCCTGCACTTCGACCTCGCCTACTTCCGGCCGGCGAACGCCAAGAACCCCGAGTTGATCGACCTCTATGGCAAGAACCGGCTGACCGTCACCCGCCAGCTCCGGTATTCGGACCAGCACGGCAACAGCGTCGACCTGTGCCTCTTCGTGAACGGACTGCCCGTCGCCACCGTGGAGCTCAAGCACCACCTGAACGGCCAGAGCGTCGATCACGCGATGGAGCAGTACCGCAGCGACCGCGACCCCCGCGACCTGCTCTTCCGGCGCACGCTCGTGCACTTCGCCGTCGACACCCGCCTGGCGTACATGACCACACGCCTCGAGTGGGGCGACACCGGCTTCCTGCCCTTCAACCGCGGGAGCGATCCGGGCCGTCTCTCGTGCGGCGCGGGCAACCCACCGAACCCCGACGGCTACGCCACCTCCTACCTGTGGGAGCGGGTCTGGGCCTACGACGGCTGGCTCGACATCCTCGGCCGCTTCGTCGAGGCGCTCGGTGGCCCAACCGGAAAACGTTCCGCGGAACGCACCGTGATCTTTCCTCGCTTCCACCAGTGGGATGCCGTGTCGCGCCTCGCCGCCGACGCACAGGCGAACCGCACAGGGAGGGCCTACCTGGTCCAGCACTCGGCCGGATCGGGCAAGTCCAACTCGATCGGCTGGCTGGCGCACCGCCTCTCGCTCCTGCACGACGACACCGACGACAAGGTGTTCGACAAGGTCATCGTCGTCACCGATCGCCGAGCGCTCGACACCCAGCTACGGGCCACGGTGTCCCAGTTCGAGTCCGTCCCCGGGACCATCGTCACCGTCGAGGAAGGGAAGGGCTCGAAGTCCGAGCAGCTCGCCGCCGCGCTCGGGGGCAAAGCCCAGATCGTCACAGTCACGTTGGAAACGTTTCCCTACGTCATCGCGAAGCTCGATGACGTCGACCTCTCGGGCCAACGGTTCGCGGTCATCGTGGACGAGGCCCACAGCTCGCAGACGGGGGATGCCGCCACCGCTCTCAAGCAGGCCCTCGGAACAAGAGCCCGCGATCTGCCCGGCGACGACGAGGAGATGGACGCCGAAGCCGCGCTTGCCGCCGTCGTGGCCGCCCGAGGCCGACAGCCGAACCTCAGCTTCTTCGCCTTCACGGCCACCCCCAAGGAGCGCACGGTCGAGCTGTTCGGCGTTGTGGGACCCGACGGCACGAAGCGCCCGTTCCACCTCTACACGATGCGCCAGGCCATCGAGGAGAAGTTCATCCTCGACGTGCTGGCCAACTACGCCACCTACGGCACCTACTTCCGGCTCGCCACCGTGGACGGCGACGCCGAGGTCGAGGTGGGCAAGGCCGGCGCCGCCATCCGCCGATTCATCTGGCAGCACCCGCAGATGATCGGCCAGAAGGCAGCCATCATCGTGGAGCACTTCCGGTCCCACACCGCCAAGGCCCTCGGCGGGCGCGCCAAGGCGATGGTCGTCACCGAGTCACGAGCCTCAGCCGTCCGCTACAAGCAGGCCATCGACCACCACATCGGCACGCAGGGCTACACGGATGTGCGCGCGCTGGTGGCGTTCTCCGGCGACCTGCTCGACGACTCCGGCCAACGGGTGACCGAGGCGATCCTCAACGACTTCCCCGAGGCGCAGACGGCGAAGCGCTTCAAGGGCGAGCATCCGTACTCGCCCGGCGACTTCCAGATCATGATCGTGGCCGAGAAGTTCCAGACCGGGTTCGACGAGCCGTACCTGCACACGATGTACGTGGACAAGACGCTCACCGGCCTGAACGCGGTGCAGACCCTCTCTCGGCTCAACCGATCGGCACCCGGGAAAGAGGAGACGTTCGTCCTCGACTTCCGCAACGACGCCGAGGCCATCGGGGACGCGTTCCAGCGCTACTACGAGGCCGTCATCGTGGAGCCCACCAGCCCCAACGTGCTCTACGACCTGAGGGGCCGCATCATGGCCGCCGGCATCCTCGAACCGACCGAGATCAACAAGGCGGCAGAGGCCTACTTCGGCGTCGAGCCCGCCAAGCGCAACCTCAAGGTGATCCACGCCAACCTCGATCCGGCGGTGCTGCGCTTCGAGGCGCTCGAGGACGACCTGCAGGCCGAGTTCAAGGACGCGGTCGACCAGTTCACCCGTGCGTACGCCTTCCTCGCCCAGGTGATGCCGTTCACCGACGCCGACCTCGAGATGCTCTACGTCTACGTCAAGGCGCTGCGCACGCTGCTGCGCGACGCTGCCAGCGGCGGCCTCGACCTGGGTGACGACCTCATCCTCACCCACCTGCGCCTGATGGCCCACGGCGCCGAAGGCATCGCCCTTGAGGCAGGCGAGATCGAGCCCGGCTCCACGCTTCCCGGCAGCGGGCATGGAGGTGCGGGTGAACCGAAGCGGGAGAGCCTCGAGGAGATCATCGCTGCCATCAACGAGCGCTTCGGGACGGACCTCGACGAGCGCGACAAGCTCGAGGTCGAGAAGGTCGAGATCACTCTCCGAGCAGACGGCGAGTTGCGGACCTTCGCCCAGGCCAACCCCATGGAGAGCTTCGCCCTGGAGTTCGGCCCGAAGTTCAAGAGCGCGATCCTCGACACGGAGGCTCACACCGACCGCCTCTACCACCTCCTCCTCACGAACCCGGAGCTCGCCAAGATGATCGAATCGGAGGTCATGCGAACCACCTACGAGGCGCTCCGCGAGCGGGAGGCCGAGCCGTGAAGCTCGATCGGATCGAGATCAAGAACTACCGCTCGCTGTTCCACGACTACGACAGCAACGAATCGTTCCGGCTCGACCTCGGCGAAGGCATGAACGCCATCACGGGGCCGAACAACGCTGGCAAGTCGAACGTCTTCAGAGCCTTGGCCCTCGCCCTCGACCCCGATTGCGCCTTCGACCGCTCTGCTGACATGCCGAGCCTCTGGAACTATTCGAAGCCGTCCGTGACGCTCACGTTCCAGATCCCAACGCAGGGCCGCAGCAGCAAGGAGAAGACACTTCTCAAGTACTTGGAGCAGTACGAGCGCAAGGTCAACCCGACAGCGAAACGCACCTATGCAGAGGACGGGGTGGTCAAGCTTCGGGTCACCATCGAGGGGGCCAGCGGTTCTTCGGGCACCCGACGGGAGGTCTTCGTGGCTCGCGGGGGCGGCGCGCTCAGCCTGGGCGACGAGGATGACCTCGCCCGCCGGGCGATCGAGCAGTTCCACAAGTGTCTGCACTTCGTGATGATCAGCAGCGGCCAGTCGCTCGAGAGTCTCATGGAGGGGAAGTTCCGCGACATCCTTCATAACGTCTTGCTAGAGGACCTGCGGGCAGAGTTCAGGGCCGCCAACGAGAGCCGGGGCAAGTACGAAGACGAGCTACGAGGTGGACTACTGAAGCCGCTCGCCGATCGAATCTCCAGCGAGGTCCACGACCTCTTTCCCGAGATCTCCGGGGTGACCCTCGACCCAAGCGTCCTTCCCTTGGAAGAGACGCTCGCTCACATGGCAGTCCGGGTGAGCGACCGCGCTGTGACCGACCTCGCCGACAAGGGCACCGGAGTTCGCGGCGGTCTGATCATCGCGATGCTCCGCCACTTCGCGGACGTCGGCAAACGATCCATGCTCTTCGCGGTCGAGGAGCCCGAGTCGTTCCTTCATCCGGCGGCCCAGGAGCAGCTACGAGAAGACCTGGAGGCGCTCGCTGACCGCCGCGACGTCTCGCTCCTGGTCACCACCCATTCGCCGTACATCGTCTCTCGATTGCCTGACTCGAAGGTCTTCGCCCTCGACAAGGACGGCGAGGGGCGGACGGTCATCAGCGCAGAAGCGACAGGAGCAGATCCCCACGCTCCCGTCATGGGCGGGCTGTTCCGCGATCGACTCTCGATCGAGTGGATCGACCGGGCGCAATCCGTACCAGCGGGTACCGGGCTGATCCTGGTCGTGGAAGGGCCGACCGACCAGGCTTTCGCCGAGCTCGCGCTCACTGCAGCGGGCCGGCCAGACCTCTTGGCGAAAGTTCACTTCCTCCATGCGGGCGCAGGCCTTGCATCTGGTGGTGGCGCCCACCTCGCGGTGATGCAGGCACTCCTCGCCCGATCCACGTCCCCATCGACGGTGAAGGTCGCGGCACTCTTCGATGATGACGATCCGGGCCGTGAGGCCGCCAACATGCTGAGTCAGATCGGCAAGAAGACCGACGAGTGGAAGAAGGGCAAGTCGATCTTCAGCTACGCCGCTGTCTTCCACGCCAGCAAGGAGAGCATCCGCTACGAGGCCGAAGATCTCTGGCCGAACAGCCTACACGATGGTTTCTTGGCCATCTGCGAGGACCAGGGATGGCTCAAGCGGAAGGAGAAGCTGAACCCACCCGAGGTCGGCTACCAGTACGACTGGACCAGTGCGGCAAAGTGGCCCCTCGTCACCTACCTCCGAGACCACGTCGAATCGAGCGACTGCCAGCGGTGGGTAGAGCTCTTCGAGCTCATTCACAAGGGTGCTGGAATCCAACCCGAGGTGGTCCCCGGTGCGGGTATGCCCGACGTGGTGCCGACAGCGAAGGTGAGCCCGGTAGGTGAGAGTCCGCGCAGCTATCTCACTGCGGTGCTCGCCGAGGCGCGCTCCCCACTGGAGGCGGCGGGCCTCGAGCGAGTCCGCATGCACACAGGCGGTGCGTTCATCGAGATGCGGCCGCCAAAGGAGGCTGGCCTCGAGCCGGCGGACGGACACTTCCTCATCAAGGTCACCGCAGCTGACACCAAGGTGGACCTGGTGCTCCACAAGCTCCCCGACCGGCGCTCGAACTTCGCAGCACTCGAGGTCCTTCGATCACGTTACGAAGACGAGATCGCATCGAACGAGGACGGCTTGTACGTGACCTCGTGGACCGCCGGGCAGGGCGACGCGGTCCGGTCCTACGCGCAGACAGTCCGTCGAGGATCGGGGCGAAGCAGCGCCACGCCGGCCGACACGGCGAAGTGGGCAGTGGATGTCTGCCTTGCGTGGACCGAGGTGCTGTTGGCCGATCCGATCCCCGACCTACTTGGTGCGGTCGATCAGCAACTTGCCGCTACTACTCCCGCTCCTGACGACGGCCCCGCCGGCCCCACGCCGGCCGTCACCTAAACGACCGGAGGACCCGGACCCGGCCCATCCGTTGCCGCCTGTTCGACGAGGACGCTCAGCAGACCTTGGCGCGCTTGTGGGGCCGGTGGCCGACGGGCGACGCCTGTTCGGGGGGCAGGGCGCCGAGCTCGGCGGTGACCCGGTGGAAGTCGGCCACGAGCAGGTCGGCCATGTCGCGGCTCATGCCCTCGCGCACGACGACCCGCAGCACGGACACGTGGTCGGCGTCCTTGGCGAGGGTGTAGGCGGGCACGATCCAGCCCCGCTCCTTCATCTTGGCGCTGATGTCGTAGGCGGTGAACGGCTCGTCGTCGTTCACCCGGGCGCACACGAGGGGCAGGGCGTTCGGCTTGCTCATCAGCGTGACGTGCGGGCTCTCGTCGACCAGCGCGGCGAGGTAGTCCGCGGTGGCCGAGAGGCGCTGCATCACGTCGGTGTACCCGGCCCGGCCCATGCGCAGGAAGTTGT
>WBZL01001234.1_pt1 | contig 27302 bp, 26 predicted proteins | sample 5204291 | NCBI WGS metagenome assembly WBZL01 (sample SAMN12344345, study PRJNA552823) | activated sludge metagenome | biome: Activated sludge suspended growth; feature: Nitrification reactor; material: Wastewater; isolation source: activated sludge from nitrification reactor of wastewater...
AGCTCGCCCATCGAGCCGGACTGCCTCCGCACCCGACCGTCAGCGAGTACGGGCGGCCCTGGGTGTTGTAGCTCCACCCCTGTTGGAACCCGCTTCCGCTGCGACCGGCCCAGCCGCTGCGGCCGCCTTGCACGTTTACCCAGACTCCGACGACCGGTGCCTGATTGACGCACATGACCGAGCCGCCATTGCTGGCGCCTGCTGTTCCGGTGGTGACCAGAAGTGTGCCGGCGGTCAGCATCGCGATCGACGTGAGGATCGCCGCTGCCCGACGGGTACCTGTCCGACGAGTAGCTGTCCGAGCGTCGCTGTTCGATTCCCTCTTCTCCACCATGGTGGTGAACCTCCTGTGTCGAGGACGCACGTTGCGGTGCGTCCGATGAGATCGACCCACTTGGGTCGTAGGCAGTGTCAGGTCCAGCGGGCAGAGCAACAATGGGGACGACTCCCGATGGGGATGGGTCCCGACGATGGCGCATCCACCTCGCGGGGCACGGTTCGGTGGTGCGGGAGGCGGCGGAACGACGGCAGGGACCCCGAAGTAGCCTCCGGCCCATGGCCGAACCGACCGACGTCCGCACCCCGTCCGACCTGCCCAGCACCCTGGCCGAGCTGCGGGCGTCGGGGTGGAGGTCGGTCCCGGTCAAGCACGAGATCCGGGCCAACGCCGCGGCGCGCATCCGGGCCGGGATCCCGCTGTTCCCCCACGTGCTCGGCTACGAGGACACCGTCTTCCCCCAGCTCGAGAACGCCCTGCTGGCCGGCCACGACGTGATCTTCCTGGGCGAGCGGGGCCAGGCCAAGACCCGCATGATCCGATCGCTGGTCGACCTGCTCGACGAGTGGATGCCCGTCGTCGAGGGCTCCGAGATCAACGACGACCCGTACGCCCCTGTGTCGGCCCACGCCCGGGCGCTGGTCGCCGAGATGGGGGAGGAGACTCCGATCGCCTGGGTGCACCGCTCGGCCCGCTTCGGCGAGAAGCTCGCCACCCCCGACACCGCCATCGCGGACCTCATCGGCGAGGTCGACCCCATCCGCGTGGCCGAGGGCCGCTACCTGTCCGACGAGCTCACCCTGCACTACGGGCTCGTGCCGCGCACCAACCGCGGCATCTTCGCCATCAACGAGCTGCCGGACCTGGCCGAGCGCATCCAGGTCGGTCTGCTCAACGTGCTCGAGGAGCGCGACATCCAGATCCGGGGTTACAAGATCCAACTGCCGCTCGACCTGCTGTTGGTCGCGTCGGCCAACCCCGAGGACTACACCAACCGGGGCCGGCTGATCACCCCGCTCAAGGACCGCTTCGGCTCGCAGGTCCGCACCCACTACCCCCTCGACGTCGAGACCGAGGTGGCGATCATCGACCAGGAAGCCGAACCGTTCTCGGTCGACGGGGTGACGGTCCGGGTGCCCGAGCACATGAGCGACATCATCGCCACCATCAGCCAGCTCGCCCGCCAGAGCCCGCACATCTCCCAGCGCTCCGGTGTGTCGGTGCGCCTGTCGGTGTCGAACCAGGAGACGATGGTCGCCAACGCGGCGCGCCGCGCCCTGGCCGCCGGTGAGGACGAGGTCGTGCCCCGGGTGTGCGACCTCGAGGCGCTGCCGGCATCGACCGCGGGCAAGATCGAGATCGAGACACTCGAGGAGGGCCGCGACGAGCAGGTGCTCGACCACCTGATCCGCTCCGCGGTGCTGACCGTGTTCCGGGAGCGGGTCCGGGCCGAGTCGCTGGTCCGGGTCATCGAGGCGTTCGAGGGCCGCGACCCGGTCGAGACCGGCGAGGACGTCGCCGCGGCGGACTACGTGACCCTGTTGACCGAGATCCCGGCTCTGGGCGCGCCGGTCGACCAGCTGGTCGGCGAGCAGGCCAGCGCCGGGGTGATCGCCTCGGCGGTCGAGCTGGTGCTCGAGGGCCTGCACCTGTCGAAGCGCCTCAACAAGGACGCCGTCGGCGGACGCTCCCAGTACCGCGCCCGCGCCTGACCACCCCCCGTCCCCCCGTTCTGTTCGTTGGATCACAACGCTCGCGTTGTGATCCAACGAACAGAACGGGATGGGGGCAAGGGAACAGAGCGGGGGTGCGCAGTAGCCTCCGGGCATGGCCCGTCCCCGCTTCCGCTACTCGCCCTGGGACGGCACCCAGACCGGCTTCGAGCTCGACGCCCTCGACGTCATGGAGCAGCTCACCGACGACCTGCTCTACCACGGCGACCTCAACTCGGCGCTGCGGCGGATGATGCAGCAGGGCTTCGAGGACCGCAACGGCGAACGGATGCAGGGCCTGCGCGAGATGCTCGAGCAGCTGCGCGAACAGCGCCAGGACCTGCTCGACCGCTTCGACCTCGGCGGCGTCTACGACGACATCGCCGGCGAGCTCAACGAGGTCGTCGCCCAGGAGCGCGAGCAGCTCGAGCGCGACGTCCAGGCCGCTCGCGACTCCGGCGACGCCCGCCGCACCGAGCTGACCGAGGAGTCCGCCGCCGGGCGCAACCTCGAGCTCGACATGCTGCCGCCGGACCTGGCCGGCAAGGTCAGGGGCCTCGACGACTACGACTTCGCGTCGGCGGAGGCCGCACAGCGCTTCGAAGCGCTCAAGGACCGTCTGCGCGAGCAGCTGGTCCAGCAGGCGGTCGACCAGATGTCGGGCGCCATGCAGAACATGAGCCCCCAGGACATGTCGCGCCTCAAGGACATGCTGGCCGAGCTCAACCAGATGCTCGAGACCCGCGCCCGCGGCGAGGAGCCCGACTTCGACGGGTTCATGGAGCGCTTCGGCGACTTCTTCCCCGAGGGCCCCGAGAACCTCGACGAGCTGCTGGCGATCATGGCGGCGCGCATGCAGGCCATGGCCGCGCTGATGAACTCGATGACCCCCGAGCAACGCGCCCAGCTCCAGGAGCTGTCGGACCAGCTGCTCGAGGACATGGACCTGCGCTGGCAGATGGACCAGCTCGGCCAGAACCTGCGCGACGCGTTCCCCGACATGGACTGGGACGCCAGCTACCGCTTCCGCGGCGACGACCCGCTCGACATGGCCCAGGCCAGCTCGGTGCTCGGCCAGCTCGGCGACCTCGACCAGCTCGAGCAGATGATGCGCGGCGGGACCGACCCCGGAGCGCTGCGCGACATCGACCTGGACCGCGTCCGCCAGCTGCTCGGCGACAACGCCGCCGACAGCCTGGAGCGGATGAGCGAGATCACCAGGATGCTCACCGACGCGGGCCTGGTCGAACAGCGCGAGGGTCGCCTGGAGCTCACCCCCAAGGGCATGCGACGCCTGGGGCAGAACGCCCTGGCCCAGCTGTTCCGCAAGCTCGACCGAGACCTGCTCGGCCGCCACGAGATGGAGCGCCACGGCGCCGGCCACGAGCGGAACTTCCAGACCAAGCCCTACGAGTGGGGCGACCCGTTCAACCTCCACATCGAGAAGACGATCCGAAACGCGATCGTCCGCGGCGAGTCCGCCCCGGTGCGGTTGCGGCCCGAGGACTTCGAGATCGAGGAGACCGAGACGCTGGTGCGCTCGGCCACCGTGCTGATGCTCGACCTGTCGCTGTCCATGCCCATGCGCGACAACTTCCTGCCCGCCAAGAAGGTGGCGATGGCGCTGCACTCGTTGATCTCGATGCAGTACCCGCGGGACTACCTGGGCATCGTCGGCTTCTCGGAGGTGGCCCGGATCCTGACCGCCGAGCAGCTCCCCGAGGTCAGCTGGGACTTCGTCTACGGCACCAACATGCAGCACGGGTTCCAGCTCGCCCGCCAGCTGCTCGCCCGCCAGAGCGGCACCAAGCAGATCATCATGATCACCGACGGCGAGCCGACCGCCCACATCAACGGCTACGGCGAACCCGAGTTCCACTACCCGCCGATCCGGGCGACGGTCGACGCCACCCTGCTCGAGGTGGCCCGCTGCACCCGCGAGCGCATCCGGATCAACACCTTCATGCTCGACCCGGACCGCAGCCTCCAGCACTTCGTGGCCAAGCTGACCGAGATGAACCGGGGGCGGGCGTTCTACACGACCCCGGAGAACCTGGGCGACTACGTCCTGGTCGACTTCATCGAGCAGAAGCGCGAGCTGCTGCGCGCCCGTCGCTGAGCGCCGGCGACCGGCATCTGGTCGGCACCCCGCGGGAGCAACGTCGACCACGATGCGGATCCCACGGGCGGTCGCGCAGATGCCGTTCCGGCCCCCGGGGCGGGTGAAACCCCAAGTTCCGCTTGCGAAATCGGGCGGGGACCGTCACTATGTTCAACTACATCGGTGTAATTACACAGGACGGTCAGAGCACGGGGCGGTCGACGCCGATCCGGTTCCGACCTGTCCGAGGGGGGCACCGAGATCACCTGACAGAACCGACACACCGACCGAACGACACGAACGAACCATCCGGCCCCACAGCGAGGTGCGGCCGGGCTGGACACGACCGCAGGGATCGCTCGCCCCGACCGGGGGGAGCGGACCGGAGGGGAACCCATGAGCGACGCAACCGACGCCCAGCCGAACCAGCCCGCCGCCGAGGGCGTTGACGAGGTCGCCGCCGAGAGCTGGCAGGCGTTCGCCAACTGCCTGGGCGTTGACCCGGACCTGTTCTTCCCGGAGCGGGGGGCGTCCACCAAGGAGGCCAAGCAGGTCTGCCAGGGGTGCGTGGTGCGCGAGGACTGCCTCGAGTACGCGCTCGCCAACGGTGAGAAGTTCGGCATCTGGGGTGGACTGAGCGAGCGGGAGCGTCGTCGCATCCGTCGCCAGCGGGCGCTGGCCCGAGCCGCCCAGCAGTCGCGCACCGCCTGAGCGGGCTCAGCGTCGGCGGGTGAGGATCGTCCGTCGCTCGGTCACGACGACGTCCGCCGGCACGTCCCACGCCCGAACCGGTAGCTCGCCGACCACCTGGACCTCGAACGCCGCGGCGACCACGACCGGTCGCCGCGGGCGAGTCGGTCCGGCGTCAGAGCCGTCGGCCAGCGCCCGGTCGTAGTACCCGAACCCGCTGCCGACCCGCGTGCCGCGCGCGTCGACCGCGACGCACGGGACCACCACGACGGCCAACCCCGCCGCGTCGAGCGTGTCGCGGCCGTCGTCGGGCGGCTCCGGGATCCCGAACCGGCCCGGGACCAGCCGGTCGCCGTCGCGCCACTCGCGGAACACGAGCGAGTCGCCCACCACGGCGGGCAACCAGACCTCACCCCCTCGGTCGCGCACGACGGCGGCGACGCCGGTGACGTCGAGCTCGTCGCGCACCGCCACGCTGATCGCCACCCGCCCCGGCACGGAAGCCGACTCGCGACCGCCCAGCTCTGCCAGCTCCGACAGGCGGGTCACCACCGATCGGGTCGCCGCCTCCCGGTCCCGGGGATCGAGCGCGGCACGGGCGGTCCGGCCGTGGGACCGGGCCCGGGCGACCGGGTCGACGGGGTCGGCGGGGCGGGTGGCGTCATCGGGCGAGGGCACCGCTGCTCTCGGCTCCGACGAGGACGTCACGGGCCCGAACGGTATGGTGAGTCCATGTTCAGTGGCAACGAATGGCTGATCGTCGTGATCATCGCCCTCGTCATCTTCGGCGGGTCCCAGCTCCCCAAGCTGGCCCGCAACCTGGGCTCGGCCCAGAAGGAGTTCAAGAAGGGCCTGGCCGAGGCCAGCGCGGACGATGACGACGACGCTCCGACCGATCCCAAGGCGTCGGACAAGAAGTCGGCCTGACCGCGGCGACGGCCGCCCCGGAGGGCGGCCGTGTCGGGGGTGGGGGGTTCTTCGGCGCGCCGTGGGTTCCGGCGCGGGAGCGGGTCGAGGTCGTGTCGTCGCAGGACCTCAGCCGACGCCGGCGGGCTGACGGACCTGGCGGGCCTTGAGGATGCGGCGCCGCTCACGCTCGCTGGTGCCGCCCCACACGCCGTGGTCGATGCGGTTGTCGAGCGCGTAGTCCAGGCACCGGACCCTCATGGGGCAGTCCGCGCAGATGCGCTTGGCGACCTCGACCCCGACGCCGTCGGAGGGGAAGAACAGGCTCGGGGGCTGATCGGCGCAGTTGCCGTGAGCCATCCACTCGGTGTCCAGTTCCTGATCCATACGGAGAGTCTGACGCCCGGGGGCCCGGATTTGTTCCTGAGTTGCCCGCGGCGCTGATAGAGCGTTCAGGCGGGCAGCCGGTAGGCTCGCCCCCCATGTCCGACACCTACGCCTCCGAGTCCGACGAGCCCATCGAGTGGGTGGCGGCGGTCACCATCGTCTACCTCGGCCCGGTCGCACCCCACTGGGAGATCCGCGGCGACCACGGCGACACCCAGCTGATCGACGACTTCCGGGCCCGGGTCAACGCCCGGCTGATGCTGCTGCCCCCGCACGACCCGCAGTTCAAGCGCAACCGCGAGCGCGTCGAGCGCGACGCCGAACGCGAGCTGATCGAGCTGTTCTGGGACCTCGGCGACGACGAGCGCTGAACCCGGGTTCGGGCGCTCCCGGCCCGATCCGGGCCGATAGCCTGAGCCCATGACGGACCCGGACGAACGCTCGCCCTACCTCAACCGGGAGCTGTCCTGGCTGGAGTTCAACGCCCGGGTCCTCGCCCTGGCCGAGGACCCGGCCACCCCGCTGCTCGAGCGGGTCAAGTTCCTGGCGATCTTCACCCAGAACCTGGACGAGTTCTTCCAGGTCCGCGTCGCCGGACTCAAGGACCGGGTGGCGGCCGGCGTCACCCGCCGCAGTCCCGACGGGATGTCCGCCTCCGAGCAGCTCGACGCGATCAACCGCCGCAGCGCCGAGCTGGTCGCCCACGCGGACGAGATCTTCCTGGGCCCCATCTGCCGCAACCTGGCCGAGGAGGGCATCGTCTTCTCGACCTGGAACGAGCTCGACGACGACGACCGCGAGTGGGCCACCGTCGAGTTCCGCAACCGGATCTTCCCGGTGCTGACACCGCTGGCGGTCGACCCCGGCCACCCGTTCCCCTACATCTCCAGCCTGTCGCTCAACCTGGGCGTCATCGTCCGGGACCCGACCACCGACCAGCGCCGCTTCGCCCGGGTCAAGGTGCCGTCGCTGCTGCCCCGGTTCGTCGTCATGCCCGACGGAGAGCGGTTCCTCCCCCTCGAACAGGTCATCGCGCACCACCTCGACGAGCTGTTCCCGGGCATGGACGTGGTCGACCACGTCGCATTCCGCGTCACCCGCAACGCGGACCTCACCGTCGAGGAGGAGGAGGCCGACGACCTCCTCGCCGCCATCGAGATGGAGCTGCGCCGCCGACGGTTCGGCAAGGCGGTCCGCCTCCAGGTCGAGGACGACATCTCCGCCGAGGCGCTCGAGCTGATCCGCGACGAGCTCGAGCTGACCGACGACGACGTCAGCGCGCACGCCGCCCCGCTCGACCTCGGCGGCCTGTTCGCGGTGGCCGACGCCGACCGGCCCGACCTGAAGTACCCCGAGTTCGTCCCGGTCACCCAGCACCGCCTGGCCCTCAACGAGGACGAGGAGCCGCCGGACCTGTTCGCGGTGATGCGCGAGGGCGACGTGATGGTGCACCACCCCTACGACAGCTTCTCCACCTCGGTCGAGGAGTTCATCCGCCAGGCGGCGCGCGACCCCAAGGTGCTGGCGATCAAGCTCACGCTGTACCGCACCTCCGGCGACAGCCCCATCGTCGCCGCGCTGATCAAGGCCGCCGAGATGGGCAAGCAGGTCGTCGCCCTGGTCGAGCTCAAGGCCCGCTTCGACGAGGAGCGCAACATCGAGTGGGCCCGGCGCCTGGAGCAGGCCGGCGTGCACGTCGTGTACGGCCTGGTCGGACTCAAGACCCACACCAAGACGTGCCTGGTCGTCCGCGACGAGGGCACCAGCGTCAACCGCTACTGCCACATCGGCACCGGCAACTACAACTCCAAGACCGCCCGCCTCTACGAGGACGTCGGCCTGCTCACCGCGGACCCCGACCTGGGCGCGGACCTCACCCAGCTGTTCAACTACCTGACCGGCTACGCCCGAGACGTCCACTACGCCAAGCTGCTGGTGGCGCCGCACACGCTGCGCAACGGGCTGGTCCGCTTCATCCGCAACGAGCGGGCCGCGGCGCCCGGCACCGGCCACATCATCATGAAGATGAACAGCCTGGTCGACGCGGACCTGATCGACGAGCTGTACGCGGCCTCCCAGGACGGCGTGCGGGTCGAGCTGATCGTGCGGGGGATCTCCTGCATCCGCCCCGGTGTCGCCGGCCTGTCGGACAACATCACCGTCCGCTCGATCGTCGGGCGCTACCTGGAGCACTCGCGCATCTACCGCTTCGCCAACGGTCGGGGCCCGGGCCAGGAGCTGCACTTCATCGGCTCCGCGGACCTGATGCCACGCAACCTGGACCGCCGGGTCGAGGCGGTGGTGCCGGTGCGCTCGCCCGAGCTGCGGGTCCGCATGGACGAGGTGCTGGCCGTTGCGCTCGCCGACGACACCCTGGCCTGGGAGCAGATCGACGACCGCTGGACCCACGTCCCGCGGATCAACACCGTCGAGACCCACCTCGAGCATCAGGAGCACGCCGAGAAGCGGGCCTCGGTCGGACGCCGGTGAGCCGGAGCGGACCGGCCCCGGACGCGCCGGTCGTCCGGGCGGCCGGAGGGGTGGTGTGGCGGCGCCGCCACGGCACGGTCGAGGTCGTCGTCGTGCACCGCCCGGCGCCACGTGACGACTGGTCCCTGCCCAAGGGCAAGCTCGAGGACGGCGAACGCCACCGCGACGCGGCGCTCCGCGAGGTGTGGGAGGAGACCGGCCTGCGCTGCTCCCTGGGGGACCGCCTGGTCGAGATCCGCTACCCGACGCCGCGCGGCGAGGACAAGCGGGTGCGGTGGTGGGCGATGACGGTCGACTCCGACGACGGGTTCCGACCCGGCCACGAGACCGACGAACGCCGCTGGGTCCCGCTCGACGACGTCGACGGACTGCTGAGCTGGGACACCGACCGCACGGTGCTCGAGCGGTTCCGCTCGGGCTCAGACGCCTGAACCAGCGCCAGCCGGCGGAGCGCAGCGAGCACCGCCCGAAGCTTCAGCCGCGGTTCACCCTCCGTTCACCGCGACCCCACCTGAGCGACACCGACGACTCCTACGTTTCGGATCGGTGGCAACGACGCCACCGATCCGAACGACCTCCGAGGAGGCAGGTTGATGTTGCACGAGAGCCGGATCGTCCGGCTGCTGGCAGTGATCGTCGTGGCGGTGGGCCTGGTGGCCACCGCGTGCGGCGGTTCCGAGGAGTCGGGCTCGTCGGCTGACGACGGCTCGTCCACCACGAGCGGCGCCGCCGGACCCGCCGCCCCGTCGAACGCCGACATCGAGGCGCTGACCGCCAAGGTCGCCGGGGGTGGCGCCAGCTTCCCCGACGCCTTCTACCAAGCCGTCGACGCCGACTTCAACGGCGTCGCCGGCTCCGAGCTGGTCACCTACGCCAAGAGCGGATCGTCCGACGGTCGCAAGCAGCTGTCGTCGGGGACCCTCGATGTCGCCGGAAGCGACTCGCTGCCCAAGCCCGAGGAGACGTTCCCCTCCCAGGTCCTGTTCTTCCCGACCGTCGCGGCGCCGATCACCGTCAGCTACAACCTGGCCGGCGTCGACGATCTCCGCCTCAGCGCCGACACCGTCGCCGGGATCTTCGGGGGCCGGATCACCAGCTGGGACGACCCGGCGATCGAGGCCGACAACCCCGACGCCACGCTGCCGGCGACGAAGATCACGGTGGTGCACCGCTCCGACGGATCGGGCACGACCAACAACTTCACCAAGTACCTCACCGCCGCCGCGCCCGACACGTGGACGCTCGGGTCGGGCGACACGGTGAACTGGCCGGCGGCCACCCAGGGGGCCGAGAAGAACTCGGGCGTCGCCGCCCTCATCGGCCAGACCGACGGCAGCGTCGGCTACGTCGACCTGGCCGACGCGATCAAGGCCGACCTCACGTTCGCGTCGATCAAGAACGCGGCCGGATCCTTCGTCGCTCCGTCCGCGGCGGCCACCGAAGCCGCGGTCGCCAACGCGGACGTCGCCGAGGACCTGACCTACAACCCGCTGAACGCACCGGGCGCCGACAGCTACCCGATCACCGCGCCGACCTATCTGCTGGTCACCCGGACCCAGTCCGACGCGGCCCGGGCCGCCACGCTGAAGACCTACCTGCGCTACCTGCTGACCACCGGCCAGGCCCAGGCCCGCAAGCTCGGCTTCGTCGGGCTGCCCGACGACCTCCGGCAGAAGGCCTACGACCAGGTCGAGGAGATCGGCGGCTGAGCCGCCGCCGGAGGTGCCCGTGACCCTCGAACTGGACACCCTGCCCGCCGCTGCGGACCCGGAACCGGACGGGAGCGCACCCGATCTGACCGCCGACGGCGTCGGCGGTCGGATCGACCGGTCGTTCCGGCGCGTCGCCCTGGCGGCCGGCCTGACGGTGCTGCTCGCCCTGCTGCTCATCGCGGTGGTCACCACCAACAAGGCGTGGCCCGCGTTCAGCGAGCTGGGGGGCAGCTACTTCTTCGGGACGGAGTGGGTGCCGTCCGAGGGTCTCTACGGGATCGTGCCGCTGGTGTTCGGGACGATCCTGGTGTCGGTGTTGGCGCTCTTCGTCGCGGTGCCGATCAGCGTGGGCATCGCGCTGTTCGTCACCGAGGTCGTGCACCGACGGGCCCGAGGTGCGGTCACCACCACCATCGACCTGCTCGCCGCGGTGCCGTCGGTGGTGTTCGGCCTGTGGGGCTTCTACTACCTGATCCCACCGTTCCAGACCGCGTTCAACGCCGTGTCCGACGCCGTGTCGGGCATTCCGGTGCTCAGCACGATCTTCGGCCCGTCGACCGGGTCGAGCTACGCGTCGGCGGCCCTCGTGCTGGCGTTGATGGTCACCCCGATCATCACCTCGGTCACCAGGGAGGTCTTCACGACCGTCCCCCCCAACGACAAGGCCGGCGCCCTGGCGTTGGGGGCGACTCGCTGGGAGATGATCCGTGGCGTCGTGTTCCCCCACTCGACCGGCGGCATGACCGGAGCGGTCATGCTCGGGCTGGGTCGGGCGATGGGCGAGACGGTCGCCGTCGCCCTGCTGATCGGGGCCCGCCCCGACATCACCGCCAACATCTTCGCCGTCGGCGAGACCATGCCGGCGCAGATCTTCCGCAACCTGTCCGAGGCCGACGACCTGTTCCGGGCCGCGCTGATCGGACTGGGCGTCGTGCTGTTCGTGCTGACGATCCTGGTCAACGTGTCGGCCCGCCGGATGGTGGTCGTCATCGACCGCCGGGTGAAGGGGGCGGCGTGAACACCACCTCGACCGTTCCCGAGGACCGGACCCGCGACCGGGTACGGCGCGAGCTCTCGGGCGCCAACATCTCGATCGGACGCCGGGTCCGCAACCGGGCGGCCACCGTGGCGATGGCCGTCGCGTTCCTGCTGGCGGCCGGACCGCTGGTCCTGATGGCCGCCAACGTGTTCAGCCAGGGTCTGCCGGCGGTGACCAACCTCGACTGGTGGACCCAGCCGATCCCCGCGGACGTGGGCCGGGCCGACCTGGCCGGCAACGAGCAGCTCCAGGACCTGGGCTTCGGCGACCAGGCGGCCGACCCCGACAGCACCGCCAGCACCGACAGCAGCTCTGCTGACGGCTCGGTGGTGCTCGGGATGCAGCCCGCCATCGTCGGCACCTTCCTGACCGTCCTCGGCGCGTCGGCCCTGGCCATCCCGCTGGGGATCATGGGCGCGGTGTACCTCAACGAGTACGGCAAGCGGAACCGGCTCGCGAACTTCATCCGGTTCATGACCGACGTGATGACCGGCGTCCCGTCGGTGGTCATGGGCGTGTTCATCTACTCGATCTGGGTGCTGCGCTTCGGCGTCGAGGGCAAGTCCGCGTTCGCGGCGTCGCTCGCCCTGGCGTGCCTGATGCTTCCCATCGTGGTGCGCTCCACCGAGGAGATGCTCCGGCTGGTTCCCGACCCGCTCCGCGAGGCGTCCGCCGCGCTCGGCACCCGCACCTGGAAGACCACCGTCGGCGTGACCCTGCCCGCGGCGCTGCCCGGGATCGTGTCGGGGTGCCTGCTCGCGGTGGCCCGCGCCGCGGGCGAGACCGCCCCGATCGTGTTCACCATCGGCTTCGTCACCACCACCAACTGGCGCTTCACCGGACAGAACACCACGCTGTCGGCGCAGATCTACTCGCAGCTGCAGAACGGCGGCGACCTGGCCACCCAGATGGCGTGGGGTGCCGCGGTGACGCTGATCGGTATCGTGTTGGTGCTGACCCTCATCGCCCGGTTCGTGGCCCGCCGCTACGCACTCCGATGAGCCACCGCGAACCCGGGGCGCACCCCGGGACACGTCACGCCGCCGGACCCCCGACATGACCGACGAGGAGCAGCCCCCGATGTCCACCGACGCAGTCGTCACCCCCGAGGGACTCGTCCCCACCGGAGGCCTCCCCGGCGCCGGGACGGTGTCGGTCGCCCCCGCCCCCGACCTGCACGAACCGCTCGCCGCCGCGTCGGTGGTCGCCGAGCCGGAACCGGCCCCGGTCGTGTTCGACGTGTCGGACCTGTCGGTGTTCTACGGCGACTACCGGGCCGTCCGCGACGTGTCGATGCGGATCCGACGCAACGAGATCACCGGCTTCATCGGACCGTCCGGATGCGGCAAGACCACCGTGCTGCGGTGCTTCAACCGGATGAACGACCTGATCGAGGGGGCCCGGGTGCAGGGCCGCCTCGACTACCACGGCGTCGACCTGTACGCCCCCGACGTCAACGCGGTCGAGGTCCGACGCCGCATCGGGATGGTGTTCCAGAAGCCCAACCCGTTCCCCAAGTCGATCTACGACAACGTCGCCTACGGCCCGCGGATCGCCGGGACCAAGAAGCGCTCCGAGCTCGACGACATCGTCGAGCGGTCCCTGCAGCGCGCCGCGCTGTGGGACGAGGTGAAGGACCGGCTCAAGTCCTCGGCGCTCGGCATGTCGGGCGGCCAGCAGCAGCGGCTGTGCATCGCCCGGGCCATCGCGGTGGACCCCGAGGTGATCCTGATGGACGAGCCGTGCTCGGCGCTCGATCCGATCGCCACGGCCCGCATCGAGGACCTGATGAAGGAGATCAAGACCGACTACACGATCGTGATCGTGACCCACAACATGCAGCAGGCGGCGCGGGTCAGCGACGCCACCGCGTTCTTCTCGACCGAGGTGAACCCCGACAGCGACGTACGCACCGGGCTGCTGGTCGAGTTCGACCGCACCGCCACGATCTTCTCCAACCCGCACGACCAGCGGACCGAGAACTACATCACGGGTCGGTTCGGCTGACCGCCGCGGCCGCGGCAACCGAGCCCGAGGGGACGTCCGATGGATGAGATGCGAATCGAGTTCCACGAGGAGATGGAGGCGCTGCGCTCCGACGTCATCCGCCTCGGCGCCATGGTGTGCGAGACCGTCGGTCGGGGCACCGCCGCGCTGCTCGACCGCGACCTGCACGCGGCGCAGCTGCTGATCGACGGCGACGACGTCATCGACGACTTCTGCCTGGGCCTCGAGGAGCGCTGCTGCCAGCTGCTGGCGTTGCAGGCGCCGATCGCGGGTGACCTCCGCTTCATCCTCACCACCTTGCGGCTCCTGTCGGAGCTCGAGCGCTCCGGTGACCTGATGGTCAACGTGTGCAAGGCGTCGCGGCGCATCTACGACATCGAGTTCGGGCCGCAGCTGCGGGGCCTGATCGAGCACATGGGCGAAGAGGCGGCGTTCCTGGTGCGCACCGCCATCGACTCCTACGTCGACGCCGACACGTCGCTGGCCGCCGCGCTCGACGACATCGACGACCGCCTCGACGAGCTGCAGACCGCGTACGTCCAGGCCATCTTCACCTCGCACTCGGTGGACAACCTGAACCTGCAGGCCGCGGTGCAGCTCGCCATGATCGGCCGGTACTACGAACGGATCGGTGACCACGCCGTCAACATCGGTGAGCGGGTCCAGTACATGGTGACCGGCTGGCTGCCCGACCACCCCGGAGCGACCCGCCCCGCGGCTCCGGGCACCCCGTCGTCCGGCTCCGACGGCGACGCGCTCGGACCCGGTCCCGTCGCCGGTCCTGACTCCGGTCCGGCGTCGGGCGAGGGGTCCTGAGGGCGACGGTGTCGCGGAGCTGCTCATGACCGGCGTGGCCGTCCTGCTCGGGGTGCTGCTCGTGGTCGCGGTCGGCGCGGCGTGGTACTGGCGGGGAGTCGCCACCGCGGCCGGCGCCGCGGCGGCCGCGGTGGCCGAGGCGCCGCCCCCCGGCGACGCCGAGAGCGCGGGCTCCGACGGAGAGCGGGACGACCTGCTCGCCGAACGCCTCCGGGCGGTGGTCGACCACCTGCAGTGGGCGGTGGTCATCTGGGACGCCGAGGGCCAGGAGATCTACCGCAACCGCGTGGCCCGGGCCATGTTCGAGGCCCGCGACTCCCAGGTGCTGGTCGCCGCCGCGATCGAGGAGCTGCGCGCCGACGCGCTGGCCGGACGGTCGGTGCGGCGCGAGGTCGACGTGTTCGGCCCGCCGGTCGGCTCGTTCCTGGTCGTCGCCCGCCCGTTCCGGGTGCGGTCGCTCGACGACCCGGGCGCTGCCGGTTCCGCCGGCGATGCCGGCGCGGCCCAGGTCGACGGGGCGGTGGCGATGGTCGAGGACCGCACCCTGCAGCGCCGCATCGAGACGGTGCGCCGCGACTTCGTCGCCAACATCTCCCACGAGCTCAAGACCCCCATCGGCGCCGTCGGACTGCTGGCCGAGACGGTGATCGACGAACCCGACCCCGCCGTCGTCGAACGCCTGGCCACCCGGATGATCGCCGAGACCGATCGGCTGGGCCGCACCGTCGACGACCTGCTCGAGCTCAGCAGCATCGAGTTCGGCGACGACGCCGAGTTCGAGGACGTCGAGCTGGCCGCGCTGGTGGCCGAGGCCGAGGACCGGCTCGGCTCGGCACCGGCCCAGGCCGGCATCGAGATCCGGCGTGACGTCCCCACCGGCGTGGTCATCCACGGCGACCGTCGCCAGCTCGTGTCGGCGCTCGCCAACCTGGTCGACAACGCGGTGAAGTACTCGGCGGACGGTTCGGAGATCACCGTCGGCGCGACCGTCGCCGGAGCAGGCGAGGACGACCCGGAGGGCACCGTGCTCCTCAGCGTCGCCGACGCCGGCATCGGCGTCCCCCGGCGGGATCTCGACCGCATCTTCGAGCGCTTCTACCGGGTGGACCGGGCGCGCTCGCGCCGCACCGGCGGCACCGGCCTGGGCCTGGCCATCGTCCGTCACGTCGCCGCCAACCACGGCGGCGACGTGCGCGTCGAGTCCACCGAGGGCGTCGGGTCGGTCTTCACCCTCGTGCTGCCGCCCCGGCACTCCGCACCCCCCGGGCCCCCCGATGGCTCCGACGGCGGAGACGAGCGATGAGCGCGCCGGGCGCGCCGGGCGGCCCCACCAACCCGACCGTCCTGGTGGTCGACGACGAAGAGGCGTTCATCGAGGCGTTGGCGGTCGGGCTGGGCCGCGAGGGCTTCGACGTCGAGGTGGCCCGCGACGGCGCCGATGCCCTCGAACGGTTCGACGAGGTCGCCCCCGACCTGGTCCTGCTCGACGTGATGCTCCCGACGATCTCGGGCGTCGACGTGTGCCGGGCGTTGCGCCGGCGCAGCGACGTGCCGATCATCATGGTCACCGCCCGGGCCTCGGAGATCGACACCGTCGTCGGTCTCGAGGTGGGCGCGGACGACTACGTGACCAAGCCCTACCGGCTGCGCGAGCTGGTGGCCCGGATGCGGGCGGTGCTGCGCCGCCATCCGCGCCGCGACGGGCACGGCGCGCCGGCGGAGCCGGGCGGCGGCCCCGGACCGGTCGACTCCTTCGAGGACGTCCTGGTGGTCGGAGACGTCGAACTGGACCTCGACCGCCACGAGCTGAGGGTGCGGGGCGAAGCGGTGAGCGTGCCGCTCAAGGAGTTCGAGCTGCTCACGGTGCTGATGGAGAACGCCGGAAGGGTGATGCCGCGCTCGACGCTGATCGACCGGGTGTGGGGCAGCGACTACGTCGGCGACACCAAGACACTCGACGTCCACGTCAAGCGGCTGCGGGCCAAGGTGGAGCCCGACCCGTCGCACCCGACGCTGATCACCACCATCCGGGGGCTGGGCTACAAGTTCGCCGCGCCCCGACCCTGACCGTCGGCCGCACCCTCGCCGCCGGGCGGATCGGGGCCGGATCCCGCCGTCGGAGACGGCTCGTAGCATGGCGGCCGTGAGCGGACACGGGGAGCCCGTGCGGCTGCTGGAGCCGCGGATCGACGTCCGGTCGCCGTTCGGTCGCCTGGCGCTCACCCACGTCCTGTCGCTCGCCGGCGACGCCCTGGTGGCGATGTCGCTGGCCGGGACGCTGTTCTTCGACGTCGACCCGTCCGAGGCCCGATGGAAGATCGCGCTCTACCTGTTGTTCACCATGGCGCCGTTCGCGGTGGTCGGCCCGCTGATCGGCCCGGCCATGGACCGGGCGCGGGGCGGACACCGGGCGGTGATGGTCGGCTCCACGATCGGCCGGGCGGTGATCGCGGTGCTGCTGATCGGACCGGTCGGCAACGACAGCCTGCTGCTGTTCCCCGAGGCGTTCCTGATGCTGGTGATGGCCAAGACCTACCAGGTGGCCAAGGCCGCCATCGTCCCGACCGTCGTCGACGGCGACGCCGAGCTGGTCGACGCCAACTCCAAGCTGCAGCTCCTGTCGGGCTTCGCCGGGTTCGCGGCCGGGATCCCCGGCGGTCTGCTGCTCCTGCTCCTCGGCCCGAGCGCGGTGGTGTTCCTGGCCGCGGTCGTGTTCGCCGTCGGGGTGATCGCGGCGCTTCGGGTCCCGTCGACGACGATCGCCGCGGAACCGGCCGGGGACCTCGAGAAGGCCGAGCTGCGCAGTGCGGGAGTGCTCAGCGCGGCCTCGGCGATGGGGACGTTGCGAGCGGTCGTCGGCTTCGTCACCTTCCTGCTCGCCTTCGCGCTGCGGGGCGGCGACAAGGTCGCGCAGCTCGGCACCGCGGTGGGTCGGCTCGCCGGCTCCGAGCACGTCGGCCAGGACATGTCGCCGGGGGACCTCGTCGCGCCGGTCGGCGTGCCGCCGACCTGGCACTTCGGGGTGATCGTCGCGGTCAGCGTCGCCGGAGGGTTGGCGGGAGCGGCGCTGGCGCCCACGGCGCGACGGACGATCCGCAACGAGGAGTCCCTGCTGCTCGCCGCGCTCGGCATCGGCGTGGCGGCCGGGCTGGCCGGAGCCCTCCTCGGAGGACTGGCCGGACAGGCGACGATGGCGCTGCTGGTCGCGGTGGCCGCCTCGTCGGGCAAGCAGGCCTTCGACGCCGTGGTGCAGCGCGACGCGCCCGACGCCAACCGGGGTCGATCGTTCGCCCGCTTCGAGTCGCGGTTCCAGGTGGCGTGGGTGCTCGGGGCGTTCATCCCGGTGGTGATCCCGCTGCCGACCCGGATCGGCGGGTGGTTCGTGTCCCTGCTGTCGGTGGCCGCCGCGGCCTTCTTCGCCCTCGGCATGCGGGCGATCGGCCAGGGTGAAGCCCCGCCGCGCCTGCCGACGGCCCGCGAGGTCGGGCGCGGCGTCCGGAGTCGGGTGGGCTCCACCCGGCGGGCCCGTCGGGACCCGGCCCGGCGCCCGTCGTCGGCTCCGACGGCCTCAACGGCGGACGACGACGGCGACCGGCCCGGCCAGTGACGCCGCCGCGGTCACGGCGGCATCGCCCTCGTCCACGGCCAGCACGATCGAGTCGGCGTCGGTGCGGATGACGGTCGCCCCGGTGGCCACCGGTCCGTCCCAGCCCGGCGCCGCGACGTCGACGCGGTCACCGGGCTCGGCCAGGCGGGGCAGGTCGCCGGTGCGCAGCGGCACCGCCACCGTCCCCGCCGGAAGGGCCTGGGCGGTGGCGCTGCGACGGTCGCGACGCACCAACGGGTCGGTGATGATCGTCCCCCGGGGGAGCCGAACCGCCGCGGTCGCGCCGCGGGGGATCGACCGGGTCCGCTCGGCGGGCACCTGGGCCCGGGGTCGGTGCTCGACGCGGACGTCGTCGGGGCCGAGCGGCGCCCCGGCCGACCGCGACTCCTCGAGCACCAGGACCGCGACGTCGCCACGCCAGCGGGCCGCGTCGGCCCGGGCGTCGCTCGCGGTGCGCGCCACGATGACCGCGACCAGCGCGACCACCGTCCAGGCCAGCACCTGACGTCGTCGCGCCCGGGTGCGACCGGGGGAGCGTGGCCGCCCCACGGCTGGTACGGGACGGAATCGGAGTGGGGGACCTGCAGGCACGGGGGCTCCCTCGGGGCGCGGTCCGGTTCGGACCGTCGGGATCGGGGGAAGCGACGAGGGGACCGCCCAGCCGGAGGTGCCGGGGGCGGGTCCCCTCAGGGGGTCGGCGTGTCGGCCCCGACCGGCTCGGGGGCGAAGAGCACCTCGGCCGGCGGCCCCTCGGCGGGAAGGGTCAGCAGCTCGTGGCCGTCCTCGGTCACCAGCAGCGTGTGCTCGAACTGGGCGGTGCGCTGGCCGTCCGCGGTGGCGACGGTCCAGCCGTCGTCCCACATGGTGACCCCGGCGGCGCCGACGTTGACCATCGGCTCCACCGTGAAGGTCATGCCCGGCAGCAGCACCGTGTCGTTGCGCGGGTCGTAGTAGTGCGGGATCTGCAGCGACGTGTGGAACTGGTCGCCGATGCCGTGACCGATGAACTCGCGCACGATCGAGTAGCCGGCCGGGAGCGCGACCGACTCGATGGCCCGGCCGATGTCGCGGATCCGGGCCTGCGGGGCGACGACCGCGATCCCGGCGTGCATGGCGCGGCGGGTGGTGTCGACCAGCGCCCGGGAGGCCGCATCGACGTCGCCGACCAGGAACGTGGCCGAGGTGTCGCCGTGCACACCCTCGATGAAGGCGGTGACGTCGACGTTGACGATGTCGCCGTCGCGCAGACGGCGTGAGTCGGGGATCCCGTGGCAGACGATCTCGTTGACCGACGTGCACAGCGACTTGGGATAGCCGCGGTAGTTGAGGGTCGACGGGTACGAACCGGCCGCGACCATGGCGTCGTGGCCGATGCGGTCGAGCTCGTCGGTGGTCACCCCGGGAGCCACGTGGCGTCCGACCTCGATCAGGGCCTCGGCGGCCACCCGACCGGCCACCCGCATGGCCTCGATCTCGGCCTCGGTGCGGATGGCGCGGGACTGCCGCGACGACGGCGTCCCCGTGGCCGCGTAGTCCGGTCGGGCGATGCCGCCGGGCACGGTGCGCAACGGTGACACCAGACCGGCCGTCACGGGCGGGGACGGGGGAGGTGGGAGGGGACGGGATCGCTTCTTGCGCTTGGCCACCGGGCCAGCGTACGTGGCCGCCGGGCGTCCGACCGGCCGTCGGATCCGGGGCGCGCGACCCGGTGGGGACGACGTCGGGGCCCGACCGTCGGCGGGATCGGGCGGCGCCGGTGGCGCCCGGATCCGGGATGGTCCGTTCGGACGTGGGCCGAAATTCTCAACCCGATGGGCCGGACGGTCGACACGGATCACGATGTCACGCCGATCGAACGCTCCAGCGGCCCGCGGGCAGATGGGCATCCGCAGCCGCCTCATGCTCCTCCTGGTCGTCCCGCTCGCGGGACTCCTCGCCGTCACCGGCTACGCCATGGTGGCCGCCGTTCAGCAGTCCCGCGACGCCGCGAAGCTCAGCGGCAACGCGGACGTGGCCCTGGCCGCGTACGGGCTGGTCGACGCCCTGCAGGCCGAGCGCCACGTGCTCGCCGCGGGCTCGCCGACCACCGACGACATGCGCGCCGAGGTGTCCGACGCCAGCGAGAGGCTGCGGGCCGAGGCCGCCGAGCAGGGCGGGTTGCTGCAGGAGATGAGCGAGCGGGCGCTCGACCGCTCCGCGGCCGCCTCGTCGCTGGCCGCCAGCGACACCGGCGGTCTGGTCGCGGTCGACGGCTACTCGCGGGCCATCGCCTCGGTCCTGGCGGTGAGCCGCGCCGGGCTCGACCCGCACGGAGCCATCGACGACGACCCGGCGTCAGCGGCCAACCTCCTGGCATCCGCGCAGGAGGCCGGAGCCCAGGAGGCCGACCTGATCCAGGCCCTGGCCGCCCGGGGCATGCTGGAGCCGTCGTCGTTCGGCGAGGTGTCGGAGCTGGCCGCTGCGCAGGCGATCCAGTCGTCCCAGGCCGCCGAGGTTGCCGACGAGGACCTGACTGTCCGCATCGACCGGGTGGGCGACGCCCTGGCTGCGGCGTCCCTCGGCCGGGACCAGGCATTCTTCGCCTCGGCCCGAGGTGCCGAGGTCGACCCGTCCGCCCTCGAGGACTGGCTGCAGGGGGCCGAGCAGCGGGTGTCGGACCTGACGTCGTTGCGTGACGTCGCGGCGGCCCGGGCCGTCGACGCCGTCGACGCCCTCGGAACCTCGAGCCGTCAGGTGCTGCTGGTGTCCCTGGGCGCCCTGATCGGCGTGCTGCTCATCAGCGCCTTCCTGGTCCGCAACGCCATCCGGTCGATCGCCCGTCCGCTGTCCGAGCTCGCCGCTCAGGCCGAGGACGTCGCCCTGGTCCGGCTGCCCGAGGCGGTGAGGAGCCAGCAGACCGGCGACAGCGACGGACGGCTGCCATCGCTGCGGGCGACCGGAGCCACCGAGGTCCGCGAGGTGGCCGGCGCGTTCAACGACGTGCAGACCACCGCTCTGCGCCTGGCCGGGGAGCAGGCCGTCCTGCGCCGCAACCTGGCCGAGGCCCTGACGAACCTCGGTCGACGCAACCAGGCCCTCCTCGGTCGCCAGCTCGACTTCATCTCCTCGTTGGAGCAGCGGGAGACCGATCCCGCCTTCCTCGAGCACCTCTTCAAGCTGGACCACCTGGCCAGCCGCATGCGACGCAACGCAGAGTCGCTGCTGATCCTGACCGGGTCCGAGACCCCTCGCCGACGTCGCAAGCCCGCCCCGCTGAGCGAGGTCGTGCGCGCGGCGATGAGCGAGGTGGAGGACTTCGAACGGGTCCGGCTGGGTCAACTCGGCGACGCCACCCTGACCGGCCCGGTCGTGATCGACCTCGTGCACATGCTGGCCGAGCTGATCGAGAACTCGCTGCGGTTCTCGCCGCCGGACTCCACCGTGGAGATCGACGGGCGCTCCCTGGGTCAGGGCGGCTACCAGCTGGCGGTGATCGACCACGGCGTCGGCATGGCCGACGTCGAGATCGTCGCCGCCAACGAACGCCTTGCCGGCCTGGACGAGGTCGACGGGATGCCGACCCGCTACCTGGGCCAGTACGTGATCGCCAAGCTCGCCGCCAAGACCGGGGCACTGGTGCGGTTGCAGCCGACCGCCGGCGGCCGGGGCATCACCGCGGTGGTGAGCCTGCCCGCCTCGGCCACCGTCGGCGGGACGGACCGACGGTCGATCGCACGGCCGCTGCCGGGCACGCTCGCGGCGCGGGACCAGGGCAGCGAGCTCATCGCCCCCGGCGCCGGCCTCACCCCGACCGTCGAGCAACCCGACACCGTGATCGACCCGGCCGCGGACCCCTTCGCCGACAGCGTCCCCAGCCGTGACGACCTCGTCGCCGATCCGATGGCAGCGTCGGAGGAGTGGTCGTGGACACCCGACGTGGTGGTCCTCGACGACACCGCTCCGCTCGAGAGCGCGGGCGCGATCGACCTCGAGTCCGGTGAGGACCTGGACGCCGGTGCCGCAGCGTGGGTCGAGACCGGTCTCGCAGAGGACGCCCACGGCTGGCTGGACGGAGCGGATCCTCCTGAGCCCGTGGACGCGGCCGGCGCGGTGGGCTCCGAGATCGACCCCGATCACGGTGCCGACGGTTCCGACGGTTCCGACGGCGGGGCCGTGGCCACCCCCGAGTGGCTCGGCACGTTCGACGCCGTCGTCCTGGGCGACCAGGACGTCACCCCCGAGGAGATCGCCGCGGCGTTCCCGACCGGACCGCCGCCTCCTCCTCCGGTGATCCCGGAGCAGGACTGGGCCGCCGAGCCGGCCGCGGTCGCTGAGCCGACGCTGCCTGTCGAGCAGACCTGGCCTGCCGAGCAGACCTGGCCTGTCGAGCCGGCCGTCGCCGACGAGGTGGCCCCGGCGGAGCAGACCGGGAGCGACGAGCCCGTCCCGACCGCGTGGAGCGATCCGACACCGGCCGAGCAGCCGGCCGAGCAGCCGACCGAGCAGCCGACCGAGCAGCCGGTAGAGCCGGTCGGCGGTCTGGCCGGAGGGCTGACCCGTCGGGTGCCGGGAGCGTCGCTGCAGGCCGGCCCGCTCGGCCAGCCCGCCCCGGAGGCCGCACCGGCGGTCGACCGCTCCGCCGACGGCGTCCGCTCCATGCTGTCCGCCTTCCAGGGCGGCCGCTCCCGGGGTCGTGGCGGCGTGGCCGTCCGCGACACCGAGCTCACCGAGGTCGCCGACTCCGGCGTCGCCTCCACCGAGACCCACCCGTCCCCGAACCCGTCCCCCATGTGGGCGGCCGATCTCTCGGGCGTCGAGCCGACGCCGGAACTGGAGGATCCCCGTGATCACTGACGTCAACGAGCAGGTGCAGCAGATCCCCTGGCTGCTGTCGCGCTTCGTCGAGCAGACCCCCGGTGTCAGCGACGCCGTGTGCGTCAGCTCCGACGGACTGCTGATGGCGATGTCGACCGACCTCGACCGGGCCCGTGCCGATCAGTTCGCGGCCATCGCCGCCGGTCTGACCAGCCTGTCGCTCGGTGCCTCGCGGTGCTTCGGCTACGGCGAGGTCGATCAGGTGATGGTCGAGATGAGCACCGGGTTCCTGTTCGTCGCCTCGATCTCCGACGGCAGCTGCCTGGGCATCCTGTCGACCAAGGACGCCGATGTCGGCCTGGTCGGCTACGAGATGACCCTGCTGGTCGAGCGGTTCGGCTCGGTGCTGACCCCGCAGGTCCGTGCCGGTCTGCGCAGCGTCCTGGCCGCCGGCTGAGCCCGACCCCGCACCGAGGAGCAGTCCGACCCGTGTCCGCCTGGGACGATCCCGTCACCTCCGGCGCTCCGCCGGTGAGCGGCGTCGCGCCCGTGGACCCGTCGGTCGGCTCGTTCGCCGCCGAGGACGTCGACGACGACGAGGACGCGGAGCTGGTCCGCCCGTTCGTCATCACCGGCGGCCGCACCCGTCACGCCAGCGTTCACCTGCGGGTGGAGGCGCTGGTGGTCGCCACCGGCGTCGCGCACGGCAGCCAACTCCAGTTCGAGCACGCCCGGATCATCGGGCAGTGCAACTCGCCGGTCTCCGTCGCCGAAGTGGCGGCGCGGGTCGGCATCCCCCTGGGCGTCGCCCAGATCCTGGTGGGCGACCTGGCCGAGGCCGGACTCGTCCAGATCCACGAAGCCCGTCAGGCCGCCACGCCCGCACTCCTGCTGAGGATGATCGATGCAGTACGAGCCCTCTGACCCGAACGCCCGCCCCCCGGTCGGTCCCGGCGCCACCCCGCCCCCCGTGGGTGCGGCGCCCCAGCCGGTCAAGATCCTGGTCGCCGGAGGCTTCGGGGTGGGCAAGACCACGCTGGTGGGAGCGATCTCCGAGATCGAGCCGCTGACCACCGAGGCGACCATGACGGCGTACTCCGAGGACGTCGACGACACCTCCAAGATCGACCGCAAGACGTCGACCACCGTCGCCATGGACTTCGGCCGCATCACCATCGACCAGGAGCTGATCCTCTACCTGTTCGGGACCCCCGGCCAGGAGCGCTTCTGGTTCATGTGGGACGACCTGGTCGACGGGGCGCTCGGCGCCGTGGTGCTGCTCGACACGCGCCGCATCCAGGACTGCTTCGCGGCGGTGGACTTCTTCGAGAGCCGAGGCGTCCCGTTCGTCGCGGTCGTCAACCAGTTCGACGACGCGGGCTCGTACTCCCTGGAGGAGGTGCGCGAGGCCCTCGCCCTGCCCGAGCACGTGCCGCTGGTGCGAGCCGATGCGCGGGCCCGGGAGTCGGTGAAGATGGTGCTCATCGCCCTGCTCGAGCACCTGATGCAGCGGGCCATGTCGGACCACCGCGCCACCCAGCGGGTCTGAGCCCCCGCCCACTGCCGTTCTGTAGTGCGAGATCCAGGCGAACGCCTGGATCTCGCACTACAGAACGGGTCAGGTCGACGAGGATCCGCTGGTGGCCGGAGTGCTCGATCCCGAGCCGCCGCCCGTCGAGCTGCTCGTCGACGAGCTCGACGAGCTCGAGCCGGAATCGCTGCCCGAGCCCGACGACCCGGACGTGGACGCGTCGGACTTGGACCCGTCGGCCTTGGAGCCGTCTCCCTTGGACGAACCCGACCGCGACCCGGAGTCGTTCTTGTAGAAGCCCGATCCCTTGAACGCGATCCCGACCGGTGAGAAGACCTTGCGGAGGTCGCCGCCGCACGACGGGCACACCGTGAGGGTGTCGTCGCTCATCGACTGCTGGATCTCGAACTCGTGGCCGCAGTCGCGGCATCGGTACTCGTAGACGGGCATGGTGGCGGGATCGTACCGCAGCACCCGCGCCGGTCCCCAAGCCACCCGGCTGCGTTCGGCAGCGTCCGGACCGCCTGGGTCGAACGGCCCAATCGGCCAGTGGGACATCTGCCGGGAGGGGATTCCGCTCCCCGGGCATTACGATCAGTGCGGTCCGGCACGGTCGGATCGAGGAGTGGACACCACGAGTCGGAGGTGCCACGTGCACCGACGTGAGGGGCAACTGCAGATGGGGAACGTCGCATGAGTCACGTCACCAAGGCCGTCATCCCGGCCGCGGGCCTGGGGACCCGGTTCCTGCCCGCCACCAAGGCCCAGCCCAAGGAGATGCTGCCGGTCGTCGACAAGCCCGCCATCCAGTACGTGGTGGAAGAGGCGGTCGCGGCGGGCATCGACGACATCCTGATCATCACCGGCCGCAACAAGCGCAGCCTCGAGGACCACTTCGACCGCAACTTCGAACTCGAGCACCAGCTGCAGTCCAAGGGCAAGACCGGCGACCTCGCCGAGGTGGTCGAGCTGGCCGAGCTGGCCGACATCCACTTCGTCCGCCAGGGCGAACCGCTCGGATTGGGCCACGCCGTGTCGGTCGCCCGCAAGCACGTCGGCAACGAGCCGTTCGTGGTCATGCTCGGCGACGACATCATGGACGACCACTCGACGGTGCTGCCCGACATGATCAAGCAGTTCGGCGAGACCGGCTCCTCGATCGTGGCGCTGATGGAGGTCCCGCCCGAGAGCATCTCCGCCTACGGCTGCGCCGCGGTCGACGACCGCGAGGGGTCGCTGTGCCGCATCACCGGCATCGTGGAGAAGCCGGCGGTCGAGGACGCCCCGTCGAACCTGGCGGTGATGGGTCGGTACCTGTTCACGCCGGAGATCTTCGCCGAGCTCGAGCACGTCGAGCCGGGCGTCGGCGGCGAGATCCAGCTCACCGACGCCATCGCCGGACTCCTCGGTCACGACGACGTCTACGGGTGGACGTTCTGTGACGGCCGCTACGACATCGGCAAGAAGATCGACTACCTGCGGGCCACGGTGGAGCTGGCGTTGCAGCGAGAGGACCTGGGTCCGGAGTTCCGTCAGTTCCTGGCCGAGGTCGTCCGCCGCGAGGGCATCGCCTGACCCGACGTCGTGACCGGTCGCCCAGCGGCCGTGGCGGATCGGCCGTTCCGGGCGGCCGGTATCGTCTGAAGCCGTGATCCCGCTGGCCGACGCGCTCGAACACGTCCTGGTCCGGGTGCCCGCCCAGCCGACCGTCGAGGTCCCGCTCGCGGAGGCCCACGGCTGCGTCGCCGCCGACGACGTCGTGTCGCGCGAGACGATCCCCGCGTGGGACAACACCGCGCTCGACGGGTACGCCGTGCACGCCGCGGACGTCGGGGTTCCCGGAGCGGTGCTCGACGTGGTCACCACCATCGCGGCAGGTAGCGCGGGTGAGGACCCTGTGGGAACGGGCCAGGCGGCGCGCATCATGACCGGTGCGCCCATGCCGCCCGGCGCTGACACCGTCGTGATGGTCGAGCGGACCGAAGCGCTCGACGACGGCCGGCGAGTGCGCGTCGACGCGGTGGTGGCCGAGGGGACCGGGGTGCGGCGGGTCGGCGACGACGTGCGTGCCGGCGACGTGGTCGTGGCCGCCGGGACGGTGCTGCGGGCCGGGCACCTGGGGCTCCTGGCGTCGGTCGGCGCGGTGTCGGTCCGGGTGCGTCGACCGGTGCGCGTCGGGGTCCTGTCGACCGGCGACGAGCTGGTCGAAGGTGGGGCCCCGCTGCGACGGGGTCAGATCCGCGACTCGAACCGGCTGGCGCTGCTGGCGCTCGGCCGGGCCTCGGGCTTCGAGATGGTCGACCTGGGACTGGTGCCCGACGACGCGGAGGCGATCGAGGCGGCCATCCGGGCGGGGTGCGCCGACGCGGACGCGCTCCTGACCAGCGGCGGCGTGTCGATGGGGGACTTCGACCACGTCAAGGTCGTGCTCGGCCGCATCGCCGAGATGCGCTGGATGCAGATCGCCATCAAGCCGGCCAAGCCGTTCGCGTTCGGACTGCTCGACGGGGTGCCGGTGTTCGGGCTGCCGGGCAACCCGGTCAGCTCGCTGGTCAGCTTCGAGCTGCTGGCCCGCCCCGCGCTGCGCCGGGCCGCGGGACATGTCGACATCCACCGACGTCGGGTCCGGGCGGTGTCCGACGAGGACCTGCGACGGCGCCCCGACGGCAAGACGCACTTCGTGCGGGTGACGCTGTCCCAGGACGACCGACTCGGATTCCGGGTGCGCTCCGCCGGGGGACAGGGGTCGCACCAGATGACCGCCCTGGCCGCGGCGGACGGTCTGGCCGTACTGCCTGACGGCGACGGGGTCGCGGCCGGCGCCGACGTCGAGGTCATCCTCCTCGACGGCTGAACCCGTTCTCACCGCTGAGCCCGTTCTGTAGTGCGAGATCCAGGCGAACGCCTGGATCTCGCACTACAGAACGAGGGTGGGGTCGGGCTGGGGTGGGGCCGGGTGGGGTCGTAGCATCCGGGCGTGGACGCTGCGCCTTCCCCCGCCGACCGGGCCGAGCCGCTGGTCGACGGCTTCGGACGGGTCCACCGCGACCTGCGGATCTCGGTCACCGACCGCTGCGACTTCCGCTGCACCTACTGCATGCCCGAGGACGGCCTGCAGTGGGTGCCCCGCGACCGGGTCCTGACCTTCGAGGAGATCGAGCGGGTCGCCCGGGTGCTCGTCGAGCGGTTCGGCGTCGACGCCATCCGCCTGACCGGCGGCGAGCCGACCGTCC